>SR_TP_S13solDRAFT_1000114_pt1 | contig 42353 bp, 38 predicted proteins | sample SodReaTP_S13sol_FD_11159 | JGI IMG/M metagenome (IMG submission 11159) | reverse complement strand
CCCAGGGAGCGGCGGGGGCCGAGCGGGTGGGCAAACCCGCCATACGCCGCGATGCGCAGCTCTACCTGCTGAGCAGCCTGCCCGGCGTGGACGCAGACCGTGCCGAGGCACTGCTCAGACACTTCGGCAGCGCCCGGAATGTATTCGCCACCGATGCGAGAGCCCTGGCCCAGGTGCAAGGCATCGACTCAGCCGTGGCCGAACGCATCGCGGAAGTCCTGGATCATGGCAACTGAGTCCAGGGGCCGTGTGCTGGCTTTCGGGCGGGGCATCGCATAACCTCTAGATCATGTAGTCCTTTTAGCGAACACCAGACACCCCGTCGAAACCCCGAACCGGGACACCCGATAGATGGCCAGTTCGACTTCATCAGCCACTGAGCAACCTCCGTCGGGCTTCGCCTTCCATCCATTTCTCCTTAGCCATATCCAGACATCCACTCAGACCGGGCTCGCCTTGTGAACGGCTGGGTCGAGGCGTATCTGGGGCTGATCTACCAGGTCTACGGCCTGTCATTCTTCGTTCTCGGTGTTGTCGCCTTCCTGGTCCCGGCCCGGGACACCCAGCTGCGCTTTGCCCGTCACCTGCGCTGGCTGGCCGTCTTCGGCATCCTGCACGGCACCCTGGAATTCGTTGAATGGGGCCGACTTCAGCATAGCTCCGCGGGGCTGGACACCTTCGCCCACCTGCTGCTGAGCGTCTCCTTCATCCCCCTGTTGGAATTCGGCCGCCGCTGCCTGGCGGACATTCGCCCCCTGCCCGCGCTGGACCCGCGCCTGATCCATGGGGCGGCCGGCCTGGGCGTGCTGTTCCTGATCCTGCTGTCGGAGAACCGCTACGAAGGCCTGGCCACCGGGGCGCGCTATTTCATCGGCACCCCCGGCGCACTGATGACCGGTCTCGCCCTGCTGGTGGCGCGCAGACACCCGACGGCTCGCTTCGACGTGAGTGCCGCCCTGCGTCACATCCCCGCCTGGACCCTGGCCGTCGCCTGCGCCTTTCTGGTCTACGGCCTGCTCACCCCCTTCCTGTCTGTAGCCCCCGCCGGGCTGCCCCAGTGGCTGCCCACACAGTGGGACTTCCTCGATCTGACCGGCATCCCCGTGCAACTGGCGCGCACCCTATGCGCGGTGACCGCAAGTATCTCCCTCATGGTCCTGGTACGACAAACCGGCACCACCAGCAACCAGGATCTGCTTAAGGTCCTGAACACCATCGACGGTTTCGTCTACCGCTGCAAGAACGACCCGGACTGGTCCCTGGTGTACCTGGCCGGCAACGTGGAGGCGCTCAGCGGCTATCGGCCCGAGGACTACCTGAACCCGGACACCGTCACCATGGGCTCCTGGGTTCACCCCGACGACAAGGAAGGGCAATGGGATCGGGTCCAGGCCGCACTGACTGCGCGACAACCCTACGAACTGCTTTTTCGCATCATCAAGCGCGACGGCAGCACCCACTGGGTGCGGGAAGTGGGGCAGGGGGTCTTCAACGCACGGGGGGAACTGATCTACCTTCAGGGTCACGTCACCGATGCCAGCCGGCTGGTGGCGGCCAACGAGGACCTGCAGCGCCAACGCACCGCCCTGGAAGGGTTCATGCGCACCCTGGACCTGACCCAGGACGCGGTGTTCATGTTCGATGCCGAGACCCTGGAGTTCATCTACGTGAACCAGGGCGCCGCCAGCCAGATGGGCTACAGCCGCGAGGAACTGCTGACCCTGCACCCCTACGACATCAAGCCCCAGTTCCCGGAGGCCCGCTTCCGGCGCCTGATCGAGCCCCTGCACAAGGGAGAGCGTGATCGACTCGTGTTCGAGACCCTGCATCGCTCCCGTGAAAATCGCGATCTCCAGGTTGAAGTGTCACTGCAATACGTCACGCTCCCCGGTGAGCCCCCTCGCTACGTGGCCATCACCCGGGACATCACCCTGCGCAAGGAACAGGAGGCGACCCTGCTGCGGGCATTGGGTGACCTGCAGGCTGCAGAGCGCCGCCAGGCGGAACTGCTGTCCATCACCCGGCGGGAACAGAGCCGCATGTCAGCCCTGCTCTCGGGCATGAGCATCGGCATCCTGTTCGAGGACTGCGACGGCCAGGTGGAGTACGTGAATCCCGCCTTCAGGCGCATGTGGGCCATCGCCGAGCAGGTAGAGCTGATCGGACGCCCCAGCCGGGACGTGCTGGAGCATTCCACCCATCGCTTCGCACGGCCCGATCATGCTTCCAAGCACGTGCTTCACGTGCTGGACACCCACGAAATCAGCGAGCGCTTCGAGCTGGACCTCTACGATGGGCGCGTACTCACCCAACTCTCCTACCCGGTGGCCGATCCCGACGGCCGGGTGATCGGCCGGCTGTGGATCTACGAGGACATCACCCACGAGCGTCAGACAGCCCAGCAGCTCATCTACATGGCCCAGCACGATGCACTCACCGGCCTGTACAACAGGCATCGCTTCCAGGAACACCTGGAACGCATGATCGGCAGCGCCCAGCGCAACGACGGGCGCTTCGCCCTGCTGTACTTCGACCTGGACGAATTCAAGTACATCAACGACACCTTCGGCCACCGGGCCGGCGACACCGTGCTGGTGCGCGCCGCCGGCGAGGTGGCAAGCCTGGTGCGATCCGGGGAGGTGTTTGCCCGCCTGGGCGGGGATGAGTTCGCCGTGCTGGCGGAGATGCGCCATCAGGATGACCCCGCGCAACTGGCCGAGCGCATCGCCCACGCCATCTCAGCCATCCCGTTCCGCTTCCGGGGCACCAACCTGCGCCTGACCGCCAGCATCGGCATCGCCCGCTTCCCGGAGCACGGCGACAACGTGGAAGACCTGGTGGCCCATGCGGACACTGCCATGTACCAGGCCAAGGGCAACGGCAAGAACACCTGGGCCCTGTACGACGCCAGCCGCAATCACTCCCAGGCCATGATGGCGCGCATGACCTGGCGCGGGCGTATTGATCAGGCCCTGGAGAACGAATCCTTCGAGCTGCACTACCAGGGCATCTACCAGACCAGCGATGGCACCCTCAGCCACCTGGAGGCCCTGGTACGCATGCGCGACACCTCCGACGGGGATCAACGTCTCATCATGCCCGGGCAGTTCATCCCCGTGGCGGAGAAGACCGGCCAGATTCTCGAAATCGACCGCTGGGTATTGCGCCGGAGCATCGAGACCCTGGCCAACCATCCCGAATTACGTGCACTGGCGGTCAACGTCTCCGGACGCAGCTTCGACGAGGCCGGCCTGCCCCAGTACATCCAGGACTTGCTGAAATCCTACAAGGTGGAACCCCGGCGCCTGATCGTAGAACTGACGGAAACCGCCGCCGTATCCGAGATGCAGGACGCCCAGCGTTTCATCGAGGCCCTGCAGCAGGCTGGCTGCCTCATCGGCCTGGACGACTTCGGCTCCGGCTTCTCCACCTTCGCCTATCTCAAGTACCTGGGCGTGCAGATCCTCAAGATCGACGGCATGTTCATCCGGGACCTGCCCAACAACCGGGACAACCAGGCCTTCGTGAAGGCCATGATCGACGTGGCCAGGGGCCTGGATAAACTCACCGTGGCGGAATTCGTGGAAGACGCCGAAACCCTGGCCATGCTGCGCGAATTCGGGGTGGACATGGCCCAGGGCTATCATCTGGATCGGCCCAGCTCAAATCACCCCATGCTCAACGGCGCCTGATAGAATCCCCGCCATGCAGACCGACAAAAAACGCCTTCACTTCGTTCTCGGCAACATCATCCTTGGCCTGGCGGCCGTAATGCTGCTGTTCATGGGACATCTATGGGAGCTGATGGGTGCCTGGTCCCTGGTGCTGTGGATGGTCATGGCCGCCGGCGGCGTATACCTGATCGCCAAGGACAAGGACATAGGACCCGGCGGACCACCGAACTGAATCCGGCGTGAGGTGTGAGGTGTGAGGCGTGAGGTGTGAGGCGTGAGGCGTGAGGCGTGAGGCGTGAGGCGTCCATAGTATAAATCCCCTCCCCCTCAGGGGGAGGGCCAGGGAGGGGGTGGTTTAACGCCTGACGCCTACCCCCTCACGCCTTTCCAAAAAAACTCACTGCACAAAATACCCCACCACCCGCCATTCACCGTCTTCCTTCATGCAAACCACCAGCTCCGCGCCACGACCCTGCTTTTCAAAGCTCGAGCTGTATTCCATCAGGATGTACTCGCCCTCCGGTGCACCGGGCATGACGGACTCCCGGGTCAGGTCACTGAGCAGACGCTGGGTGACCGCACCCATTTCTTCGCGCACCTCGCTCATGGACGCCTGCCACTCCTGCGCGCTCACCTCGCCCTTGAACAACTCACCGGTGGCCTCCCAGCTGCCCTGATGATCGTTGGCGTCCACCATGGCCAGCCAGGCATCGGCGACCTTGATAGCGGCGGCATCATCGGCAGGGTTGGCCTTGAGCGCGAGCGGCGCCAGGGCAAGCAAGAACAACAGGGCGAAGGCGAAGATTCGATGCAGCATCAACAGGGTCCTCTGATACGAATGAATAGGTCAGGTGAAGCAGCTTAACACGCCGCTTCAATCCGCCCGGATCACACCGGCCTCCAGGCCGCACAGCAGCGTACCATCTGCCAGGCACAGTCCCGCCCGCAACTGGTCACCCCGCTCAAAACGGGCCACACCCGCCGGCGTGCCGGTGAAGATGAGATCTCCGGGCATGAGGGTAAAGATCCCGGACAGATAATGGATGAGATAGGCAAGACCGAAGGTCATGCCGTCGGTGGCACCGTCCTGGCGGCGTTCATCGTTCACGTCCAGCCACAGCCCCAGGGTCTGAGGGTCGACAACACGATTTGCCGGAACAAAGCGTCCCACCGGTGCAAAGCTGTCGAAGCCTTTGCCCACTGCCCAGGGCAGTGCATTCTCCCGTGCGCGTTTTTGAAAATCCCGTGCAGTGACGTCGATACCCACGGCATAGCCCTGCACACAGGACAGCGCCTCATCCTGGGGTATCTCCCGACCACCCCAGCGCTCAACGCCCTCGCCCAGCAGGGCAACCATCTCCACCTCGTGATGCACGTCGTCGCTCTGGCGCGGCAGGCAGATGGGACCACCGTCCACCACCAGGGTGGTGTCCGGCTTGATGAAGACTGCCGGGGACTCAGGCACCGGCGTGCCCCGCTCCCGGGCATGGGCGGCATAGTTGTGGCCGATACAGAAGATAGTGTGAACGGGAACGGGGGTGCCGTCCTCGAACAGGACATGGGACATGACGGGGCTCCGAAACAGGTGTCATCCAAGGGGGGCACCATTGTAGCTACATCGTGCTAGTAACAAAGCACCCTCAGGCACGTCCCGCGGATTCGCGGCGAGGTCGCCGCTCCTACACAAAACCCCGTAGGAGGCCCGACCTCGGGCCGAACTGCGGTGCCCGACCTGGCCACGCGGGTGCGACGGCCCTTAGCGCCAGCTTACATTCAGACCCAGATAGACATTGCGCCCCGGCGCCGGTTCGTAATAACGCCCGAAACCGGCGTTGGGCCGGATGTTTGAGTCATAGGCCCGGTCGAACAGGTTGTTCACCGCCAGGAAGGCCTCCAGCTCACGACCGTTCTGGCGAAACACCCGCCCGCCACGCAGGTTGGCCACGGTCTGGCCGCCGACCCGCACGCTGTTGGCGTTGTCCGCGTACTGGCGACCCCGCACCAGGGCGTCGAAGATCAGGTAATCGCGGCCCGGGCGCCAGGCCGCCTCCAGGAACAGCTGCTGACGGGGGATCACGGGCAGCTCCCTGCCTGACAATGAGACACCCTCGTCCTCGAACTCCTGGAAGCTGAAGTCTGACCAGGTCCAGGCCCCGGTCAGGGTCAGCTCCGGGGTGGCGAACCAGCTCAGCCCGGCCTCCACCCCCTGACGGCGGGTGCGGCCTGCATTTTCGTAATAGGTGCGCCCATCGCCGATCTGGTAGGGGATCAGTTCATCTTTCACATCCACCCGGAACAGGGCCAGCTCGTATTGCAGCGTCCCTGCAAAGCCCTTGAAGCCCAGCTCCAGGTTACGGGCCTGCTGGGGGCTGACCGCCGGGTTGAAACCACCACCCGCAGGGTTGGCGAACTCGGTGAAGGACGGGGTTTCGAAGGCTGTGCCGTACGCCAGGTAGACACGATGCTGCGGATGCCAGGCATAGCCCAGGGCAGCGGACTGGCTGGTCTCGGTAAAGATCTGTCGGCCGGAATCATCGCCGTCCGCAGCAAAGCGATCCGCAATACCAAAACGCACCCGATCCCGGCGCAGGCCCAGGGTCACATCCAGGGTCTCGTTCAAGTGCTGCATGTGCTGCACGAACACACCGACCGACTCGGCGGTCTCCCGTTGATCCAGGGCCAGGTCCCCCCGGGTACCCAGCAGGTTGTCGTGGCGGGTGCGTGCATCCTGCTGGCGCTCCATGTCCAGACCCGCCGTCATCTGACCGGGCAGACCGCCCAGACGAGTGTCCCGCGTGTATTGCACCCCGGCGCCATAGAAGCGTCGGTCATAGGCCACCATGCCGCCGGCCTCGAAAGGCAGGCGGTTGTCGAAATCACGCCAGGTGTGGAACACCCGGGCCTGAAGTCGCTCGTCCTCGGCAATGTCCCCCGTATAGATCAGGCCCAGGCGCTGCTGGCTCACGGACTGGCCCGCGTTGTAGGCGATGGCATTGGGGTTGGCCGCCCGCCGGTCTGCGGCCACCTCGGCGGCGGTGAGCGCGCCCGGGTCGTCGGTGCGCGGCGCATCCAGGACGGTAAACAGGGTGGTAAAGCGATGATCGCTGGCCGCCTGCCAGTCGAGGCGGGTATGCAACAGGCGTTTGCGCGCCTCGCTGTGATCCCGGTAGCCGTCCAGGGCGAAGTCCCAACCGCTCACGTGCCAGGCCAGCGGGTCCCGCTGGCCTCCCGCCTGGACACCCAGACGCCGGTAGCCGTCGCTGCCCGCCTCGAAGCGGGGCTGCAGAAAACCTTCCGCCGGGCCGCTGCGGGTGGTGATGTCCAGCACCCCGCCGGTGGCATTGCCATGGAGCACCGAGGACGGGCCGCGAATCACCTCGATGCGTTCCAGGGCGCTCAGGTCGATGGCGTCCACCTGGGTCTGGCCGTCGGGGGTGGTCTCGGGCAGGCCATCCACCAACAGCTTCACCCCGCGAATGCCAAAGGCCGCCCGGGCACCGAAGCCGCGCATGGAGACACGCAGGTCCTGGGCGAAGTTGTAGCGGTTCTGTGCGCTGACGCCGGGGATACGCACCAGGGTCTCGTCCAGCTGCAGGCCCTGGCGGGCCTGCCCCAGGTCCTCACGATCCACCACACCCAGGGCGGCGGGGGTCTCCAGCCAGGGGCGTTCCAGGCGGGGGGCGGTGACAGTCAGGGGCTCTAGACGCTGGGACTGCGCCGCCACGGCCCCGGGCAGGAGCGTGGGCACAAGCAGGAGCAGGGATGCAGGGAGCAGGGCCGTGCGGTGCAGGTCGGGAGACATGGGGATCCATCAACCACGGGTCATGACAACACCCTGCCCCGGGCGGGACCGGGATGCAAACAAACACACCGTGAATCCGGTATGGCCCGTTGCACTGGGTTACTGACGGTCTATTGCAGGGTCTGCAACACCGGGTGATCCGGCCAGTCGGACTCCAGACGCATGAGGGTGGTCCGTGCCGCCTGGTCCTCGTTGCGTGCCCGGTGGGCGCTGACCAGGGCGGCCAGCGCATAGGGGGCCGACTCGGTGCTGGGGTAGTGATTCACCACGTAGCGGGCCCGCGGTATCACTGCGCCGTGACGGCCGGCATCCAGGTCACGGCGAATGGCCTCCAGCTCGATGCGTGCCAGACCTTCGCGCAGGTCCATGAGCAGGGGGCGCACGTCATCGCCGTACTGGGTATCCGGATGTTCCAGCATGAGGGTACGAAAACGCCCGAAGACCTCGCGCAGATGGCCTTCGCGCAGCTCCACGGGCGTAGTAGGCGGCAGACGCTTCCAGGCGGCATAGGCCGCCAGGCCGTGCAGGTAGCGGCCATAGTCCGTTGACGGGTGCCCAGGGTGTTTGTCGAGAAAGCCGCTGCTGAGCGCCTCGGCCGACGCAGCGTCCCCGGAGCGCAGACAGGCATAGGCCGCCTCCAGACGCGCATCGGGCAGACGCCGGGCGTCGGGGAAGGCCTGGGCCATGGCAGCCACTGCGTCACGGGCCGCCGCGCAATCGTTGCGTGACACGGCCTCGCTCACCGTCTGATGGGCGGCGCCTTCATCCTGGGCCGGGCGTGTGCCCGGCGTGGCACAAGCCGCCAGGGTGGCCGCGAGCAGCAGTGCGGCGATTCGGGTGTGGCGCGTCAGCAAAGAGGCGGTGGTGGTCTTCGATACAGGCATCATGATCCCGGACGGCATTTTCGGAAAGATTCCCATCATAAGGGTTTGGCACACACACTTCATCCGCATTGACCTGCCGCTGGCCTCACATCTTCATCCCCCAGCCCCAAATAAAAAAGGGCCCGCACGAAGCGGGCCCAATAACAGGAGGAGACTGAAAAACAGGGCGTCCCTGCCCGACATGCCGTCCCTGATCAGCTGCCGACCACGCCGCCGTCATCCTTGGTGATGATCACCGTGGCAGAGCGGGCGCGGGCATTACCGCCGTCGGGCCAGTTGGAGGCCACCTGGGGGAAGGCCTCACCGCTTTCACCCGGGTGCTGGATGTTGATGAACATGGTGCGGTTGTCCGGCGTGGTGATGCAGCCGGTGGTCTCCTGGCCCAGGGGACCGACGAAGAAGCGACGGATCTCGCCGGTGTAGGGATTGGCGGCAAGCATCTGGTTGTTGCCGAAGCGGCCCTGCTCGGCACGCTGCTGACCACCGCCCATGTCCGTCTGGATCCACAGCACACCCTGGTAGTCGATCCAGATGCCGTCGGGGCTGGCGTGGATATTGGTCTCGTCCAGGGGCTCGCCATCCAGCTTGCGGCTGTCATCCACCGGGCCGGAGAGCAGGAAGATGTCCCAGTCAAAGCTCAGGGCCCAGGGACGGTTGCCCTGTTCACGCCAGCGGATGATGTGGCCAAAGGCACTGCGCTCGCGGGGGTTGGCGGCATCCACCGGGTTGTTCGCGCCACCACGGCTGGAGTTGTTGGTCAGGGCGAAGTAGACCTCGTTGGTCTGGGGATGCACGGCGCCCCATTCCGGGCGGTCCATCTTGGTGGCACCCACCACGTCGGCGGCCAGGCGGGTATTCACCAGCACGTCGGCCTGGTCCTTGAACTCCACACCGGCGGCAGCCGCGGCGTCGCGGAAGGCCTTGTCGCGGATGTCCAGGGCACGCCATTCGCCAGTGCCGTCGTCATTGAACACGGCCACGTACAGGGTGCCCTTGTCCAGCATGTCGCCGTTGGCGCGGCCGGGCTGATAACGGCCCTCGGTGACGAACTTGTAGATGTACTCGTTCTGGGCATCGTCACCGCTGTAGAAGGTCAGGGGCTGACCGTTCTGCACCGGGGCAAACACCACGCCCTCGTGGGCGAAGCGGCCCATGGTGGTGCGCTTGACCGGGGTGCTGGTGGGATCGAAGGGATCGATCTCCACGATCCAGCCCTGGCCGTTGGGCTCGTTGCGATAGTCCTCGGTGGCGCTGTTGCCCTTCACGGAGGCATCGAACCGGGCGTACTCGTCGATGTGGGTGACGGTATCCCAGCGATAGCGACTGTTGCCGGTGGCCACGCCATAGCGGGCGTGTTCACGGGGACGACCGGTGCGGTTGGCGAAATAGCCGGCCCAGTTCTCCTCACAGGTGAGGTAGGTGCCCCAGGGGGTGAAACCGTGGGCGCAGTTGTTGAGGGTGCCGCGGGTCTTCGTGCCGTCGGGGCTGTATTTGGTCTTGACCAGGTCGGAGCCACGCACCGGACCACGGATCTCCATGGGGGTGCCGCCGGTGATGCGGCGGTTGTACTTGCCCTTGACCACTTCCCACTCACCATGGGCCGCTTCACGCACTTCCACCACGGACACGCCGTGGGCGGCCACTTCCTTGCGCACCTCGTCCTCGATCACCCGGGCACCAGCCACGATGGTGGCACCGTTGGGATGCAGCTTGGGCTGGTCGATGTATTCATGATTCATGCAGATCAGGCCATGGCGATTGGCCTCGTCACCCTGCCCCATGGGGAAGAAGTGAATGCCGTCGTGGTTCATGCCGATCTGGCATTCCTGATCGGCGCCGGTGTTCAGGCCGCCGTCCAGGTAGGCGGGGTAGTCACCGCAAATGGGCGTGCCCCAGGGCAGGAAGGGCTTCGCCGTGTAGCCGACGGGCACCACGGTGGTGTCGGCGATGGACACGGGCACCGGGGTGAAACCCAGCTCGCCCTTCAGACCGAAGGGCGGACGGCCCTGGGCCTGGGGGGGCAGAAAGCCGGGGGCGGCCAGGGCGCTGGCGCCAGTGGCAGTGAATACACCGGCCACGGCGGCGGCGATGCCGCCGCGCATCACGTCCCGGCGGGATACGCGCTTCTCCAGGATGCTGGCAAAGCTGGGGTTGTTGGAGGTGTTGCTGGGGATCTCATCGCCGTCAGTGGCGTGGAGCAGTTCGATGCGTTTGTCGTTCACGGTAGGACTCCCTATGTGACCTGAACCTTGATGGGTGGGGTTGCAGGCGGAACTCTAGGGGGCTAATACGACGTGAGGATTTACGAAGTATTGAACTTTGATGAATCGGGATGCAGGTCACACCAGCGACGCCGGTGAGGCTGGCTAGATAGACCGGATATTTCACCAAGGCGGTCGGCGGCATTCAGGCCGGGGCGGTAGCGCAGGCTCTGGATACGCTGGCCCGGCACCTGGACCAGCAGGGGGGCGGCATGGCCCAGGGTGTCGCCCAGGACTCCAGCGCCCATGCCGCCAGGACGCTTTCCATCTGACACCGGGGGTCACCGCTGGCACGCCTGCCAGGCAAGGTCCGCTCATAGATCTCCCGCCTCTGGGCACCCAGCTCGGCCAGTTCGCGTTATCAAGCATCAGGCGCTTTGGCGTAGGCCGAAAAGAGGCGCTGATCTGCTCGACCAGCACCTCGTGCAGATGATGATGGTCGTTGAGGTCTTCATACCACGTCGGCAGCCCATCGAGGCGCTGGCACAGTGCAATGGATTAGTAATTCAGCGACACGTCGCTAGCGCGATTACCAGAGAAAACCGCGTGGGGCGATCCACCCCACGCGTGCACCTGAACAAGAATCATCATGCAACAATCGTCGCCACGCGCTCGAACGACCAGAACGCGGCCAGTGCGCCAATCATGTAAAGCGCCGGTACGCGTGCCGGCGGAACCCATTGCAGGCGCGAGGTAAGCTTCACTAGTGCAAAGGCTGCCAGCACGATCATGAGCTGACCCAGCTCCACGCCTAGGTTGAAGGTGGCCAGTGCCAGAAGGAAATGATGGGCAGGCAAGCCTATCTCCTCAAGCACACCGGCAAAACCGAGCCCATGCACCAATCCGAAGATAAAAGCCACCAGGACCGGCCATTCTCGGGTGAGCGTGATTTTTCTGCTTAGCGCCTCGCGTGCGGCAAGCAGAATGGACAGGGCAATGACCACTTCCACCGGGTCTGGACTCAGACTGATGAAGCCGAGCAGGCTTCCGGCCAGGGTCAAACTGTGCGCAATTGTGAACGCGGTGATGGTCCACACCAGGCGGCGATTGAACCCAACCAGAAAGAGAAGACACACCACGAACAACAAATGGTCGATGCCGCCCAGAATATGTTCGATACCCAGTACCGTATAGGTACTGGCGATCTCTCCACCACTACGTGAGTCCTGGGCAGAACCCATCAGACGCACTGAGGGGTGTGTCTGCGTCAGCGTGTACACACTACTCTGGCCATCCAGCCAACGGATGCGCATGACCACGGCGGAATAGTTCTCGCCAATTCCCTCGATTTTTACATCTCCCCGCAACCCGCCTTCGCACGAAAGTTGCTGGTCCACGTCATAACAGTTGTCTGGCCAAAGCGGCGTGACTTCATCGGAAACCGGCGCAGCCCCGGACGACGACCACGACCAATAGAGCTGACCCTGGCCAAACTCGTGCATGTTCAGATCGGCCATGCTCAGTTCATGGGAGAGGACCGTAGAACTCCAGAACAGAGCGATCAGCGTAACCAGCATGCATGTCAGTGATCTATGCGTGCTCATAGTATGTCGTCACCTTTGGCCGAAGCGGCCACGCTGGCGGGTGAAGTAGCGGGCATGACGATCCGGTATTGCTGCGCGAGCTCACGCACGGCCTCGGTGCGCAACTCCTGCATGCGACGGTCACGCCAATCCTGCAGCACGGCAAGTCGTACTGTTTCGAATTCTGCCGGCACCATCTCGCGGCGGCTCTCGATCATGACCACGCGCAGTCCCTCGCTGCTGCGGGCCACCCGCCAGGTTTGCATCGGCATACTGGAAAGTTCTTCTGCGAAGTCTTCGCCAAAACTGGCGACGATGGATGCATAGGGGCGACCTCGAAAGATCCGCAAGCCGCTCTGTATCTCGAAATCCTTGTTCGCATTCAGTGCATCGGCGAATTGCTGCACACGCGACTCATCGCTCGGACCGGTCACGATGGCCTCCAGGAAGTCCACCCGTGCCGGTTCGTCGTAACGCTGACGGTTCTGTTCGAACCAGGCGCGCAGGGTCGCCTCATCGGCCTCCGGTCGCTCGATACCCGCCTGCATCACATTGAGCGCCTTGAAGATAACCCGCTCACGAATGGCCGTATCGCCCTGGTCCAGGCCCAGTGCGAGGCCCTGTCGGTAAAGCACTTCATTGTCGATCCAACGTTGGCGCAAGACGTCCAGTTCCCCCATGCTCGGTTCACGCTGACGCGAGCTCTTGAAAACCTCTACCAGTTCCTGGTCTACCCGCGCGCTGATGCTGATGACATCCGTGTCGGAATCACGATCGGCCAGGGCATAATCAAGACCAAAGACAATCACGCCAAGCAGAAGAAAATGCAGCAAGGGGTCCTTGAATAATGGCGTACGTTCACTGTTTGAATCTATCTGCATGGGATTGCTCTCACTGGAGTACTTGGTTTGAAAGGGATGAAGGGGAACCCACGATCTGGCGCAGTGCCAGATGTGCTTCCGGGCGTGCCGGCTGCAATGCGACAAGTTGCCGCAGTAATCCGACGGCCTGCGCTGGGTCGCTGCTGGCCGTGATGAGCGCCATGCGCAGCAAGGGCTCATAAGCCGGACCGAAATCCGGGCTAATGCGCAGCGACTCAAGCAGTGGCGCCTGGACCTGCGCGAGCATCTGGCGCACATCGGCACTGGGCCTGACTGTCATTCCGGCCAGAAGATAGTGGTCGCGGGCCTCACGGTAGCGCACCAGCGCACTCGCCAGTTGCTCCGGTTCCTGGCCCGCCGACCAAAGATCCTTGCTCTCGATGTCTAGTCCTTGCAACAGTGCTTGCAGCCGCGTGCGCGGCAAGCCGATACCCTGCGCGTGCATGAGATATGGCCCGCGGTGGGCCACGACAGGTTTGTCATCTGTATTCAGTGGCGCCCCGGCGGCAAATGCAGTCAGGCTGTTGGGACCCGCGATGAAATTACCCAGCACGGCCAGTTCGTCTTCAAGACGAAGGCGCTGCAACACCTGCCGCGCTGGCTCGCTGGCCTGGGCCAACGACCAGTTCCCATCGAGTACGGGACCGGGGGTGGCCCGTCCGATCAAACCGATGACCGGCGTATCCAGACTGTGCGTGGCCAATAAGGCCGTCGCCTCTGGGTACACGGCAAGAAAGCTCGCGATGATGCTGCGCAAGGTATCGATATCCATCTGGTGCAGTGGCAGCCATTGGCCAAACAAACCGCCCTCGGCAAGGCGTGCCTTCACGGCACGAAAATGCTCGACGGTGTACAGCGCGCCCGATCCACCGCGGGCCGGATGGAAAAGGTCTGCGATGATGACATCATATGAATTGCGCGATGCGCGCACGAAACGGCGGGCATCAGCGGTAACGACTTGCAAGGGAGAATCGGCCGCTTCCGTTTCACTATAAAATGGGACGAAGAGTCCGGCTGCCTCGCGCACTTCTGGCAACAGCTCGACCACGTCTGCATGCAAGGCCGGATCTGCGAGCACGGCCGCCGCCGTTACTCCGGTGCCCATGCCAAGAAACAACACATTACGGGCCTGAGGGTGTAGCGCCAGAGGCAACCAGGCCTGTCGGTCATCAGAAAAGCCGGTTGCGCTGCTTCCTTCCTGCTCCCGATTGTTGATGTGCAAAGAACGTATGCCATCGCGGTCATCGATCACGGTGACCGCAGCCATCACACCATCCTTGTGCCAAACTACACTAGCGCCTTCGGGAAGTTTGAATAGCGTCAAGGGAGGAGCAAACACGACGAGTAACAGTGCCGTGGCCACTGCCGCGCCGCCGGAGAGTGCCGTTTTCCAGTCGCGCCACGCCGGCCAGGGCAGGAACACGAGATAAGCCGACGCTATAAGTAGCAACAGCCACTTGGCGCCCAGCAGTGGCAGCAGCACAACCCCTATGAGCGGGGCGGCCAGCGCCGCTCCAACGGTGTTGGCAGCCAGCGCGTGGCCGAAGCGCCAACCGCCTTCCCTTGCTTCTACACACAAGTGACTGAACAGCGCCCCCATGGCCAGGGTTGGCAGCGCGAAAGCCGCGATAGCGAGCACCAACTCGCTGAGCAATGCTGCCGCCACGCCCTGCCCCAGCCATAGCGTGACGCTCACGGCCATGACCGGAGCTGCCCATAGTAAGGCCGCACCGGCCAGGCAGCTCAAGGCCACGGCACCAAGCAGCAAGCCACGCAAACCCCCGGTTTGCACCTGTGCCGCCAGCCAGCGCTGATAAGCCGCAGCGCCGGCAGCCGTGCCGAGCAGATATACGGCCAGCAACATGGCAAAGGTGTACACCGTGTTGTCGGTGACCTGGCTGAGCACACGCACCACGGCCACTTCGTAACCGATGCCGAGTAAACCCGTGAGACCTAGTAGCGCCAGAATGAACCGAGATCGTGTGTGCGACTCTTGTTCGTTCATGCTTACGGTGCCAGTCGCCTGCGACGTGCCGGGCAACACCCACCACGCAACCGCCGCACAGAGAAGGCTCGCCACGGCACAAATCCAGGCCGTCGCGACGTAACCGATCATAGGCGTAAGCACGAAGGCCGCAAGCACCACCCCAAATACGGCACCCAGTGTATTTGACGCGTAAAGGCCGCCAATGGCATAGCCCTGATCACGGGCCCGGGCAAAGACTTTTTCGATGGCAGGGAGGGTGGCCCCCATGGCCAGCGTGGCCGGCAATAAAAGCAGAAAAGTACCGCCAAAGGCCAGCGACCAGTGCCATAAAGGCGTGGGCGTGGGGCCGATTGCACCCAGTAGAAGATCCGCTGCGTAGGGGATCATGAGTGTCAGGATCAAGGCCCACAGGCCGATGACGACCTCAAGGGCGACGTACCAGCGACCGGGAAAAGCGCTGCGGGCAATCGGTCCACTCAACGTGAAGGCACCGGCCGCCAGACCGCCGAAAAGGGCCGCCACCACAGCTAGGACTGCAGCCATGTCATGGCCGAGCCAGATGCCGAGCTGGCGCGTCCAGACGATCTGGTAGCCCAGCGCAGCAAAACCGGACAGCATCATCAGCAACGCAACAGGAAGCCAACTGATTGGCTCGAGTGCGTTTCCGGATTGGCTATCCAGCAAATGTTCGGAGTAGTTTGATTGACGTGAAGTCATGAATCTCGAAGGACCGTAAAAGTGCCCGCCGGCCCATGCCGGCGGGCACATAAGACAACTGCTTACTACTTGATACCTGCCACTTCGACAGAGCCCTTTACTTCGATGAAGATCGGGTTGCTGTAGAACCACAGGTCGGTCCAGGCCTCTACGTCATAGTCGAGACGACGACCACCGTCGACGGCGGGCAGATGGTCAGGACATGCCGCGTCGGCGCACACGATATTGTCAGCCAGGTTGTCGTTCAGAGGATTACCCAGGCTGTCGGTCTCGTTGGGTACACCGGCAGGTATGTTGGTGCCACGCGCGCGCAGATATTGCGAGTCCTGCACGTTGTTCAGACGGAAGAACATACGCTTCCAGCCGCCATCGTAGCTTGTCCAGCTCTCGTTGTTGTAGCTGGCGAGCACGGACGTGCTGGTGTTGGTTGCCGCAGGCGAGTTCAATTCACCGGCATAGCGCTCGGTGTCGCTGGGATCGATATACCCGGTCACCAGACCGCCGATCAGATCCACGCGATGCAGCTCTGGCTCGTTCAACGGCTTCTCAATACCAATCTGCATCAGCGACGGATTGGGGAAGCTGTATGGTGAGCGATTGGCGCCTTCCGGATCACGTACGATCAGCATGGCCACAACGTCCTGACCCGGCTTCACGACCAGCTTCTCGCCCATCTGAGCGCAGTTGGGATTCTGGAAGCCCTCGCCACGCATGGCTGCCTGGGCCAGCTGGTTCTCATGCGGCCACCTGCCACCGTTTCCGGCTGCGCCACGTGCCCTTTCCTGACCCATCTTCTGGCCTTCCACGGTGCACACCGCAAAACCCATGCGGTCGATCAGCTGACCATTGACGTAGTAGGCATTACCAGAGCGCAGGCCATCAACGATGGCCTGGGGTGAGAGAGCCTCACCACCGGTCCTGGCCAGCACGAAGGTCTCGTTGAACTCGCCCGGATACTGGTCGTTGGTCGAACGGTGATCTTCAGGCCCGAACATGCCGCGGTTGTGGTAGTCAGAGTTGTTGTAGATAAACCAGTTACGGCCTTCACCCAACAGCGCATCCCACACGCCGCCGATCTGGGCCGTGTAGATACCGGCACCGCCATAAGTACCTTCGCCCACGGAGGTGGGTCGGTAGCTACGGGTACGGTTGGCCTGGTGACCCGGACCACCTTCCATGCCGAATGCGATAGTCGGCGCGGTGTTATTCATGTTGCGGAAATTCTCCACGTTCCAACCGCCATTCCCGTTGGAGCGGAACGGACCCGCGCGTTCAACGTGTGCAGGAATATAGAAGCTAGTCTGCGGAAAATACGTTTCCATCCATTTCAGGCCTTCCAACATCTTCAAGTGGCCGAGATCACCTGAATTGTAGTTCTTGCCGTCGAAGTTACGCAGTGCATAGGCCTCGGGATGCAGGTCGGCGTTGAGCGCACTGCCCGGAACAGAACAATCCCAAGCCTGTTCGCCGCGGCTGTTGTCGGAGCGCGCACGGTCGAAGCAGTATTCGAACTTCGCCACGGCATCGGCGTTACCGCCGCCACCTTCGGGCAGCTGACCATCCAGGATGGCCATGTTGCCGTGCTCATGTCCGGGCGCGACACTCTCGAGACCAATGAAAATTGGCTTTTGTTTGGCTTCGGCCATTCTCTCCAGAACCGGATACTGTATTTCCTGAATCGACTGCCAGCGGTACATCAAACGGCTACCACCGGACATGGCCACGGTGCCCTTGATGTTTTCCACACCGATACTGTCTTCCCAGCTCGTGCCGGGGCCCATGCCAGGCACATAGGGATTCTCGACCGGCGTCCACACGGTTTCGTCTTCCACCAGCGTACAGTTGCGGTTACCACCGCCACCGTGTCCAGCCAGAATGAACCAGTCCAGACCGTAGACATCGACGGCCGTATTGACCAGCTTCTGCACCGAGAGCTGACCGTCCGAGCAGGTGGTGTGGTTATGGAAATCGCCGCTGACATAGCGACCAGCATCCTTGCCCTGGTTGTCGTTCATGTTATTCATGTCCGGCCCGGCCATGGCAGGCACGGCGATCGCCGCCAGAACAAGACCGACGGCACAGGCCAGCGGCTTTTTCTGCAAGTGAATCAAATGGTTTTTCACAATTTTATCTCCCTAACGTCTGTTGTTTAACTTCCGGAAAGACGAGCCGGAATGCCGATCGTTCTGATCGGCACGACTATGATCGTGTTCTGATGTGACATCGGCTTGAATCTTTCTTGACGATTTCCGCGCTCTCGCGAGCTTTGTTTCGCCAGGAAGGGCTCAATGATGTCCTGCAAGAAACTCGACTTCGACTGTGCCTGCCTTTTCGAACACGAAAAAGATCGGGTATTGCTGACCGTACTCAAGATCTCGCAGCACATCGTGCAAAACGAAATGATTCGAGCCTTCACCAAGCACGACATGTTCGCCCGGTATCAACGCAATACCTTCTTTCGCATCTGCGGTCTTGCCATCGATCACCAGACTCACGGATTTAGCCACTGGGGTGGATGCGCCGATCAACCGATCTATGGCAGTAATATCCTGTATTTCCAGGCCCAATATGGCCCTGGGAGCCCCCTTCTCTACTGCATCTGACCAGGGATGGATGATCAGTAGATTCTTCTCCAGGTACTCATGTGCAGCGAGCCATCCACTCATCAGTAACAGCATCAAAAGCACTACGATTCGCGCCTTAAGGTATTTTTTCGGAAAGTGCAGAGTCATCGGTGTGATCCCAGGGTTTGACGAACGGAAATAATCCACATTCTGCGCAGGTAGCACGCATCAGTCACAAACTCGTCATTATCTGAGCAACAAATGAACCCTTCTTGATTCTTATGTGATGTTTTATTGACACGATCAGGTGATCAACAATGAAGAAAATCAGGCCGTGAAGCCCACGCGATAGCCCCACGCGTCGAGGCGCTCCGGGATGGCATTGAAGGCGAGCGAGATGCGCGTCTCACCAGGATTTCGTGGCACCTCATGCAGAAGATAACTGGGGAACAACACCACATCACCGGGCGCGACGGCCGGCATGATCCACTTGTCTGAATTGAACGCATTGCTGGCCGTTGCCTGGTGCGTATTCTTGAACACATAACCGGGCTGCCCCATACCCTTGACGAACACCAGACTCGCATCCGGGTGGCACCCGGTGAGATACAGCACGCCCGAGATGAAACTGTTTGCATGGGAATGCAAGGCCTGTTGACCACCAGTGCGCAGGACGTTGAGCCACATCTCCTTGATCGACCAATCCAAGCGCTCGCCGAACAAGAGCTCGCCCATCTCGTTGATACGCGGCGCCAGCGCATCGGCCAGAGCGACAAGCTCTGCGTCTGCACCGGGTTGCAGGATGCGCGTATGGGACAACTCGGCCGACTTGGCATTGGTCTGATCGAGTTCGGCCAGCAACCTCTCACTTAAACGTGTCACCCGCTCGGGTGCGATTGCACCCGGCGCGTGCAGAATTGGCGTTGGGAATAATCCCATGACACGACTGGGTGAAGAGGCCATGCTTTAACCTACGTTCCGGAAGTGGCAGTGAGCCTAGAGGGGATGTGTGACAGGATCGTGACGCCGACGCAGGTGCGCAGACTAAAAACTTATGTATTTTTTGTGTCCGTCGCCCATGACCCCCACAGATCTCACCGCCAGACACACCACACAGGCCTGGCAGACCTGGCCGTAGAGATCCTTCTTTGCGCAGTCCCTCGATGATAATTTGGTCCGCCTGACCTCGCAGGTCAGCTATAGGCCGGTTTTACCTCGCCCAGGATCCACACCTCCCAGGCCGGACCCGGGAACGGGTTTCCCAACCCTTCGCCGATCTCGCGGACCTCGTCCATGAACACTTACCGCAGCCCCCATAGGGCGGGCCGTGCCCGCCGTCGCCGCGTGCTATTCACCGGCGGCCATGGGCCGCCCTATGCTCGCGGCACGGGAAATCCTCCAGGGCGGAAACGACAACGCCCCGGAACGACGAGCGTTCCGGGGCGTTGCTGCCCTCCCGGCGAACCTGCCGGGAGATGTTCGCGTCAGTCAAAGGTACGTGAGCGGAGTATCTCGGGGCGCAGGAAGTCTTTCTCGCCGGTGTTGTCGTGATCATCCAGCAGGTGCCCGTCCACCTCCCACAGTGCTTGGGGGCAGGCCTTGCCCTTCCTTATAGGCTTTGCCATTTTAATTGGTGAGATATGCGGGCCCGTGCTGGCTACAGACTGCCGGACAGTCGAATACTCACCCGTCCGTCACGGCCCGGATTGCCGAGCATGCGCAATGCCTGAACGATGTTGGGATGGGCGCCGTCACGGGTGCCGGCGACACCGTCCACGCGATAGCCACCGGTAGCGGACACTTCTACCCGACCCTCGGCGATCAGGGGTCCGCCCTGGTCGCGGATATCCAGGCGCAGGCCACCCTCGCCGTCCTCAATGATCTCTGCCCGCAGGTCGCCCAGGGGCAGGGCCTCGGGCATGCCGGCGGCGGCATCGATCCAGCCCAGCACGCCTTGGGCCTCGTGCACGTGGCCCTGGTAGTCCGCACGGTAATGGGACAGGTCCAGCACCAGGCGCCCGTCCAGACTCACAGGCCAGGCGAGGAACGGCGTAATGGCCGTGGTGGCCGGGAGATCGCCGCGCACATCGCTGAGGCGCACGGAGGAGATACCCAGGGCCAGATGCCCCGCCGCCCGGCCACCGGGGGGGCTTGCCTGCACCGCCCAGCCCAGGCGGGCCGAAAACAGACTGCCCGGCGTGAAGTGCCAGCGCAGGTCGCTGAGCACCAGCCCGCCGGGCAGCACCAGTTGGCTGGCGGCGCCGTTCCATGTGCTGCCGGAGATGCCATGCAGTTCAATGCCCGCCGGGCTCAGGCCCCGTTCCCGCGCCTGTTCCCAGGCCAGACCTGCCGGCAACAGGGTAAGCAGGAACAGCCCGTAGGCCAGGAAACCGATCAGGAGCCAGAGCAGCCAGCGGCGTTTGTGGGTACGTTCGGTTGTCAAATCGGATGTCTCGTTAGAGTGTCAGGGGTGAGGCGTCAGGCGTCAGGCGTTTGATCGTAGGCCGGATAAGCACAGCGCATCCGGCGCAGCCACTATCGGCAGATTCAGATCACGCAGAGAGCGCAAAGAGGGTTTGATCAAAAACTCTACGTGCTCTGCGTTATCAGCGTTGCTAACTCGAGGCGCCGGATGCGCTGCGCTTATCCGGCCTATGTCTTTGTTTCCCACTTCCCAATTCACACTTCCCCCTTCAGGTCACCCCTCCAGGGTGAGTCGGACATTGACCCGCCCCGGCGCTGCCTGACGGTCCACCACCAGGCTGGTGACGCGGATGCCGTGGGTTGACTCCAGGCGGCCGAGCCAGCCCATGAGATCATCGAAGGGGGCCTCCTCCAGCCACACCCGCACAGTGCTGGCACCTTCAGGCTGCACCCGGCGCACGGTGCCGGTGAGCGCGCCTTCCCGCACGGTGCGGTCGATGACACTCAGGAGGGACTGACCCGAGTCGGGGCCAGCGGATGCCGACACCGGGGCAGCGCCCAGTTGCCTTGCCGCCTGCTGCATCCAGGCCACGTCCGCGCGCTGGGCCTGGACCGCCTCGGCGAGCCGTTCGGCACGATCGTTCAGGGGCAGCCAGATGAGCGCGTAGGGCAGAATGACGATCAGGAGCAGGCCGCCAAGCAGCAGGATGCGTCGATCCCGTTGGGACAATCCCAGCCACCAGTGCTTCATGAGCCAGCCCTCCGGATCAGGATGCGACTTTCCACCCGGTCGTCCCGGGCACTGGCCGACTGGATCTCCACCGACCAGGCGGCATCGGTTTCCAGACGCTGCTTGACCTGATCGAGGCTTTGCAGACTGTCCAGCTCAAGGTCCATGTCCACCTGACCGGGACGGTAACGCAGGCTCTGGATGCGCAGACCCGGCACCTGGGCCAGCAGGGGCGCGGCATGGCCCAGGGTGTCGCCCAGATCTCCAGCGCCCGTGCCTGCCTCACCCCTCGCCCGGGCCGCCAGGACGCTTTCCATCTGGCGCCGGGGGTCACCGCTGGCACGACTGCCGGGCAAGGTCCGTTCGTAGATCTCCCGCATCTGGGCATCCAGTTCGGTCCGCTCACGTTCCAGGCGATTGACCTCCACACCCACCAGGGCAGTCTGTACCAGGGCCCAGGCCACCAGTACGGCCGCCGCCGCCCGCCAGGGGCGCCACAGTCGGCCCAGTTGTTCCCGGCGGCTGTAGGGGCCGGTGAGCAGGTTGAAGGGCAGCCGGGAGGGCAGTTGCCGGGCGATGACCTGCATCAGGGACTGCTCGCTGCCGCGCCATTCCACGGACACTCCTTCCAGGGCATCCAGGGCCGCATCGGGTTCCCGACGTTCACCATGACACATCACCACCAGCCGCCCGGGACGCTCCGCCTCCCCGGTCTCCCTGAAGCGCATGTCCACCAGCATCGCGGCATTGTCCCGGTCCAGGGCCATGCCCTCGCCCTCGCCGGTGTTCAACCAGGCCTCGTCCCCTTCCAGCCACAACAACCAGGCCTCGGGCTCATGGGGCAGCAGGGCGGTTTCCGGCACCAGGCTGCGGGGGTCGAGACCCGCCTCGCGCAGGCGTTCACGCCACAGATCCATGTGCTCCCGGGACACCACCGCCACGGCGATGCTGCCATCCTCGTGCCGGGGGCCCGGCACACAGTGCAGGGCCTCCACGTCACCGGCCAGCTGGTCCTCCAGGGCATAGGGCAGGGCCCGGGCCAGGGCGCGGGGATTGCGCGCCGGGACATGGACCCGGGTGAGCAGGACCTGCTCACCCGGCGCCAGCACCACGGGGATGGCACCCCGGGCCCGCTCGGCCAGGACCGCCAGTGGCGCCTGCCCGGCATCCAGGATCGTGCCTGCCTCGTCGCTGAGGACGAAGGCGGCCTCTCCTTCCTGCCCCGAGAGGCGCAACAACAGGGTTTGCTGACTCATGCTCCGGCACTCCGGTTCAAAACTTTTGCCAGGCCGTTTTCCCGCAGGGAACACGGCCATCGGGGATACATACAATGCAGACAGCCCGTTGGTATTTCCAGCACGGGTATTTCCAGCTCGGGTATTTCCAGCGCGCGTGTACCTGCCTGGGTATTCACAGGCAGTCCTGCCCCGCCCTTAATCATCACAAGTGCCCTGGCTGCGCCACAACACCCGCCCATCACCGGTATCCAGCAGGCTGCACATCAGGAAATTGCGCCCGGCCAGCTCCGCGTGGACCCCCAGCCGGAAATACCGGGACCGGGTCTCCGCGCCCTCCATCCCGGGAAAGGCCTCCTGCAACAGCGGGCTGGCGTATTCCAGGTTCATGGCCGTGCCGCTGCCTGGCAGCGCAGTGACGTGGGGTGCCAGCACCCCCCACAGGGCAGGGTTCATCCCCTGCACCCGACGCAATTCCGCGGCCATGACCATGGGCCGGTTGGCACTCAGGTAGGGGGGCGTGGCGAGGCGGTAGACGGGATCGTCAGTTTCCGGGTTCATCCAGTCCTGCACCGCGGCGGTGAGTTGTTCCGGGTCCAGGGCCAGTTCCTGATTCTCTCCCCGGACCAGCTCCAGCATGCGCATGAAGCCATCGGCCGCCGCCTGATTCGCACCAGAGAGGTTATTGAGGTTGAAGCGACAATGCATGTCCTCCAGCCAGATCTCCATGCGGGCCTCCTCCAGCTCCACCCACAGGGGCGGCGAGATACAGCCTTCCCAGGGCAGGTCCTGATCCGCCCCTTCCCCGGACATCAGGCCCAGGGCGTAGCCCTCCGCTGCCAGGGCGATGAGGTAGGCCTGGTCCTGACCCAGCACGTTGCCGGCGCGACGAATATCCAGGTGCTGGCGGGACACCATGGCCGCCGCCGCCAGGGTGGCCAGCACCACCACCAGCAGGGCGGTGATGAGCGCGACCCCGCGCTGATCTCGCGCCACGGATCTCATGGCAGCACAAACCAGCGGGTCAGTTGTGCGCCGTCCCCCAGCTCCAGGGTCAGCTCCACTGCCCTGGGCAGGGCCTCCGGGGCACCCGGATTGATCTCCAGGGGCCAGGTCTCGGCCACGGCAAATGCCCCCGCCTCGTCCAGGTGATGAAACCGCAAGCTCCAGCCCCGGACCGCCAGCACGGAAGACTCCGGCTCCTGGGCATCCTCCGCCCCCACCACCGGCATCATCCCCTGGGGCTCGGCGGGATTCACGCCATCCAGGCCGCTCCAGTACAGGCGGTAGAGACGATCTTCGCGGATTTCCCAGGCCACCCGTTGCAGGCCCGAGGGGCCTCCGGCCCGCACCAGGTCCAGGCGTGGCTGGTCGCTGAAGGGACTGAAGCGCAGGGGCGCGCGCAGATCGCCGAATTCGTCACGTACCGGCCGGGCCAGCACCTGTTCCAGGTCACGACCCAGCAGGCTGAAGGCCATCTGCAATTCCGCCAGGGCGCGGGAGGCCCGGTCCGTGTGCTGGCGGGCATCCAGCACCGCCCGCAACCCGCCATAGGCCATCACTGCCACCACGCCGAACACCGCCATGGCCACCAGCAGCTCCAGCAGTGTGAAGCCCCGCTGTCCCGTGGCCCTTGAAGTGCCTCGCCACTTGCCTGTGGCCACTGGCCACAGGTTCATAAAATAAACCCCACGACCCGGGCCAGGGGTGGTCGATCCGGCTCATCCCGGTCACGCACTGTCACCTCCACCCGGAGCAAGCCGCGCAGGGTGATGCCTTCCAGCTCCAGCGGTGCATCGCTCAAGGTCGCCTGCCAGTACCAGGGCTGCTCACCCATGTGGCTGACGCCATCGCGGCTGCCGAGGCTGGCAGGCTCCAGACCGATCCGGTAACGGGCCAGCTGGTTCATGGCCACCCAGTGGGCGTGGGTGCGATCCCGCAGATAGACCGCGTTGGCGGCGTTCTGGCTGCTCACCTTGATCAGCGCGCCCAGGGCCACCGCCAGGATGACCACCGCCACCAGCACCTCCAGCAGGGTGAAACCACCCTGGCCCTGGACACGGGATGTCAGGGGCCGGCTCACAGGCGCCTCAACTCGATGCGTCCGCCGGGCAGGCCACGCAAGACCCAGGAGGCCTCCCGGGCGCCCTCGGTGCCGATCTCCAGCTCGAAGGCGGTCATCTCGCCACCCGCGCCGATGACGACCTGGGCACCGGGGTTCTCCCCCGCCCGGGGCAGTGCCACACGGGTGCCTTCCACGAACAGGTTAAAGACCACACCCAGGGATTCCAGGTCGCGGCGCCTGAGGGTCGGGTCATCCTCCACCGGCAGCCATTCATAGCTGCGATCCGCCACCCTGTAGCGGCGCAGGAACACATAGGCGTGTTCCGTAAAACCCATGGCCTGCTCCCGGGCGGTGAGAATGCCCTCGTCGCGCACCAGTTCCAGCAGGGCGGTCACGCGCCGCGCCTCCTGCTCCACGACCCGGTCCTGTCCACCGCCACCCATGCCGATGACCGCAAAGCTGGCCATGATGCCGATGATGAACAGCACCACCACCACCTCGATGAGGGTGAACCCCCGCGGCGCGAGGTGTCGTGGGAACCGGGGAGATGAGGGCGACGTACGCACCGATCAGTCGATGTTCCAGTTGCCGATGTCGGCGTTCACGCCATCGCCGCCCGCGCGACCATCGGCGCCCAGGCTGTAGATGTCGATCTCACCGTGACGGCCGGGATGGGCGTATTCATAAGGGTTGCCCCAGGGGTCGGTGGGCAGGCGATCCATGTAGCCGCCGGCGCGCCAGTTGCGGGGCTCCGGGGAGGTGGTGGGACGTTCCACCAGGGCACGCAGACCCTGTTCCGTGGTGGGGTAGCGGAAGTTGTCCAGCCGGTAGAGGTTCAGCGACTGTTCCAGGGTCCGGATGTCATTGCGCGCCTTGGTGATACGCGCCTCGTCGGGACGATCCATGATGCGCGGCACCACGATGGCGGCCAGGATGCCGAGGATCACCACCACCACCATGACCTCGATCAGTGTGAAGCCGCCCATCCGGCGGGATTTATATGCGATGCTTTGTTTCATGACTGGATCACTTCCTCGTCCGCTGCGTTGTTTCATAGTCTGACATTTTGTCATGGCTATCGCATGAACCTGCCCTCATCCGCAAGCCTGCGACACGTGTCGCCGCCCCTGGTGCTGGCCCTGGCTGCACTGCTGGCCCAGTCACTGGGCTCGCTGGAAACCCTGCGCCTGGAACGGGGCCTGTGGCTGGAACAACCCTGGCGCCTGATCACCGGGCAACTCATGCACCTGGGCTGGACCCACCTGGCCATGAACCTGGCCGGCCTGGGGGTGGTCTGGCTCATCCTCGCCCGCTACCTGTCGGCTTGGCAATGGTGGCTCACGGTGCTGATCTGCGGGGCGGGCGTGAACCTGGGCCTGCTGGCCTTCTCCACATCCATCGACTGGTACGTAGGCCTGTCCGGAATCCTGCACGGCCTGCTGGCGGCGGGCGCCCTGGCCAGGCTGAAACGAGAGCCCATGCTCGCCCTATTGCTGGCCGGCCTCACCGCCAAGCTCGCCTGGGAACAGTTCACCGGCCAGGACCCCGGCACCGCGCAGCTCATCGGCGGTGCGGTGATCGTGGATGCGCATCTTTACGGCGCGCTGGCCGGAGCTGTTTGCGGCTTTAACTTTCTGATGTTCCGGAATAGCAGGCCCGCATAAGCTAGCAACATTCCGAGCAACCAGGAGGATGGCGCGCCGCCTCCGCCAGAACTGGCTGGCGCTGGCGGCAGGCCTTCGAAGACCTCAGTCGCTTGCAATGCCAGAGCTGCATTGACGATTCCAGTGCCACAGCCTCCGTTCGTGGCGCAATTACTACTATCTGGGAACGCTGTAACGTTTGCACGAAGCAGGTAGATAAGCTCCTCACGGGTGAGATCAGGGTCATAACCCAGCATGAGCGCGGCTACGCCTGCTACGTGAGGCGTCGCCATGCTGGTGCCAATCCGTCCACCGATCTCATCACCCCCGTCGATCGGGTCAGTGGCGCCACTGTTCAACGTAGAAAGAATTGCCAAACCTTCAGCCAGGAAACACGTGTCATCCACAAAAAAACATTCTCCTCCCGGGGCACTGATGTCTACAGCGCCACCGAAACTTGAATAACTCGCTTTGCGTCCCTGAGGATCCGTGGCGGCAACCGTCACCACTCCGGGACAAACCGCCGGTGTAATTGGGGCTTGAGTAAGATCCTGACCCTCATTGCCTGAAGAAACAACGATGATGGCTCCTGTTGCATTTACGTCTTGAATAGCGCTGCGGAATGTCTGGGTACATGTGTCCTCGCCCAACGGTTTCGCGCCCAGACTGAGGTTCAAGATGCGTGCCGGGTTCGGATTTGGATCAACCCCGGGCACTTCGATGCCAACTGACCATCTCATGGCGTCAGCAATGTCAGAGATACTGCCTCCACATTTCCCCAACACGCGTACCGGCAGAATCCTAGCCCCCCAACTGATGCCCGCGACTCCGACACCATTGTTCGTTGCCGCGGCGATGATTCCGGCAATGTGGGTCCCATGCCATGAACTCTTCGATGCGAGACAGTCCTTCGTCGCCTCATCCTCGGTGACGTAGTCACCAGGGTCACTTGGATCATCATCCCGATCAAAGAAGTCGTAGCCCGGCAGTATCTTTTCGGCCAAATCCCAATGATCAACAAGAATACCCGTGTCCAGCACAGCAACCGTCACCGGATTACCAGTCGTGATGGCCCAGGCACCCGGTGTATCGATTCCGTAGTTGAGGGGAGCCGTAGTCTTAACTGCCTGCAGATTCCACTGCTCGTCAAATCGTTCATCATTCGGGAGCGTCATCGTGAACACCCGCACATCCGGTTCCGCGTACTCCACCCCCGGCAGCTGAGCCATGGCTTCGGCCATGGCCTGCACCTGCTCCAGCGGCATGGTCCGAGGTAGACTTAGGACGTCGGCACCCCCGGACATCGCGCGCAGGTAGACCATCTCGTGGCCTGCGGCGGCGGACAGGGACGAGACCCGTTCCCGGGCGCGGGGCGCCGGCGCACCGTCTGCCAGCATAGCCGGGCGCATGGACTCACTCACCTTGATGATGATGCGGTCCGTGGGGGTGGCCTGGGCTGTGGTGATGCACAGGCAGGTGATTGCCAGGGCGATGATGCCCAGGCTCTTGTGTACCAGCATGATGGGCCTATTCCGGAGACTGGTGCGTCATGCGGCGGTCTTGCTCCGCGTACGCGATGGCGGGATCGGCCGCCAACCGCTGGAGGATGATTTGCGCCTGTGAGGCGGCCACCGGTTCGGCGGTGGCCAGCACATGCCCTCCACCGCTCATTGGACGCAAATAGATGAGCATCGTTCCAGCCACCCTGGACAGACGGTCAATGCCCTCGGACGAGCCGGGATCCAGCCCGCTCTCCGGGACAGGCACCAGAATGATGCGTAGAATCGCCACCTCTTCCCGGACCGATTCGCCATTGAGCTTGCAGCCCGTGAGCCACAGGGCCGCAAGCCCCCCGAACAGCAGACGGCGTCTGCTCATCATGATTCAGTTCACCAGTTGGTTGAGTTCAAAAATGGGCAGCAGGATGGCCAGCACGATCACCAGCACGATCAGGCCCATGGCCAGGATCAGCACCGGCTCCAGGATGCCCATGATCATGCCGATGCGCGCCTCCAGTTCCCGCTCCTGGTTTACCGCCGCCCGTTCCAGCATGTCGTCCAGACTGCCGCTGGACTCGCCGCTCTTGATCAGGTGCACGGTGATGGGGGGGAAATACCCGGTGCGCTCCAGGGCATTGCCGATGCCCGAACCCTCGCGCACCCGCTGGGCCACGGACTCGATGGCCGAACGCATGGGCATGCTGGCCACCACCTGGGCGGAGATGCGCAGGGCCTCCAGCACGGACACGCCGCTGGCGGAGAGGATCGACAGGGTCCGGGCGAAGCGGGCGGTGTTCATGCCCCGGACCATGCGCCCGGCCAGGGGCATGCGCAGCAGCACACGATGCCAGCCGGCCCGGGGACCGGGGCGCTTCATGAGCCAGCCCCAGCCGATGCCCGCCAGCACCAGGGCGATCAGGATCAGGACACCATACTCGCGCAGCCCATCGCTCACCGCGATCAGGGTGCGGGTCAGCCAGGGCAGTTCCTGCCCGATACCCTGGAACACCTGCACCACCTCCGGCACCACGTAGGTCAGCAGGGCCACGGTCACCAGCAGGGCCATGGCGGTCAGGATGGCGGGGTAGAACAGGGCCAGCTGGATCTTCTGGCGCATCTGCTGGCGGTTTTCCGTGTAATCGGCCAGACGCTCCAGCACCACGTCCAGGTGCCCGGACTGTTCACCCGCTTCCACGGTGGTGCGGTAGATGTCGGGAAACACGTGGGGGAAGTCCCCCAGGCCCCGGGCCAGGCTGTGGCCCTCCATGACCCGGGTGCGCACGGCCATGAGCATGCTGCGAATGCGCGGTTTCTCGCTCTGGCGCGCCACGGTGCCCAGGGATTCCTCGATAGGGAGACCCGACCGCACCAGGGTGGCCAGCTGGCGGGTGAGCAGGGCCAGGTCCATGGCGCCGATCCCACGGGCGAGCCCCGGCATGCGACTGCGCCGCCCTTCCCGGCTCTTGACCTCCTCCACCTCCAGGGGCGTCAGTCCGCCCTCGCGCAGCTGCTGGCGCACCTGGCGCGGCGTATCGCCCTCGAGGACGCCCCTGACCTCGCGGCCAGTGGGGTTGAGTGCGGTGTATTCAAAGGCAGGCATTTGAGTGCAGTGGCTAGTGGCTAGTGGCTAGTGGCAAGGCAGAGCAAAAGGCGAGATTTAGCGCGTAGCGCGAAGCCGGTTTCCTTGCCACTTGCCACTTGAGACTTGCCACTGGTTTCAGTCTTCCTTGGTCACACGCAGCACTTCCTCGACCGTGGTGTGTCCGGCGAGGATGCGGCGCAGGCCGTCGGCGCGGATGCTGGGGCCATGGGCGCGGGCGTGGTGTTCCAGCACCTGTTCACCGGCGCCGTCGTGGATCAGGCCGCGCAGGGTGTCGTCCACTTCCACCAGTTCGTAGATACCGGTGCGGCCCCGGTAGCCCAGACCGTTGCAGTGATCACAACCCACGGACTTGTACAGGGTGGGCGGGGCATCCTTCGGCAGACCCAGCATGTCGCATTCCGTGGCCTGGGCCTCGTAGGGCTTCTTGCACTGGTCGCACAACAGGCGCACCAGACGCTGGGCAAGGATCGCTACCATCGTGGAGGAGAGCAGGAACGGCTCCACGCCCATGTCCCGCAGCCGGGTGATGGCGCCCACGGCGGTGTTGGTGTGCAGGGTGGAGAGCACCAGGTGGCCGGTCAGCGAGGCCTGCACGGCGATTTGCACCGTTTCCAGGTCGCGGATCTCGCCCACCATCACCACGTCCGGGTCCTGGCGCAGGATGGCCCGCAGGCCACGGGCGAAGGTCATGTCCACCTTGGGATTGATCTGGGTCTGGCCGATGCCGTCCAGGTCGTATTCGATGGGGTCTTCCACCGTGAGGATGTTGCGGCTGCGGTCGTTGAGCTGGGTCAGCGCCGCATACAGGGTGGTGGTCTTGCCTGAACCGGTGGGGCCGGTCACCAGGATGATGCCGTGGGGCCGGTGGATCGCCCGCTCCATCACGGCCAGGGACTTGCTGTCCATGCCCAGGTGGGTGAGATCCAGGCGACCGGCCTGCTTGTCCAGCAGACGCAGCACCACCCGCTCGCCATGGCCCGAGGGCAGGGTCGAGACACGCACGTCCACGGCCCGCCCGGCCACCTTCAGGGAGATGCGCCCGTCCTGGGGCAGGCGCTTCTCGGCAATATCCAGACGCGCCATGACCTTGATGCGCGAGGTGATCAGGGGCGCCAGCACCCGGGGCGGCTCCAGGATCTGGCGCAACACGCCGTCCACCCGAAAGCGTACCGTCAGCCGGCTCTCATAGGGTTCGATATGGATGTCCGAGGCGTTTTCCTTCACCGCCTCGGTGAGCAGGGCGTTAATGAGTCGGATGATGGGCGCATCGTCCTCGGTCTCCAGCAGGTCCTCGGGCTCGGCCAGGCTGCGCGCGACGCTATCCAGGTCCTCCTCGCCGCCCATGTCACCCATCAGCTGCATGGCGTCACTGGAGCTGCGCTCGTAGCGCTCCCGCAGCAGGGCCTCGAAACGGGCGTCGCTGACCATCTCGATGCGCATGGGGCAGGCCAGATGGCGACGCAGCTCGGCCAGGGTCTGACTGCTCACCCCGGCACGACAGGCCACCGACACGGTCTCGCCCGGCGCCTCCAGCACCACCACCCCGTGGCGGCGGGCGAAGCCGAAACTCACGCCCTGCACCGGGGCAGGGGCGGCGGCCTCGTCATACAGGCTTGCGGAGAGTTCGCCGCTGTCCATGGAAGGAGATCCGCTCATGGCCGGGCCGGCGGCGGTCTCACGTCGATACCGGCCGGGCCCGGGGTCACACCGGCCGCCTCGTAGGGGGGCGGCAGATCCAGCAGCTCTTCCCAGGGGGGCAACACCGGGATCTCGTCATCGGACATCATCAACACCCCCCGCTCCCGGGCACTGAGCTGTTCGGCGCGGATGTAGGAATACTTGGCGGCGGTGAGGCGGTCCTGTACCGCCTGGTCACGCACGATCACCGGGTGCAGAAATACCATCAGGTTGCGTTTTTCCTTGCGCGCGGAATCGTAGCGGAACAGTCGGCCGATACCGGGTATGTCGCCCAAGCCGGGTACCCTGTCCTGGGTCTGCACCAGCACATCGTCGATAAGCCCGCCCAGCACCACCATCTGGCCATCATCCACCATGACGATGGTGCGCAGGCTGCGCTTGTTGGTGATTAGATCAGCGGCCGCGCTGGCACCCGGCGCGATCTGGGAAACCTCCTGCTCGATCTCCAGGCGAATGGCATTGCCCTCGTTGATCTGGGGTTTGACCCGCAGCTTCACGCCCACGTCCTGGCGCTGGATGGTGTCGAAGGCCTGACCGGACTGCTCGATGGAACGCCCGGCGATGAAGGGCACGTTCTGGCCCACCACGATCTCCGCCTCCTCGTTGTCCATGGTCATGAGACTGGGGGTGGAGAGGATGTTGCTGGAGGAATCCCCGGCCAGGGCACGCACCAGGACGGCGATCTGGGTGGAACCGGAGCTGCCTATGCCGCCCAGGAAGGCGCCATCGCCCAGATTCGGCGGTGCCGCCACCGCACCCCGCAGAAAGGCGTCGATGCCACCGGCCAGGTTCACGATCCCGGAACCCCGGCGATCAAAATTGATGAGCCCCACGCCGCTGTTGCGGTCACCAACCCCCCACTGCACACCCAGCTCGCTGGCCTTCTCCCAGGACACCTCGGCGATCACCGCCTCCACCAGCACCTGGGCCCGGCGCACATCCAGCTGCTGGATCACGGCGCGCAGATCACGCACCACATCCGGCGGGCCGTTGAGCACCAGGGCGTTGGTGCTCTCGTGGGCCTGGATGTTCATCCCCCCCGGACTGCGGGTGGCGGTACCTTCCGTGCCGGGCAGATCCATGCCCTCCAGCAAACCCTTGAGCACCTCGGCCAGGTCCTCCGCCTTGGCATAACGCAGGTACACCACCTGGGTGTTGCCACCCTCGATGCGGGTGTCCAGGTGGGAGATCATGGCGCGCATGGCCACCCGGCGCTTGGGATCGCCGCCCAGCAGGACGCTGTTGGTGCGCTCATCGGCAACCATCTGCACCCGGCTGCGGCCCTGTTCCCCACCGCCGTGCAGGCTGGACAGGACGCGCACCACCTCGGCGGCCGAGGCATGGCGCAGGGGGATCAGCTCCAGTTCCTCGCGCCCGTCCAGATCGATACGCGCCACCAGGTCCGCGATACGCTCGGCATTTCCGGCACTGTCGGAGACAATCAACACGTTGGATTCCGCAGAGGCCACCAGGTGGCCGCTCTGGGGCACCAGGGGACGCAGGATGGGCACCAGTTGGGCGGCATCCACATGTTCCACCTTGATGACACGGGTGACGTATTCATCCCCAGTGCCGATGTGCGGCGGTGCCACCGTGGGCACCTCGGCCTGCTTGGCCTGCACCTCGGGGACCAGCTTCACCACCCCCTCACCAGGCACCGCCGCGAAGCCATGGATGCGCAACACCGAGAGAAAAATACGGTAGAGCTCAGCGCGGCTCACCGGCGCGCCGGAGATGACCGTGACCCGGCCACGCACGCGCGGATCCACCACGAAATTCGTGCCGGTCTCCTCGGAGACCATGCTGATCAAGGCCTGCAGATCCGCCTCCTTGAAGTTGAGCACGATCTTGTCGTCCTCGGCCGCAAGGGGCATCGCAAGTACCAGCAACAGGCCCAGGGCCGCTGCCCGATATTTCCAGCTCCGCATCACAGGGCACTCCGCTCGATCAGACTCATCACCTCTCCTCTAAACCGGATCACTGGCCCACCTCCACCACCACGGTGTTGGGTCGGCCGTTGCGTTCGATATCCAGGACCAGCTGCTGCGCCCCGGCCAGATGCTCCATGATCTCGGCGGGGTCACCAATACCCTCCAGGGTCACTCCATTGATCCCGGTCACCACATCCCCCGGACGCAGACCCGCCTGTCGGAACATACGCGCATCGCGCCTGGGCGAAATGGCGAAGCCACGGATGACACCATCCTGCATCACCGGCTGGGCCTGGACCATGTCGAACAGGGCGCGGGGATCCTCCAGCCACTGCTGACGGACGGAACCCGGGATGCTGCCGCTGGCTGTTGCCGCCGCAACGGGTTCAGGCGCAGAGGGCGCCGCGGCAGACGGGGGCGCATCCCGGGGCAGGCGCATCTGTTCGAAGCGCCCGGCCCGGCGCAGCACCACGCGATCCCCATGGACCTGCTCCAGGGTCGCGCCGCCGGGCAGCTCTGCCCCCAGGACGTAATGCTGTTCATTGCCCTGATCGTCGGCAATCAGGGCCATGCTGCGCCCCTGCGACGTGGCGGCCACCACCCCCTTGAGACTCAGCCTCAGGCGGGTATCCGGGGTGTCCTCGGGCACCGGCGCGCTGCTGCCGGGGCCGGCCTCGGCCTGGCCAAACAGGTGCAGTCCCGCCACCCGGGCCAGGTGATCGGAGACCGGCGCCGGGGACTCATGCGCCGACCCTCCGGCGGAGGGCGCCACCACCTGCGGCAGGGTAGCAGGCACGGGGCCCAGCAGGGCCCAGGTAAAGCGCGCCAGGGCATAGGCCAGCAGTAACACCAGGACAAAGGTCACCCAGCCCGCCAGGCGCGCCGGGTTCACCCCCTGCCAACGGCTGGCCAAGACGCTCAACTGCATGGGTCAGACCCCACGAAAAGGCGGCAATATCCGGATTGTCCAGGGAAATCCATCAGGTGAGTGTACTCTGCGGCCGGCAACGGCATCCATAGGACTTATGGGCAGGTGCCGGGAAACCAACGGGAGGATGATCAGGGGGGAGGATTATTCACCGACCATATGACTACAGGATGACCAGGACGGCCAGACGGACGGCGTGACGTATTTACAGCGGAGTTCGTTATACTCGAGCAATGAAGACACAAAAGACGGACGAGCAGACCATGGACATCCGCAGACGCGGGGATCGCCGCAACTGGAGCCGTCGCCCGGACTATCCTTTCCGGGACAGCACCGGCGAGTGGGTGGTACACAACCGCCGCCGGGTGGTTGAACGCCGCACCTCACGGGTCCAGGGCATCACGCCCGCCGACACCCGGGATCTCAACATGGGCACCCTGCTGCTGCATTACCGGGACCAGGTCATCAACCTGTCCCCCAGGCCCACCGGCTTCCTCATGGGTCGGCGCCAGCAATGCGACCTGGTCCTGGATCAGGATTACGTCTCCCGGGAACATGCCCGGGTGGTGTTCCGTAACGGCCAGTTCGTACTCATCGACCAGAGTCTCAACGGCACCTATCTGCGCCTGCAAAATGGCGAGATGCACCACCTGCACCAGGGAGAACGTCTCCTGACAGGCTCCGGCTATCTGAGCCTCGGCCGCTCTCTGCTCGACAACGGTGACAACCTCATCTACTTCTTCTACCGCGAGCCCCTGGAGGCCACAGTCCCGACCAGCGGGGACTGATCAGCCGGGCACCACCGGACCACTCAGCAGCAAGGACTTGCCGCGCATCGCCTTGGGCTGGGGCAGGCCCATGAGCTGCAACACCGTGGGCGCAATGGCGCTCAGGCCACCACCGGTGGTCAGACGCCAGCGATCCTTGTCAATGAGCATCAAGGGCACCGGATACATGGTGTGCTGGGTGTGAGGTTCGCCGGTGACCGGATCCACCATCTCGTCGCAGTTGCCATGATCGGCGGTCAGCAAGACTGAAAAACCCCTGGCCTTGGCCGCATCCAGCACCCGCCCCACCTGGGTATCCAGCGCCTCCACCGCCGCGATCACCGCCTCGCGCACCGCCGTGTGACCCACCATGTCGCCATTGGCGAAGTTCACCACGATGAAACCGTACTGGCCGCTGTCGATGGCCTTGATGGTCTCGTCGGCCACCTTGTCGGCGCTCATGGCCGGTTCCAGGTCATAGGTGGCCACGGGCGGGGAAGGCACCATGACCCGATCCTCGCCGGCGAAGGGCTCTTCCTTGCCACCGTTGAAGAAGAAGGTCACATGGGCGTACTTCTCGGTCTCCGCGCAGTGGAACTGGCGGATACCGGAGGTGCTGATGACCTCACCCAGGGTGATGGACGGACGCTCCGGCGGGAAACCGATGGGCGAGAGAAAACGCGGGTCGTATTCGGTAAGGCAGGTCACCGACACCGGCTTGTAGTCACCCCGATCGAAACCATCGAACTCCGCCATGCCCAGGGCAGCCGCCATCTGGCGGGGGCGGTCATTGCGGAAGTTGAAGAACACCAGGGAATCTCCAGGGCGCAGCATCCCCTCGGGATCGATCACCCGGGGCTTGATGAACTCATCGGTCTCGCCTGCGGCGTAGGCCTCGCTGATGGCGTCCTCTGCGGAGCCTGCAGGTACACCCTTGCCGTGCACCAGGGCCTCGAAGGCCAGCTGGGTGCGATCCCAGCGCTTGTCACGGTCCATGGCGTAGTAGCGCCCGCTCACGGTGGCGATGCTGCCACCCGCCTGGGCCAGCTGGGCGTTCAACTCAGGCAAATAGTTGGCGGCACATTTGGGCGCCGTATCGCGTCCGTCGGTGATCATGTGCACCACCGGCTTCACGTCCAGACGCTGACACATCAGGATCAGGGCCTGGAGGTGCCGCACATGACTGTGCACCCCGCCATCGGAAACCAGGCCCAGCAGGTGCAGCGGGCGCCCCGACTCCCTGGCCGCAAGGGCCGCACCATTGAGTGCGGAGTTCTCGGCGAAGCTGCCATCACTGATGGCGTCGTCGATCCGCACCAGATCCTGACGCACCACCGAGCCACAACCCAGGGTCAGATGCCCCACCTCGGAATTACCCATCTGCCCGTCGGGCAGGCCCACGGCCCGGCCGCAGGCGTCCAGGGTGCAATGCACATGGGTGGAGAGATACTCATCCAGCCGCGGCGTGCGGGCCTCGTGGAAGGCATTGTTGATCTTGCTGGGATTGATGCCCACACCGTCCATGATGAGCAGCAGGGTTGGGCAGCGGGGTGTCTTGTGGTCTTCGCTCATGGGACGTGATTCCGGGTCTATTGAATGACGGGGCGGCCCGGAGAGCGCCAGGGGCTTCGATCCGTGCCAAGGAGGGTTATTTTAGCAGATGCTTCTAAAGCGTGAGGCGAACGCCCCCTCCCCAACCCTCCCCCGCGATGCGGGGGAGGGGGTTTATTCCCTCGCCCTCAGGAACAAATCCGCCTGGGGCGGATTTGAACAGCCGACAGGCTGGCCCGAAGGGTGGAGGGCAGGACGCCCTGAACTGGAGGGAAAGGGCGGTCCTCCTTGCCACTTGAGACCAGCCACTTACCACTACTAAGGCTTGTCCTTGCCTTTGTCATCCCCGGCATCACCCTTGCCGGCATCAGTATCATCGGACGGCTCCGAGTCCTTCACATCATCCTCGGGGGCGCGCCATCCTCGGGATTCTTCCTCTGCGAGTCGGTCCAGCTCGGCATCCATTTCCTCGTCGCTCATGGAGCGATAGTCATCATCGCCGGATTTCGCAGATGCGCCCGAACTGGAACTGGCCGCCGCAGCGGCTGTCGCGGCGCGGGCTCGAACGGGGTTGGGCTTAGGCTTGGGTCGGGTCACGCCCTCATCGATATCCTCCTGACTCCAGTCACCGCCACCATCGGGATCATCATCCGGGCTCTCACCACGGGCTGCGGCCTCCCTGGCACGACGGCGCAACATCAGCCGCGACAGGATCAGGCCGACCTCGAACAGCACCCACATGGGCAGGGCCAGCAGGGTCTGGGAGATAATGTCCGGCGGGGTGAGCACCATGCCGATCACGAACACACCGATGATCACATAGGGCCGTTTCTTGGCCAGCTTGTCCGGCGTGGTAGCACCCATGGCCACCAGCAGGATCGTGGCGATGGGCACCTCAAAGGCGATACCAAAGGCCAGGAACAGCATGATGACGAAATCCAGATACCTGGCAATATCGGTCATCACCGCCACCCCTTCGGGGGCGGTGCCTGTGAAGAAGGCAAAGATCAGCGGAAAGACCACGAAATAGGCAAAGGCCATACCCGCGTAGAAGAGCATGGTGCTGGAGAACACCAGGGGTGCGGCCAGGCGCTTTTCATGGCGGTACAGCCCGGGCGCCACGAAACCCCACAACTGGTAGAGCAGGTAGGGAATGGTAAGCACCACCGCCAGCAGCAGCACCAGCTTGAAGGGGATCAGGAAGGGGGCGGCCACCTCAATGGCGATCATGCTGCTGCCTTCCGGCAGATGCACCATCAGTGGCTCGGCGAGGATGGTGTAGATCTGGTTGGCGAAGGGAAACAGCGCCAGGAATACAATCAGGATCGCCAGCACCATACGCAACAGCCGGTTGCGCAGCTCGAAGAGGTGGCTCAGCAGGGTGCCTTCACCCTGGGATCCGTCAGCGCCCGATTGCTCAGGTTTTGGGCTCATCACGATCCTTTGGCGGCGTTTGTTGCGCAACGGACTGAGTGTCCGCTTCGCTGTCGTCGGTCTCGACTTTCGCGCTGGCGCGCTGCTTCACCAGCCGGGTGGCCTGTTCGGCAAAATCACCCTCCGTCGCGGCGCCGGATTCGTCTTCCTTCATGTCCTTCTCGATGGACTTGACCAGGTAGGAGGTCTCTTCCACCTCACTGCGCAGGTCATCCTCGGTCTCGCGCATCATGTCCTTGAGCTGGCTGATTTCCTTGTGCTGGTCATCGAGCATCTTGCGCAGTTCGTCGGCCTGAAATTCCTGTTCGATGTCCGAGCGCACATTAGTGACGAAGCCACGGATCTTGCGCACCCACAGCCCCACCTCCCGGGCAAGGCTGGGCAGCCGGTCGGGCCCAACCACCAGCAGGGCCACCACCAGGATGACGAGGATTTCCCAGAAACCGATATCGAACATGAGCGCGCTCAGCCGCTACACGGACCCGACGGGCGGATGGTCCACCGGGTCGCGCAAGGGCATCAGGCCTGGCGTTCTTTGTCTTTGGACTCGGATTCCTTCTTGACCTCGGCGTCGATCACACGACCCTCGGTCTGGTCTTCCATCTCGCGATGCTCGGCGTTTGCTGCCTCGCCTTCCTTGGTGTCTTTCTCGTCGCCATCACGCACCGACTTGCGGAAGCTCTTGATGGCGTCGCCAAGATCACCGCCCATGTTGCGCAGTTTTTTGGTGCCGAACAAAAGCACCACGATCACCAGAATGATCAGGAGCTGCCAAATACTGATGCCACCGATACCCATTTGCTTTCTCCGCTAAGACTGTCAGTTTGCGAATCGTTATGATGATTTTTGCGAGGACCGGCCGGCCTTTTCCTCGATACCGGATACGCCGAAACGGCGCCCCAGTTCGGCGAGCACCGCCTCAGGACCCAGGCCCTGATGGGCCAACATCACCAGGCAATGAAACCACAGGTCAGCCGTCTCGTAGACCAGCTGCTGCGGATCGCCGTTCTTGGCGGCCACCACGGTCTCCGTGGCCTCTTCCCCCACCTTTTTCAGGATGGCATCCAGGCCCTTGGCGTACAGGCCGGCCACATAGGAACTGTCCGGGGCCGCCTGCTTGCGGGCTTCCAGTACCCGCGCCAGCTCTTCAAGAATCTCGTTACCCTTCATTGGCCTTCACCATACATCTGGGCGGGGTCCTTGAGCACCGGATCCACCACCTGCCAGTCGCCCTGCTCGTAGCGATGGTAGAAGCAGTTGTGGCGCCCGGTATGACAGGCGATGCCACCACGCTGCACCACCTCCAGCAACAGGGTATCCCGGTCACAGTCCAGGCGCACCTGCACCACCCGCTGGGTGTTGCCGGAACTCTCGCCCTTATGCCAGAGACGCGCACGGGAGCGGGACCAGTACACGGCCTCGCCTGTCTCCAGGGTGCGCTGAAGGGATTCCCGGTTCATCCAGGCCAGCATGAGCACCTTGCCCGTACCGGTCTCCTGGGCGATGGCCGGAATGAGGCCATCCGGGTTCCAGTGAATCGTGTCTAGCCAATCTGGGGACATGTTGCTCTCGCCGGCCGAACACGCCGGTATTGGGGACTTTATACGCTAATTGTGAAAGTTTACACCACGCCAGGCCGCCACCGCTGCCCTTACAGGCGCACTTCCACGCCCTGCTCGGCCATGAATCGCTTGGCCTCGCCCACGCTGTGCTGGCCGAAATGAAAGATGCTGGCGGCCAGTACCGCGTCCGCGTGACCCTGGGTGACGCCGTCCACCAGGTGCTGCAACTCGCCCACACCGCCGGAGGCGATCACCGGTACGCGCACGGCATCGGAAACGGCCCGGGTCAGCTCGATATCAAAGCCCTGCTTGGTACCGTCCCGGTCCATGCTGGTGAGCAGGATCTCGCCGGCACCGCAACTGACCATGCGCCGCGCCCAGTCCACCGCATCCAGGCCCGTGGGCTTGCGCCCGCCGTGGGTGAAGATCTCCCAGCGGGGCGTCTCGCCGAGGCCCGAGACCCGCTTGGCGTCGATGGCCACCACGATACACTGGGAACCCACCCGCTCGGCGGCCTCGCGCACGAAATCCGGGTTGAACACCGCTGCGGTGTTGATCGAAACCTTGTCCGCGCCGGCATTGAGCATGCGACGGATGTCCTCCACCCGCCGGATGCCGCCGCCCACGGTGAGCGGGATGAACACCTCGGAGGCCACCTGCTCCACCACGTGCACCATGGTCTCCCGGTCGTCGTGGCTGGCGGTGATATCCAGGAAGGTGATCTCGTCGGCGCCCTCGGCGTCATAGCGCCGGGCGATCTCCACGGGATCGCCCGCATCGCGGATCTCCACGAAGTTTACGCCCTTGACCACACGGCCGTTGTCGACGTCGAGACAGGGGATGATGCGTTTGGCAAGCATGGAGGCAGTGGCTAGTGGCTAGTGGCAAGGAAACCCGCCCGGCACCCGGACTTACTGGTCGGCAAGTTTCTGGGCTTCGGCGAGGTCGATGGTGCCTTCGTAGAGGGCGCGGCCGACGACGACGCCGTTGATACCCTCCTGGCTCACGGCGCACAGGCGGCGGATATCGTCCAGGTTGGTGACGCCACCGGATGCAATCACCGGAACGTTCACGGCCTGGGCCAGCTTGACGGTGGACTCCACGTTCACGCCCTGCATCATGCCGTCCCGGGAGATGTCGGTGTAGATGATGGCGGCCACGCCGTCCTGCTCGAAGTGCCGGGCCATGTCGATGACATCATGGTTGGAGAGCTTGGACCAGCCATCGATGGCCACCTTGCCGTCCTTCGCATCCAGGCCAACGATGATGTGACCGGGGAATTCCAGGCACAGGTCGTTGACGAAATGGGGGGCACTGACCGCCTTGGTGCCGATGATCACCCACTGCACGCCGGCGTCCAGATAGACCTGCACGGTGTCATCGTCGCGAATGCCCCCGCCCACCTGCACCGGCAGGTCCGGATAACGGGCCACGATCTCGCCGATGATGCCGGCATTGCGGGGCTCACCGGAGAAGGCGCCGTCCAGATCCACCACGTGCAGGCGACGCGCCCCCGCCTCCACCCAGCGCCCGGCCACCTCCACCGGGTCGTCGGAGAACACCGTCGCATCTTCCATCCTGCCCTGGCGCAGACGCACGCACTTGCCGTCCTTGAGGTCAATGGCCGGTATCACCAACATGTCTGTCACTCCCCCGATGCTCATGATTGCTCCTGGCCATCCCAGCGCATGAAATTGCGAAGCAGGGTGAGGCCCGCGGCCGCACTCTTCTCCGGGTGACACTGGATGGCGAAGATGTTGTCTTTAGCGATGGCCGAGGTAAAGCGGATGCCGTAATCGGTGGTCGCGGCCACCAGCGCGGGATCCCCGGCCTCCAGATGATAGCTGTGCACGAAATAGAAACGGCTGTCCTGGGCGATGTCCTGCCACAACGGGTGATTGCCTTCCTGATGCACCTGGTTCCATCCCATGTGAGGGATCTTCAGTCGGGCGCCGCTGTCGGCATCCCGCAGATCCTCACCTAAAAAGCGTACCTGACCCGGCAGCAGGCCGAGGCAGCGAGTGCCGCCGTTCTCCTCACTATAGTCCACCAGCACCTGCATGCCCATGCAGACACCCAGAAAGGGTCGCGAGGCGGCCACATCGGCCAGTACCTTGTCCAACCCACGGGAAGTCAGCGCCGCCATGCAATCCCGGGCGGCCCCCTGACCGGGGAACACCACCCGATCGGCCTCCAGGATCACCTCGGCACTGTCCGTGAGCAGCACGCGTGCGCCTGCCGGAGCCTCATGCTCCAGGGCCTTGACCACGGAGCGCAGATTGCCCATGCCGTAATCGACCACTGCCACGGTGTTCATGCTGGTGAATCCGGAAACGATAGAAGTGTGTGCAGGTGCAAGCGGCCGAGGTCGGCCCTCAGAGACTGCCCTTGGTGGATGGCATCGTGCCTTGCATGCGGGGATCGTGCTCCGCGGCCATGCGCAGCGCCCGGCCAAAGGCCTTGAAGATGGTTTCGGCCACGTGATGCGCGTTGCGCCCGCGCAGGTTGTCGATGTGCAGCGTGACGCCGGCGTGGTTGACGAAGCCCTGGAAGAACTCGCCGAACAGGTCCACGTCGAAATCCGCGATGCGTGCGCGGGGATATTCCACGGGATACTGGAGGCCCGGGCGCCCGGAGAAATCCACCACCACCCGGGACAGGGCCTCGTCCAGGGGCACGTAGGCATGACCGTAGCGGCGGATACCCTTCTTGTCACCCAGGGCCTTGGCCATGGCCTGGCCCAGGGTGATGCCGATGTCTTCCACGGTGTGGTGGGCATCGATGTGCAGGTCGCCCTTGGCGACGATCTCGATATCCATGACGCCATGGCGGGCCACCTGGTCCAGCATGTGATCCAGGAAGGGCAGGCCGGTATCAAACTGGCTGCGACCCTGACCATCCAGGTTGATGCGGACCCGGATCTGGGTTTCCAGGGTGTCCCGGGAGACTTCGGCAATACGCTCGGACATGGTGGCGAAAAATCCGCGAAG
>SR_TP_S13solDRAFT_1000113_pt1 | contig 42474 bp, 32 predicted proteins | sample SodReaTP_S13sol_FD_11159 | JGI IMG/M metagenome (IMG submission 11159) | reverse complement strand
GAGGGCGGCAAGGGAATCCTTGCCGCCCGAAGACATCAGCGCGAGCGACATATCGGCTCAGCTGTTCGTGGCGACGGCCTCGCGCGGGCGCAGCAGCCAGCGCGCAAGCGCCGGCAGCAGCAGCATGGCGCCGATCATGTTGAAGATGAACATGAATGCCAGAAGAATGCCCATGTCGGCCTGGAACTTGAGCGCCGAGAACAGCCAGGTACCGACGCCGACCGCAAGCGTCACAGCGGTAAAGAAGACTGCGCGCCCAGTTAGCCGCAACGTGTGCATGTAGGCTTCTTCCAACGGCATGCCCTCGTCCAGGTAATAGCGCATCCGGCTGAAGATATAGATACCGTAGTCGACCCCGATACCGACCCCCAGTGCGACCACCGGCAGCGTATTGACCTTGAGCCCGATGCCCATGAAGGCCATCAGCGAATAGGCCAGATAGCTGACCAGCACCAGCGGCAGCACGATGCACAGCGTGCCTCGCACCGAGCGGAACGTGATCAGGCACAGCAAGATGATCGCGCCATAGACATACAGCAGCATCGGCGTCTGGGCGGCGCGGACCTCTTCATTGGTCGCGGCCATCACGCCGACATTGCCGGTGGCCAGGCGGAAACAGACATCGTCGGCACATACCGTGTCCTCCTGATCCAGCAGTGCTTCCATCACTTCACCTGCCCCGTGGAAGTCCAGGCCCTCGACCGCCATGACGGTTCTCAGCTCCTTGACCCGGTTGACCACGCGCGCAATCGTTTCGGCCTTGTGGTCCTCGGTGAACACCATGATGGGCATGGCACTGCAATCACGATTGAGCAGGCCGGTGTCGGTCTCGATGTTCTGGATTGCCAGCGCCAGGTTGTCGCTGCTCGATGGCAGTACCCGCCAGCGCAGGTTGCCCTCATTCCAGCCGGCGAACACGACCTTGGCCACCATGGGCAGCGAGATGACCTGCTGTACGCCTTCTACCTGACGCATGTGCCAGGAAAAATCGTCGATCGCTCGCATGATTTCCGGGTTCTCGGTACACGCTTCCGGCACGGTCTCGGCAATGATGGAAATCAGATCCGTACCCAGCGCGAACTTGTCCGAGATCAGGCGCGCATCCCGGTTGTAGCGCGAATCCTGTCGCAGCTCCGGCACCCCGGCCTCGGAATCACCGATCTGCATGTCCTGGGACTTCCATACCGCAGCGCCGAACAGCACCACGGATACCATGATCGTGACCGCGGCAGTGCGCGGACGGGTGAATGTCGCAACCATCTTCCAGATCAGCGGTGTGTGATCGATTCGTTCGAACTGGCGCCGGCGGAATCGCTCACCGTTACCCATGCGTACATAGGAAAGCAGCACCGGCAGCAACACCAGGTTGGTGAAGATGATGATCGCCACCCCGATGCTGGCCGTGATGGCAAGCTCCTGGATGATGCGAATATTGATCAGCAGGATGGTCAGGAAGCCGATGGTGTCGCTGAGCAGCGCAATCGCACCCGGCACCAGCAGGCGCTGGAACGTGGCCTTGGCGGCATCCAGGGAAGATACGATCGGCACTTCGTCGATCGAGATCCCGTCCTGGTGCAGGCCGGCCGCCGATCGTCCGCCGAAGAACTTCTCCGCGGTCCAGCCGCTGATCATCTGCACGCCATGACTGACCCCGATGGCAAACACCAGGAATGGCGTCAGGATATTCATCGGGTCGATGCCGAAACCCAGCAGGCTGAGCGAACCGAGCTGCCAGAAAACCGCAATCGTGGAACAGACCAGTGGCAGCACCGTCAGCCAGATCGATTTGGAATAGAGCAGCAACAAAACAGCCGTGATCAGGAAGGCGACGCCGAAGAACTGGATCACGCCGCGAGCGCCGTCGGCGATGTCGCCGACGATCTTGGCAAAGCCGATGATATGAACCGTGTGGTCCTGGTTCTCGAACTCGGCTCGGATCGACTCCAGCCGCTCGGCCACATCCTGGTAATCGAGCGACTCGCCAGTCGAGGGATCCTCCTCCAGCAGGTTGGCCCAGACCATGGCGCCGGAGAAATCCTCGGCCACCAGCCGGCCGACCTCGCCGGACTTGATGATGTTGGATCGCACCCGCTCGAACATCTCCGGCGAGGGAGAAAAATCGGCTGGAATCACGTTGCCGCCGGCAAAGCCGTCTTCGACCACCTCGACAAAACGAACGTTGGGCGTGAAAATCGAACGCACGCTGGCCCGGTCCACGCCGGGCAGCAGGAACACGGTATTGCTGACCTGCTCGAAGGCTTCGAAGAAGTCTGGATCGAACATCTCGCCGTCACGCGCGACCAGTGCAACCATGACCCGGTTGGCACCACCGAATTCACGCTCATAATCCAGAAACGTCTGCATGTACTCGTGATCGAGTGGCAGCTGTTTCTTGAAGCCGGCATCGACTCGCAGATCCAGCGCATTCCAGGTCATGAAGGCGGTGCCGACCAGGAAAACAAGCAGTATCAGCGGGCGAATGGAAAAGATCGCATCGGCGATTCTCGACTTGAAGTCCGCCGGTTTACTCATATCGAACTCCATCTTCACCGACCACGATGATTCCGCCGTTATCCAGTATCACAGACGCATAATCACTGCCCAGGCGATCATAATCCCGTTCGATGCGGCCATCGGGATACAGGGTCAAACGCGTTGCACCGGAGCCCACGAGTATCATCCGACCATCCTGCCGCACGGTGCCGCCCATCAACGTCTGCTCACCTTCGGTCCGGGTCAGATCCCACGAATCCCCGAAATCACAACTGCGCTGTATATTTCCGCGCAAGCCGAAAGCCACAATGCAGCCATCCTGCTCAAGCAGACCGAACATCGAACCGCTGTAGGGGAAACGGAAACTCTCCCAGGTTTGTCCTGAATCAGTGCTTCGATAGCCGTATCCGCGTTCGGCGGCAATCATCATCCGGCCATCGCCGAGCTCGATGATCTCGTTGAGGTGACATTCCTGATATTCGTAGCAACCGCGATCCAACAGGGTAAATCCGTCATCGTCTGCGAACTCGAAATCGTCGGGCAATGTTTCATACCCGCCCTGCTCTTCGGCCAGCGCCACCCAGTCGATTGCCTCCGAGGTCACCCGGTCGGCAATACTCTCGGCCTCCCAATTGATGCCGCCATCGCCTGTGGTCATGAAAAGACCGTAGGCGCCGACCGCAAAACCGCGGTTGGGATCGATGAAATGAACGTCCAGCAACGGGCCATCGGAGTCGGCATCGTAATGCTGAATGAACCAGGTTTCACCGCCATCCATGCTCGAGATGATGGTCGCCTGATGACCGACTACCCACATTCTTCGACCTTGACTGGTAACCCTGGTCAAGGTCGATTGCACGGGAACATTCTCGGCCTGTCGCCAATCCCGGCCATCCTCGGACAACAGAACATGGCCGCGTTCGCCAACCGCTATGAAATGAGAGTTGAAGCGAATCACGTCCAGCAACAGGCTTTGATCCGCCAGCCGCGCTTCGATGGCAGGCCGGGGGCCGTCGTCATCCTGAGCCGTAGCCGCAACAGCGTTCAGCAGCAGGAAAAGTGAAACCGAGCAGCGAGCAAGCGCTCGTTGCTGCAGAAAGGTAAATAAAGACATGCTCAACTCCGCAAGACTCGGGCTGAACCGGAAGGCACCGGCCCGGAAGCCCGGACCGGTGCCACCTGTAGACCATCGACCTTGAACCGATCAGCCGAAGCAGGCCTGATCCAGACAAGGCCCGCCATCAACGACGACCGCGGGTGCGCAAGGCTTGCGGCGTGTAGTTGCTGACCGGCAACTCGACGTTGAACGTGTTGACCGGATCCTGGTTGTCCAGGCCGGTTGAAACATACCTTCCGGACAACAGGTCCATGTGCGTCTCGATGGTCGTCCAGTAGGTCGGCACATCATAGTAGTTCAGCGAATGCGCTTCGGAGGCGCGCCACATCTGGCCACGCTGGTCATAGTGATCGATCAGCGAGATCTGGTAGGAATCCTCGTCCATGTAAAAGGTACGGCGCGAATTGATGTGCCGGGTTCCGTCACGCAACCGCGCATCGACGATCCAGACCCGGTGCAGTTCGTAGCGCATGAGCTCCGGATTCAGGTGCCCCGGGCGCACGATGTCGTCCGGCGTGAGATCGCCCGAATGAACCTCGTACGAGTTGTACGGGATATACATTTCCTTCTTGCCCACCACTTCCCAGGTGAACCGGTCCATTGCACCGTTGAACATGTCGGTCATGTCGTTGGTGCGCAGGCCATCGGATGCCGTGCCGGGGTTGTCATAGGCGACATTGGGTGCACGGCGCACGCGGCGCTGGCCGGGGTTGTAGATCCAGGCCTGGCGCGGTTGCTCTACCTGGTTGAGGGTTTCGTGCACCAGCAGGATGTTGCCGGCCAGACGCGCCGGTGATTCGACTTCCTGGAAGAAGTACAGCAGGATGTTGTTGGTGTCCTCGATCGTAGCGCCTTCCTTGTAGTAAAGGCCCAGCAGTTCCTCGCGCAGCTTGATCAGCTGGAATGAGCCACCGCCGGTCGGTGCAACCTGGTTGTTGTAGCGCGTACCACCAATGCCCTTGTACTTGAGCTTGTGATTCCACATCAGCTCATAGGCATTCTGCGGCAGCGGGAACGGAAAACCTTCGGCAGCGTCGACCACGCCTTCGCCATCAGCCACCAGGCGCGCAGTGGATGCGTTCTCGATGCTCTTCTCGTAGACACGTTCCGGGAAAGACGTGCTGCGGCGGGTCGGAAACACTCGCATGAAGTAGCTGTCCGGGTAACGTTCGAACGTCGCGATCTGCCCCGGAGAAAGCTTGTCGGCATGTTCGCGGAAATTCGCACCGGTGATCACGAACAGCGGCTGGTCGCCGGCAAACGGATTGAGGTGACGCCGACCCGGCTGATAGCCGGCCGGCCAGTCGGCTCGGGTAAGCCCACCGTCCCATGCCGGGATGGAGCCGTCAGGATTGCCGGCCCGGACCGAGCCCATCGGCGTCAGGTCGTTGCCCAGGCGCGCGATGTTTTCCGGTGTGCGCGGGATGATGCCTTCCACCGCCTGCTGATCGATTTCGGCGGTGGGTCGGCGGGTCGCTGCTGCCTGCGTTTGACTCCGAACCCCTGCCCGGTCCTGCTGGGCAGCAGATTCCGCTTCGGACGCGTCTGCTGCGATGACAGGGGTTTCGTAGGCAACCAGCACCAGCCCGAATGCCAGCACCCCCGTTATCTTCATGATTGCATTCACATTTTTGCGATTCATCGACGACCTCCGATCAGAACGAGTAGCTGAGGACGCCGGAAACGAAATCCCGGTCCTTCAGCAGATTATTGTTGCCGGCACCGAAGAAATTCGTGTAGCTGAAATTCAAGCGCCATTGGGCCTGGTAATCAAAGCCCAGCCCCAGCGTGATCGACTTGCGACCTTCGACGAAGTTACCGCCCGGCCCGGGAGATGTGCCCGTGACATCATGGTTGAACGCCACCGGCAGTGTCATGTTCCACGAGCCGATGAAAGAGTTGTATGTCGGCACGACAGCGACCCGGTACCCCCAGCTGAATGCAGTGGCAAAGCCGTCCTCGGTGGTGACCGGATTGCGCAGGTCACCCCCGTTGAGCTGGTTGCCCGGCCCGCCGCCAGTATCGGTACCCGGCCCATCGAAGCGCAGTTCATCACGATCCGGCAGATCCCATACGTGGGTTGCACCGACCTCGCCGACCACAGCAATCTGGTCGGCCTTGATGAAATTGTTCGGCCCATAGAGCCTGGTCAGGGTGGTCTGGATTTGCGAGACATCACGCTTCAGGTATCCCCGAAAGCCCTCGCCCGGCGCAAAATCCCCCAACTGGCTGCGGAAGCGCAACGCAGGCTCCGGAATCACGCGGTTCAGCGGCGTAAGCCCGGCGAAAACCAGTTCGACATCGTCGATCTGCAACGGTAGATTGGGCCGGTAGCTGATCTCGCCCTGCCAGGCCCAGTTGCCGAACACCGTGGTGTTGAACGAGGCTGCGATGGTGTCCAGGTCTTCCGGGAACACCAGCTGCACGCGGCCGGTGGAGGTGTCCGTGCTGGTCACGGCAAACCCGTTGAGCAACGGCAGCTTGCTGTGATAGCGCAGCCAGAACAGGCCGAATTCGGTGTCGTTCAACCACGGGGCGAAATAGCGCAGCGCGATCCCGAACTGGCCCAGATCATCAGCCTTCTCGTCCTTGGGCACACGCGGCAGGTTGCCGGGCGGGAAGCAGGACATCGGCAATGGATCGATATTGCAGCCCGGCCCGGTCAGCGGGGTATCCGGCACCAGACCGAAATTCAGCATTACGAACTGCCCTCCGCGGGGAGCGAAATCATTGGTCGAAAAGAATGAACCTACAGCTTCCGGCTCGACCCGATCCCATTCAAAGCCGACCATGAACTCGGCTGAAAGATTCTGGGTCAGCCCGATCGAAGCCCAGGCCATGCCCAGCGGGGTGAAGGCATCGCGCAATTCAGCACCGGCGGTACGCAGGGCGGTGACATCGACCGGGTTGATGACACTCAGGCCACCCGGAATGAAAGTGCTTTCGCCCCAGCTCAGAACCTGGCGCCCCACGCGCACCTGTACAAAACGGTCACCGACATTGAAATCACCGTATATGTAGGCATCGAGCAGTCGCGCACGCTCGCCGACGAAATCCTTGGCCCGGCGCGGAATCGCATCCTTGCTGTCCAGCGTGAAGTCCTTGAAGTAGTTGCCGCGGACGAACGCGCCGAAGTTGCGGTACCGCACATCGATCTCGGAAGTGATTCGAGCCTGGTTGAAGATCAGGTCGCCGCTGTCGAAGTTCAGGTTGCCGTCGTCCGAGTTGTTCGAAAAACGGCCCGGCGCGGCAATCGCATCTTCGATCGGCCAGGCCAAAATCCCGGGATTGAAATGCGCTTTGCCGACCATATCGTCGTCGCGGCTGGCAACACGCACCCCGGCTGAATACGACACCGTGGTGTCCAGATTGATGCTGAGTTCACCGACCGAGATGTCAAGCGCCTGGACCGGGCCAGTGGCAAGACCGAGGCCAATGGCCGCCGCCAGCAATGAATGCCGGGGCATACGGTCAGCAAGGTTGTTTTTGATGATATTCATGAGTCTGATTCCCCTCGCTCAGTCGGTCCGAATCACGGATTGGTTATTGACCACCACCGTGGTGCCACCGGAAGCGACCAGGCTTGCGGCCTGGCCCTGCATCTCGGCGGTGACGGCGGGATTGGCGCTCGGATCCAGCAGCGAGCCGTGCGAGCCCTGAATGAACCGGGTTGCACCGCGGATACCGCCCGGCACCTGCACCGTGCCGGTGATCGGGTCCAGCTGCATGACGCGAATCAACGGCTCGGTGCCCGACAGGGGCGCGCCCGGAACCGCATTCGGAATGACCGTATCACCGGCGACCTGGTGCAACAGGATGCTGTTGTTCTGCACCACCGTCCGGCTCCAGTTAATCGGGTCGGACGAATCGACCACGATCTGGGCCGCACCCAGGAACTGGAAGAAATCCGGTGAATTCGGCTCGACACCGGCAGCCTGCAAGCCGGCACGAATGACAGGACCAAAGGTCTGCGAACCGTTGAGCATGTTGGCAATCCCGCCGCCCGGCACCGAAAGCACGCCGGTATTCACGGTCGGCTCGATCGCGAGGAACGGCGTACCGACCATGGAACCCAGCGACAGGCCGACGAAATTGATATTGGAGCCGTCAAAATCCGGCAGGCCGTCGCCGTTGATATCCATGAACGGAATGTTCAGCGCCAGCGTGGAAAGATCCACGTTGCCCTGGCGATTGTTGTCGCGGCTGGTCAGCAGGCTCTGCAGGTTGATGAAGAAGGTACCGGAAGAATCGATTCGGCCATCCGGGCCGGGCGCGCCGGTTTCGTTGTCCTGCAGATCCAGGTCGAAGGTCCGTTCATTGGCGATCGGCGCAAACGGCGTGTTGCCGACATACAGCGCGGCCAGCGGCTGGGCCGGATCCAACGGATTGGTCTGGGTAATCCCGTGCAGCGGCAAATCCATCGACACCACGGCAAAGCCGATCGAGGCCATGGTGTCGGCCAGCGCCAGCACCTGCGACCGGTCGCCGGTAATGCCGTGCTGGAAGATCACGACCGGCCAGCCGCCCGGCGGCCTGACCTGGCCAGAGAACTGGTTGGGCACCGTGACCAGAATCGGCACCGTCTGGCGATCGGTTTCCACCGGCAGTGGATTGGCCACCGTGACGTTGGTCGAGGTCGGATCCAGGCCCAGTTCATCGAACGGCGGCACGTAATTGCCCGGGGCGGCCTGCCAGAACTCGGTCAGCGGCGCGGTCGGATTCTCCGGCGTCGGCACGCCCAGGAAATACGGCAGTTCGACCACGCCGATCAGAACGTCGGCGATGCCGGGCGAAGCGCCGGGCGGCAGCACGTCGGCGGTGGTCAGCCCGGTCGGCGCGATGGTCGAGGAGGTCGGTGAAAGCGTCGAACGCACGATATTGGTCACCGGCGTGATCGACTGCGTGGTCGCCGTCCAGGAAAGCACGATGTCGTCGCGATCGATACCCACCGCCGTTGCCGCGCCCTCCTGTGCGTTGACCAGCTGGCGCACCGGCTCCAGCGCCTGCGCGGTGGCGTTGTCCAGCAGCGGCTCGGTACTGACCCCGGCCTCGGTCACCAGCGGATCGGTGCGCTTGGCCAGGAAGTAGGCCTGCGACGGCGTGGCGACATTGCCGGCCATATCACGCGCACCGTTGGTCACCACCGCCATGTAGCCGGTCATTTCGGTCAGCGGCACCAGCGGCACGATGGCGATGGTGCGACCGGTCGGGTCGGCAGGCGAGATCGAGGTCACGAATTCCTGCCCCGGGACCAGTTCGCGCACGATCTGCTGCACGGCGATGGTGCCCTGCACGAACTGCACCTGGAACAGCCGCACCGAGCCGCCCGGCACGATGCTGGCCGGATCGACCGCGGCCGAAAAACTGAAGGTCCAGGGACTGACCGTGCCGAACCCGTCGAGTGCATTCAATGCAACCTGCGGATCGCCGAAGTCGGTCGGATCAGCCACCGGAATATTCAGCGTCAGGTCGCCGCTGTCGGACAGCAGAAGATTGTTGGGAAACGGAATGACCCCGGCGGCGGGATCGAATTCTGCGGTAATGATCGCCGTGGTGGGGTTGCCGTCCGGGTTGGTGGTCGGCGGCGCCGGAACCGCCCGGTCCGTGCTTGAACTGCCCCCGCAACCGGCAAGGATGGTGGTGACCAGCGCAAGCGCCGGAATCAATCGGTACTTCATCAGTTTCTCTCCCCGAAGCTCAGCTATTCGGTGGTTATGGTTTCTATGGCCCCTTTCGAGCGGCCGACCCTATGATATGAACAGGAGCGCCTTCAATGCAAGCTCTGGCGCAAATTCGGCAATCCGTTTCATCGTTGCCGGACAAGACTAACGCAAAATGCATCGCTGCAAGCGAAATTCAACGAAGTCAAACGAAGACAAACCAGGCACGGAATCATTGTGCGCTGCACCAGCATGGGTGTCTCGCCCCGGGCCTATCATCTGGCCCATCGTCCGCCTCCCTGGCCGCACCGGTCATTGCGTGGCTGCACTACCAGCTGCCGACCAGCCAGCATACACCGGCGGCGGCAAGACCGGGCACAGGCATGCGCTTGCTATCGTGGATCGGGCTGGCCTTTCTCACTGCATTCTCATTGACGTGGCTGATCTGGAGACTGTTCGGCATGGATTGAACCGGGCGGATTCATCCAGCCTGATTGAAAGGCAGCAGCATCCCCGCTGTCACGGGCGGACTTTCGTACTACACTAGCCGTCATCTGCATGGAGCCTGGCCCCGCCCGCAGCTTTCGCCCCGCTTCGATCCCGAAGAGGCCCGCGCGGTCAGGCCCGGCATTGTCCCCACTTTCAGGTACCAGTCCAAGAAGCATGTTCAAACGTCTACGCGGCATCTTTTCCAATGATCTGTCGATCGACCTGGGTACCGCCAATACCCTCATTTTCGTGCGCGGCCAGGGCATCGTGCTCAACGAACCCTCGGTGGTCGCGGTACGCATGGACCGCGGCCCGGGCGGCCCGCAGAACGTCGCCTCGGTCGGGCTGGAGGCCAAACAGATGCTTGGCCGCACGCCCGGCAACATCCGCACCGTGCGGCCGATGAAGGATGGCGTGATCGCCGACTTCGACATGACCGAGCAGATGTTGCAGCATTTCATCAAGAAGGTCCATTCCAGTCGTTTTCTCCGGCCCAGCCCGCGTGTACTGGTATGCGTGCCCTGCTCTTCGACCCAGGTCGAACGACGTGCCATTCGTGAATCGGCCGAAGGTGCCGGTGCGCGCGAAGTGTTCCTGATTGAGGAACCGATGGCGGCGGCCATCGGTGCCGGCATCCCGATCCATGAAGCACGCGGCTCGATGGTGCTCGACATCGGCGGCGGCACCTCGGAAGTCGCCGTGCTGTCGCTCAACGGCATCGTCTATTCGGCCTCGGTGCGGATCGGCGGCGACCACTTCGACGAGGCCATCATCAATTACGTGCGCCGTTCCTACGGCACGCTGATCGGCGAGACCACCGCCGAACGCATCAAGCTCGAGATCGCCTGCGCCTACCCGTTGGCGCAGGCCCGTGAGATGGAAGTCTCGGGCCGCAACCTGGCCGAGGGCGTGCCGAAGATGGTCAAGCTCAATTCCACCGAAATCCTGGAGGCGCTGACCGAACCGCTGGCCGGAATCGTCAGCGCGGTCAGGAACGCGCTCGAGCAGACCCCGCCGGAGCTGTGTGCCGACGTCGCCGAGACCGGCATCGTGCTGACCGGCGGCGGCGCGCTGCTCAAGCAACTCGACCGGCTGCTGATGGAAGAAACCGGACTGCCGGTCATCATTGCCGAGGATCCGCTGACATGCGTGGCGCGCGGTGGCGGTCGGGCACTGGAGATGATGGATGAAAATCGCGGTGATTTCTTCTCCGTGACCTGATTCCGGATTCCTCATGACCAGCCTGGCCGGAAAGCGCAGTTCATTGGCGGCCCGATGCTGAACATCGGCGGCAGGCCCGAACACCACCGCACCGCGGCCGGTGACGGCGGCACCGCCCGGCTGATGTTCTATGCGCTTCTGGCCATCAGCCTGATGGCGCTGGATTATCGCGGACAGTATGTCGAGCGCGCGCGCGGGCTGGGGGAGCAACTGGCCGAACCGGTCTTCTGGCTGGTCGATTTGCCTTTTGTCGCAGCCCACCGAACGCGTGACGTGCTCAGCCAGCGGCTGGAACTGCAGCGCGAAATCGACGCACTGGAAATTGAAATCGTACATCTGCGCGCACGGCTGCTACCGCTGGCCGATCTGCAGATCGAAAACGATCGCCTGCGCCAGGCGCTGGCCACTGCCGAACGAATGGAATACCGGCCGATCGCGGCCGAACTGTCCAGCATCGATCTCGATCCGTTCGCCCACCGCGTGATGATCCGGCGCGGCCGCATCCACGGCGTGGAACCCGGCATGCCCGTCATCGACGATCTTGGCGTGCTCGGCCAGATCGAGCGGGTCCAGGCCGCCCGTGCCAGCCTGATCCTGATCTCGGACCCGGACCACGCCCTGCCGGTGCAGATCCTGCCGGCCGGCGAGCGCACGATCGCGTATGGAAGCGGCTCGCTGGACCGCCTGCGCCTGACCGACCTGCCGATGAACACCGAGATCGCGCCCGGCAGCCTGGTCGTGACCTCGGGCATTGGCGGCCGTTTCCCGCCCGGTCTGCCGGTCGCGCGCATCGTTTCGGTCGAGCGCCCGCCCGGCCAGCCGTTCGCGCACGCCGAAGCGGTCCCGCTGGCACGCATGGACCGCAACCGCATTGTCCTGCTGCTGGCCAGGTCGGCCGAAGAGCCGGCCGAGCCCGAACCGGAATCCCCGCTTCCGGAGAACGGACCGGCGCCACCGGAGCTGCCCGACGAGGACCGACAATGAAGGATGTGCGAACCGCCCCGGTGGCGCTCTCCGTCGCCCTTGCCCTGTTGCTCGGGATCGTGCCGCTGCCCGAGTCGCTGGCGGCCTGGCGCCCGCACTGGCTGGCACTGGTGATCCTCTACTGGCATCTGGAGACCCGCCATCTGTGCTCGCTGGGCGCGGCATTCGCCCTCGGGCTGACGATGGATGTACTGACCGGCGCACTGCTCGGCCAGAACGCGCTCGGCCTGGTCATCATCAATTTCCTGGTGCAGCGTTTTCGCAACCGGATTCGATTCTTCCCGCCGTGGCAGCAGGCACTGGCGGTCGGTGCCCTGTTGCTCAATGAACGAATCGTGCAGTTGTGGATCATCGGCCTGCTCGAACGCGGCTGGCCGGAATGGAGCTGGTGGCTGCCGCCGCTGGTCGGCATGCTGATCTGGCCCTGGCTGTTCCTGCTGCTGGATGCGGCACGCCTGAAAAGCCGGTCCCTGACATGAATCCGGCACTGGCCAACCCCCGGACCTCAGACGCCCAGATCATCGTGACCCGGCGCATCTGGCTGGTCACGGCGTTGATGCTGCTGACCCTGCTCGGCCTGACCGGCCGCTTTGCGCAATTGCAGATCATCGAGCACGGCAGCTATGCCGCCCGGGCCGAGAACAACCGGGTGCGGCTGCGCGCGATCGCACCCAATCGCGGCCTGATCCTTGATCGCCACGGCCGCGTACTGGCCGAGAATCGTCCAGCCTATCGGCTGGTCATGGTGCCCGAGCGCGCCGGCGATATCGAACAGGCGCTGCAGACCGTCGAGCAACTGATTGGCCTGGATGCCGAGGAACGTGAACAGATCCGGCTGCGCATGCTGCGCCTGCGCCGGTTTCAGCCGGTCACGGTCAAGGCCAACCTCGACGAGCGGCAAGTGGCCACCCTGGCGCTGGAGCGCCACCATCTGACCGGTCTTGAAATCGAACCCTACCTGGTGCGCCATTACCCGTACGGCAAGGCCCTGGCCCATGTGCTCGGCTACGTTGCCCGGCTCGACGAATCGGACCTGAGACGCCTGAACGCCGACAACTACCGGGCCACCACGCATACCGGCAAGACCGGGCTGGAGCGCTTCCACGAACAGCACCTGCACGGCACCAGCGGCATTGAACGGGTCGAGACCAACGCCCAGGGCCGCACCCTGCGGGTGCTGGAGCGCACCGACCCGATTCCCGGCCGGGATCTGACCGTCACGCTGGACCTGGACCTGCAACTGAGCGCAATCGAGGCGCTGGGCGAACACTCCGGCGCGGTGGTGATCATTGACATCGCCTCGGGCGAGTTGCTGGCACTGGTCAGCACCCCCGGCTACGACCCGAACGCCTTCGTCAACGGCATCTCCGCCCGCGACTACCGGGCGTTGCTGGAATCGCCCTACCGGCCGCTGTTCAATCGCTTCCTGGCCGGCGGCTATGAACCCGGCTCCACGGTCAAGCCGCTGATCGCCCTGGCCGGCCTCGATGCCGGCCGGATCACGCCCGAGACCCGGGTGTTTTCCAGCGGCAATTTCCGCCTGCCCGGGCATTCGCGGGTCTACCGCGACTGGCGCGAAGGCGGTCATGGCTGGGTCGATCTCAAGACCTCGCTGGAGCAGTCGGTCAATACCTATTACTACGACCTGGCCAACGATCTGGGCATCGACCGCATCTCGCGCGAACTGGCGCTGTTCGGTTTTGGTCAGCTCACCGGCATCGACCTGAACGGGGAGTTCGAAGGCGTACTGCCGGGGCGCGGCTGGAAGCGCCGCACGCTCAACGAACCCTGGTTCCCGGGCGAGACCGTGATTACCGGCATCGGTCAGGGCTATATCGTCGCCACCCCGCTGCAGCTGGCCCACGCCACCGCCATCCTGGCCGGGCGCGGTTTTGCCGCGCCGCCGCGCCTGGTCGAGACCGAACCGGCGGTGCAACGCGTGGCCCACCTGCCCGAGCACTTTGATGCAGTCTTCGAAGGCCTGCGCGCAGTCGTGCACGGCAGCCGCGGCACGGCGCGTGCGATCGCGCCCCGGTTGCCGGTGGAAATCGCCGGCAAGACCGGCACCTCCCAGGTGTTCGGGCGTCCGCAGGACGATACCCGGATCGATGCCGACGAACTGCCCTGGTTCCTGCGCAATCACGCGCTGTTCACTGCATTCGCGCCGGTTGACTCGCCACGCATCGCGATCGCGGTCGTGGCCGAGCACGGCGGCGGCGGCGCCTCGGTGGCCGCTCCGGTCGCCGCCGCGCTGATCGAACCGGCACTGGCCCTGGTCGACCCGGCAGCGGAGGCCACGCAGCCATGATGCCGGTATTGCGGCAGCGCCAGCTCGGCTTGCTTGCGTTGCGGCTGGACCCATGGCTGACTGGCCTTCTGCTGGTGCTGATGGCATTCGGCCTGGCGGTGCTCTACAGCGCCTCGGATGCCGATGCCGGGACGGTCTGGCGCCAGGCCGTCAGGCTGGGCATGGGCCTGGCACTGATGACCGCAGCCAGCCAGCTGACACCGGCCGGACTGCGACGATGGGCGCCGTGGATCTACCTGGCCGGCTCGATCATGCTGATCGCGGTACTGCTGTTCGGGGTCGGCAGGGGCGCCGCGCGCTGGCTGGATCTGGGCGTATTGCGCTTTCAGCCCTCAGAGATCATGAAGATTGCCGTCCCGCTGGTCGTCGCCACCTGGTTGCACCGCAAACGGCTGCCGCCGCGGCTGCTGCACTTTTCCGTCGGCCTTGGATTGATCGCTGTACCCGTGGCATTGATCGCGCTGCAACCGGATCTCGGCACGGCGCTGCTGATCGCCTCCAGCGGCGGCATGATCATGTTTCTGTCCGGCATTCGCTGGCGCTGGCTACTGCTGGGGCTGGCTGCGGCCGCCGCTACCGCACCGCTGATGTGGCAATACCTGCACGACTACCAGCGCAACCGCATCCTGACTTTCCTGGATCCGGAATCCGACCCGCTCGGCCAGGGCTGGAACATCATCCAGTCCAAGATCGCCGTCGGTACCGGCGGCCTGACCGGCCGCGGCTGGCTGGACAGCACCCAGTCACGGCTGGAGTTCCTGCCCGAACCGCACACCGATTTCATCCTCTCGGTCCTGGCCGAGGAGTTCGGCTTCGTCGGTGTCGCGCTGCTGTTCGCACTCTATGGCGCCATTCTGCTGCGCTCGATTTACCTGGCCGCGCAGGCCCGCGAGCCGTTCGGGCGTATGCTGGGAGCCGGGCTGGTATTTCTGTTCTTTACCTATCTGCTGGTCAATGCGGCGATGATCAGCGGGCTGATGCCCGTGGTCGGCGTGCCTCTGCCGCTGGTCAGCTACGGCGGCACCTCGGCAGTCACGCTGCTGACCGGCTTCGGTATCATCATGGGTCTGTACAGTCGTCGTCGAATGCTCAAGCGCTGAGTCGCGAACGTTGAACCCGGCACTACTGGACAAGGTCCATCCATCCAACGGCAAACAATGAAGAAATCATTCATGCAACCATATTCCGCTGCCCTTCTTTCAGCGCTTCTCCTGCTTTCGGCAAGCCTGCATGCCAGCCACCCGGGGGCCGAGGAATTTGCCGCCAGGCTGGCCGAAGAACAGGGCCTGGAGCCTGCCGAGGTGCTCGACGTGCTGACCGGCGCGCAATACCAGCAGGCCATCATCGATGCCATCACCCGGCCGGCCGAGGCCAAGCCATGGCATGAGTATCAAAAGATTTTCATCCGCGACACGCGCATCAATGGCGGCGTCGAGTTCTGGCGTGCCAATCGGGACCTGATCGAACGGGTGGCCGACGAATTCGGCGTGGCCCCGGAATTCATTCTTGCCATCGTCGGGGTCGAGACCAACTACGGCAGCAACACCGGCAGCTACCGGGTGCTGGACGCACTGGTCACGCTGGGTTTCTACTACCCCCGGCGCGGCGAGTTCTTCAGCCGCGAGCTGGCCGAATTCTTTCGTCTGAGCCGCGAGGAGCAGTTGCCGCTGACCGAGGTCCGCGGCTCGTATGCCGGTGCCATGGGCATCGGCCAGTTCATCCCGTCGAGCTACCGCGCCTACGCGGTCGACTTCGACGGCTCGGGCGCGCGCGACCTGTGGCGATCGCTGCCGGATGCGCTGGGTTCGGTGGCCAACTACCTCAAGGTGCACGGCTGGCTGCCGGGCCAGCCTACGGTGTTGCCGGTCAACGCCGTGCCCGATGACCTGGAGATCGATTTTCCGATCCGTCCAGGCCACACGCTGGGCGAGCTGGCCGACCTGGGAATTGCCTTCGAGGCCGGCGATCTGGCAGCCGATACTCCGGCCACGCTGATTGAACTGGAGGGTGAAGATGGCCCGCTGTGGTGGGTCGGGCTGAACAACTTCTATGTCATCACCCGCTACAACCGCTCGCCGCTTTATGCGATGGCAGTCACTGACCTGGCCGCGGCGATCGCCGACCGGGCATCGGACCCGGCCCTGACCGCGCCATGAGCCGGGCACTGGTATTGTCGCTGCTGATATTGATGCTGGCCGCATGCGGCGGGCGCGAGGTACGCGACGGTGCCGGCCGGCCGCTGGACCCGTCGGCCATCAAAGTTCCAGAACCGCGACCCGAACCGCGCGCCCGCTACGGCAACCATTCGCCGTATACCGTTCTCGGCAAGACCTACCACGTGCTGCCGACCGCACGTGGCTACCACGAGCGCGGTGAGGCGTCCTGGTATGGCAGCAAGTTCCATGGCCGGCTGACCTCTTCCGGCGAGCCGTTCGACATGTACAAGGTCTCGGCCGCGCACAAGACGCTGCCGCTGCCGACCTGGGTCGAAGTCACCAATCTCGACAACGGCCGCAAGCTCACCGTGCGAGTCAACGATCGCGGCCCGTTCAAGGACGGCCGCATCATCGATCTGTCGTTCGCCGCGGCAACCGCACTGGACATGGTCGATGCCGGGACCGCGCGGGTTGAGGTGCGCGCCATCGATTTTGGCCGCGAGCAGGATCCGGTGGTCCAGCGGCCGGCCTCGGTGCCGGTGGAAATCCAGGCCGGTGCGTTCAGCGACCACGCCAGTGCCGAACGCCTGGCCACGCGCTTGCGCGCCGAGGGTTTCGATAATGTTCGCGTGCGCACCGGATCGGTCGGCCGCCAGCGGGTATGGCGCGTGCGCCTGGGCCCGATCAACGATGCCGGCCACGCACAACGGCTGGTCGAGCGTATCCTTTCGCTGGGCCTGGAGGCCCCGGTGTTCGTGTATCCATGAATGCCCCGGCCGCCACTGGACCCGCAACAATCCTGATTCATACAGCTGAAGACCATTGATGAACAAGAAACCCCGCAGACCCTCCTGGATCACGCACTGGCTGGTTGTTTTCCTGGCCCTGGTGATGGCCGGTGCATCGACCGCACAGGTCCCGGCCCCGCCGCAGATCGGTGCCAGCAGCCTGATCCTGATGGATTTCCACTCCGGAGAGGTCATTGTCCAGCGCGAACCGCACCTGCGGGTCGACCCGGCCAGCATCACCAAGCTGATGACCAGCTACCTGGTATTCCGCGAGATCGGCTCGGGTCGGCTTTCGCTGGACGACACGGTCCGGATCAGCGAAAAGGCCTGGCGCACCGGCGGCTCGCGCATGTTCATCGAGGTCGGCGCCGAGGTCAGCGTGCACGACCTGCTCAAGGGCGTGATCATCCAGTCCGGCAACGACGCCTCGGTGGCACTGGCCGAACATGTTGCCGGCTCCGAGGAAGTGTTCGCGCAGATGATGACCGCCGAGGCCGAGCGCCTGGGCATGACCGACACCCGCTACACCAACGCCACCGGCCTGCCGGACGAGAACATGTACACCTCGGCCCACGATGTCGCGCTGCTCGCGCAGGCCCTGATTCACGAATTTCCGGAATTCTACGCCTGGTACTCGGAGCGCGAATTCACCTGGAACGAAATCACCCAGCAGAACCGAAACCGGCTGTTGTGGCGCGATTCCAGCGTAGACGGCCTCAAGACCGGCCACACCCAGGCCGCCGGCTACTGCCTGGCGACCTCGGCCGAACGCGACGGCATGCGCCTGATCAGTGTGGTCATGGGCACCGCCAGCGAAGAGGCGCGCGCCCAGGCCAGCCAGGCGCTGCTCAACTACGGGTTCCGCTTCTTCGAAACCTTCCGCCTGTACAGCGCCGGGGAGGTCGTGACCAGTGCGCCGGTCTGGAAGGGCCAGGCCGATAGCGTAAGCCTGGCCGTCGCCGGCGATCTGTTCGTGACCATTCCGCGCGGCCGCCAGGACGAACTGGCCGCAGCCGCGCATGTGCCGCCCCGGTTGATCGCACCGCTGGCCGCCGAGCACGAGCTGGGCGAACTGGAGATCAGTTTTGCCGGCGAGCCACGGCTGAGCGCCGCGCTACGGGTGGTCGAGGATGTGCCGGCGGCCGGCTGGTGGGGCCGGACCACCGATGGCATCCGGCTCTGGTTCGGCGGGCTGTTCGGCGACGACTGAGCCATGAGCCTGCGCCTGAACTCCGAAGGGCGGCTGGAATTTCCATGCCGCTACCCGATCAAGGCGATGACCACCGGCGGCGCCGACGTGATCGAGGCCGTACTGCAGCTGCTGCGAGCCGATGGCTTCGATCCGGATCCGGACAAGCTCCAGGTCCGACCCAGCCGAAACGGGCGTTACCAGGCCATCACGATCGAAATCGAGGCCGACTCGCGCGCCCGGCTGGAGGCCGTGCACGCGCGCCTGCGCGCACTCGACGGCGTGGTCATGCTGCTATGAACCGGCCGCCGCTGATCATTCGCCGGCTCGGGCGGGTCGACTACCTCGAAACCTGGCAGGCAATGCGCGAATTCACCGACCGGCGCGATGCCGGGACCGCCGACGAATTGTGGCTGCTGGAGCACGATCCGGTCTATACCCAGGGTCTGGCCGGCAAACCCGAACACGTCCTGGCACCGGGCGACATTCCGGTCATCCAGACCGACCGGGGCGGCCAGATCACCTACCACGGTCCCGGCCAGCTGGTCGCCTACCCGCTGCTGGATCTCGAACGGCTGAGCCTGGGCGTACGTACGCTGGTCGCCACGCTCGAAGCCTGCGTGATTGATCTGCTGGCCGAACACGGTATTTCCGGCGCACGCAAGACCGGCGCGCCAGGAGTCTATGTCGACGGCGCCAAGATCGCCTCGATCGGCCTCAAGGTCCGGCGCGGACGCAGCTTTCACGGGCTTGCCTTCAATATCGACATGGATCTTGAACCGTTCTCGCGCATCAATCCGTGCGGATACGCCGGCCAGCCGATGACTTCGCTGGCGCTACTCGGGGTTGAGACCACGCCGGAGGCGGTCGGAAACCGCCTGGCAACGGCGCTTGAAGCGGCTCTGGGGCTTGACGTTGAGCGCGCGTGCGCCGATGATGAGCCGACCTCGGCGGCGTTGGGCACCGACTGACGCGAAAAATTGTTGAAAACTTGTTGCGAAAAAACAGGTCTGTAATGGTCATGCGAATCCGAATTCCGACATTCCTGCTCTCGCTGGCACTGCTGCTGCCGGCCACCCTGGTTGCCACGCCCGAGCGATCGCCCGGCCACGAAGCGCTCAAGCCGACTACCGAACAGCGCATCACGACCCGGCTTGCCTCGCGTTTCCTGACGACCTATCACTACGCCGGCGCCAAACTGGACGACGAGCTCTCGTCCCGGATCTTCGACCGCTACCTGCGCCTGCTGGATCCGAACCGGATGTACTTCCTGGCCGACGACATCGAGCGGCTGGAGCGCTACCGCACGAGTCTGGACGAAGCCCTGCGCAGCGCCGAGATCGAACCGGCCTACGACATCTTCAATCTGTACCGCGAGCGGGTCAATGAGCGCATCGAACTGGCGCTGGAGCTGCTCGAAAGCGAATTCGACTTCACCGTCGACGAGTACTACCAGTTCGACCGCTCCGACAGCGCCTGGCCGGTCGATCGCGAGCAGGCCAGGGAACTTTGGCGCCAGCGGGTCAAGAACGACTGGCTGAATCTCATGCTGGCCGAGCGCGAGGTCGATGACATCCGCGATACGCTGACCCGACGCTACCGCATGATCGGCAAGCGGGTCGGCGACTACAACGAAGTCGATGTATTCCAGTTCTTCATGAATGCCTACGCCAATGCGGTCGAACCGCATTCTTCGTACATGTCGCCGCGCATCGCGGAGAACTTCGAGATTTCCATGAAGCTGTCGCTGGACGGTATCGGTGCGCTGCTCAGCCTGCAGGATGAATATGTCGAGGTTGCCGAAGTCGTGCCCGGCGGGCCGGCCGATGTCGACGGCCGCCTGCAATCGGGCGATCGCATCATCGGTGTCGGACAGAACGACGAAGAGATCGTTGATGTGGTCGGCTGGCGTCTGGATGATGTCGTCGACCTGATTCGCGGCGAACGCGAAACCCTGGTGCGGCTGGAGATCCTGCCGGGCGAGACCGGCCTCAAGGGGCCGCCCGAGATCATCGACCTGATGCGCAACGAGGTCAAGCTCGAAGAGCAGGCCGCGCATGCCTCGGTCGAGACCATCGACACCGAGTTCGGCCCGGTCAGGATCGGCATCATCGATATCCCGGTGTTCTACGTGGACTTTGCCGGGCGCGCGCGTCAGGAGCCCAACTTCCGCTCCAGCACGCGCGACGTGCGCCGGCTGATCAACGAATTGCGGGCCGAAGGTGTCGACGGGCTGGTCATCGACCTGCGCAACAACGGCGGCGGCGCACTGGTCGAGGCCACCTCCATGACCGGATTGTTCATCGATCAGGGGCCGGTGGTTCAGGTGCGTGATTCCAATGGCCGCGTCACGATTGAAAAGGATCGCGAGCCCGGCATGGCCTGGGACGGCCCGCTGGCCGTGCTGGTCAATCGCTCCAGCGCATCGGCCTCGGAAATCTTTGCCGCCGCCATCCAGGACTACGGTCGCGGCATCATCATCGGTGAACCAACCTTCGGCAAGGGCACGGTCCAGAACCTGTTCAACCTGGACAACTACCTGACCAATGCCGACAGCAAGCTCGGCCAGATCAAGCTGACCATGGCCAAGTTCTTCCGCATCGACGGCGGCTCGACCCAGCTGCGCGGCGTCACGCCCGACATCGTGTTGCCCAGCTACGGCTCACCCGAAGAATATGGCGAAAGCGCACTGGATTTTGCGATGGAGTGGAGCAGTATCGAACCGGTCGACTACCAGCCGCTGGCCGACCTGTCGCCGTTGCTGCCGCAAGCACAGGCGCGACATCTGGCACGGCGGGAATCGGATCCGGATCTTCTGGCGCTGGTCGAGGATATGAATCGCTTCGAAGAGCTCAGTCAACGCACCCGGGTCACCTTGCTGGAAAGCGAGCGCAGACGCGAGCGCGAGGAGTCCGAGGCGCGACGCGCGACACGCTTCGGCCACGCCCGGGATCTTCCGGAAGCTGGCATCGACGAGGATGAGGACGAGGAATCAGCCTCGACCGACCAGCCGGATGCACTATTGCAGGAATCGGCCCGCGTTCTGGCCGACCTGATCGAGCTGGATCGCGGCCACTACCGGCTGGTCCAGGCCCAGGTCAGCGCTCCGGACGGTGACGGTTCCGTGCACTGAGTCCGGGTCAACCGGCCGTTTGCGCTGCAGCGCGCCGCAGCACACTCAACCATATTCCCGACAGCCGGCTGGTCAACCGTTTCAGCAACCGGGCTTGCACCGATTGGGCCATGATGGGGCCATGACCGATTGCATGACCGATTGCATGACCAATTGCATCGTCCGGGTCGCGCTGCCCGTCCCCCTGTTTCGCCTGTTCGACTATCGCACGGAAGCCGCACCCGCGCCGCCGGTGGGCTCGCGGGTAGTCGTCCCGTTTGGCAAACGCTCGGTCATCGGGCTGGTTTTGGAACACGCCTCAGGCAGCGAACTGGCCACGGAAAAGCTCAAGCCGGTCGAACAGGTACTGGATCCGGCGCTGGTCGGGCCGGAACCGCTTTCACTTCTGCGCTGGGCCGTGCGCTACTACGCCGCCCCGCCCGGCGAGATCGTCAATCACGCGCTGCCGGCGCTGCTCAGGCGGCCGGTGGAACGACCTGCAGCGCGCCGAAACTGGCTGAAACTGGCCGCCGCCGACGCCGAACAACAGGTCCGGCGCGCACCCCGCCAGCGCGAGGCCATCGAACAACTGCAACACGGCGCGCGCAGCCGCGCCTCGCTGATCGAAGCCGGCATCCGCCCGGAAATCCTGCGCACCCTGCTCGAACGCGGCCTGATCGAATCCACCTCGCCACCTCAAATGGAACCGGTGGCCGGGCCGAAACTCAACCCCGCGCAACGCGCCGCCGTTGCCGCCATCCTGGCCGCCCGCAAGCGCTTCGAAGCTCTGTTACTGGCCGGGGTCACCGGCAGTGGCAAGACCGAAGTCTACCTGCAGGCCGCGCGCCGCATGCTCCAGCGCCATCGCCAGGTGCTGGTGCTGGTACCGGAGATCGGCCTGACCGCGCAATTCGTGCGCCGGCTGGAATCACGCCTTGGCCGAACCGCCTGGATCTATCACTCGGGCCTGGGCCAGCGCGAACGCTTCGAAACCTGGCAGGCTGCCGGCAACGGCGAAGCGGAACTGATCGTCGGCACACGCTCGGCCGTATTCCTGCCGCTGCACCGTCCGGGCATGCTGGTGGTCGACGAAGAACACGACAGCTCGTTCAAGCAATTCGACGGCCTGCGCTACCACGCCCGCGATGTGGCCGTGATGCGCGCCAGCCGGCTCGGCATCCCGGTCGTGCTGGGCTCGGCCACACCGTCGCTGGAAAGTCTGTTCAATGTTCGCCAGCAACGCTACCGGCTGCTGGAACTGCGCGAGCGAGTCGGCGACACGGTGCTGCCGCACTGGCGGGTGGAAGACCTGCGCGGCCAGAAGCACCCTGACGGACTGACCGACGGGCTGATCGAACGCATCCAGGCCACCGTGCAAGCCGGCGAACAGGTGCTCATCTATCGCAACCGCCGGGGATTTGCACCCCTGCTGATCTGCGATGAATGCGGCTGGCAGGCCGACTGCACGCACTGCTCGGCCCACCTTACCCTTCATCAGCACACACGCCGGCTGGTCTGCCACCATTGCGGCCACCGGCAAGCAGTGCCGGCCCGCTGCCCCGGATGCCAGTCGCCCCGCCTGACCGCCATAGGCGCCGGCACCGAACGCATCGAAGCGGCCCTGGCCGAACGCCTTCCCGAGATCCCATTGCTGCGATTCGACCGCGACGTGGTGCGCGGACGCGTCGAGTTCGACCGGCGCATGGCCGAAGCCGCCTCGGGGCAGCCCTGCATCCTGATCGGAACGCGCATGCTGGCCAAGGGCCACCACCTGCCGAAAATCGGTCTTGCCGTCATGCTCGACATCGATGCCATGCTGTTCAGCGCCGATTTCCGCGCCCCGGAACGGCTGGCCCAGGACACCATTCAGGTCGCCGGACGTGCCGGGCGCGCAAAACCCGGCCTGTTCATCCTGATGACCCGCCACCCCGAACATCCAATGATCGAACTGCTGGCCGGCGGGAACTACATGCAGGCCGCGCACACCCTGCTGGACCGACGCCTGGAAGCCGGCCTGCCGCCGGCCCGCAACCTGGCCATGGTGCGAGCTGAAGCGCAGCGACCCGAACAGGCGCGCAACCTGCTCGAACAGGTCGCCAGACAAGTCACCGACCCCAACATCGAGGTCGCCGGCCCGCTCGAAGCGCTCCTGCAGCGAAGGGCAGGCTACTGGCGGTTCCAGCTCTGGCTGATCAGCCGCAGCCGGCCGCACCTGTCACGCGCGCTGGAACAACTGATTCCAGCCATCGAGGCAATGCCGGCAGCGCGCAAGCTGCGCTGGCACATCGACGTCGACCCGCTGGAACTCTAAACCCGGCTTATTTCCCACCCCTTCTGCCGCGGAGCCGCCAGGCAACGTGATTTCGACCACGATCATTTCGCCTGCAAGCAGTCTCCTACGCACTCCTCCGGAAGCGTTGTGGGAGCGAACTCCAATTCGCGACGCGTTCAGGTTGATGCCGGTCGCGTGGGGCAGGCCTACTCGCGGGTTCGACGCATCGCGTAGGCCGGGGCCACGTCCCCGGCGAATATCTATACACCCTTGCAGACGCATCGCGTAGGCCGGGGCCACGTCCCCGGCGAATATCCTTGCTCGCAAGCAAATTGCAGTTATTTTTCCGCGAGACCTTGAGCAGAGGCCGCAATATCAGCAATGGAGCGGTACAGGATAAATGGATCGTCGCGCGAGGCCAGAAACCCTCGACGGCGCCAGTACTCGGCCGCGTCTTCATCGACCGCGTTGACCAATACGGCACGACCGCCGATCATGCGCGCCGCTCTCAGGCAACGGTGCAGGGCATGGCGCAGCAATCCGCTACCGATGCCCTGTCCTGCAAAACGGTGATCAACGGCCAGTTGGCCGAGCAAGAGACAGGGAACAGGATCGGGCGGCTGCCCGGTGCGGATGCGCCGGGGCAGCGCGTCCGGAGCGACCGCCGTGGGAGCCAGACCGTAATACCCCACCCCCCGTTTCCCGGCACAGCTCACCATGACCACGGTAAAGCCCCTTTCGTGGTTCCTCAAAGCCCGGCTTGTCAACCAGTGATCCAGAGCCGGTTTTCCACAATGGAAATCGGCCAGGTCATGTTCCGCCGTCAACGGCTCCGGTGCGGAGAACATGCCCCGGATCAGTCAGCCGATTCAGGAGTAGCCCATGGTGCCGGTCGAGAAAGAACCTCGACCAGCTCGGGCACCGTCTCACCCGGCTCGGAGATGACCCGCGCGAATTCCTCAAAACCCGCCGCACTCATCCGCACCAGGCCCGCGCCCAACAACACTTCCTCGGCTGCCCGCACTGCTGCGGCACGCACAAAGTCAGTGCGCGACCGCCCCTGGCGCTTTGCAGCCCGGTCGATCAGCGCGATATCGGCCTCCGGCAGACGCATGGACAGTGGGTGCTGACTTTTCTCGGCCGTTTGAGACATGCCACTTTCACCTTGAATGCGAGAGCAGGATTGTAACTGGCTGTAGCGCTTTATGCAATACACTTGATCCTGCCGGTCGGTGCAAGTGCTGGATGGCCGCGTGGTTCGAGAATTTTCCCAATTGACAGGTTTCCGAGTTCCTCGCGTGATTTATGCTATCAATTGATGGCACAAATTGGAGGCGCCATGGATACCTTTACCGTCCGCGACCTGCGCGAGCGCACCGGCGAACTGATCAGGGACGCCGAATCCGGAAAACTCTCGGTGATCACCAAGCATGGCCGACCGGTATTCCTTGCCGTGCCGTTCGACGAGTTGTTGATTCGCGAGGGCATCGGGCTGGCACTGGCTGTGCGGCTGTTTCAGCAAGCCGAAATCTCGCTCGGCAAGGCAGCACGACTGGCTGGCCTGGATCGACAGCAGTTCATGGCCGAACTGAGCAGGCGCGGAATACCGGTCACAGAGCTTTCCGAATGCGAGCTCGAAGATGAGGTCGAGCAATTCGAGTCGTGAAGTCGTTGCCGATGCCTGGCCGATCCCATCCAGTCCGGCAGCGAACCAAGTCCGTGCGCTGGATGCGATTGAAGTCTTTTTCTGAGCTGCCTACTCGGCAGCGAACGCCATGGGCAAGACCAGCCTGTTGTTGCAGATTTTCTGAGCTGCCTACGCGGCAGCGAACTGATCACTTTCAGAGCCATGGGGAATTCGATTTTTCTGAGCTGCCTACGCGGCAGCGAACCTGCGGATCCGGCGCGAGATGGGCTTTGCCGATTTCTGAGCTGCCTACGCGGCAGCGAACCACAGTGCTACGCGGGGACGTGTTCACCTGGATTTCTGAGCTGCCTACGCGTCAGCGAACCCGGTGGCCGGCGCGGTGACGCCGAGCGTGATTTTCTGAGCTGCCTACGCGGCAGCGAACTTACGTGGAAGATGCAACCCGGCCTTTACTGTTTTCTGAGCTGCCTACGCGGCAGCGAACCGCATTGCAGACTTCGCATTCCCCGGCGCTGATTTCTGAGCTGCCTACGCGGCAGCGAACTCGAGAAAAGATACGAGCGCGGCAATCAATGTTTTCCGAGCTGCCTACGCGGCAGCGAACTTCATCGCTACAGATTGCGAGGTAACCTCACTTTTCTGAGCTGCCTACGCGGCAGCGAACGTCCAGGCGCTTCAACGGCACTACAGCGTGCATTTCTGAGCTGCCTACGCGGCAGCGAACAACTTGTCCCGGACCTGGACGACTGGTCCAACTGTTTCTGAGCTGCCTACGCGGCAGCGATACTTGTAGAGCGCACCGAGTTGGGTGTGGGTTAGTTTCTGAGCTGCCTACGCGGCAGCGAACTACCCGCGCTCGTGCCGGCAGACTTCGCGGATTTTCTGAGCTGCCTACGCGGCAGCGAACGCGCCGAACATCCCATACCTTTTCTTGCACACTTTCTGAGCTGCCTACGCGGCAGCGAACGTTTTTCGGCACGTGCCGGACGTGTACGAACATTTCTGAGCTGCCTACGCGGCAGCGAACGATCGACGCGGAACACCCCGACCGCGCCACATTTTCTGAGCTGCCTACGCGGCAGCGAACGTCGATATGCCGTACCACGTCCTGCGGGATCATTTCTGAGCTGCCTACGCGGCAGCGAACCGGCCGGCGCTTGCGGGGTCGGTTGTTCGGGTTTTCTGAGCTGCCTACGCGGCAGCGAACGACGGCCGGGTGACGCGCGATGAGCTGCGGGTCTTCTGAGCTGCCTACGCGGCAGCGAACTTCCTGTCAACCGCTCCTCAGATAATCGGACATTTCTGAGCTGCCTACGCGGCAGCGAACCGGAAGGACTGCCGGTTCCGCTTCGACGAAAATTTCTGAGCTGCCTACGCGGCAGCGAATCTGCTGCATCCCCAGGCGGCGGGCCACGTCATTTTCTGAGCTGCCTACGCGGCAGCGAACGGCCTCGGACTTGAGTTCCATGTCGAGGTCAATTTCTGAGCTGCCTACGCGGCAGCGAACTCAATCGACGACGTAACTCTCGCGCAATTCGATTTCTGAGCTGCCTACGCGGCAGCGAACGAGATTCGCGACGGGCTGATCCGCACGTTCGATTTCTGAGCTGCCTACGCGGCAGCGAACACCGGTCGGAAGTCGGTTCCGCCTCCGCCGCTTTTCTGAGCTGCCTTCGCGGCAGCGAACGATCAGGCTGCCATTTTCAGGCCCTGATCAAATTTCTGAGCTGCCTACGCGGCAGCGAACGTTTTTCGGATCGCGCCGGACGTGTACGAATATTTCTGAGCTGCCTACGCGGCAGCGAACGTGTTGTCGAGCGCGATGTCCAAAGGCGCGAATTTCTGAGCTGCCTACGCGGCAGCGAACGCGAAACCACAGTCGCAGCACATTACCGCATTTTCTGAGCTGCCTACGCGGCAGCGAACAATTCGTCGGGCACGCTTGCCAACACCTGCTCTTTCTGAGCTGCCTACGCGGCAGCGAACCAGCGAGCAGCAGGAGCAAGCAGCATGAAAAATTTCTGAGCTGCCTACGCGGCAGCGAACGACGGCCGGGTGACGCGCGATGAGCTGCGGGTCTTCTGAGCTGCCTACGCGGCAGCGAACCCGACGAAGAGCGGGCGATGATTTCCGAGATATTTCTGAGCTGCCTACGCGGCAGCGAACCGCTTGGCGATTGCGTCCTCGCGCGCCTTGATTTTCTGAGCTGCCTACGCGGCAGCGAACGTTTGCAGCGGCAGCCGGCCCAGCGTGGTGGTTTTCTGAGCTGCCTACGCGGCAGCGAACTCGGCGGTGGCAGCGCTGACCGAAGCGGTATTTTTCTGAGCTGCCTACGCGGCAGCGAACGTTCTCATTTCGTTGGTCGGGTCGAAGATGAAGTTTCTGAGCTGCCTACGCGGCAGCGAACCTAACCGAATCCTTCCGCAACTTCGCGCAACATTTCTGAGCTGCCTACGCGGCAGCGAACTTGCTCGGGATCAAAAAAGCGCTCGCGCACGATTTCTGAGCTGCCTACGCGGCAGCGAACGTATTGCTCAACACCGGGGCGCGCGTGCATCTTTTCTGAGCTGCCTACGCGGCAGCGAACATGCCGAATACATCCGCGCCCAGGGCCACGAATTTCTGAGCTGCCTACGCGGCAGCGAACGAATTGCTGGCGGGTCCATGGGGTCGGAGGGATTTCTGAGCTGCCTACGCGGCAGCGAACGATCGATGAGCGGTCGCGGACCTTGCGCTCCATTTCTGAGCTGCCTACGCGGCAGCGAACCGACCCCTGAATGCGATTCTGATCCTTGTCCTTTTCTGAGCTGCCTACGCGGCAGCGAACGACATGTCCATCCTGCTCGACGGCGTTGCCCTTTTCTGAGCTGCCTACGCGGCAGCGAACATCACGGCCCAGGCCGATCTGGCCATCACCAATTTCTGAGCTGCCTACGCGGCAGCGAACGCAGGCAATGCGGGCCGAACGGCCGACCGTATTTTCTGAGCTGCCTACGCGGCAGCGAACGTCACGCCAGCGCGGTCGGTTCGGCGGTTGGTTTTCTGAGCTGCCTACGCGGCAGCGAACATGCGGGCCGAACGGCCGACCATCTGGTTTTTTTTCTGAGCTGCCTACGCGGCAGCGAACATCGATCGATGGCAGGTCCTCGCACAGATCGATTTCTGAGCTGCCTACGCGGCAGCGAACAGCGATTGCCGCGGCGCGCGTGCTGCGCTCCATTTCTGAGCTGCCTACGCGGCAGCGAACGTTACCTTGCGGTCGAATTTGCGCGCGGTCCATTTCTGAGCTGCCTACGCGGCAGCGAACGTGTCGTGGTGTAAGGCCAGACTAAACCATCGTTTCTGAGCTGCCTACGCGGCAGCGAACAACGGGGCGCGTGGACTGTTGCCAGCCGAAACTTTCTGAGCTGCCTACGCGGCAGCGAACTTAGCGCGCGGGTTATCCACAAAGCGCAGAATTTTCTGAGCTGCCTACGCGGCAGCGAACAAATTCAGCCGCGGCGCCTTCTCCGACTGCGCTTTCTGAGCTGCCTACGCGGCAGCGAACTGCCACGATCCGCTGTTGCGCGTCTGTGGACTTTTCTGAGCTGCCTACGCGGCAGCGAACAACGGGCTTGACCCGGCCGCCCGGACCTGATATTTCTGAGCTGCCTACGCGGCAGCGAACGCTTCCGCCACGATCCGGGATTGCGCGTCTGTTTTCTGAGCTGCCTACGCGGCAGCGAACCGGATGCCGGTGCCAATCAGCGTGGCCAGGATTTTCTGAGCTGCCTACGCGGCAGCGAACTGAGGGCGTCGAATGCCGCGACGATTGGGAGATTTCTGAGCTGCCTACGCGGCAGCGAACTGCCGGGCCTGAACGCATTGCCGCATAGTCCGTTTCTGAGCTGCCTACGCGGCAGCGAACAAGAACCTGGCGCGCGACCTGGGCATCCCGGTTTTCTGAGCTGCCTACGCGGCAGCGAACGTTCAATTCCGCTCATTCGTATCTGTCCTCAATTTCTGAGCTGCCTACGCGGCAGCGAACGCGCTGGCGCTGGAGCGCCCGCACCCGAGCTGTTTCTGAGCTGCCTACGCGGCAGCGAACGTCGAAGGCCACCACCGGGAAGCGCTCCACCATTTCTGAGCTGCCTACGCGGCAGCGAACGCCATTGACTCGCTCGGCTCATGGGGCGAGGTTTTCTGAGCTGCCTACGCGGCAGCGAACCAGTGTTTGTGGCCGACGCGTCACCGCAGGAGTTTCTGAGCTGCCTACGCGGCAGCGAACGCCTTGACCTGGGCGGTGCTCTCGTCGGTATAGTTTCTGAGCTGCCTACGCGGCAGCGAACAGCCTCGACGCACTGAGAACAGCGCTGGCGCTGTTTCTGAGCTGCCTACGCGGCAGCGAACTGTTTGTCAGCGTGCGATGCGATCGAGGATCATTTCTGAGCTGCCTACGCGGCAGCGAACTTCAACAGCGTGCAGCTCGACGAGCCGCGCCTTTTCTGAGCTGCCTACGCGGCAGCGAACAAGCAGCCGGGCCGCGTCTGATACCGCGATATTTTCTGAGCTGCCTACGCGGCAGCGAACCCCGCCCTTTGCCTGGTCGTCGGAAATCGTCATTTCTGAGCTGCCTACGCGGCAGCGAACCTGGATTGCTCGCTCTACGACAACGCGCGGGTTTTCTGAGCTGCCTACGCGGCAGCGAACGTTATGCCCCTGCTCGTGCCTGACCGTCGGTATTTCTGAGCTGCCTACGCGGCAGCGAACGCGGATGCGGCCGAGCAGGTCTTCGTCGTAGCTTTCTGAGCTGCCTACGCGGCAGCGAACGATCATGCCATTGGCATCTGCGCGCAGTCGGATTTCTGAGCTGCCTACGCGGCAGCGAACTTCGGGCCAGGCGATGATGATCACGCCGGTGCTTTCTGAGCTGCCTACGCGGCAGCGAACGTCGTCGGCCGCGCCAAGCTGGCCACCGGCCATTTCTGAGCTGCCTACGCGGCAGCGAACGATCGAGGATCGGTCGCGAACGCGGCGCTCCATTTCTGAGCTGCCTACGCGGCAGCGAACATTCCGCCGTCAGTGCAGCTCCCTTCTGGGATTTTCTGAGCTGCCTACGCGGCAGCGAACGTGGCGGTTTTTCTCGATGCTGATCTCGGCCATTTCTGAGCTGCCTACGCGGCAGCGAACGCAAGCTGCGAGACATCGCGACCGCCCGGCAGTTTCTGAGCTGCCTACGCGGCAGCGAACGAGTTCCAGCGGCCCGAAGGCCTTGCCCATGCTTTCTGAGCTGCCTACGCGGCAGCGAACTTTCGGGCCGCGCTACCTGCCGCGCACGAGCTTTTCTGAGCTGCCTACGCGGCAGCGAACCAATGGTGCCGGGCGGCCGGGTTGCGGATGGATTTCTGAGCTGCCTACGCGGCAGCGAACCGCCTGGATTATGTGAGCTGCTGGTACTGGCTTTTCTGAGCTGCCTACGCGGCAGCGAACATTCCGTAATTCGAGCTGCGCTTTTCGCTGCTTTTCTGAGCTGCCTACGCGGCAGCGAACGGGATATGGACCCGGCCGCAATCGTCCTGCACTTTCTGAGCTGCCTACGCGGCAGCGAACCAGTGCCTGGATCGCACGTTCGCGTGCTTCCTTTTCTGAGCTGCCTACGCGGCAGCGAACGGCGATCCCCTGGTCCAGCGCCAGCAGTGCCTTTTCTGAGCTGCCTACGCGGCAGCGAACAAGCAGCAGGGCGATTACCGCGCGCTGTACCTTTTCTGAGCTGCCTACGCGGCAGCGAACTCGTGACAATTCGAGCAGGCCCACGCGACGAATTTCTGAGCTGCCTACGCGGCAGCGAACAATTCCCGGTGTACCGAAGCTCGGGCATCTTTTTTCTGAGCTGCCTACGCGGCAGCGAACGAACTGCCGCCATTAAGGGCTTTTTATCCAATTTTCTGAGCTGCCTACGCGGCAGCGAACGAACACGGCTACAACCCGGCCCGGCGGTCTGTTTTCTGAGCTGCCTACGCGGCAGCGAACCCAGATACAAAATCAAGAAGGCGCCTGGGGCATTTCTGAGCTGCCTACGCGGCAGCGAACTTGCTGTTGTGCGCCTTGGCTGTCCGGGCGATTTTCTGAGCTGCCTACGCGGCAGCGAACCGCGAGCGGAAGATTATCAACGAGCACGGGAATTTCTGAGCTGCCTACGCGGCAGCGAACATCGGCGAGCCGAGCAACGTGTCGATATGATTTTTCTGAGCTGCCTACGCGGCAGCGAACGCCATTGACTCGCTCGGCTCATGGGGCGAGGTTTTCTGAGCTGCCTACGCGGCAGCGAACCAAGCAATCAGGCAGATCAACCAGGTATCTCATTTCTGAGCTGCCTACGCGGCAGCGAACGGGTATCGTGAGATCAGAACGCTTACGGACCATTTCTGAGCTGCCTACGCGGCAGCGAACTATGCGAACCCGGCGAAGCTCTGGAAGCGCATTTTCTGAGCTGCCTACGCGGCAGCGAACGAATCGGTAGTGCGATAGGCAGCCTGGTAGGTTTTCTGAGCTGCCTACGCGGCAGCGAACGCCGCCTTTGCCACTACCACCAAGCTCTTTAATTTCTGAGCTGCCTACGCGGCAGCGAACCGGAAAACGCCGGAATTCCCCACCGGGTACATTTTCTGAGCTGCCTACGCGGCAGCGAACAGGAATTCAACCGCTACTGCTGGCGCGTGTATTTTCTGAGCTGCCTACGCGGCAGCGAACTCCTTTTTCGGCCATCGTGCCGACCCATTGCTTTTCTGAGCTGCCTACGCGGCAGCGAACCTAGGAAACAAGCGGCAGGGGCAATTCCGTATTTTCTGAGCTGCCTACGCGGCAGCGAACCTCAAATACCAGCGCGTCGAAGAACCCGGCAATTTCTGAGCTGCCTACGCGGCAGCGAACAGAATGCGCGATGAACTTCTGCGCTTCCGGTTTTTCTGAGCTGCCTACGCGGCAGCGAACAGCAGTTGCAGCGTGGCGAGTAGCGAGTCGTTTTTCTGAGCTGCCTACGCGGCAGCGAACATGTCAACGGATACCTCTTGACGGACTTGCGATTTCTGAGCTGCCTACGCGGCAGCGAACCTGCGGATGATGCTGTCGAACTCTTCAGGAAATTTCTGAGCTGCCTACGCGGCAGCGAACGGCTCATGGGCGGCCTCTTGAAGGACTGGCGATTTCTGAGCTGCCTACGCGGCAGCGAACGCGGGACGAAGTTCGGCGGCATGGGTCCGATATTTCTGAGCTGCCTACGCGGCAGCGAACGCCGAGGCCGCGTTTATCCAGCAATTCCAGCATTTCTGAGCTGCCTACGCGGCAGCGAACTACACTCAGGAGGTGTACGTGGAGATTAAGCATTTCTGAGCTGCCTACGCGGCAGCGAACTCGGTGGTCGCGGCTGACCAGTCGACCGATGTTTTCTGAGCTGCCTACGCGGCAGCGAACACTGCCCCGGACGGGCAAGGCTTTCGACAAGCTTTTCTGAGCTGCCTACGCGGCAGCGAACGATCCCGATCAGGCAGTCAGGCAGATCAACCATTTCTGAGCTGCCTACGCGGCAGCGAACGGTCGGCAGGGTATCGCTCACGGTCACATTCTTTTCTGAGCTGCCTACGCGGCAGCGAACGCCACGCGCTGGATCTGTTCCTCGATCGTCGATTTCTGAGCTGCCTACGCGGCAGCGAACATTCCAAGGCTGTACAAGACGGCATCGCGGTTTTTCTGAGCTGCCTACGCGGCAGCGAACAGTACGACCGCGTCAATATCGAGATTCGCGACGTTTCTGAGCTGCCTACGCGGCAGCGAACATGCCAAGCATGCCGACGATGAACTCGGGCAATTTCTGAGCTGCCTACGCGGCAGCGAACCCGGATGGCCGAGCTTCAGCGCGAATCCGGCAATTTCTGAGCTGCCTACGCGGCAGCGAACTGCTGAATGTGTAACTGTTCCCGGATGTGACGTTTCTGAGCTGCCTACGCGGCAGCGAACAAGAGGGCAGAGCCCCTAAAGTTATGAATTATAAAAGAATATGGCGTAAACAACCGGCCAACCCCTCTTTCGAGGGGCTACGCTAAGGTTCTGATTTTTCGATACAAATATTCGCCGAGCAAAAAAAGGGTCAGAACCAGGGGATTGTTGCTTCCTTGCTGAGTCCGTAAGAACTGAACCGGCCCTTCCGGGCCTCCTGCACCAAATCGCCATGCAGAATGAACAGACTGAATGCATTCCCGGTGCTGGCGCTACGCACCACAACGAATGGCGTTTTAACATCTCGCTCGACACTGTCCGGGATGTGGCGAACCGCCTCCTCCCACGTTTCGTTTCTCCGCTTCATGCGCCTTCGGCGGAGCCTGTCGGCATTTGTCTTGTACTGACAGCGACTGACAACTCGATAGCTCACATGCTCGGGTATCTCGCAGACTTGGGAGATCTGAACATGATCCTTCATGCCACGCAGCCATCCACTTTCCATCAATGCATTGATTCTGGCTTGGCTACCGTGTATCCGGAGCAGCTCGCCGAGGCTACGTGGCTTCTCGGTGTGATGTGGAAAACTTACGCCGATGTCGTCCGCACTAATTTCTACAAGACCCCGATGCAATTTACTGACAAGTGCGCCAAGCAGCACATTGCATTCAAACTCGGGGTCTGGAAGAACACGAATATCCAGATAATGGTTCATGACTGTTCCTGCTTCTCCCCGAAAACACCTCCGCGAATCAGTATCGCCATCACAAAATGCTGGTTGCCCACGTCCGGAGCCTCACCCTTCAATACCCATTTGTCGAGGAGGGAGTAGAAATCAGCTTTTTTCCTGGGCTGCCGATAGGCCGTACCGCGCGTGGTGACAGAGCCATAAGGTTCCGCCGCGATTGGTCCGATCTGTTCACCTTCCGTCGGATACCAGGTGTCTATACTTCGAATGGCATTCCCGATCTTTTGCGAGTGAATTCCGGCTACGTGTTCCACTTGATACAATGTTTTGCTCTTCTCGGATTTTTGCCGATCAAGAATCAACTCCTGGGAAGGAAACACTTCCTGCCCACGCCCCACTCGCACAAAAGCAAGGATATCAAGCAGGGTAAAGTTCTCGCCGGAGAGACCCTGTTCAATCCATCTGGCAACTTTATTGAGCCCAGATGTGGCGCTGTCGAATGCACGAAAGGGCATCGTCAACGCCTCAAATATCTCCTGTTCGGCCACGACCCCCTGATCAACCCTTCGCACGTGAATCTCGATTTCCTCGGCACCTACTCGGTTCCGCCACAAAAACCGCCCATTGGCCAAGTTGCTGGCATAGCGACTTGCCAATTCATTGAAACCGTGCTTTTCGACATAGTCGCGAACGACCTCGCCCAATCGCGCCTCGTATTCAGAATTATTGCAAGCCGACGGCCTCCCCGCACCGCCAAGAACCTTCAATGTAAATCTTGCCATCAGCGTATCGTGCTCCATTGGCAGCGCCGCCACATCGACAGTCTGAAGATTCGGGTTCTCAATTGCCGCGTCCAGCTTGGCGGGGTCTTGCTCCTTGGCCTTAAGCCGATTGGAGATCGTGCCCCGAACAGATTTTTCCCGAATTGGAACTCCCGGCCAGTCCTCCACATTGTGGCGATCTTCCCATTCGCCCGAATACAGCAATGCATCGGAGGGGTCCAGTTTGCGCTCAAAAGCCAGCACAGAGGCAGTTTTCAGGTCCTTGCTCATTGTCGTTCTCCTACTGTCATTCGTAGATGATATGGTGCTTTTCAAACTCATTGCTTGCCCGATAAAGACCCTGCTCCGGGTCAGTCTTGGCAAACCACAACAGTTGTGCCGGATCCTCCAACCGGTGCGGACTGATCCATTGGCCAATGGAATACAGGCTCTCGACAAACCGGAAGGCGGTCTTTGAGTCCCGCGCGCCCGCGACGGTGCCCGGATCAAGCACCGTGCTGATTGCGCCAAAACCAACGGGAATCGGAACCAACCAGCTTCCTTGCTCCGCCCGGCGTGCCTGCCAGGTGAACTCTTCTTCCGATTCGCTCCCGGCCCCCTCGTGGAGCGCCAAGGGCTTGCATTCCATATTGATTCTTGAAATGTCCAACCATGCGTCGATAAGGCTCGCTGACGAGTCGTCGCGGCACATTTTCTGGTAGTGACTGCGCAAAAGATCGTCACGCGATACCAGTGCGAAGCCAGGCAGAAGGCTCATTACGACGCGACGAAAATCCTTTACGTAGGCTTCATCCTCGTCCGAGAGATGCACGAACCTGGGCGTCGACCACCTGCGGCGTATCGAATCTACTGCCGGCCGGATACTACCGCCGGCCAGGCGAAGCGACATTGCCGTTTCCAGCACCGCGGCGGCCAAGTCCTCAAGATCCTGATCCGGATCGAACAAGCTGTCGCCGGCAACCTCGAACACCAGGCTCAGATCCAGATGCGCCCGCCCCTCTTCAACGATCGCGGCGGTCTTTCCTGCCTTGTCCACCGGGTTCCGCGTCAGATGAAACGCGCGCACGTAGCCGGATGAAGTCACCTGCGGCAACAACTTGTGGCACACCACACCCACGGCAGTAAATTCGATGTCCATATCATTACCCCGGACACGACGCTCCAGCGCGTGCATGTAACCGATAAATGCGGTAATGGCTGGAAAGCCCCAGGTCATCGGACTAGAGATCGCATTCGCGTTCTGCACCTTGAGTCGTGGCAATACCAGTAGCGTTCTGGATTTCTCAGACATGGTTCATGATCTCCTCCAGCAATTCTTCCCAGTGTGCGTGTTCCGGATCACCCAACGGCAACCGGCCGCCAAGCTGCCGGTCATGGTTCAACCAGTTTCCGAAGCGCTGATATACCTCACCGACCCAAGGCTCTTGCTCGCGATGCCGGGCAAATTCGTCATCGAAGGCCACCCGATCTGGATCCAACCACAGACATTCAGCCAAGGGAAGTCGACATCGCGAATCGGCACTCCATCCGGGTTCCAGCGACTGAATCTGAAGCTGCTCGCGCATCAGTTCGTCAATAATTTCTGCAACGAGAGCGTCCCGACGGCGCCGAGTTCTCTGGTTCGATGGTGGATTGGATTCCAAAAATTTTCTGAGGCAGGCAACAATTCGCCGGACAGAGCGGCGCCTGCCAAAATCCGAAAAGAAGGAATCCCGGTTGTATAGCGGCCGCACCGGACTGGATACCCAGGAAGGCGGCAAAGACGCCAGAAGGTAATTGGTTCCGCGTCGTTCGCTATTGAGCTGCGAGATATTCTGCGGTTTTGTTCCACCCATTTGCTGCACGGCGAGGGCAGGATAAACCCGGTAACCAGTCTCACTGTATCGGTTGTCGCGTTTCGCCTTTAGTGCTTCGCGTACGCTTTCGTCAAAGCGGTCCTGATTGATCTTCCGATAGACCACGTGCGCCAGCGATGTCGAATACAAGGGCGCCAAAAGGTGATAGTCGTCATTTGCGACGGGGTCATCACCAATCAACCAATAGATCTGCTTGGCTCGGGTGTCGCTGGCCGCGGCACCCTTCGGCTCGACAATGGATGCGAACGCAGCCACCCATTCCTTCGCCTTGCCGGCATCGTCGCTCAATGCTTCAACCAGCGCCGGGTCGCCCTCCAACGCGCGTTGCAGCAGGCTTCTGCCTCCACATTCAGTCTTCAGGAACTTGTACACATCCAGCGCGGCCGCATTGCCAACCACATCCTCGTCGAAATTGGAATCGAGCAGATGACTGCCCACGAGATCGTGTCGAGGGAGGTCACCAGAGGTGCGATAAAGATTGGTGCCGCGGGCATCCGGGTGAATCGGCTTGAGGCTGTGAGTCACTACCTGCAGCTGCGTCACCCGCCTTGCCGCATCGGCCACCCACGTTTCCGGCTGGAACCGCCCCACCAGAGTTTCACGCTTCCGAGCAAATTCTGGATCATCTTCCTTTAGCCCATCCAGCTTGAGCTGAAGGCGCTCATCCAGAAATTCCTGAATCGAATCTCGGATTTCTACTGCCTCTCTTGAAACCATGTTCATCCCTTGATTACCGTTTCTGGAATCTTTACTCCGCCTCATTCTCAAAACGTGAGAAAAACCCGGAAACTCATAAATAATTTTCGTTTGAGATTGGGGCTTGCACCTACAGACGACTGTGGCAAAATACTCCGAGGCTTGGAAATTCAAGCCTCGGAGTATTTCGGTGCGAAAATGTTCTCCGCACCGTTCAGGCTATTAAGGCGAAGTGTTTGCCAGACACAATCGTCTACCTCCTGCCCCAGTCTGTCCGGCTGGGCTCCGGTCGCCCCTAGAGCTGAAATTTGAGGCGGTACATAATCCCGGCGGTTGACGGACCGCCGGGATCAACATTAAAACACAGATGGAGAAATTAAGCAACCCTAGGTAAACAACCGCACATAAAAATAGGCAAGTATCCACATATAATCTTACGGTAAGCGGTGGTGTCCGAAACGGCGCGTTGCCATTGCTCGAAGCGTTACAAGCCTTTGCTTGATCGCGATTTTCCATTCCCTGCTGCAAAAGCAGCTCAGAAACTAGCGAAACATCCGCAAACCTTTGCTGCCGAGCAGGCAGAATTTGCAGCCGGGGCAACCCGGCTGCTCTTATTTCACCGATGCGAAACCGAAGTAGTCGCTGAATAACCAACCGTTATTGCTGCCATCGGGTAAGCGAACCACTCCAAAGCTCTCGGCGCATTTATCCAGCGAAATCCCCTTGGCCTCCGCCAGGGCTACAAGGCTATCCAGATACTCGGCAGTCGCCCAGAAGCCCACCCGCGCGCCCAGTTCAGCCCCTGCGTCCCAGCGGCGCAATTTGCTTTTGTCTACCGTGACATACGGAGAGTGCTTTTCCTTTCTGATCTCCGCCAGGTACCAACTCTCACCCGATTCGTCCGGCATCATCACGTGATCGGTCTCCTTTGGGCCGGCCGGCGCTCGGAATGGCTGTTGCTGTGGCAACGCGCCGGTAAGCGTGGCGCGCTCAATCCCGTACCAGGACGCCGCGCTCAGCAGTGGCGCATCTGAACTACCAGTCCGGCGCGCTCGCCGACGCGTCGACGGCGGCTGGTCTTGGTCGGGTGCCGCAGGGAACATGACACGCGCGAGTCGCGCGTGCTCAAGGTCCACCAGGTTCCCAGCGCTGTCCAGCCGCGACCGGGGCCGAATCCGCGGCCGAGAATCAAGCACCTCGTAATCCTCCGCGCGCAGCAGCTCTTGCAGATCGCGGCTGCGCAGCCTCCATTCTCCCACTCCCTCGAAGCCAGGCCTTGTAAAGACAGGCTCCCGCCCTCCCCTTAACCCCTTCAGATTGCGAGAAAGCAACAGGATATTCGGGTGTTCGATCGCCCCGGACCTGTGGCGACGGACCCGACCCGCAAGCTGGATGAAAGAACGCATGGACGAGGGTTCGACGATGGCCCAGTCGTAGTCATGATCGCGACCAACCTCGGTTACCGGCGATCCGAGCACCACGAATAGGTGGTTTCGCGCCGGCTGCGCGTCGAGGGCACGACGCACTTCGGCCACGTCGAAGACTGTCGTTTCATCCTTGCGGTTGAGCGCACGATCCAGCTCATACTCGATTTTCGAGCGCATCACGGCTGGATAGCGAGAGTGATAAATGCAGTAGTGGATCGCAACATCATCAGGTGCGTCCAATGAGATCAGGTGCCGTGCCACGCGAATCATGGGCTCGATATTGGCCATTCGGATCAGGCCGAAGCTGACGCGCTGGTCAGTTCTTGGATGACTGCAATGATGCCGCTCATGCAACAGCGGTATCTGCTCGTGGAGGACGGAAGCGAACTCCTGGTATACCTTTTCGTCGTCAGTTTCGGCCGGCCGCTGAAGAGCTATCAGTTTTGCGCGGCGCCTGGGTGGAGCAGCCGCCAGCCGCGCAACCCGCTTTTCGACGAAAGCGCCGTGGGCCTCGGAATAGGAGTCCCGACCGTTGCATCGCCGGTTTTGCGTGTCGCTTTCGTCAAACCATGCACAGACAATTTCCTCGTTCGGGTGGCCATCGCCCTGGTTGCGGGCCCACTCGAGTCGCCCGGCACGATAGGCACAGAACATACCTTCGACCAACGCGGGCGCCAATGTGGCGGACGACAACAGTACACGCGATCCCAACATGCCAGCCCAGTGCACCAGCCGGACCAGCGCGGGAAGATCATCCAGCCCGAAATCGTCGATCTCGTCAAGTACAAGGTCCGAAGTCAACAGCCTGAGCATGGGCGCGATCTGCCGGCCGCCGCGCCAGCCCTCGGTGGCCGGTGTCAGATGGTCGATCGTACAGGCCAACACCGGCGCCGACAAAAGCATCCTGATGCGCGGATCATGTGAGATCCGCGTCAATAGTTGGTTCTGGTCAAACGCGCCTTCAAAAAAGACATGACCGTCTTCGTCCACCAAATCCTGAACCGAGGCGGAACCGTGCCGCTCTGCTTGCTCTTCGTAGTACTCGAACAGTTCCCGACTGGCGCTTCCGCCAACCCGCACGGCCAGTTCATCGGGGCCAAGACCCAATAGTTCCTCATAAGCACGTCCCGTTTGAAGTGTGAGCGTGCGCAAACCCAGTGCTATCGAAAAACGGGCGCCCAACTCGGGGGAAGCCAGTCCGTACAGGATTTTTCCATTGGCCAGTGTCTTGCCGTAGCCGGTCGAGGCCATGTTGACACCGAAGAAGCCGCACTCGTAGGAAGACTCGCGCAGACTGCATGCCAGATCAAAGGCCTTGTCCTGCCACCGGAACCGCTGCTGCTTGCTTCGCTTGCGGAAGCCCTTGTGCCGCGCCAGGCGCGGAAGGTTTCTGTGGAGGCCAGAAAGTGACCATGCAACCGATGCCGCATTTTTCTCGACGCCAATAAGATGTTCATCCAGCGGCTGGTTAAAGGATGTCTGCCCATTCTTTGAAATGGTATTGGCATACAGTGGGTAGTTTTCCAGACCGCTTTCACGCTGCACCGGATCCGACAGGCTGGAATAATGGTGGTCGGCAAGCATCAGGCTCAACCGGGCCAGGTGCATTACAAAGGGATTGTCCAGCCAATTTTCATCACGCGTGCGCTTATATTCCAGCAAGCGGCTGGCCAGCTTCGATGCCCGCCTACGCCACAATGGCGTAGAAACAGGAAGTTGCCCGGCGAATTTCCAGTACATCTTTCGTAAACCCTCCGGGTCCGGCAACGCGGGCTCGTTCCAGTCCGAATCGATGATTTGTGGCAGTTTCAGAAGCTCGCGTGCCTGGAAGTTGCTCACCGTGGCGCCATATCGACCGTCCTTCTTCGGTGGGATCACCGGAAGGCGATGATGAGTCAATACCAACCACCCGATGACGCTGGCCAAAGGAGGCAGGTTCTCAAACGGCGGCGAGGCGTCATCGAGGCCATCCCGAATCAGGCCGGCAAGCCAGTCCCTGTCGCTGATGCCTTTTCCTTCTGCAAGACGCGCAAGCCAGACCGCATCATCATCTCCACCGACGAAGCACTGAAACATACGCAGGCTGATCCATTCATGGCGGTACAGGTTCCGCGTGCCTTGGTATTCTCCTTGCAAGCGCCTCTGAAATGCAACACATGCCTTGCCCAAATCGTGCATCAATGCGGCAAGACGCGCCAACAGCACGATTACGGCTCCGTGAGTCCAGTCGTCTTCATCCGCGCGCCGCAGCACGTTGCGAGCTGTTGAATTTGTAGGTGCCGCGCCTCGGGCATTGAATCGGCTCGCATCGCCAACAATCCACAATAGCTCACTATGGTCAGTTCCCCTAATCCAGTGACATGCAACGGCTGTATTCTTTCGCGCCGACCTTCTCAGAAGTTGCCGCAAGGTATCAAGACCCGCCCTGGTGATCGGCGTCTGCCAGGTTCTGACGCCTCGCCGTTCGGCAAACTGATCCAGAATCTTGCGAGTCTGCTTCAGCGCGTTCTTGTTGCATTCGGAAACCAGAAGCACATTCATTCGTCAACACTCGCCTCACGCGCCATTCCGGTCGCAGTAGCCTTGAGCACATCAATCATAAAGTCCAAAGCTTCAGCACGCACCAGGTGTTCGATACAGGACTGGCGAAACTGCTGCTCTTCGTCCCCACGCATGGCAGAGATAAATGCACGCGGGAGAATTATGGCGTCTTTCACCAGATCGGCGACATCAAACACCAGCCCGCCCCGGCGGGTTTTGCCGTGGAGTATGGATAGCCCGTGCGGCAGCCCCAGCACCCAGGTGGCGGTTGCACCGAGCCCGTAGGCCAGATAGTTCCCGTGATCGAGGAAGCGGTTCGCCGGATCGCCGCCACCGCCGCGTTTTGTGCGAACAAATTTTCCGTATCTGACCGCGGCCGCAGCCAACTTGAACAAGCGCTTGGTCAGTCGAGCCTCCAGTGTAAGCAAGTCGGTATTTGACGGCGCCCGATCAATTTCTTGCGATGACTGTTCAAGCGCTTCGGAAAGCTCCTCGGGATTGATCTCGAATCCCTCTTCCCTCAACATACGAGAATTCAGCCAGCTTTCCCGCAATCGCTCCAAGCGAGCATGTTGGAAGGCCTTGGCCGCACGCAGACGCAAGGCTTCGTCAAACCAGAATGCAACCCAACCCTGCAGATATTCGGTAGGGCGGTATTCACTTTGTGGCGAGAACCATACGACTTCAATATCAATTTCATTAGCGCTGAACAATGGTGTGCCCCCGCCACCGCAGAAACCAACCAAAACTCCCGCGCGAGCCAGCTCGCGCATTGCGGCCTGTGTGATCGAAGTACCGGTACCGAGAAGCAACGTGGTGGTATTGGCTATGGGAATGTTCCAATACAGCGAGCGCCGACCCTGCTCAGTCACATATTCGACGCGGCCGCCGTTGACCAGCACCCGGCAGTGTTCCAGGTAGTAAAGATTTGCCCGCTTGGAGTGCAGGATAGCCTTCAGTTCGGATGAGACGATATTCAGCATGACCACCCAATCTGATGTTTTCAGGGCCGTTTCTGGTCAGATTCTTTGATGGAAGGCAGGTAATCCCCCTCGGAGAGCTTGACTAGAAGCCCC
>SR_TP_S13solDRAFT_1000112_pt1 | contig 42836 bp, 35 predicted proteins | sample SodReaTP_S13sol_FD_11159 | JGI IMG/M metagenome (IMG submission 11159) | reverse complement strand
CGGCTTGGTGCTTTGCCCGCCGTTACTGGCTGCCCAGCCGCTGGACGTGATCGTCGCGGCAGTCGAGCAGCGCCGGATCGCCGACCCCATCGAGGCGCTGGGCACGCTGCGCGCCAATGAATCGGCGCAGTTGACTGCGACCATTACCGAGACCATTTCCGAGATTCGCTTTGCCGACGGCCAGCGGGTCGAGCGCGGTGAGCTGCTGGTGGCGATGACCAACCGCGAGCAACTGGCCGATCTGGCCGCCGCCGAATCCGAGGTGCGTGAAGCCGAGCGCCAGTTCGATCGCGTCGAGGAACTGGCCGAGCGCGGCCAGGAATCGCGCGCGCTGCTCGATCAGCGCCGGAGAGAAATCGAGACCGCGCGCGCCCGGCTGCGTGCGGTCGAGGCCAGGCTCAGCGATCGACTGATCACCGCCCCGTTCGACGGCGTGGTCGGCTTGCGCAATGTCTCGGTGGGCTCGCTGCTTACGCCCGGCACGCTGGTCACGACCATCATCGATGATTCGGTGATGAAGCTTGATTTCCCGGTGCCGGAGCTGTTCATGGCACGGGTCCGGCCGGGGCTGGAGGTGCGCGCGAAAAGCCGGGCCTATCCCGACGAGACCTTTGTCGGCGAGGTGGTCAGTCTGAGCAACGAAGTCGATCCGGTCACGCGTGCTTTCCAGGTGCGTGCCGAACTGGCCAATCCCGAGCGCCGGTTGCGGCCGGGCATGCTGATGACGGTGACGCTGGATTCGGCGCCGCGCCAGGCCTTGCTGATTCCGGAAGAGGCATTGCAGTCGCGCGGGCGAGAGCATTTCGTGATGCGTATTGAATCGCGCGGTAGTCAGACCGTCGCCGGCCGCACCCAGGTCGATATCGGCGAGCGCCGGCCCGGTGAGGTCGAGATCAAGCGCGGGCTGGAAGCCGGGGAAAAGGTGATCATTCACGGCGGCTTTCGCCTGGCCGACGGTGATCCGGTCGTGATCCGGGCTGAGGCCGGCGACGGGCGCACGCTGGCCGAAATCCTGCGTGAGCGATAGGGGAGCCGCGAAATGATTCTTTCCGATATTGCAGTTACCCGGCCGGTTCTGTCCTCGGTCGTCGCGCTGCTGCTGGTGATCTTCGGTGTCGTGTCGTTCACCCAGTTACCGCTGCGTGAATACCCGGACATCGATCCGCCGGTAGTTTCGATCGAAACGGTTTATCCCGGCGCTTCGGCGGCGGTCATCGATACCCAGGTTACCGAAATCATCGAGGAGTCGATTTCCGGCATCGAGGGCATCGATTTCATCGAGTCGCAAAGCGAGGATGGCGAGTCGAACATCACGATCCGCTTCAAGCTCGGGCGCGATGTGGATGCCGCGGCCAATGACGTGCGCGATCGGGTCTCGCGGGTGACCAACAACCTGCCGGTCGAGGCCGATCCGCCCGAAGTGCAGCGGGTCGATGCCAATGCCGATGTGATCGCATGGTGGAACCTGGTCAGCCCCAACCATACCGTGCCCGAGCTGACCGATTACGCCGAACGCTTTCTGGTAGACCGCTTCTCGATCATCGAGGGGGTTGCGCGAATCCGGATCGGCGGCGGCCAGAGTTATGCAATGCGGGTATGGCTGGATCGCGAGGCGATGGCCGCGCGCAACCTCACCGTGGCCGATGTCGAGGCCGCGCTTCGGGCCGAGAACGTCGAGCTGCCGGCCGGCGACATCGAGTCGGTCACCCGGCAGTTCACGGTGCGGGTGCAGCGCCAGTTTCTGACCGCCGATGATTTTGCCCGTCTGGTGATCGACCGTGGCAGCGACGGCTACCTGGTGCGGCTGGGCGACATCGCCCGGGTCGAGCGCGGCACGGTCGAGAACCGGACCTTCTTCCGCGGCAACGGCGAGCCCATGCTGGGCCTGGGCATCATCCGCCAGTCCACCGCCAACACGCTGGAAGTCGCGCGCGGCGTGCGCGCCGCAGTGGACCGCATCAACCCGGAACTGCCCGACGGCATGCACATCCTGCCGAGCTTCGATTCCTCGGTATTCATCGAGGGCGCGGTCAACGAGGTCTACCGCACGCTGGCGATCGCGATCACGCTGGTGATCCTGGTGATCTTCGTCTTTCTCGGCTCGGTGCGCGCCATCGTGGTGCCGGCGGTGGCCGTGCCGGTGGCGCTCATTGCCACCTTCATCGCGCTGTCGCTGTTCGGGTTTTCGGTCAACCTGCTGACCCTGCTGGCGCTGGTGCTTGCGATCGGGCTGGTGGTCGACGACGGCATCATCGTGCTGGAGAACGTGCGCCGGCGCATGGACGATTACGGCGAGTCGGCGCTGGTCGCGGCTTATCGCGGTACCCGCCAGGTCGGCTTTGCGGTCATTTCGACCACGCTGGTACTGATTTCGGTGTTCACGCCCATCGCGCTGCTGGACGGCGACATCGGCCGGCTGTTTTCGGAATTCGCGCTGACCATGGCCGCAGCGGTGGCGTTTTCCAGTTTCGTCGCGCTGACCGTCTCGGCCATGCTTGCCTCCAAGCTGCTCAGGCCCAAGGACGACAACAACCGGCTTGTGGGTTTCATCGACACCTGCCTGGCTGCCGCCCGGCAAGTCTACGAGCGCATGCTGCGCACCGTACTCAAGGCACGGATCGCCGCACTGGGTGTGATGCTGGGGCTGGTCGCCGTCTCCGGCTGGCTGTTTACCCAGATTCCTTCCGAGTACGCGCCGTTCGAGGATCGAGGCTCGTTCTTCGTCATGGTCAACGGGCCCGAGGGCGCCTCGTTTTCCTACATGGAAGATTACATGAACGAGATCGAGGCCCGCATGATGCCGCTCATCGAGGCCGGCGAGATCAACCGCCTGCTGGTGCGCGCGCCCCGGGCCTTCGGCAACATCGCCAACTTCAATTCCGGCATCGCGATTGCGGTACTCGAACCCTGGGGCCAGCGCCGGCCCGCGCGCGAGATCATGAACGATGTGGGCCAGCGCCTGGCCGATCTTTCCGGCGTGCGTATTGCACCCATCATGCGCCAGGGTTTTGCCCAGGGGTTTACCAAGCCGGTCCAGTTCGTGATCGGCGGCGGGGCCGATTATCCGCAACTGGCCGAGTGGCGCGATGCGCTGCTGGCCGCAATCGCCGAGGACAACCCGGGGCTTGAGAACATCGACTGGGACTACAAGGAGTTCCAGCCGCAACTCGAAGTCTCGGTGGACTACGACCGGGCCGCCGAGCTGGGGGTCAGCATCAGCAACATCGGCCGTACGCTGGAATCCATGCTCGGCTCGCGCCGGGTGACTACCTATATCGACGATGGACAGGAATACGATGTCATCATCGAGGGCGAGCGCGATACCCAGCGTTCGCCGGCGGCGCTGGAGAACATCTACGTGCGTTCCGAGCGCTCCGGCCGGCTCATCCCGCTGGCCAACCTGGTTACGCTGGAAAACTTCGCCGATTCCAACACGCTCAACCGCTACAACCGGGTGCGCGCGATCACTATCGAGGCCGGCCTGGCCGAGGGCCTGACCCTGGGTGAGGCGCTCGACTACCTGCGCGACAAGGCGCGCGAGGTCTTGCCGCAGGAAGTGGTGATCGACTACAAGGGGCAGAGCCGGGACTTCATGCAGAGCGGCCAGTCGATTGCGTTTGTTTTCGTGCTCGGGCTGATCGTGGTGTTCCTGGTGCTGGCCGCCCAGTTCGAGAACTGGATCCATCCGCTGGTGATCATCTTCGGCGTGCCGCTGGCGGTCGGCGGCGGCCTGCTCGGGCTGTGGCTGACCGGTTTGACGCTGAATGTCTACAGCCAGATCGGGCTGGTCATGCTGATCGGCCTGGCGGCCAAGAACGGAATCCTGATCGTCGAATTCGTCAACCAGTTGCGCGACCAGGGCGTGGAATTCGAAGAGGCTATCGTGCAGGCTTCGGTGATCCGGCTACGCCCGATCGTGATGACCGGCATCACCACCGTGGCCGGCGCCGTGCCGCTGATCCTGGCCTTCGGTGCCGGGTCCGAAACCCGCCAGGTGATCGGCATCGTGGTCATGGCCGGGGTCAGCGTCTCGGCACTTTTGACGCTGTTCGTGATCCCGGTCCTGTATCGGCTGCTGGCCGCCAATACCGGCTCGCCGGAGCGGGTCAAGCGCCGGCTGGTCGACGAGATTGGCGCCACCCCCGGCAGACGATCTGCGGATCAGGCCGGGGCAATGGTCTGAGAATCAATCGGCCCAGACTCGCTCCGGATCGATCAGGAAGTCATGCAGCTCGTCTGCCGACATCGGCCGGGCGAACAGAAAGCCCTGAAACGCTTCGCAGCCGTATTCCAGCAGCAGCTGGAACTGCGCTTCGGTTTCCACTCCCTCGGCCATCAGGCTCATGCCGCGTGACCTGCCGATGGCGATGATGCTCTCGACCAGCTGGCGGGCGTGCCGGTCGTGTTCCATGTCCTGGATGAACGTGCGATCGATCTTGAGTTCATCGATGGGCAGCTCGTGCAGCAGGCTGAGCGAGGAGTAGCCGGTCCCGAAATCGTCCAGCGAGATGCGCACGCCGACGGCGTTGAGCCGTTCCAGTTCGGTCATGATTGCATTCGGATCCTCGACGAACAGGCTTTCGGTGATTTCGATGGCAAGCTCGATGGGCCGCCTGCCGGAAGCATGTACGCGCTCGATCAGGCGATCGGTGAAATCCGGGGCCGTGAACTGGCGCACCGAGATGTTGATCGAGACTTTCAGATGCCGCCCGATGCGTTCGGCCAGTCCGGCGATCTGATCGATGCTCCGGTCCAGGATGTAGTCGCCCAGCCGATCGATCAGCCCGGAGGCCTCGGCAATGGCGATGAATCGTTGCGGCTCGATCGCTCCAAGCTCTTCATCATGCCAGCGTGCCAGCGCTTCCATGCCGATCACGCGGCGGCGGGCATCGAACTGCGGCTGATACACCATCTTGATCGAGCCGTTGTCCAGCGCCCGGCGCAGGCGCTGTTCGATCTTGATGTTTTCCAGGTAGCGCGCGCCCATGCCCGATTCGTAAAAGCACACGGTATTGCGCTGATGCTTGGCCGAATACATTGCGACATCGGCCGCGCGCAGCACCGTTTCCAGCGAATCTCCTGCCTCGACGCTTCGTGCGATGCCGACGCTGCAGCCCAGCTCACAGTGCATCCCGTCCAGCGCCAGGGGCCTGGTCAGAGTTTCGATCAGTTGCGCGGCGCGCAGTTTCAGCGCCTCCGGATCGGTTTCCGGCGTGATCAGCACGAACTCGTCACCGCCCACGCGGGCAATGCACTCGCGTTCGCCGACACACTTCCGCAGACGGCGACCAAGATGTTGCAGCAGCCGATCCCCGAGCAAGTGGCCGAAGCCGTCGTTGAAGGCCTTGAAGTTGTCCAGGTCGATGAACAGCATGGAAACCCCTTCGGGGTTCATCTGTTTCATCAGTTCGAAGTCCGCCGACATGCGCTGCCGGTTGGGCAGCCCGGTCAGGGCATCGTGATCGGCCCGGTGGACCAGTTCCCGGCGGCGCGCGGTCTCGGCCCGGTTGATGGCCCGCAACACCACCATCAGCATCATCAGCAGCACCAGGTAGACCAGAACGTGCACGCTGCCGGCGCGCAGCAGTTCACGGCGCAACTGGTCCAGGTGGGTTTGCGACAGGACCCAGAAATCGTAGACCGGGTCGTAGACGGTCATGCCCAGATGAGGCCCCAGCGCGTTGACGATCCGGTAGGACACCGGTCGGCCGGAAGCGCGAATTTCTTCTATCGAAAGATTGCTTCGGCGCTCGGCCGAGGCGACCGCATCATCGTAGAAGCGGCCGAGATTTTCGCGCAGGGAGGCCACGATTCAATCCCGCAACGCCAGGCAGTCGGATGGGGAAATCCGGTTGCCAAACCGATTGCCGACGAAATGCTTGACTGGCCGTGCGGTCATTCGTGATGACGTCCCTTCCGCGCCAGGGGGCGTGCGCGTGGATATGGCTCCCGCAGTCAAGCCTAGATGGTTTGCCGGCGCTGCGCAAGTCTTGCGGTCTGCGGTGGCCGGCAGGTCGCGGCGACCGGAACGTCCCGCTCAGGGCATGCTCATGTGGTGACCAGGTGCCACGCGGCGCATGAAGCGACCTTCCTCGGGTTCTTCAGCGGTTTCCAAGCATGTAATCGATGGCGAGACTTGCCAGCGCGCGCACGCCGGTCTTCATGCCGGTCTCGTCGATGTAGAAGTCCGGGGTGTGGTGCGGTGCGGCGTCGGCCGGGTCGCGGTCCGGCGGCATGCCGCCGACGAAGAAGTACAGCCCCGGGATTTCCTTCTGGAAGAACGAAAAATCCTCGGCGCCGGTGATAGCGTTGATGCGGATGGTGTTGTCGCCGCCCACGCGTTCCAGCGTCGGCGCCATCCGTTCGGTAAGTTCCGGATCGTTGTAAGTGACCGGGTAGCCGCGATCGATTTCCACCGTCACGGTCGCGCCCTGGCTGGCGGCGATGTGCTCGGCGGTACGAAGGATATCGGCGTGGATCTTGTCCTGCATCTCGGTATCCAGCGTGCGGATGGTGCCGATCAGCTCGGCCGATTCGGGAATGATGTTGTTGCGCACCCCGGCCCGGACCCGGCCGACCGAAATCACCGCCGCTTCTTTCGTCAGCTCGGTCTGGCGGCTGACGATCATGTTCAGGCCGATGACGATCTGCGAGGCCACCGCGATCGGGTCGACCCCGGTCCACGGCGTCGAGCCGTGGGTCTGCTTGCCGTGCACGGTGATGACGAACCGATCGGCCGCGGCCATGATGCCGCCGGGCCGGAAACCGATCTGCCCGACCGGGGCCAGCGACCAGATGTGCTGGCCGAAGATCACTTCGACATCGGGGTCGGTGAGCACGCCCTCGGCGACCATCAGCGAGGCCCCGCCTTCCTCACCCGGCGGCGCGCCTTCCTCGGCCGGCTGGAAGATGAACTTGATCGTGCCGGGAAGCTCGTCGCGCCGGGCGGCAAAGATCTCGGCCACGCCCATCAGCATCGCCATGTGGGTATCGTGGCCGCAGGCGTGACTGACCGGTACTTCGTCGCCGAGGAATTGTGCGGTTACGCCATCGGGCGAGAACGGCAGGCCGGCGCGCGATTGCACCGGCAATCCGTCCATGTCGGCGCGCAGTCCCACCACCGGTCCGGGCCTGCCGCCTTCTAAAATCCCGACCACGCCGGTATGCGCGATGCCGGTCCGGACCTCCATGTCCAGACCGCGCAGGAATTCGGCGATGTACTCGGCCGTTTCGAATTCGCGATTGGACAGCTCCGGATTGGCATGGAAATGCCGTCGCCACTCGACCACGCGGTCGAACAGCAGCTCGGACTGGGAGTCGATCCAGCCATGCCAGTCCTGGCTTTCCTGTGCCGGGCTCTGGAACGGGGCCAGGCCGAACAGAACGGCCAGGACCAGGGATGGCAGAATACGTTGCATGGTGAAGCTCCAATTATTGTGCACGATTGCGGGAACGATTACGGGACAGGCGCGCATTGTCACCCGGTCCGGTCGCCGGTTCAAGCCGGTGACAGATTTTCCGGCCCGGTCGGGTCTGCATCCGGGATGAATCCGGGAATTCTGCGGATGAAATTTCTGTCAGCCAGCTTCGCCCTGCTGTTTGCCGGTATTGCGCTTGCCGCATCCGATGAGGAACCTGCTCCCTTTGTCGAGGGGGAGATTCCCGATGAGCTGTTCGACCCCACCGCGCTTTTTGTCGGGCATTGCTGGGATCCGCTGCGCACCCGCGGCCAGCCCGAGCGGCCGGTGACCGGCATGCTGTGGAGCACGCTTACCGAAGAGATGCGCACCCAGTTCAATGTCCCCGACGACCCGGAAGTGGAAGCCTGGACCAAGGTCGAGTGGGAAACCGGCACGCTCATCCTGATGCAGTTTCATCAGCACATCGTGCAGCCAGAAGACAGCGCGCTGAAGCTGCTCAACCAGCGCTGCCGCATCACCCACATCGGCGCGGAGCCGAAATCGGGTACGGTCCTGCGTGAGTTGAAGAAGCTGCACCACGCATCACCCGCACCAGGGCGCGAGGTCAGCGGTGCCGATCGCCTGACTCGCGCGCCGACGGACTGGCGAATATGGTGCTGGAGCGGTACCCTGGCGCGCGAGGCCACGCTCTGGCGGCTCGGTCGGCTCCCGGTCGGCCGCACTCGCCGGTGGCGCGAACCCGAGTGCAGCGAACCGGTGCAGCCGGATTTCTACGAAAGCCGCCAGTACGTCGAATCCCGCCTCATCACCAGCGGCAGCGACCGCACGGTCAACATCATCGAAGTAGAACGCACCACGCGGGTCGACGACCTGCTCGAACTGGGACGCTGACCGGCGGCCACGGTCGTCATGCAAGCGAAGCCGGTGAACGCGCCGGGCAACACCGGTGCCGGCAATCACGCGCCGGCCCGCAATGCTCGATAATATCCGGCCTGGTTCACTCCGCGGTTGTCCATGGATCCGCTCGCATTTTTCGTGCCCTGGGAGTTCAGCTGGCCGGTCCAGTTGTCCATCTGGGGCTCATTGCTGCTGTACTGGAACGGCCTGCGCCGCAGTCGCCCGCACGAGCTGCCCGGGACGGGCGCGGTGTCGGCCTTCGTCATCGGCGTGGTGCTGATGTACCTGGTCACCCAGACCCGGTTCGATTACTGGTCGCAGTACATGTTCTTCGTCCACCGCGGCCAGCACCTGGTGCTGCATCACGCCGCACCGTTTTTGATTGCGCTTTCGATGCCGGCACCGGTGCTGGCGCGCGGGCTGCCCGAACCGGTCAAGGCCTGGTTCGGCCGAAGGCGCCTGTTGACCGCCGTGTGGGTGCGAAGCTACCGCGCGCTGCAGCAGCCGTTCATCGCCTGCTTCCTGTTCGTCGGCCTGATTGCGTTCTGGCTGACCCCGGAGATCCACTTCGACGCCATGCTCAGCTCGACGCTGTACTGGGTCATGAACTGGACCATGGCGCTGGACGGGCTGCTGTTCTGGTGGCTGATGTTCGAGCGCGGCCGGCCCGGGTCCGGGATTACGCCGCGATTGGGTTACGGTACGCGGGTGCTGCTGCTGGCCGCGGTGATGGTGCCGCAGATCATCATCGGCGCCTCGATCACGTTTGCCGATTCGGTCTGGTTCGATGTCTATTCCGTATGCGGACGCGCCTGGCCGCTGGACCCGATGACCGACCAGTACCTGGGCGGGCTGATCACCTGGATTCCGGCGGCGATGATGAGCGTGGTCGGGGCGCTGATCGTGTTGCGCTGGTGGATTTACTCGGATCATGCCCGGCTGCAGCCGGCGCAAGGAGAGAATCGATGAAATGGGCAAGAGGAATTCTCGCGCTGCTTGTGCTGGCCGCCGGTGCGCTCTGGTGGGTGGCCGGTTTCGATGACGGGCCGGCGCTGCGTTTCGAGGATGCGCGCGCACGGCTGGTGCCCGGCGATGGCCCGATGGCCGGCTACCTGGTCGTCGCCAATCACTCCGGCGGCCTGGTCCGGCTGGTCGGGGCACGTTCCGAAGCGTTCGAGCGGGTCATGATTCACCGCACCGAGGTCGTCGACGGACGCGCCCGCATGCAGCACCAGGCCGGCGGGGTTGCCATCTCGCCCGGCGGGCGGGTCGAGTTCCGGCCGGGTGACCTGCACCTGATGCTGATCGGCCGCAAGAGCGAGCTGCAGATTGGCGATCCGGTCGAAGTGGAGCTGGAATTCGAGGGCCTGGAGCCGGCGACCTGGCCGGTGACCTTCACCGTCGTGCCGGTGACCGCACAATGATCCGCGCCATCCTCATCGTGGCATCCATGTTGCTGCTGGCCGCCTGCGGCGACCGCTCCTGGCACGGCAAGGACATCTCGCACCTGATGCCGAGGCTGGAATTCGAGCTTTTGTCCGAACACGGCCAGCCGGTTACCGAGGAGATCTTTGCCGGTCGGCCGCTGGCGATCTATTTCGGCTTCACCCACTGCCCGGACATCTGCCCGATGACGCTGGCCAAGCTGGCCGCCGCTGCGCGCCGGCTGCCGGAGGACCAGCGCGAGCGCCTGCAACTGGCCTTCGTCAGCGTCGATCCGGATCGCGACGGCCCCGAGCGGCTGGCCGAGTACACTGCCGCGTTCAGCGACCGGATGCTGGGCCTGACCGGCACGCAGCGCCAGTTGCAGGCCCTGACCCGGCGCTACCGCGTCACCTACGGCTACGAGCCGCCCGACGAGGACGGCAACTACGAAGTCAGCCATTCCTCGGCCATCTGGGTGTTCAATGCAGACCTGGGCGCGGAACTGATGCTGTTCGACGACCTGAGCATCGAGCAGATGAGAAACGACCTGGAACGGCTGTTGGCCGATCGCTGAGGTCCCGCGGCAAATCATCCAAACACAATGCCGAAGAGTCAGGCAACTTTCGTAGGAGCCTGCTTGCAGGCGAATGGATAGGGAGTCCTGCTGATGTTCGCCTGCAAGCAGGCTCCTACAGAGTGACAACCCTTGACTCGACAGCATTGCATCCAAACATCATTCTCGCAGAGCTGCCGAGAAAGGCCCCTTGAATTCAGTAATCTGCGTGAATCTGCGTAATCTGTGGTTCGCCTTTGAACGGCGGATTTCTTGAATTTGAGCTTGCATTTGAAGCGATTTTCGGCTATAAAGTGCGGCTAGCTTCGGATTCCGCCCCGACGGCGGTGTTCGCCACCGATTTCAACGAACATTTGGAAAGCTGTCATGTCCAGAGTCTGCCAGGTCACCGGCAAGCGTCCGCTGGTCGGGAACAACGTTTCCCACGCCAACAACAGAACCAAGCGCAGAACGCTGCCCAATCTTCACAGCCACCGTTTCTGGGTGGAAAGCGAAAACCGCTGGGTCAAGCTGCGCATTTCGACCAAGGGTCTCCGCATCATCGACAAGAACGGCATCGACGCCGTGCTGGCCGACATGCGCGCGGCCGGACAAAAGGTTTAAAGGAGAATTCCCATGGCAGGTTCAGCTCGCGACAAGATCAAGCTCGTCTCCTCGGCCGGGACCGGGCACTACTACACCACCAACAAGAACAAGAAGAACACCCCGCACAAGCTGGAGTTCAAGAAATACGACCCGGTGGTGCGCAAGCACGTGGCCTACAAGGAAGCCAAGATCAAGTAGCCACCACGCGCTCGCTCCTTTTCCCTCGCCAGGCTTCTCTGGCGGCTTCTTACCGATTCGATCAATGCTGATTCCTCGAACGCCGGGCCTTGCCCGGCGTTTTTTGTTGACTTTCAGATTTACATGTGTAAACTGTTGTTTCCAGTTACAGATGTAAACGGGCTCCGATGGCGCAACCGATCCGAATTTCCGAAGCCGAAAGCCAGGTCATGCAGTATCTGTGGGACCGCCATCCGGCCACCGCCAGCGAGGTATTTGCCGCGCTGGGGCCGGCGAACGACTGGTCCGAGGCCACGGTCAAGACGCTGCTCAACCGCCTGAAGAACAAGCGCGCGGTTGCCGCCGAACCCGACGGCAGGCGATTTCTTTACCGGCCGCTGGTCGAACGCGACGCCTGGGTGCTGGCCGAAAGCACGCACTTGCTCGACAAGCTGTTCGACGGCCGGCTCGCGCCGCTGGTATCGCATTTCTCCAGCCAGGGCAGATTGACCCGGCGCGACCTGGCCGAACTGCGCGAACTGATCGAGCGACTCGACGATGAGCGCTGATCTGCTCGCAAGGCTGGCCGAGGCCACGCTGCTGACCTCGGCTGCGATCGTGCTGGTTTTGCTGCTGCGTCCGACAGCGCCGCCTGATGCTGGTCCACGAATACACCCACCTGCGGCGCGGCGACCCGATCTGGAATCTGCTGGCCGCAGGTATCCGGTGCCTGTTCTGGTTCAACCCGCTGGTCCATCTGGCCGCGACGGAGTTTCGACGCGACCAGGAACTTGCCTGCGATGCCCGGGTACTTGCGACCCGCCGCCGTTCGCGCCGACGCTACGCCGATGCGCTGGTTGCGCTCGAATTTTCCGGCGAGTCCTTGCCGGTACTGGCCTTCGGCCCCCATCCCCTGAAGGAGAGAATCATGCAGATTTCGACACTGAAACCCGAAACGGCAGCCAGTCGCCGGCTGGGCGCCGGAATCATTCTGGCTCTGACTGCCGGCCTGGCGCTGGCTGCATGGGCGGCAACCCCGGATGCCCGGGATTCGAATGACCCCGCCGCCGAGACCGCCCCACAGGAGTGGTTCACCTTCGATGTCGAAGTGACCGTGGAGGGTCGGACGCAGGCGGGCAATCTGGTCATCGGGGGTGATGAGGCGCGGATCAGGCACGATGGTACCGAGTTCCGGATGCTGGCCCGGGATACGCTGATCATCGAACATCAAGACGAAGATTCCGGCTGGGCCGCCGATGTCGCGATTCAGCGCCATGGGGATGATCAGTTCCGCGTCGATGCCGAGATTCGGCAACACGGCGAGATCGTGGCTACGCCCACCATGATCGTCGGCGCTCAGTCTCCGGCCTGGGTTCAGCAAAGCGATCCGGAAACCGGCGAAGTCGTGTATCGGTTGAAGCTCACGCCGATTTCACCGGAACTGCCGCCCAGCCCATAGCCCCCTGGCCGCGGTCACGCGAAATCAGGTCCCGGCGGGACTGGATCCCTCGAACAGGCGATAAAGCAACTCCTCTTCTGCCAATTCGCTCGAACTTCGGTCGGCACTATGGATGCCCCTGTGTCAAGTCCAGTGGCAGCAATGCTCCCTTGAGCCACGAAGTTGCCTGCACTGCCGATCGACCCGTGACTCGCCGGCAGGCGACGCCACTGGCCGCCAGCCACCCCGGTCGGCCTCGCTGACGACTGGCTGAGACACGTACCTAATCAGGTAACTGGTTGTCAAGTACTGAATGCGTGTCGTTCGCTTCTGCCATTCCCGGGCAGGCTCATTCGCTACAGACAGGCCGGGCGATTCGTTTCCCCAGTCAGACCAGCCCGCGCTCGGCCAGCGAGACCACCTCGCCGTCGCCGACGATGAAGTGGTCGAGCAGCCGGATGTCGACCAGGCCCAGCGCGTCTCTCAATCTTCGGGTAATGGCCAGATCCGCCTGGCTGGGTTCGGCCACGCCCGACGGGTGGTTGTGGGCGATGATGATCGCGGCGGCCTGCCGGGCCAGTGCCTTTTCGACCACCACGCGCGGGTGAACGTGGGCGGCGTCTATGGTGCCGGTAAACAGTTCGTCGAAGCTGATGACCCGGTGGCGGGTGTCGAGATAAAGCGCGCAGAACACCTCGTGCGGGCGGTGCCGCAGGGCGGCGGCCAGAAAGCGGCGCGTCGCGTCCGGGCTGGTCAGGGCTTCGCCCCGGGTCAATCGGGCTTTCAGGTGTCGCCGGGCCAGTTCCAGCGCGGCGTGGATCTGGGCGTACTTGGCCGGGCCCAGGCCGGGCTGGGCGCACAGGCTGTCGCGGTCGGCTTCCAGCAGGCCCCTGAGCCCGCCGAACTCGCCGATCAGGTGGCGCGCCAGGTCCAGCGCCGAGCGCCCGCGGTTGCCGATGCGCAGCAGAATGGCGAGCAGTTCGGCATCGCTGAGTGAAGCGGGCCCGTGCTCCAGCAATCGCTCGCGCGGGCGCTCGGCCAGTGGCCAGTCATTGATTCGCATACAATCTTTCCCTTGAGTATTTTTTTGAATGTCCGTGATGGACACATAGCCTGCCGTCGCGGCGGTGTTTCCGCCATCGGCAAATTTCCCGAATCCGGGTAGGAAAATGTCGCAATCGAAGTCGGAATCCGCTGATCCCGTGCGGCGCGTCCTGGTGGGTGTCTCGGGCGGGATTGCCGCCTACAAGACGCCGGAGCTGGTGCGTCGGCTGCGCGAATACGGCGCGGACGTGCGCGTGGCCATGACGCGCGGTGCGCGCGAATTCATCTCGCCGCTGACGCTGCAGGCAGTCAGCGGTCACCGCGTGCATGACACGCTGCTGGACGCGGATGCCGAAGCCGGCATGGGCCATATCGAGCTGGCGCGCTGGGCCGACGATATCGTGATCGCGCCGGCTACGGCCGATCTCATCGCCCGGCTGGCCAACGGCATCGCAGATGATCTGCTCACGACCACGGTGCTGGCCTCCGAGGCCCGGCTCTGGCTGGCCCCGGCGATGAACCGGGTGATGTGGTCGGCCGCGGCCGTGCAAGAGAACGTTGCGCTGCTTGAATCCCGTGGTGTGCGCATGCTCGGCCCCGATGCCGGCTCCCAGGCCTGCGGTGAGGAAGGTTATGGCCGCATGCTGGCGCCGGAGGAGATTGCCCGGGCCGTGTTCGGGCAGGGCTCCCGGCTTGCCGGCAAACGCTTCGTGGTCACCGCAGGCCCGACTTTCGAGGCGCTGGATCCGGTGCGCTATATCGGCAACCGCTCCTCGGGCAAGATGGGCTTTGCCGTGGCCGCGGCGCTGGCGGAACAGGGCGCGCAGGTCACGCTGATCGCCGGCCCGGTGAACCTGGCCACGCCGCCGGCGGTGGAACGCATCGACGTGCGCAGTGCCGAGCAGATGCACCAGGCGGTATTCGCGGCATTGCCGGCCGACGGGTTTGTTTCGGTGGCCGCGGTTGCCGATTACCGGCCGGCCGAGGTCAGCGAGCACAAGATCAAGCGCACGGCCGAGGCCATGACCGTCCAGCTTGTGCCCAACCCCGATATCGTGCGCGCGGTCGCCGCATCCACGCCGCGGCCGTTCACGGTGGGCTTTGCTGCCGAAACCTGCAACGTGGCCGAGCATGCGCGCGCCAAGCTCCAAGCCAAGGGGCTGGACCTGATTGCCGCCAACCGCGTTGGTGACGATTGCGGTTTCGATACCTGCGACAACGCATTGGTGGTGTATTCAGCCGACAGCGTCTGGGAACTGGCCCGGGACTCCAAACTCAACCTGGGCCGCCGGCTGGTCGAGCTCATCGCCACGCAGATGAAGGAAGCCTGAGCCGTGCGCGAACTGGAAGTCCGCATTCTCGATTCGCGCATCGGCCGGGACTGGCCGCTGCCCGAATACGCCACCGGCGGTTCGGCCGGCATGGACCTGCGCGCTGCAATCGATGACGAGATCGTGTTGCGACCAGGCGACACCCGGCTGGTGCCCTCCGGGCTCGCCATTCACCTGGCCGACCCGTCGCTGGCCGCGGTGCTGCTGCCGCGTTCCGGCCTGGGATACAAGCAGGGTCTGGTGCTGGGCAACCTGGTCGGCCTGATCGACAGCGACTATCAGGGCCCGGTCCAGATGCCGTGCTGGAATCGCGGCGCCGAAACCATTACGATAACGCCGGGGCAGCGTATTGCGCAGTTGGTCGTGCTTCCGGTCGTACAGGTCAGGCTGCGGCCGGTGGCCGCGTTTGAAGAATCCGATCGTGCCGGCGGCGGGTTCGGTCACACCGGCACGAGTTGAGCAAGGGAGTATCTGCATGGGACGCAAAGGCATGAGTGATAGCCGCGGCTTTGTGATGGCACGCATGCTTGCCCTGTTGCTGATGGCGGTGGGCCTTGCCGGGCTGGCCGGCGGCGGTTTTCTGGCCTGGCATTCCTATCAGGAACGCAGTCAGGAGCAGCGTGCCGAGCAGCAGGTAGCGCGTCTGGCCGGCGAACTTTCCGCACAGGTGGCCACGATTCGCGCGGCCCTGGGCAGCGATGAAGTCCGGGCAATGGTCGCAGGAGAGACCTGGCAAAGCGATCAGTTGCGTGCCGTGCTGCGCGAGCGGCAGGTGACCAATGTGCTCAACCTGGCCGTCGCGACCGGACCCATCGAAGAGGTTGATCTTTCCGCATTCCCCGGCAGCGGATTTGCGGTGCTGGAAATGATGCTGCGGATACGCTCCGAAGGGTTGGTGCCGGCCCAGGTGCACTTTGCCCGCACGCCCGAGGAGTACCTCGCCGTCGCCGAGCCGATTGCGGTTGAAGACGGCCCGCCCGTCATCGTGCTGGTCACGTTCCCGGTCAGCGTGCTGGTCAATCGCATCCGCGAATCGGCGTTGCCGGTCGCCGTTCGGCTGCGCCAGCAGACCGACGGCAATGCCATGTCGATCGCGGAACTCGGCGGCCTGTTCGGCTCCCCCCGGGGCTCGGCGCCGGTTGCCGGAACCATGATCAGCATTGAATGGTCCCGAACCGGCGCCCTTGGGCCGCTGACGCCTGCTCAATTGGCCGGCATTCTGGGGATCTCCGCGCTGGCCATGATTCTGGCCGTGATGCTGCTGCGGCGAACCGCGCGACCGGCGGTGAGGGCCCAGTCGAACAAGCAGGTCTCCTCGCCACCCGCCGCGGCGGCCCCGAAGTCCCCGCCCGACGACTCAGACTGGACAAAAATTCTGGAAACGTCGGGGCCGGGGAAAGCTGCCCCGGAATCCACTTCGGCCTCCAGGCCGGAGCCGGAACCCGACCCGGAATTGCAGGCAGCATTTGCCTCTGCCCTGGCCGAGGAACCAGCACCGGCTGACCCGCCTCGTCCACCACCTGGCCGGGCAAAGGACTTTGACGGCTTTCTCAGCGATGAAGTCACCGCGTCGGCACAAGACCGGCCGCAGCAGGAGCCGGAGGAACCGGATCATCCATTGGAAGAGCGCCCGATCATGCCCGAGAACTCAGAGAAACCCGCAAGCGAAGCCCAGAAAGACATCCTGACCGACGCGTTGTCCGCTCAGCCGCCAGCCCCCGAGCCGGTGGATGAGGATGACGAGATCAACCGCATGCTCGCCGCACTGGTCGACGATGATGATGGCGATGATCCGGTCGTCGATGACGGTTCGACCGAGCAGGCATCGCCGCCTGCGCAACAGGCAGCACCGGAGCCTGTCCCGGACCCTACCGATCCTGTTCCGGACAAGCCGGTCGCTCCGGCTGAAAGCACGGACCTGCCGCCGGCCTCGATCTTCCGCGCTTACGATATTCGCGGCGTGGTCGGCGACACGCTGAGCCCGAAGATTGCCGAGGCCATCGGCCGCGCGGTCGGATCCGAGGCCCGCGATGCAGGGCTTTCACGCATTGCCGTGGCGCGCGATGGCCGGCTCTCGGGGGCCGAAATGCTGGCCGCGCTGATCCGCGGCCTGACCGCCTGCGGCATGGAGGTGATCGAGGTCGGCGCGGTGCCCACGCCGGTGCTTTACTACGCGGCCCAGGAACTGGCCGGCGGCTCCGGCGTGATGGTCACCGGCAGCCACAACCCGCCCGATTACAACGGCTTCAAGATCGTGCTCGGCGGCGAGACGTTATCCGGCGAGCGCATCCAGGGTCTCTACCAGCGGCTGGTCGACGGTGCGCTGGTCGATGGGCAAGGGGAAGTCCGCCAGGAGCAGATCGTGCCGCGCTACATGGAGCGCATCGGCACCGACATCCAGCTTGAAAAACCGTTGAAGGTGGTGGTCGATTGCGGCAACGGCATCGCCGGCAGCATCGCGCCCAAGCTGCTGGAGGCCATCGGCGCCGAGGTCATTCCGCTGTACGCCGAAGTCGACGGCACCTTCCCCAACCATCATCCCGACCCGGGCGACCCCGAAACGCTGGAAGACCTCAAGCTGTGCGTGCGCAATTTCAACGCCGATGTCGGCGTGGCCTTCGACGGCGACGGCGACCGCCTGGGCGTGGTCGCGCCGGACGGCGAGATCATCTACCCCGACCGCATCATGATGCTGTTTGCCCGCGACGTGCTGTCGCGCAACCCCGGCCAGCCGATCATCTTCGACGTCAAGTGTTCCAGCCTGCTGGCTGTCGAGATCGAAAAGGCCGGCGGCAAGCCGATCATGGCGCGTACCGGTCACTCGTTCATCAAGAAACAGCTCAAGGATGACAAGGCTGCGTTTGCCGGCGAGATGAGCGGGCATTTCTTCTTCTCAGAGCGCTGGTACGGCTTCGACGACGGCATCTACGCCGCCGCCCGCCTGCTCGAAATACTGGCCGCCGACACGCGCGCCACCGGCCAGATCCTGGCCGAGCTGCCCAAGGCCGTCAGCACGCCGGAACTGAAGGTCGAGATGAAGGAGGGTGAGCCGCATCCGTTCGTCGCATCGTTCAAGTACGCGGCCGAGTTCGAAGGCGCGACCCTCAACACCATAGACGGCGTGCGCGCCGATTTCGAAGACGGCTTCGGCCTGGTGCGCGCCTCCAACACCACCCCGGTGCTGGTATGCCGTTTCGAGGGCAAGAACGCCGCGGCACTGGAACGCATCAAGAACCAGTTCCGCGAAGCCATGCTCAAGATCAACCCGGCGTTGAAACTGCCCTTCTGACCGAAACCTGATTACGCAGTTGATTCAGCCATTCGGGAGAAAGGCCTTTTTAACCGCAGATGAACGCAGATGAACGCAGATAAAAAGAGGATCAAAGTAAGAAAAGACAAAAGCGGACTTTGGGGTCAGTTGCTTTTCAGCAATTCCGATCAGTAATAAGCCTGTTCCTTGAACAGCGGCGCGACCGAGCCGTTCCAGCGGGTGCGGTAGGCATCCAGCAGGTCCTCGGCCGGGGTGCGGCCGGTTTCGGCGATGTGGATGAGCGGTTGCAGGAAGCCGGTTTCGTCGTCGCCGCTGCTGCCCAGCCGCGCCCTGCGCGCCAGACCCTGCTGCGCCAGTTCCAGCACCTGCCGTGCGACTTCCCGGACCGTGCGGCCGTCCACGGCTGCGGCCAGCCCCTGCCGGGATACATCGGCGCGCAGGCGTTCCATGTCGGCCGGATCCCAGTCCCGGATCAGGTCCAGGCAGGCGGCCAGGCTGTCGCGGTCGTAGAGCAGCCCGACCCAGAACGCCGGCAGCGCGCACAGCCGGCGCCAGGGGCCGCCGTCGGCACCGCGCATTTCAAGATAGCGCTTGAGGCGCACTTCGGGAAAGGCGGTGGTCAGGTGGTCTTCCCAGTCGGCCAGCGTCGGCAGCTCGCCGGGCCGGGCGGGCAGCTTGCCGGCCAGAAAATCCCGGAACGACTGCCCGGCCGCGTCGATGTAGCGGCCTTCGCGGCGCACGAAATACATCGGCACGTCCAGCATGTACTCGACATAGCGCTCGAAGCCGAACGAGTCCTCGAACACGAACGGCAACTGGCCGGTGCGGTGCGGGTCGGTATCGGTCCAGACGTGGCTGCGGTAGCTCAGAAAACCGCTGGGCTGGCCCTCGACGAAAGGCGAATTGGCGAACAATGCGGTGGCGACAGGCTGCAAAGCCAGTGAGGCGCGGTACTTGTCGACCATGTCGCGCTCGGAGGCGAAATCCAGGTTGACCTGCACGGTGCAGGTCCGGAGCATCATGTCCAGCCCCATGCTGCCGACCCGGGGCATGTGGGCGCGCATGATGCGGTAGCGGTCCTTGGGCATCCACGGGATTTCCTCGCGCCGTGCGGCGGGATGAAAGCCCAGCCCGACAAAGCCCACGTCGAGAGATTCCGCCACCGAGCGCACCTCTGCCAGGTGCGTGTTGACCTCGTTGCAGGTCTGGTGCAGGTCTTCGAGCACATCGCCGGACAGCTCGAACTGCCCGCCGGGCTCCAGCGTGATCGAGCAGCCCTCGCGCTTGAGCGCGATGATGTTGCCGTGCTCGCGTTCCGGCTGCCAGCCGAACTGCGCGGCCAGCCGCTCCAGCAGCACGCCAATCCCGTCCGGCCCCTCGTACGGCAGCGGCGAAAGATCGCGCATCCGGAAAGCGAATTTTTCGTGCTCGGTCCCGATCCGCCACTGCGCCCGCGGCTTGCAGCCTGTGGCCAGGTATTCGATCAGGGTGTCGGTGCGCTCGATTGGCGCATCGCGCTCGGCGGACTGGGTCATGGACGGCAGCGGCCTGTGTTCGGGGGACGTTTCGTGCTGCGGATTATCGCTCATGCAGGGCCTGACGCGGCCAACGATTGCGGCCGACTATTGCAGTTCTTCCCCGGGCTCGCGCTACACTTGAAGGCCATGCTGTGCCGCGCATTCATTATTTTTCTGCTGGGGGTCGTGCTCGCGATGGTGCCCACGACCGCGCCGGCCGATGTGCTGCAGCGCGGCCTGGGGCCGTCGCCCGATGCGCTGGACATTCACCGGGCGCAGGGGTTGTCGGCGTTCAACCTGCTGCGCGATCTGCACGAGGGCTTGCTGACGCGCGATGCCGACGGGCGCGTGGTGGCCGGCGTTGCGAGCGACTGGTCGGTCAGCGAGGACGGTCGGGTGTGGCGATTCGAGCTTCGCCCGGACGCGCGCTGGTCGGATGGCTCGCCGATCGAGGCGGCCGATTTCGTGCGCGGTTTCGAGCGTGCGATCGCGCCGCAGACGGCCTCGCCTGTCGCGGCCTGGCTGGAGCCGGTGGCCGGAATCCGCGCGCTGGACGAGCAGACCCTGGAAATTCGCCTGGAACGGCCGGTGCCCTGGTTTGCCGAACTGCTGACCTTGCCGGTGACGTTCCCGTGGCCCGGCGAGGACATTGTGCGCTTCAGCGGCGCGTTCGTGCTGGAACGCGAGGTGCCGGGTTCGCGTTTCGAGCTGCGGCCCAACCCGCATTTTCATGCGCGCGACTCGCTGCGGCTGGCGCGCGTGGTCTGGCACGTGACCGAGGACCCCGGGGCCGAACTTTCGCGTTTTCGTGCCGGCGAGCTGCATGTCACCGAGACCGTCCCGCCGGGCCGAATCGACTGGTTGCGCGACGAGGTGGGGCCGGCACTGCGAATCGCGCCCTACCTGGGCAGTTTCTACCTGGCGTTCAATCTTTCCCGGCAGCCGTTTGCAGACAATCCGGCCTTGCGCGAGGCGTTGTCGCTGGCCATCGACCGTGAACTGCTGGTCGAGCGCGTGCTGGGAAGCGGCGAGCTGCCGGCCTGGCGGCTGGTTCCGCCCGGGCTGGAGGGCTGGCCGGAAGAACTGCCGGCGCACGCGGGGCTGGACCGGGCCGCGCGCCTGGAGCGGGCGCGGGATCGATTGCGTGCGTCGGGTTTCGATGCGCGTCGCCATACGCTGGAGCTGCGCTTCAACTCATCGCTGGCCCACCGTCGCATGGCGGCAGCGATCGCGGCGATGTGGAAGCAGGAGCTGGGCATCACGACGCGCCTGGTCAACGAGGAATGGAAGGTGTTCGTGACCAACCGGCGCCAGGGGCGCATTACCGAGATCGTGCGCGGCGGCTGGATCGCAGATTGGGCCGAGGCCGGCAACTTCCTCGGCAACTTCCATTCGGCCAGCCCGCTGAATTACGCGTTCTTCGACGATGCACGCTTCGATGCGCTGCTCGATCAGGCCGAACAGCGCACCGGCCGGCAGCGCGTGCAATTGCTGTGGCAGGCCGAGCAGCGGCTGCTTGAAGAGCATGTCATCATCCCCCTGTACTACTACGTCTCGCGCCACCTCGTCAGTCCCGATGTCCGCGGCTGGCAGGACAACGCGATGGACGTGCACCTGTCGCGCTGGCTGGCTCTGGAACCGAACTGATGCGGATCGTCTTGTTCATGCTGATTGCGTCGCTGGCTGCCGGTTGCCGGCCGGGAGGCGATGCGCCGACGCCCGGTGATATCGAGCTTGGCAAGCCGGTCGAAGTGAAGCTGACCGCCGACGGGCGCCCCGATCCCGCCATCCTGGCCGAGCGCCAGGTGCTGCATCGCGGCAACGGCGAAGAGCCGCAGACGCTGGACCCACACCGCGCCGAGGGCGTGCCCACGGCCAACATCCTGCGCGACCTGTTCGAGGGCCTGGTCACGACCGGGCCGGATGGCCGGCTGATGCCGGGCGCGGCCGGGCGTTGGGACATCAGCCGCGATGGCCTGACCTACACGTTCTACCTGCGCGAGGATGGGCGCTGGTCCAACGGTGAACCGGTCACGGCCGAGGATTTCGTGTTCGGCCTGCGCCGCTCGGTCAACCCGGCCACGGCCACGATTCATGGCCGCATGCTGGTGCCGATTGAAAATGCCGGGGCCATCCTGGCCGGCGACAAGCCGGCCTCGGAGCTGGGCGTGGAAGCGCTCAACGAATCGACCGTGCAGATCCGGCTCGACGACCCGACGCCGTATTTTCTCGGCCTGCTCACCCACGCCTCGACCTACCCGGTGCATCGCCCCTCGCTGGAGGCGCACGGCAGTGATTTCGTGCAGCCGGGCAAGCTGGTCTCCAACGGTGCTTTCGTGCTCGCGGCATGGCAGCCTCGCTCGCGCATGGAACTGGTGCCGAACCCGCATTACCACGGCGCCGACCGCGTGATCATCGAACAGGTGGTGTACTACCCGATCGAGGACGAGAACACCGAGTTCCAGCGCTTCCGGCTGGGCGACCTGAACTGGACCCACCAGGTGCCCAACAGCCAGTTTCGCTGGCTGTCGGAAAACCTGCCCGATGCGCTGCTGGTTTCGCCCTGGTTCGGCACCTACTTCTTTGCCTTCAACCTCACCCGCGAGCCGTTCATCGACAACCCGGCGCTCAGGCGTGCACTGAACCTGGCGATCGACCGCGGCATCCTGACCGAAAAGGTCACGCGCTTCGGCGAGATCCCGACCTTCAACCTGGTGCCCGAAGGCCTGCCGGACTATTCCCCACCCAAACCCGATTACGCCGCGCTGGAGCAGGCCGAGCGCGAAGCGCTGGCGCTTCAGGCCTACCGTGAAGCCGGCTATGCCCTGGATCGTCCGCTGGAAGTCGAGCTGCGCTACAACACCTCCGAGAATCACCGGCGAATCGCGGTGGCGGTCTCGGCCATGTGGAAGCAGACACTGGGCGTACGCACCCGGCTGGTCAACGAGGAATTCCGGGTGTTCCTGCAGAATCGCGCGATGCGCCGCAATACCCAGGTGTTCCGCGCCGGCTGGATTGGCGATTACCAGGATGCATTCACGTTTCTGGAAATCTTCCACTCCGGCCACGGTCGCAACGATTCCGGCTACGACAACCCGCGCTATGATCGGCTGCTGGAAAGCATTGCCACCGAACGCATCCCGGCGCGCCGTCGCAACCTGATGGTCGAGGCCGAACGCATGCTGCTCGAAGACCAGGTCGTCCTGCCGGTCTACACTTACGTCACCAAGCGCCTGGTCAATCCACAGCTCAAGGGCTGGGCACCAAACGTGATGGACTTTCATCTGTCGCGCTACATGTTTCTGGTGCGGGCGCGGGCGGACGAGGCCGGACAGGCAGAGTCGGAAGAAGAAACTAAAGGCGTAAATGGTGAATAGTAAATGGTAAATGGCAAGCAATGCCAGCGCGAGGGGACAGGGTTTTCCATCGCTAAAGATGGGCTTCTGGCTTGTGTGCGGAAAAGGTTGCAAAGTTTCGGTGTGGTACATGAGGGCAATCGAAGCCGATCGCCATTCACCATTCACCATTCACCATTCACGCTTTCCAGACCACCAGCGATGCCCCCGTCCCATGCGGCCTTCGCCAGTCATGCCGCGGCCACCCCATGTTGAAATACTCCCTCCAGCGCCTGGCAAGCGCCGTCCCGACGCTGCTGATTCTGATCACGGTGGCGTTTTTCCTGATCCGGATTGCGCCGGGCGGGCCGTTTGATTCGGAGAAGGCGCTGCCGCCGGAAATCCAGGCCAACCTGGAGGCCGCCTACAATCTCGATGAGCCGCTGGCGTTGCAGTACCTGCGCTACATGGGCCGGGTGCTGGTGCTGGATTTCGGGCCGTCATTCCATTACCGCGACTGGAGCGTGAACGACCTGATCGCCCAGGGCGCGCCGGTGTCGTTCACGCTGGGCGGGATTGCGCTGTTGCTGGCCTTCACCTTTGGCGTGGCAATCGGTGTCTGGGCGGCGCTGCGCCAGAATTCGGCGGCCGACTATGCCGCGATGTCGGTGGCCATGATCGGCATTTCGATCCCCAACTTCGTGGTCGCGCCGCTGCTGATCCTGCTGTTCGCGATCACCCTGGGCTGGTTGCCCGCCGGCGGTTGGGATGGTTCCGTCCAGCGCATGATCCTGCCGGCGATCGCGCTGGCGCTGCCGATGATTGCCTATGTCGCCCGCATCACTCGCGGCTCGATGATCGAGGTGCTGCATTCAAGTTTCATCCGTACCGCGCGCGCCAAGGGCATGCCCGAGCGCGAAGTGATCCTGCGCCACGCCCTCAAGCCCGCGCTGCTGCCCGTGATTTCATACCTGGGTCCCGCGGCGGCGGCCATTCTGACCGGCTCGGTGGTGATCGAGCGGATCTTCACCATCCCCGGCATCGGCACCCATTTCGTGCAGGGCGCGCTCAACCGGGACTACACGCTGGTCATGGGCGTGGTGGTGTTCTACGGCGTGCTGATCATCGTGTTCAACTATCTGGTCGACCTGATCTACGCCTGGCTGGATCCGAGGATTCGCTATGAGCAATGATCCGGCCCAGACCGTGGATGCCTTCGAGCAGGCGCTGGATACGCACGCCTACAAGGGTCGCTCGCTGTACGTCGATGCCTGGCACCGGCTCCGGCGCAACAAGGCGGCACTGGTCGCGGTCGCGGTGCTGGTCGCGATCGTGCTGCTGGTGACCGTCGGCCCGATGCTCAATCCATGGGATCACGAAATTCCGGACTGGGACAATTACTCGACCCCGCCGTCGCTGGAGACCGGCCACTGGATGGGTACCGATGCGTTGGGTCGCGACCTGTTCGAGCGGGTCATGGTCGGCGGGCGCATTTCGCTGCTGGTCGGGATCATCGCCACCCTGGTATCGTTGATCATCGGCGTGGCCTGGGGTGCGACGGCGGGTTACCTGGGCGGGCGCGTCGACAACTGGATGATGCGCGCGGTCGATGCGATCTACGCACTGCCGTTCATGTTCTTCGTGATCCTGCTGATGGTGGTGTTCGGGCGCAATATCTTCCTGATCTTCGTTGCCATCGGGGCGGTCAACTGGCTGGACATGGCGCGCATTGTCCGGGGGCAGACGCTGAGCCTGAAGAACAAGGCTTTCATCGAAGCCGCGCGCGTGTCCGGGGCCACCGAGCGTCAGATCATCGTCAAGCACATCATCCCCAACCTGCTCGGGGTGGTCGTGGTCTATGTCAGCCTGACCATTCCGCAGGTCATCCTGGTCGAATCGTTCCTGAGCTTCCTCGGCCTGGGCGTGCAGGAGCCGCTGACATCCTGGGGTGCCCTGGTCAACGAGGGCGCGCAGGAACTGGAAACCGCGCCCTGGTCGCTGATCTTCCCGGCCACCTTCCTGGCCGCGACCCTGTTCGCATTCAACTTCCTGGGCGACGGCCTCAGGGATGCGCTGGACCCGCGCGACCGGCAGGAGAACTGAATGGCGCTGCTCGAAGTCCGTGACCTGACCGTATCGTTCAACACGCCCGATGGCGTGGTGCATGCCGTCAATGGATTGAATTTCGATCTGGAGCCCGGCCAGACGCTGGGGATCGTGGGTGAATCCGGCTCGGGCAAGACCCAGACAGCGCTGGCGATGATGGGGTTGCTGGCCGAAAACGGCCGCGCCTCGGGCTCGGTGAAGTTCCGCGGCCAGCAGTTGCTCGGCATGTCGCGGGCCGAGCTGACCCGGGTGCGCGGCTCCAAGATCTCGATGATCTTCCAGGACCCGGTCAGCTCGCTCAACCCGTACCTGTCGATCGGCGAACAGCTCACCGAGGTGCTGACCCACCACCGCGATCTCAAGCGCCGCGAGGCCCGGGCGCGCGCAACCGAGATGCTCAACCTGGTCGGCATCAGCGATGCCTCTCAACGCATGCGCCAGTTTCCGCACCAGCTCTCCGGCGGCATGTGCCAGCGCGTGATGATCGCCATGGGCCTGTTGTGCCAGCCAGATTTGCTGATTGCCGACGAGCCGACCACGGCACTGGATGTCACCGTGCAGTCGCAGATCAACCTGCTGATGCGCGAGCTGTCCGAGCAATCCTCGACCGCCATCCTGCTGATCACGCATGACCTGGGCGTGGTCGCCGGGCTGTGTGACCGGGTGCTGGTGATGTATGCCGGTGAAACCATGGAGCTGTCCCCGGCCAGTGCGCTGTTCGCCTCGCCCAGGCATCCTTACACGCGCGGCCTGCTGCGCTCGGTACCCCGGCTGGACCGCGACAAGTCCGGCATTCTGCGCGCCATCCCCGGCAACCCGCCGGACCTGGTCAACCTGCCGCAGGGTTGTCCGTTTCGTGACCGCTGCGAGTTCGCCTTCAACGCCTGCAGCGAGCACCCGGAACTGGTTGAAACCGTGACCGGCCGGTTCAAGCGCTGCCATCTCGACGCCCTGCCCGACGAGGAGACCTCGACCTGATGCGCCCGCCCATTCTCTCGGTGGAAAACCTTTCGGTGCATTTCCGTGTGGACATCTCCGACCGTCTTTTCCGGCATGACTACCGCACCGTGCGCGCGGTCGACCGGGTCGGCTTCGAACTCACCGCCGGCGAGACCCTGGGCATCGTCGGTGAATCGGGCTGCGGCAAGTCGACCCTGGCGCGCGCCATCCTCGGGCTGGTCAAGCCGACCTCGGGCCGGGTCTGCTGGCTGGGCGAGAACCTTTCGGTCATGGACGAGGCGCAGCTTCGCGACAAGCGGCGCCAGCTGCAGATGATCTTCCAGGACCCGTTCGGTTCGCTGGACCCGCGCATGACCGTCGGCCAGATTGTCGGCGAGCCGCTGAAGAATTTCTATCCGTCGATGTCGAGAATACAGGTCAGCGAGCGCGTCTCGGGCATGCTCAAGATGGTCGGCCTGTCGCCGGAGCTGATCAATCGCTACCCGCATGAGTTCTCCGGCGGCCAGGCCCAGCGCATCGGAATTGCCCGCGCGCTGGTCATCAACCCGCGGCTGGTGGTCTGCGACGAGCCGGTCAGCGCGCTGGATGTTTCGGTCCAGGCCCAGATCATCAACCTGCTCAAGGATCTGCAAAAGAAGCTGCAACTGTCGCTGATCTTCATCGCCCACGATCTGTCCGTGGTGCGCCACGTCTCGGACCGGGTACTGGTGATGTACCTGGGCCGGATCATGGAAATCGCCGAACGCGAGCGCATCTACGCCACCCCGGCCCACCCGTACACGCGCGCGCTGATCGACTCGGTGCCGATCCCGGACCCGGAAACCGAACGCCGCCGCACCCGCCGCTCACTGGGCGGCGAACCGCCGTCGCCGACCAGCCCGCCCTCGGGCTGCGTCTTCCGCACCCGCTGCCCGTTCGCGATCGAGCGCTGCGCCCAGGTCGAGCCCCCGCTGGAAGAACTGGCCGACGGCAACCGCGTCGCCTGCATCCGCCACGCCGAAATCGCCTCGCTGATCGCCGAAAGCGGATCCGGGCAATAGCGGTTTCCGCCGGATTGCCATGGCAGCAGTATCCCGTAGCGACAAGGCCGGGCACTGCATCGCGGACAGATTCCGCTCCCACATAAATGAAATCCCGCGGATTCCGTAGGAGCGGTATCCGACCGCGATCGGGTTCGGCCTGTCGCGAATCGCGGTTCGCTCCCGCAACCCGAAGGCAAACCCTTTCCTGATCAGGTAGATGACTCAGCCACCTTGGTAGCGACCCGGTAATCTCGTGACAAGCCCGTTTAAAAACATAAAGCAGGACACGAAGAGCACGAAGAAGGCACGAAGCTCACGAAGAAAACCCTTTCGGAATTGAAACTTCGTGGTCTTCGTGCCTTCTTCGTGTCCTTCGTGTCAATGCTTTTCAAGGAATACAGTGAGTAGGCCGGCGCCACGTCGCCGGCAATGTTTTCTACCAGGAAACCGGACGCAGCCCCTTCGGCAGGTACAGCGGGTGCGCCGGTTCGCCGGCGGCATTGAGCCGGAGGACTTCGAGCCGGCCGGCGAACATCTCGTGCACCTGTTCCGAGCGGTTCATGAACCGGCCGTGATTGCCCCAGGCGGCGACGATCAGGTCGCAACGTCGCGCGGTCTTTCGCAGCCAGAAATCATTGCGCGGCCCGACCGGGTCGGCGGCGGCCATCAGGTCGGCCGGTCGGGTCGCCCGGTAGGCAAACAGGTTGACAACCCACACCCCGCCAAAGCCCCAGTCGCGGGCGAAGCCGATGCAGCGGCGGATGGTCGGGTCGTTGCGTTGTGCGTCGGCCGTGGAAGGATTCAGCCCGATGATCATGGCCGCGGGCCGGTCATCCGCCCACCTGCGCCACAGTGCATATCGAAAGAGTCTGCAGCGGCTGAAGTGGGCCCCGGATTCACGCCTGATCCTGTGCATGCGGCAAGCATAACGATTCCTGATCAGGTAGATGACTCAGCCATTGTTGCGGCAAAAGCATGTTGATCCACAGATGGATACGGATGGTTTCAGGATGGTGGCTCCGTTCACTGGCGCAGGCGTCATTAAGCGCAGGAGAGTGTATCGGGCTTTCGTAAATCGTAAATAGTAAATAGAAAAGTCAAAACCGGCCTGGGTCCGGGCGTGTGCAGTCCGCGCCTGAAGCCTGATCGGTCCGGATCAAGACTGTACGGCGATGTCGGGTGAGGACTGTGGCACCGAACTGTCAGCGGGGAGTGGTGTTGCCTGGTGGTGAGACGTGGGTCGCGGGGCGGATGATGACCTTTCAGCAGCTATCCGCATGCATCGGGTTTCAAGGAATGGATCCAGGTTCGAATGCGGTCATAATCAAGCCCAGTGGCACCAAAGCTCCCTTGAGCCTTGTCATCATCTGCGTTGCCGATCGACCCGCGGCTCGCCGGCAGGCAACGCCACTGGCCGCCAGCCGCCCGGCCTGTCCTTCTGGCGGTAGGCAACGCCACTGGCCGCCAGCCGCGCGGCCTGTCCTTCTGGCGGTAGGCTGAGGCATATACCTGATCAGGTGCTTGTTTATGCTGAAATCCCTGCTTCTTGTAATTGGCGCGATGGTGCCGTTGGCTGCCAATTCGATTCTGGCGCGGGCGGCGCTGACCGATACCGCAATCGATCCGGTGACCTTCACGACCATCCGGATTACTTCCGGAGCCCTGTTCCTCGTCCTGATTGTGCGGCTGCGCGGATCGCGGGCACAGGGGCACGGGACCTGGACTTCAGCCGGCGCCTTGTTCGGCTATGCAATCCTGTTCGCGCTGGCCTATCGCTCGCTGACTGCCGCAACAGGGGCACTGCTGCTTTTCGGCACGGTGCAGGCGACGATGGTGGTCTGGGGCCTGTTGCGTGGCGAGCCCTTGAGAGCGCGCCAATGGACCGGGTTCGGGCTGTCTGTTGCCGGGCTGGTGTGGCTGCTGTTGCCGGGGCTGGCCGCCCCGCCGCTTGCTGCCGCGGCGATGATGATCGGGGCCGGACTTTGCTGGGGCGTATATTCGATGCGGGCCAGGGGCAGCGGCGATCCGGCGCGCGCGACGGCGGCCAACTTTGTGCGTGCGACGCTGCCGGCGCTGGTCGTTTCGCTGGCATTCCTGTCGGGCGCTGAACTGGACGCTGCCGGTGTCTGGCTTGCGGTGGCTTCCGGCGCGCTGGCCTCGGGTGGTGGTTACGTGCTCTGGTATGCCGCACTCCGGCGGATCACTTCACACACCGCCGCCGTGGCACAGCTTGGCATCCCGGTGCTGGTCGCCATTGGCGGCGTAGGGCTGCTGGCCGAACCGCTGAATTCACGTCTTGTCGTTTCGGGCCTCGTGATCCTGACCGGTATCGCGCTGGTGACGATGCGGCGCTGACATCAGCTACAACAACACGATCGATGCAAGGCCCAGGAAGGCGAAGAAGCCGACCACGTCGGTCACCGTAGTGACGAACGGGCCGGAGGCAAGTGCCGGGTCGATGTTCAGCTTCTCCAGCACGAGCGGGATCACGATGCCGCCCAGTGCCGCGGCGACCAGCGTGAACGCCATTGCCACGGCAATCACCACTGCCAGCATCGGCACGCCGAACCAGAATGCCGCGACCAGCGCCATGATGATGCCGAAGCCGATGCCGTTGAGTGCGCCGACCATGACCTCGCGAAATGCCACGCGCATGGTATTGCGCGAGGTCAGCTCGCGGGTGGCGATCGCGCGTACCGCCACCGTCATGGTCTGGGTACCGGCATTGCCGCCCATGGAGGCAACGATGGGCATCAGCACGGCCAGCGCGACCAGCTTGTCGATCTCGTCTGAAAACAGGGCGATGACCATGGAGGCGACAATCGCGGTGACCAGGTTGACTGCCAGCCAGATCGCGCGCCCGCGCGTGGTCTGGAAGACCGAATCGCTGAGGCTGGAATCCTCGTTTACCCCGGCCATGCGCAGCATGTCTTCCTCATGCTCCTCGTCGAGCACGTTCATGGCATCGTCGATGGTGATCACCCCGACCAGCCGACCGTTCTCATCGACCACCGGTGCCGAAATCAGGTGGTAGTGGTTGAACAGGTAGGCGACTTCCGATTCCTGTTCGTCGACCGCGACGGTCCGGAAGCTGGGTTCGCTGATCTCGAGGAGTGACTCGGCGCGGCGCGAGGAAAGCAGACGGCCCAGTGCCACGTAGCCGCCTGGTTTCATCGCCGGCGAGACCAGAATGACGTGATAGAACTGGGCCGGGAGATCCTCGTTTGAACGCAGGAAGTCGATGGTCTGGCCGACCGTCCAGTCCTCCGGCACGGCGACCAGCTCGCGCTGCATCAGGCGGCCGGCCGAATACTCCGGATAGCCAAGCGAGTTCTCGACCCGGAGCCGGTCGACCGCTTCCATTACCTCCAGAATCCGGGACTGCTGCTCGTGTTCCAGATCCTCGACCAGGTCGACGACGTCGTCGGAGTCCAGTTCCTTGACCGCATCGGCCAGCACGTCCGCCGGCAGCGCCTGGATGACCGGCTCGCGGATCGATTCATCCAGTTCGGACAGCACCTCGCCGTCGATGTGATCGCCCCAGATCCCGACCAGCGCCTCGCGGTCACTGGCTGAAATCTGTTCGATCAGGTCGGCCACATCGGCCGCATGCAGCGGCTCGAGCAGTTCTGCAACCTGCGCCGCATCGTCGGCCTCTACCGCTTCGAGCACCGAATTGATCAGGGCCTTGTCGAGAACCTCCTGGCCGCTCTCGGGCTCGATTTGCATCTGTTCATCGCTCATGGCCGCTCTCCGGATTGGCGCCGGAGGCCGGCGCTTGAAGGTTTTTCGGTTTCCCGGCCCGAACAGTAGCATGCAGCCGGGCCGGTTGATGCGTGTATCTGCGGCGGAGGAGCGGCACCGGGCGATCCGGCTGCCTGGGCAATCGCGATCGCAATCAGAATCGCAATCAGAATCGCAATATCCCGATGATGCTGCTGACCCTGGCCGGCGATGACGGTGCCCGCATCGCGCCTGACCGCGCGCTCGAGGTCAGCGCCGGGGGCCCCACTTGTGCGCCATGCGCAGCACCGATTTCTCGTCCGTGTAGCGCGCGAGCTCGTCGAGCTTCACCCAGGCCAGGTCGTGCGACTCGTCGCTGACGACATAGTCGGTGTTCGAAGCCTGCAGCGCGAAGCGCACATCGTAGTGCTGGTGCTCGGGATCATCGCCGCGCGCCGGGATCGGGTGCACGTCCAGATCGAAGATCGCATCATCGACCGGCTGGACGACCAGCCCGGTTTCTTCCTCGGCCTCGCGCAGGGCCACCGCCATCGTGTCCGGATCGCCGTCGCTATGGCCGCCGGGTTGCAGCCACCGATCGAGCTTGCGGTGGTGGGTCAGCAGCACCCGTTCGCCGGTTGGGTCGACGATCCAGGCCGAGCCGGTGATATGGCCGGCCCAGCAGTCGCGGCTGTAGCAGTCGGGGTGGTTGGTCAGCAGCCCGACGAAGCGCTCGACCAGGTCGCATTCGTCGGGATGGCGTGCGCGGTAGTTGTCCAGCAGTGCCAGCAGCATGGCGGATCCAGGAGCGTGTTTCAGGCCACGCGTGTGCGGCCGGGGGAATTATCGTGGAATGCATCACCGGCCATGGCTCAGGCGCGCTCATCTTCCAGCGTGAAGGTGACCCCGGCGTGTTCGGCCAGGCGCTCGATCAGCGCCTGTCCCAGTGCCGTGGCCGGCGTCCAGAAGCCGCCCGGGGTGGTCTCGCGCGAGGTTTCCGACAACAGCACCGCCGCTTCGCCGATCATGCGCGAGGTCGCGCCGTAACCGGGGTCGCGATTGCCCCGCACGCGCAGCCTGAGCTGCTGGCCGGCGTCCGGGTTTTCGCCGGCAATGATGATGTTGAAGAATCCGTTCTCGCGCTGCTGCTTCGAGGGCCCCTGGCCGGGTTTGGGCAGCACGAACCGGCCCAGCAGCTTGCGCGTCGGGCCGAACGCCGCGCCCAGCGCAAACGCGCCCATGCCCATGGACAAGGTAGCGGCCTTGAAGCGCCCGCCCAGTCCCGGCCCGGTCAGCACCGCCTCGTCGTAGCGGAAATCCTTTCCGTAGGCGTAATCCTGCAGGGCGTTGGCGCGGTGGACCACGCGCGTGTTGATCGCGGCCATGATGAACGGCGCCATCCAGCTTTTCAGCACCGCATCGAACTTCGGGCCGTTGACATTCGGCTGGCGCTCGCCGGCGCGCTGTTCGGGCGGGCAGATCGCATACGGGTTTTTCAGCACCCTGGCCGTTTCAGGATTGGCCCGGGCCTGCTCGACGATGTTGAGCATGCTGGCAAATGTCCCGCCGCTCAATCCGCCCTTGGCGGCCTTGACGCGCAATCGCACGCGCTTGAGCGGTTGGCCGAAGCGCTGGATGGCAGCCTGCTGCAATGCCCAGACGCCAAGATCGGAAGGGATGGAGTCGAAGCCGCAGCAATGCACGATGCGCGCGCCCGAGGCCTTCGCGGCCTGCTCGTTGGCGTCGATGACCTCGCGCATGAACGGCACCTCGCCGGTCAGGTCGCAGTAATCGGTGCCGGACTCGGCGCAGGCCGCGACCAGTTGCTGGCCGTGCCGTGCATACGGGCCGACCGTGGTCAGCACCAGCCGGGTGCGGGCGACCATGGCATCCAGCGACGCTCGGTCATGGCTGTCGGCCTCGATCAAGGGCAGTTCCGCGGCCGTCTCGCCCAGCGATTCGCGCACCTCGGCCAGCTTGTCGGCATTGCGCCCGGCCAGCGCCCATTTCAGGTTTCCGGTTGTGCCGTGGCGGGCCAGCAGGTGCTCGGCCACCAGCCGGCCGGTAAAGCCGGTCGCGCCCATCAGCACCAGGTCGAATTCACGTTCGCTCATCGCAGTATTTCCAGCCGGAGAGGGTACAAAGTTAGCACGCCTTGGCGCGCACGATTCAGTGCGCCGGGAAATGTCCGGCGCGGTCAGGCTAACCCGGACATTCAGGCCACATCCAGACCGATGTCGAGGTTCGCTGCCGAATGGGTCAGCGCACCGATTGAAATGACATCGACACCGGTCGCGGCGGTTGCCCGGACATTTTCCAGCGTGATGCTGCCGGAGGCTTCCAGCACGGCGCGGCCGGCGGTGACTTCGACCGCCCGTTGCAGGTCCTGGAGCGTGAAGTTGTCGAGCAGGATGCTCTCGGCGCCGGCTTCCAGCGCTTCGGCGAGCTGGTCCAGCCGGTCGATCTCGACCGCGATCCGGGTCATGTGACCGACCGCGGCATGGGCGCGCCGAACAGCCTCGCCGACGCCGCCGGCGATTGCGACATGATTGTCCTTGATCAGCACCGCATCGTCGAGCCCGAAGCGGTGCGGCGCGCCGCCGCCGGCCAGCACCGCGGCAATTTCCAGCGCGCGCAGACCCGGCGTGGTCTTGCGGGTGTGCGCGATCGCCACACCGGTGCCTTCGACCGCATCGACGAACCTGGCAGTCAGCGTGGCGATGCCGCTCATGCGACCGAGGAAATTCAGCGTCACGCGCTCGGCAGCCAGGATGGGCCTGACCGGACCGGCAATTTCAGCGATCGCGGTGCCGGCCTCCAGCCGATCGCCGTCCCCGGCCAGCCAGCTTGTCGTGAGCGAAGCATCGACCTGGCGCAAAGTCTCGCCGGCCGCTGCACAGCCGGCCAGCACGCCGGGCTGCCGGGCCACGATCCGGAATCGCCCTTCGCTCACCGCCGGAATCACGGCCTGGCTGGTGATGTCGCCGCGTCCGCCGAGGTCTTCGGCCAATGCGCGACGGACGATGGCTTCAAGCAAAGGGTTGGCGGCAGTCATGAGGTTCAGCCTGATACCGTGACCGGCTCGGCGATGCGTGTCGGGCGGGTTGGATCGAACGCCGGCGACCCGGCCGGGCCGGACAGGTCGAGCATGGCCTGTACGCTGGCGCGTGCCCGTTCGCATACCTCGGCGGGCACTTCGACGGCAAACCTCATCTGGCGCAGCGCTTCGTAAATGCCGGTGAGCGTGATTTTCTTCATGTAGGGGCACAGGTTGCACGGCCGGATGAAGCGGGTACCCGGGTTGTCGACCGCAACGTTGTCGCTCATCGAACATTCGGTGATCAGGATGGCTGTCCTGGGCTGGTGTCTGGCGACAAACGCGGCCATCGCCCCGGTGGAACCGGCGAAATCGGCGGCCTGCAACACCTCCGGCGTGCATTCCGGGTGGGTGATGATCATGGCTTCGGGGTGCTCGGCGCGCAGTTGTTCGATTTCCTCGCGCGTGAAACGCTCGTGGACTTCGCACGAACCCTGCCAGGTCAGCACGCGCACATCGGTCTGGCTGGCGACGTTGCTGGCCAGGAACCGGTCGGGAATCATGATGACCGTATCGCAGCCCCACTGTCGGGCGATCGCCTCGACGATCTGCACGGCGTTCGACGAGGTGCAGCAGATATCCGATTCGGCCTTGACTTCGGCCGAGGTGTTGACATAGGTCACGATCGGATAATCCGGATAAGCCTGCCGAATGCGGCGCACATCCTGGCCGGTGATCGACGCGGCCAGTGAGCAGCCGGCTTCCAGGTCGGGAATCAGCACGGTCTTGTCCGGCGACAGGATCTTCGCGGTCTCGGCCATGAAATGCACCCCGGCCTGAACGATCACGTCGGCCTCGCAGTCGGCCGCCAGTTGCGCCAGCTTCAGCGAATCGCCCATTGCATCGCCGACACAGTGAAAGATCTCCGGCGTCATGTAGTTGTGGGCCAGGATGATCGCGTTGCGTTGCTTCTTCAATCGATTGATCGCGTCGATCAGCGGTGCGTGCAACGGCCATTCAGCTTCGGGAATCACCTCACGCACACGCTCGAACAGGTGCGCCGTGCGCGCCTCGACATCGCGGTCGAAAACCAGCGACTCCGGCGGACCGAAGGCTGCTTTGGATTGCTCCGGAAAAACCTTCATCGAACCTCCACAGTTCGTAACAGCAAGCGGGATTTTTACGGCACTGCCTGCCCAACCCCGGCTGCAGGTCAGATGAGGGCGCCCGCGCCTGTTTTCGAGACCTGTCATCACCGGGCAGCCGCACATTCATGTGCCTGACCTGCCCCAATCGTTCCATTGTGCCCGATGCGCGTAATCCGGGCAGCCATGGTTTCATCTCCATTGCCTCGGCTGTCGCTCACCGGCGGCTTCGCACTGTGATGCTGATTGCATTGTGCGCTGTTCTGGCACTCGTATTGCATGTTCATGGTCTGGCAACCAACCTGGTTGCCGGGTCGATGCCGGGGAGTTTGCGGACCGGTGTTGCAACTACCTGCACCTGGCAGGTAATCTGAAGCCGGAACAACAAGTCCGGCCACCCGCATTTTTCCTTGACAGTGGATCCGGATCTGATGAGTGAAGTCCTGATGCTGGACGTGCGGACGCTGGCCTTCGTCTCGTCGGTCGGTGGCCTGGTGCTGGCCATGACCATGCTCGGGATCCACCAGGCCGGAATGCGCGAGCGCGGCATCCTGATCTGGTTCGCCTCGGGCCTGGTCACGGCGGGCGGTTTTCTCATCGGCTATCTGTTCCAGACGCTTGGCACCGCGCTTCCCGTCTGGCTGGTGGCCAACATCGCCAACACCATGATCGCGCTGGGCCATGGTCTGCTGCTGCTCGGCGTTCAGCGCTATCTCGGTCGCCGCTGCTGGACCGGCATTGTCGCCGCGGCAATCGTGGTCTTGTTCCTTTCCCCGCTGATCTTTCCCGAATTGCGCGAAAGTCTCAGATTGCGGGTCATCTTTCATTCCAGCTGGTATGTCGCCGTCCTGACCATCGCAGCGGTCCTGCTTTGGACCGCGGGCAATGCCGGCATGCGCCAGTACCACCGCCTGACTGCCGGCGTGCTGGGGGTGTATGCCCTGTTCCTGTGGGCACGATGGTTCTACGCGGTTTTCAGTGATGCACTGACCACTTCCTTCGTGCCTGACGGCTTCCAGGCCGCGACCTTCCTGACCGCCATGCTGTTCGGCTTTTTCATCGCCGTGGCGCTGGCGCTGATGATGTTTCGCAAGAAACAGCTCGAAGTGCAGCTGATGGCTGAAAGCGATCCGCTGACCGGCATCAAGAACCGGCTGACGATGGACCGGGTCGTGGCCGACGAGACGGCCCGTGCCGAAAAGACCGAATCGCCGTTGGGCATACTGTTGCTTGATGTCGATGACTTCAAGCAGGTCAACGACGTCCATGGTCACACTGCCGGCGACCAGGCGCTGAAACAGGTCGCCGGTGTCATTCTTGCCGAACTGCGCGGCGATGATGTCCCGTTTCGCTACGGCGGCGAGGAATTCCTGATCCTGCTGCCTGGAACCGGGGGTGACAACCTGGTACGAGTCGCCGAACGGTTGCGCAGCCGCATCGCCCGGCGTCCCCTGGAAACCGATGAAGGCGGCATCGACTTGACCGCCAGCATCGGGGTCACGGAATTTCGCTATCGCCACGAACAGTGGGATCAATGCCTCAAGCGCGTTGACCACTGCATGTACAAGGCCAAGCGCGCCGGCAAGAACCGTATCGAGGTCGTTTGAGCCCGGCGAGTCACGCCAGATAGCGGTCGAATACTTCCAAAGCCAGTTGGCGGTCTATCGTGCCGTCGTATACCGCCGGCCAGTCGTCGACCCGGTCGCGCCGGATGACGCGCGGCCAGGTATCGCGCATGCGAACCGGCACCTGTTCATGGCCGAGGTGGACCAGCGCGGCGGTGCGGTGCTTGCCGCCGCGCACGAAAAACTTCAACCGCCTGCCGTCGTCGAGAAAGAATCCCTCGACATGACCGCGCCAGCCCGGCCGGTAGCCACGTGCCCGGATGCTGCCTTCGACCCGTTGCAGGCGACCAAGCTCCAGCTTGATCTTGGCCTCCGAGCATGGGCCGTAGTAGCTGGTGCCGTGGTCGGTCGCAAGCCCCTTTTCGGCTTTTGGCGGGGGGGCGCCGGGGCCACCCAGCCAGGGCAGGGTCCAGGGCGGCAGTGTGGCCCCTGGCCGGCCGGCCGCAAGGCCATACATTGCGGCCAGATCGGCCGGGCAATGGCGGCCATAGAAATCACGCAGGGAATCGGCCCCGTGGCTGAGCGCAAGCCGGAACGGGTGCTGCGGGTCGGCAAACTGCAGCCCGCCATGCATGACCAGGAATTCCACCGGCAGCCGGATGACCGGAGAGGGGCCGGTCCAGTACGGCAGGGATCTCAGCATCCCGGGCGCGTCGACCGTGCAGCCGGTTGCGTCGACGGTCGGCGCGCGCCAGCCCTGCAGGCGGCGATTCAGCTGGCCGAGCACGTCGAACCGCGGCCGACACCGGCCAGCGCGGCAATGTCATGAAACATCTGCCGGCAATTTGCCCGCGTGTCACCCAGCAGCCGCTCGATGCCGGCGCGCTCGCGCGCCGACCAGGACCAGTCCTGATCGAGCAGCCAGGCGGGCGTGAGTTGCGCCGGTTCAATCAGCCTTCGGCGGTCCAGGCCGGCGTCCTCGAACAGTGCCTGGATCTTCCATGAATTGGAATCCAGTGCGACCAGTGGGGTGCCGGCCAGCAGAGAAAGGCACACCGCATGGTAGCGTCCGGTAACGCTCAGGCCTGCATCGGCCAACGCGGCGAGATAGGCGGGCAGAGAGTCGACGCGGGTATCGACCCGCCGGCTGCGCCGATAGATTTCACGCCAGAACAGCGCGCGCAGATGTCTTGGAAAGCTGTTGCGATGGGCGCCCGGGCGGCCGGACGGGTAACGCTGGATCGGCACGATCCGGGCCGGCTTGTGCCTGCGCAGGCGGCCGGAAGCGCGGTAGAGCTGCCATGAGCGCCAGCCATAGAACGAGTCACCGACGATCACCCCCCGGCGCACTTGGTCAGGTGCCGGCGTGGGCGGATCGGTACACAGTGCCAGCTCGCCGCTACAGGCGACCGATCGGCCGGTGGCCCGGCTCAGTTCAGCCGCGCTTTGGCGATCGCGGGCCCAGATTGCATCGAGGCCGCTGATGACCGCGTCCCAGCTGCCTGGATTGTCCTGATACAGCGCATTGATCAGCACCACCGGCCGGCCGGCGAATCGGGCAAACGCCGCTGCATCGATCAGGCATTGCCCGGCCGGGCGACCGTGATGCAGCGAACCTTCGCCGTTGATGATTACCAGGTCGGCGGCACGAATTGCCGCACGCAGCGCCGGATCGGCCGCCGGTGTGCGTACCGGGAAGGTCGCGACAATGGCCAATCCCGACGCCAGCACCGACCGTTTGATGTTGTCCATCACGGACCGGCAACCATGATGCGCGCTGCCGTGCGCGGTGTCGTTGAGCACGACGACTCGTGGACAATCAGGCGTGAGCGAATCAGCCTGGGCGGGGAGCGCAAGCATTGATCTGGAAGGTCCGTTTCGATAAAAACAACAAGACTATCAAGTCCGGACCGGCGCTTCCTTGATCTGTGTCAGATCTTTCCGCGCGGATTATTACGGCCAGGGCAGTGCGATCGGCGCCATGCGCGGTCGTCGGGTCGGCTCATCCTCACCCGCGAAGTAGCGCTCGATGTCATCGCGCGCCAGGCGGCGATGGGCAAGATCCCGGTTATCGAAGCGATCGCCGCGGCGTGGTTCCAGCGACTCGGCCAGCGCGCGCAGGCGGGTTTCGGCAGCCGCACGGGATCCGAACGTGGCCGCACGGTGGCTCGCCAGATCCAGCAGTGCGTCAAGCACGCTGCGCTGCACTGCCCGGATCAGCGCCCGATCGATTTCATCGCCAGTCGTCGCGGCCGGATTCTCCCAGCTTGCCTCGATCAGACGTTGCAGGATCAAGGCTGGAGCCGGCATGTCCGAATCGATCCTGGCCAGATGTTCGGCACGCGCCATGCGCGCCGGGTCAAGCAGCAGGGTGACTATCTCGAACGCGAAACGATGGGCGAAATGCACCGGGTCGAACAGGGTCTCGCCCGGTGATTCGATCGCGCCCGGGTCGGTATGCCACTGCCAGCCGGAATCCCAGCCCATCGGTGATGGTGCCAGCAGCCGGGTGATGCGCTCGGGGGTGCGAAGCTCGGCCGGTGCCAGCGAGGTCAGGACCTGGTCAAGCGCGCGGTGCTGCAGCTCGGCTGCCACCGGCCGGGTGGGCTCCAGGCCGTCGCGCTTGAGCGCGTACGAAAAAGCCCAGCCGCCGACGTGCTTGATCGTGCCGTACAGCGCGGTGCGATGGTGCAGCCAGGCATGCGCGAAGCGGCGATGCAGCACGACAAAGGGTTCGTCGGCGGCCAGCGCACGTTCGTCGAACCGCTCGATCAGCGCGCGCCGGACGGCGCGGGTGCGCTCCAGCGCGGCGAACATTTCGTTGCCCTCGACCCAGCGCGTGGCGTCGGGGTAGCTGCCGTTGTCGCTGGCGTGCCCGCCGGTGATGAAGGCCAGGTCGCGCTCGGCCATCTCGGCAAGAATTTCGCCAAGGCCCTCGCGTTCGCTCTCGGCGTCCGGATACCAGGTGTAGGCGTAACGCACGGCCAGCTTGTCGAACTCGCCGATGCCTTCGGCGTAGGCGTCGGAAAGATCGACGAAGCCGTTTTCATCAAGCCGCACCAGCGGCACCGGGTAGTCCATCACCGAGGCCCGCTCGCGGGTGGCGGCCAGGAAGTTGTGGGCCAGGCCCAGCGAATGGCCGATTTCGTGCGCGGTGTGCTGGCGTCGCCGCGCCATCGCCATGTCTTCGGAAGAAACCTCATTGGTTTCCGGATTCATCGCCGGGCGAAAGCCCATCCACAGATCGTGGTTGACCAGCGACCGATACGAATCCATGCGGGTCTTGGCGCTGACGATTTCGCCGGTGCGCGGGTCGCGATAGTGAGGCCCGATCGACGGGCCGCGCTCGTTGCGGTGTACCCACATCAGCATCGGGTAGCGGATGTCCAGCGGGTCGGCGCCTTCGGGCAGATCGCGCACTTCGAAGGCGTTCCTGAAACCGGCCGCCTCGAACGCTTCGGCCCACCAGTTGCCGCCCTCGCGGAAGGCCGTGCGGTAGGGCTCGGGAATCGCCGGGTCGAGATGGAACACGATCGGCTCGACCGGTTCGACCAGCTCCCCGGCCAGATAGGCTTCCGGGTCGGACGGCTCCAGCCGCCAACGCCAGATCCAGCGCTGCTCATAGCCTTCTTCCAGCGCCCGGGCGAAGTTGAAGAACACGTGCGGGAACACGCCGGAACGCGGGTGATACTCGCGCGGACGGTAGTCGTCGTCGGGCAGTGCAAGAAAGCTGTGTTGCTGCTCGAAGGTGACCGAGCGGGCATCCGGCGCCTGCTGGGCGAGTTTTCGATCCGGTTCGTCGAGCGCGAAGGTCAGCGAAGCGCGGATTTCCGTGTTGCGCGGGAATGCACCGCTGCGTGCGCGCACGATGTGGCCGCGCTTTGCATCCAGCTTGGCGGTGCCCAGTCCGCCGGCTTTCAGCCGGGCCGCCACGCCGAACACATCGGACAGGAAAAAATCCGTTGCATCGACCACCAGGGTTCGGTCACGTTCGTCGACGATCTCGAATGCGGCCAGCACCGAGCGCGGAAACGATTCATCTACCGATTGCCGCAAGGCCGGGTTGTCGTCCAGCGCGGTATGGGCGGTGTTGAGCCGCACCAGCAGCACCCGTTTGCCGTGGCGCTCGAACACCACCAGCGCGCTGTCACCGGTATCGCCCCGGTCGAGCAATGGTGAGGGCGTGCCCAGGCCGGTCGCCAGCTGGTTGGCATAGATCATCGGCTGGTCGAGTTCTTCGATTTCGAGCAGCAACCGGTCGTCTTCATTGAATGAAAACGCCAGCAGCGCCGATTCCCCGGCCATCAGCGGTGAATGCAGGACCAGCAGCAGTGCCAGCGCGGGCACGAACAGTCGATCAATCATGAATTGCTCCGGGTTTGGTCTGAAAGCCATGGCTTGAAAGCCAGGCAGTCAAGGGTACGCCAGCGGCCGGTTCGGTGCCAGGGCAATGGCCCGTGAGTTCGTTCCGCACGCTCCGTTGCTATTGTTCCAGCAGGCGTTGATTGAATCGGGCTCGCTTGTCATCGGGGTCGACCGTGGAAGGCGTGGCGCGCAACTGATCGATGTAGCCTGGCGGCAACTTGTGGGCCTTCGCGCCTGCCACGACGAAATCCCGGTACCAGTCAAATGGATTGAGCGCCGGGGTGACCAGCAGCGCGCGGTAGGAGTGCGCCGTGATTTCACCGTCACGGGTCTCGACATTCACCTGGCAGGCGCGATAGCCAATGTCCAGCTCCTCGGCACGGTCGAGTGCGTCCCAGTCGTCGACCTCGATCTCGTAGACCGCGCCGAATACCCGGTCGGCCAGCGTGCCGGTCTTGACAATATCGCACTTGCCGCTGTCGTCGACGCCATGTTTGTGCCAGGCCAGCCGGTTTCCGGTCAGCACGGCCGGGCCGATGATGCGTGCAGAAGGCGTGCGCGCGGCCAGCCGCGCGGGCAGCAGGTTGGAGCCGTAGGCGAAGTACAGTCGGGTCGAGCGGCTCATATCAGGCTTGCCATGCAGACTCGGTGGGCAACTTTTCCCGGTCGTGCTTGCGATGCAGGTCCAGCGCCGGCCCGGCCGGCACCACCCCGCTGGGATTGATGGTCTCGTGGCTGGCGTAGTAGTGCAGCTTGATGGCGTGGAAATCGATGGTCTCGGCGATGCCGGGCCACTGGTACAACTCTCTGAGATAGTTCGACAGGTTGGGGTAGTCGTCGATGCGCCGGATATTGCACTTGAAGTGGCCGACATAGACGGCATCGAAGCGGATCAGCGTGGTAAACAGCCGCCAGTCGGCCTCGGTGATGCGCGCGCCGCACAGGTAGCGGTTGTCGGCCAGAATCCCTTCCAGCCAGTCCAGCGTCTCGAACAGCGGAATCACCGCTTCCTCGTAAGCCTCCTGGGTGGTGGCGAAGCCGGCCTTGTAGACGCCGTTGTTGACGCAGGTGTAGACGCGCTCGTTGATCCCATCGATGGTCTCGCGCAGGTCTTCGGGGTAGTAGTCGCCTTCCTTCGCGCCGGCCTTGTCGAACGCCGAGTTCAGCATCCGGATGATCTCGGCTGATTCGTTGTTGACGATGGTCCGCTTCTTCCTGTCCCAGATCACCGGTACCGTGACACGCCCGGTGTACTCCGGATCGGCCGCGGTATAGACCTGGTGCATGTAGTCGGCGTTGTGAATCGGGTCGGGATGGACCCTGTAGCCGGGCTCGAAGGTCCAGCCGTTTTCCTTCATCAGCGGGTTGACCACCGAAACAGGCAGGAAATCCTCCAGCCCCTTGAGCTTGCGGAAGATCAGCGCGCGATGCGCCCACGGGCAGGCGTAGGCGACATACAGGTGGTAGCGGTCCGGTTCGGCTGCGAAGCCGCCCTCCCCGGAAGGCCCCGGCGCACCGTCGGGCGTAATCCAGCTGCGAAAAGCCGACTCCTGACGTTTGAACCGCCCGCCGGTGGATTCGGTGTCATACCACTTGTCCTGCCATTTGCCGTCGACCAGCAGACCCATATCGGTTCATCCTCCGGATTTTGTTGATCACCTGATTCGCTTGCAAGCAAGCTCCTCCATGAGGGTAGAGCGACCCTTCCATTTCGTAGGAGCCTGCTCGCAGGCGAAAATTCCCACGCCACCAACGGCTCCATTCGCCTGCAAGCAGGCTCCTGCGGTCAGGAACGACCCGTGCTTCTGCGCTGTAGGAGATTCTATGTCGCAATGCAAGCTTCCTGACGTATTTTCGGTTGGTATTCGGTTTGATTCTTGAGCAGCGCAAATGCGCGC
>SR_TP_S13solDRAFT_1000111_pt1 | contig 42901 bp, 39 predicted proteins | sample SodReaTP_S13sol_FD_11159 | JGI IMG/M metagenome (IMG submission 11159) | reverse complement strand
ATTGCATGATCCGTACCGCCAACGGCCGCATGACTGCTGCCGAGGCCCTGGGTCATCGCGAGTTCGTGCTCACGCGTCTGTACCGCAGCGCGTAATGCCTGAGTCCCCCGGCCTGGTCTTCACGGCCAGGCCGGGGTGTCTTTATATGAGCCGTGCAGATCACGGCGAGGTAACTTGCCAATGTCGGATGTATTGAATGTCCGGGTTTGGCGGGGTGGCGAGGAGGGTGAATACCAGTCCTTCCAGGTACCCCGACGGGAAAGCCAGACCGTTCTGGACGTGGTCAGCCACATACAGCGTCATCTGGACCCCAGCCTGGCCTACCGATTTGCCTGTCGCGTGGGAATGTGTGGTTCCTGTGCCATGACCGTCAACGGCGTGGCCCGCTGGACCTGTCGTACCCATGTATCCAAGGTCGTGAAAGACGGCGTACTCGAACTGGCGCCTCTTGCACACCTGCCTGTGGTTCGTGACCTGGTCACGGACATGTCCGTATTCTTTGATAAATGGGCAAAGGCCCGTGGACAGTTCCATCCCACGGCCACTCGCAAGGACCCTTTTGCCCGGGTCAAACCAGACACCCCCGAACGAAAAAATGCCGATGCCGGAATCGAATGCATTGGCTGTGGCGTGTGCTATGCCTCCTGCGACGTTGTCCAGTGGCAACCCGATTACCTGGGCCCCGCGGCGCTCAACCGCGCCTGGACCCTGCAGAACGATGTACGTGACGGCGCACAGGACGAACGCCTGCGGGCCGTGGCCGGAGATGCCGGCTGTCATGCCTGTCACACGCATCTGAGCTGTACCGAACGCTGTCCCAAACAGATTTCCCCCACCGCCGGCATCGCTGGTCTCAAGCGGGCTGCCATGAAGGCGGCACTGAAGGGGGAACTATGAACACGTCCAATCAAGTCAGACTCTGGGCCGCCCAACGTCTGAGCGCCATGGTGCTGGGCATCTGCGTGATCGTGCACCTGATCACCATCATCTATGCGGTTCGTAGCGGTCTGTCTGCCGATCAGATCCTTGCCCGCACCCAGGGCAATGTGGCCTGGTTCGCCTTCTACGGCATCTTCGTCATCGCTGTCTCCATCCATGGCCCCATTGGTCTGCGCTCGGTACTTTCCGAGTGGCTGGGCTGGCGCGGTCGAAGCGCCGATATATTTCTGCTCGTGCTGGCCGTCGTGCTGGCCTGGCTGGGCTTTCGGGCCGTGTGGGGGGTGTACGCATGAACACCGCCTGGCGCGCACGCAATCACCCGGCCTGGTGGGCCTTCCTGGTGCATCGCATCTCCGGGATCCTGCTCACACTGTTCCTTCCGGTGCACTTCTGGGTACTGGGCCTGGCGCTCCATGACAGCGCCCGCCTGGACGGCTTCCTGCACTGGACCGACTACCCGCTGGTGAAGCTGGGTGAGTTCTTTCTTGTATTGATGCTTGCCGCCCACCTGACCGGTGGTCTGCGCCTGCTGGCCCTGGAGTTCCTGGCCTGGCGTGGCTGGCAGAAGAACCTGCTGGCGTTGGCGGCAGGACTTGCACTGTTTGCAGGTCTCGCCTTCGCCTATGTCGTTTGAACTGGCGGTCCTGGTCACCGGCGCCTTCGTGGCAGCCCTGGCCTCAGGTGCCGCTGGTTTCGCCTTCGGGCTGGTAGGGCTGGCCATCTGGCTGCATGCACTGGATCCCTCCCGGGCCGTGCCCCTGGTGGTGATCTGCTCCATGCTGCTGAACATGGCCATGATCTGGCGTCTGTGGGGTTCGGTGAACCTGCGTCGCCTGAGTCCCTTCCTGGTGGGTGCGGTCTTCGGCGTGCCCCTGGGTGTGGCCGCACTGACCTGGGTGGACCCGGTCATGCTGCGTCAGGGTGTGGGTGTGCTGCTGGTGCTCTACAGCATCTACATGCTGACCCTCACACGCCTGCCGGTGATTAACCCGTCGCCGATGAAGGCCCGCGCTGCAGACACCGGATTCGGCGCCCTGGGTGGTTTCATGGGCGGCTCCACCGGTCTCAACGGGGTTTTCCCCACCCTGTGGAGTACCCTGCGGGGATGGAACAAGAGCGAACAGCGGGGGGTGTTCCAGCCGTACATCCTGCTGGTTCACACCTACACGCTGATGTGGTTTGGCGGCGCTGGAACCCTGGGCCGCCAGACCCTGATCGACCTGGCCTGGGCCATGCCTTTCGTGGTGGCCGGCGGTTATATCGGCCTGCAACTGTTCAACCGCACCAGCGAGGCGGGGTTTCGCAAACTGTTGCTCGGCCTTTTTCTCATATCTGGTGTATTGCTGTTGCTCTAAACGAAATCTATGCCTGACCACCGTGCCCCCAATGAACAAGAGACACGGGTGATTCACTGCTACAGGACGTCTCGGCAAAGCCGACTGTCCGGGAGAAAGAGTCAATGACCATGAACATCGATCCGAAAGTCATCGAGGAGGCCGCCCGGGAGCTGTATATCCGCGCCCTCAAGATACTGCCCCCCGACATCAAAGACGGTTTCAAGGACCTGAGCAGTCGTGAGACCTCCGACACCGGCAAGGCCGTGCTCGGCACCATGATCAAGAACATCACCGTGGCAGAGGACACCAACAATCTCCTGTGCCAGGACACCGGCGTGCCCATCTACAACGTCATCATTGGCAGCGACATCCAGTTCGACGGCGCCGAACTCAAGGATGCAATTAGTCGGGGCTGCGAACGGGCCACTACGGAACATCCCCTGCGTTCTTCCGTGGTGCATCCCATCAGCCGCAAGAACAACCACACCTCCACCGGTGTGCGCGTGCCGGTGATTCATTTCGATTTCACAGACAAGCCCGACGAACTGCGCCTGGAGATGATCCCCAAGGGCAGTGGTTCGGAGAACAACTCCTGGCTGCGCATGTGCATCCCCGCCGAGGGCATCGATGCGGTCAAGACCTTCGTCATCGACCGGGTCCTGGAGGCTGGCGGCAAGACCTGCCCACCCACCATCGTGGGCGTAGGGGTAGGTGGTACCTCGGATCTGTGCATGCACATGGCCAAGATGGCGGCTACCCGTCCCCTGGGTTCCCACTGCAGCGATCCCGAAGGTAAAAAGCTGGAAGAGGAACTCTCCGCCGTGGTGAACAAGCTGGGCGTGGGTGCCCAGGGTCTGGGCGGTGACTCCACGGCGTTTGCCGTGCACGTTGAACTCGCTGCGACTCACATCACCATGAATCCCGTGGCCGTGAACATGCAGTGTCATTCCGCGCGCCGCGCCTCCGCCACCATCACGCCCGAAGGCGTGAGCTACGGCTTCTGAGCAGGGGAGAACACGCACATGGCACATCACGACATCACCACACCGGTCTCCGAGGAGACCATTCGCAGCTGGCGCGTCAACGACACGGTGACCCTGAATGGCACCCTGTTCGGGATCCGCGACGCCACCCAGATCCACATGTTCGACCGCGGCCGCACCACGGACTTCGATCTCAACGGCCATGCCGTGATCCACACCGCACCCAATGTGCGCAAGGTGGAAAAGAGCGATGAGTACCCGGCCGGTTACGCGCCGGTGTGCATCGGCACCACCACAAGTTCCCGCATGGAGCGTTTCACCCGTCCGCTCATGGAGCAGTACGGGGTGCGCATGATCATAGGTAAGGGCGGTCTGCTGGATGATTCCAGCAAGGCATTCAAGGATCTAGGTGGCGTGTATCTGGCCATCGTCGGCGGTACCGCCGCCCTGGAAACCACCTGGGTGGAGGCCATCGAAGACGTGGACCTGGATGATCTCAATCCGGAATCCCTGTGGAAATTCCGCATTCGCAACTTCGGCCCTCTGCTGGTGGCCATGGACAGTACCGGCAACAGCCTCTACAGCCACGTGCGGGAGAACAGCGCCAACCAGCGTGATTCGGTGCTCGCCGCCCTCGGTGTGGCCTCCAAGTAACCATTCTAGATGCCGGATGAGATCACCATGGAAACCGTCAAGACAGATATCCTGATCCTGGGCTCTGGTGGGGCAGGGCTGTTTGCCGCCCTGCACGCCAAGCGCGCCGCCCCGGATCTCAAGGTCAGCGTCGCCGTCAAGGGTCTGCTGGGCAAGTGCGGCTGCACTCGCATGGTTCAGGGTGGCTACAACGTCGCCCTGGCCCCGGGTGATTCCATCGAGCGGCACTTCATGGACACCATCGAAGGCGGCAAGTGGCTGCCCGACCAGGATCTCGCCTGGAAGCTGGTGACCACGGCCATCGAGCGGGTGCACGAACTGGAGAACGAGCTGGGCTGTTTCTTCGATCGCAACGCCGACGGCTCCCTTCACCAGAAGGCATTTGCAGGGCAGACCTTCGATCGCACTGTGCACAAGGGCGACCTCACCGGTATCGAGATCATCAACCGGCTCGCCGAACAGGTCTGGTCACGGGGCATCGAGCGCATGGAAGAACACCGCGCCGTGGCCATCGTGCCCGCCAAAGACGGCAGCGGTGTGTCCGGCGTGCTCATGATCGATATGCGTGACGGCGAGTTCCGTTTCGTCCAGGCCAAGGCCGTACTCATGGCCACTGGCGGTGGCCCGACCATGTACAAGTATCACACCCCCAGCGGCGACAAGAGCTGCGACGGTATGGCCATGGCCCTGCGCGCCGGCCTGACCCTGCGGGACATGGAGATGGTGCAGTTCCATCCGACCGGCCTGCTGGCCGGCGATCACACGCGCATGACCGGTACGGTGCTGGAAGAGGGCCTGCGCGGCGCCGGTGGGCATCTGCTCAACGGGCAGGGCCAGCGCTTCATGGAGAACTACGACCCCCGGGGCGAGCGCGCCACCCGGGACATCGTCTCCCGTGGCATCTACAGCGAGATGCGGGCCGGGCGCACCACCCCCAACGGTGGTGTACACATTCGCATGAGTCATCTCGGCCCCGATGATGTGCGCGTGAAGTTCAAGGGCATGGTGGAACGCTGTGCCGACTGCGGCTTCGACCTGGCCGGCGGCCTGGTAGAGGTGGTGCCCACCGCCCATTACATGATGGGTGGCATGATGTTCAACCCGGATTGCTCCACAGCCATGACCGGCCTGTTCGCCGCCGGCGAGGACACCGGCGGCGTCCACGGCGCCAACCGTCTCGGCGGCAATGGCGTGGCCAACTCCACCGTGTTCGGCGGCGTGGCCGGAGACACCATGGCCGAATGGGTTCCGGCCCATGGGCAATTCCGTGATCCGGACACCTCGATCATTGACCAGGTGATGGCCGACTGTCTGCGTCCCCTGGACCGCCCCCAGACCGACCTCACTCCCATACGCGAGTCCCTGTTCAACATCATGTGGGACAGGGTCGGCATCATGCGCAACGACGCCGACCTTAAAAAGGGCGTGCTAGAACTCGACGAACTTGCCGCCCAGCTTGACGAGGCGGGTGTCGGTGGTAACAGCCGCGCCTATAACGTCAGCTGGCACGACTGGATGAATCTCAAGAACCTCACCATGGTCAGCCGCGCCATCGCGGCCGCAGCATTGAACCGTGAGAACTCCCGCGGCGCCCATTTCCGTGAGGACTACACCGATGCGGGCGACCTGGAAGGCTCCGCCTTCACCCGTACCCGCTACGTGGATGGCCAGTTCATCATGGACATGCAAAAGGTAGAGTTCACCCGCATCGCCCCTGGCCAATCCCTGATCAACGACTAACACGACAGGAACTATCGACATGCCCCGTATCGTTATCACCGAATTCATGGACACCGATGCCGTTGAGTGGCTCTCCCAGCGCCAGGATGTCCATTACGGTCCGAGCCTGGTGGACGAGCCCGACGCGCTCGAGCCCCTGCTGGCAGACTGCGAGGCACTGATCGTGCGTAACCGCACCCAGGTGCGTCCAGAGCTGCTGGCCAAGGCGCCCAAGCTGTCCGTGGTCGGCCGTCTCGGCGTGGGCCTGGACAACATCGACCAGCCCGCCTGCGCCGAGCGCAATATCCAGGTGATCCCCGCCACGGGTGCCAATGCCCTGGCCGTGTCCGAATACGTGATCTGCACTGCCATGATGCTGCTGCGCGGCGCCTACCTCTCCAGCGCCCAGGTGGCCGCCGGCGAATGGCCTCGTCCCGCCCTGTCCAAGGGCCGCGAACTGGGTGGCAAGACCCTGGGCATCGTCGGCTTCGGCGGCATCGGACAGCTCACGGGAAAAATGGCCCGCGCCCTGGGCATGAAGACCGTGGCCTATGACCCCTTTCTCAAGCCCGACGCCCCGGCGCTCACCGAAACCGGCACCCGGCTTCTGGACATGGATGCATTGCTCAAGGAATCCGACGTAGTCTCCCTGCACATCCCGCTGACGCCTGAGACCCGCAACCTGTTCGATGCCACCCGCATCGCGTCCATGCGCAAGGGTGCCGTACTGATCAACACCTCCCGTGGCGGCATCATCGACGAACCGGCCCTGGCCGCCGCCATCCAGTCCGGTCACCTGGCTGGTGCGGCACTGGACGTGTTCGATAACGAACCCCTGGCCGCTGGCAGCGCCCTGGCGGACGTGCCCAACCTGGTGCTCACCCCCCACATCGGCGGTGTCACCGAAGAATCCAACACCCGGGTGAGCAGCATGATCGCCGAACGTGTGGCCCAAGCCCTGGGCTGAATAAGGCCTTGCCACAGAGGTCACAGAGACAGGCGCGGGATCGTAGATCATCAAAGACTCGTCCGTCGTTTTCCTCTGTTACCTCAGTGGCTCAATCATCTTCAGACACATCGAGAGAAACACGATGACACAGATCGCATTGAATGAACTGACCGCACTGGTCACCCGCGCCTTCGAAAATGCCGGCGCCAATCCCGCCATGGCTGCCAGTGCCGCCAACGCCCTGGTGGATGCCGACGCCCAGGGTCTGGCCTCCCACGGCGTGTCCCGCACGCCCCTGTACTGTGCCCACCTCAAGAACGGCCGTACCGATGGCAAGGCCCAGGCCAAGGTCGCACGGGAAAAGGGCGGAGCCTGTCTGGTGGACGCCGCTGCGGGCATGGCCTATCCGGCCTGCGCCCTCGCGGTGGAGGAGGGCATTCGGCGCGCCAAAGAACACGGTGTGTCCTTCGTCGGCGTGACCAACAGCAACCACTTCGGTGCCGCGGCCCTGCACCTGCGCGCCGCCGCCAAGGCAGGCATGGTTGCCCTGGCCTTCGGCAATTCTCCCGCCGCCATCGCGCCCTGGGGCGGACAGACGCCGCTGTTCGGCACCAACCCCATTGCCGCCGTGTTCCCCCGCAAGCAGGGCAACCCGCTGATGGTGGACCTTTCCCTGTCCCAGGTGGCCCGGGGCAAGATCATGGTGGCTGCCCAGAAGGGCGAGTCGATTCCTGAAGGCTGGGCCATCGACGCCGACGGCAATCCCACCACAGACGCCAAGGCCGGGCTGTCCGGCAGCATGGCGCCGGCAGGCGGCGTGAAGGGTGCCATGCTGGCCCTGGTGGTAGAGCTTATGTGCTGTGCCCTGACCGGTGCCGCGTTCGGCTTCGAGGCCGATTCCTTCTTCAGTGACGAGGGCAACCAGCCGCGCATCGGTCAGGCCTTCCTGATCATCGACCCCGAGGCCCTGGCCGGTCGTGAGATGTATCTGGATCGGGTGGAGACCCTGATCATGAAGATGCTGGAAGATGACGGCGTGCGCCTGCCCGGTGCCCGGCGCTTTGCCCTGGAAGAGACGGCACAGGATCAGGGTGTCGAAATCCCCGACGCCCTGTTTGAGAAGATCCAGGCCCTGGCCAAGGTCTGATCCTGCTACACCCGATCGTCGTCTACTGACGATCGGATTAACAAGAATGCCTCCTGCTACCCATCTACCTGGGTGATCTCATCGATCACCCAGGTAGATGGGTTTTTTTCATTGCTTCATGTTCACCTGGCGATTGCCTTCACAACGCACTTGCTCGCCGTCACAGTTTGCGTGAGAGGGGTATCACAGTCTGAACAACTGCCTGGCACTCCATCCGTCAGACCCTACCCTTCATCCTCAGTGCGCCCCCAAAGACCCTGATTACCACTAGTCTTTGCTCACGGTGTGCGACATGCGACTGACTATTCAGCACACCAGGATCATGACAGTCCCAAACGTGATCCACGTCCCGGCACGGGACCCGCAAGTCCAGCTTTACTAAAGACGAGTCAACATCAGGAACGGGCATTGCCCAGGAGATAAAAACAATGCGTACACGGATGATCACACGGACCGCTTGCCTTGCCATTGCCCTTGTCTGCATCGGCGGCACCGCCCATGCGAACCAGTCAGAGGCAGAACAGTTCCAGCGCCTCGCCGCCATGGAGAACAGCCCCCAGGCCATTCACACCAGCACCAGCGTCAATCCAGGGCGAAATATCCTCACCCCGGGACTGGACCGCACCGCCTTCGAACGGGAGCTCAGCGAGCGTTTCATGGGCACCCACCTGCTGTACCAGAAACTCAGCGATGAAGACCGCAACAAGGTCTACACCTTCTATCAGGACAACAATCAGATCGACAGTGTGCGACGCAAGGTGGCTTACTCATTGTAAAACGTAAGGTGTGAGGCGTGAGGGGGGAGGCGTAAACCCAGATCCTCGCCTTACGCTTCACGCCTTACGCCTTACGCCTTACGCTTTACGCCTCCCCCCTCACGCCTCACGCCTCACGCCTCACGGTTACAGCATGACCTCTTCATCACCCGGCGCACTGACGCCGCGACGGATCAGCAGGGTGCCGCTTTGTCGATACAGGTCGGTGAGGGCCTGACGGTGGCGGATGATGGCCTCTACTTCACCCAGCTGGCCTTCGAGCAGATCACGCTGAGCCTGGGCCAGGCCCAAAGCGGTGCCGGTGCCAACACGGAATCGTGCCTGCTCGGCACGCAACACCTCTTCCTGTAATTCACGGGTCACTCGCGTGGCATTGATCTGCTCACGGGTGCGCTGAGCCTCCAGCCAGGCGATCTGTACATCCAGGGCCGTCAACTGGGCAAGATTGGCCACCGCTTCCAGTGACTGCTGACGGGTCAGGCGCGCACGACGCTGTTCCGCATCGGCGGCCCGGTTGCCAAAGGGTGTCTCGAAACGCAGACCCACGCTGTAGTCATAACCGGGGCCATCGAGATCCCGCCATGATTGACCAAAGGCATTGGCGTAGCCCGATTCGCCCAGGGCAATAAACAGATCCAGACGGGGCAGGGTGCCTTGACGGGTGCGGATCACTTCCAGTTCACCGCGCCGGGCGCGAATGCGTGATTCATTGAGTTCCGGTCGCAACTGGCGTGCCAGTTGCACATGCAGGCTGACCGGGTCCAGGGGGCTGCTCGCCACATCCGGCACATCATCCAGTTCAATCCTCGTTTCCCAGGCACTGCCTGCCGGATTCATGAGTTGCAACAGACGCATGCGGGCACTGGCCTGCTGGGCGCGGGCGTTGATGAGTCCCTGGCGTCGCAGGGCCGCCTCGGCCAGGGCTGCAGTCTCCTCGGTCTCGGCGCGCTGACCCACACGGATACGGCTGCGGGTCTCGTCCAGCTGTTGCTGTGCCACCGACACCGCCTCGGCAAAGATCGCCGTTCGCCGGGCGGTCAGCACGTACTCCCAGTAGGCACGCTCCACATCGGCCACCAGGGCCTCGGCGAAACCGCGTAGTTCATATTCGGAGGCCAGGGTGTCCAGCTCCACCTGACGCAGACGGGCCAGATTCGATTCGATGCGCGCGCCACGCAGCAGGGCCTGGGTCAGGGTCACGCCGGCCCGGCTGCTGAACTGTTCATCATCCAGGCGGCTGGACTCGGAGCGCAGACTGCGCAGACTCAATTCCACCTGGGTTCCGGTGGGGAACTGCTGACGTATACCGGTCTCAAGCTGATCCCGCCCGGAGGAGGTGAGGTCCACGGCGCCGATCTCCACCAACTGGCGCACCACCCGATCCCGGTTCACGCTGGCCTCGGCAAACAACACCGGATCGAACACGGCCCGCTCCGTGGCCTCGAAGGTGCCGGCAATGAGGGGACGAAGTTGTTCGATGGACAGGGCCCGGTTGTGGCGAAGGGCCAGGAACACGGCGTTCTCTACGGACAGTGTCAGGGTCTCGGCCTTACTGGCGTCCGGTGCCCAGTCCTGGGGAAGTTCGAGCCTCAGCCCCACGCCCCGTTCTCCATCCGGGGCCACTGGACTGCCCATGTCCAGACGCAACTCCTGTTCGTCTCCTGCCGGGTGGTGGATGTCCACCGATCGCAGCTCCATTTGCGCTCGGCCGGCATCACCCGGACGTGGGTCGCTGCCGGTTTGCTGGGCCAGCAGCGGGGCAGAAAGGCTCAGCAGGCAGAGGAGGGGGGTCAGGTGTTGGCGCATGGGGCTTGTCCTTGTGCTGACACCGGCGCGTCGCGGTGGAACAGGGTGTACAGGGCAGGGATGAGCAGGAGCGTAATGAGCGTCGAGCTGAACAGACCCCCGATCACCGCCCTGGCCATGGGGGCCTGGGCCTCGCCACCTTCACCAACCCCCATGGCCAGGGGCAAGAGGGCAAGGATGGTGGTCAGGGTAGTCATGAGAATCGGGCGCAGACGGCGCCGACCCGCCTCGCGCACGGCATCCATCACGGCCCAGCCCTCGGAACGGTGCAAACGTGCGCTCTGGTCCACCAGCAGGATGGCGTTATTCACTGCGATACCCACCAGCATGATCACACCGATCATGGACTGCACGTTCAGGGTCGAACCGGTCACCAGCAACAGGCTCACCACGCCGATGAGTGCCAGCGGCACGGACATCATGACAATGAGCGGATCGCGCAGGGATTCATACAGAGACGCCATCACCATGTAAACGAGGGCGATGGCCATGACCAGGGCAATGGCCAGTTCCGAGAAGGCCCGCTGCTGTTCTTCGAAATCGCCGGCAAAGATCACATCCACGTTGCGGGGCAGGGGCATTTCCTCCACCAGGGCCCGGGCATCGCCCACCACGGAACCCAGGTCACGTCCTGCCAGGTTGGCGGAGACGGTATTGATGCGCTGTTGTTCCTTGCGCTGGATCTGGATGGGGCCTTCGCCGATTTCGAAATGCACCAGGTTACGCAGGGACACCGGCTCGCCGCCCCGACCTGGCAGGGTGAGGCGCAGAATGTCCTCGGTACTCAAGCGGTCGGAATTTTCCAGCTGTACCCAGATGCGTGTCTCTGTACCGCTGCCCCGGAACTCCCCGGCGCCACCGCCGCCCAGGGCGGTCTCCAGGGTGCGGGCCACCTGGGCAACACTGACACCCAGGTCCGCGGCACGGGCCCGGTCGATACGCACCAGCTGCTGGGGCTGTCCCTCATCCCGTCCCAGACGCACATCGGTGACGCCGTCCACGGTGCGCAGGCGGGCTGCCACCTCCCGGGTCACCTGATCCAGTTGCTGAAGATCAAAGCCGCGCACCTCTACCGTGAGCCGCTCGCCTTCCTCGCCGCCCAGCCCGCGAATGATCATGCCCTGGCTTGCACGCACGCGCACAGTCACACCCGGTATCCCAGAGAGATGTCTGCGCAGTTCCCCGGCAATCTCCTCGCTGGAGCGGGCGCGTTCAGATACAGAAGTCAGCGCCACCTGGATACTGGCGGTGGCCGGTGAAGAGGCGCGGAAACCCGATGCCCCCACGCTCACCACGGTGCTGCGAAGTTCCGGGACGCGCTCTACGAGAATGGCCTCGATACGTTCCACCTGGGTATCCAGGACGTCCAGTCGTGTTCCGGCTTCCATCTCGATACTGACCCGCAACTCACCTTCGTCGGTGGGTGGCATGAACTCTGTGCCCAGACGCGGTATCAGGGCCAGTGCCAGGGCAAAGAGGGCGACGCTCAACATGATGACGAACCAGCGCGCATGCTGACTGGCATCCAGCACTTTGAGATAGCCGGCCTCGATGCGTTCTACCGTGATGCGCGCACCCCGGGCCAGGGCAGCCACGGGTCCGATGCTGCGATGGGGCGCGATGGTGACCCGGCGCCCCATGAGCATGGGCACCAGGGTCAGGGCCACCAGCAGGGAACAGAACAGGGAGAAGGCCACCACGAAGGCCAGTTGCTTGAACAGGATGCCTGCCAGGTCCTGGGCAAAGAACATGGGCAGGAAGATGGCCAGGGTGGTCAGGGTGCTTGCGATGATGGCGGCGGACACATCACCGGTACCGACGACCGCCGCATCCGTGGCGCCCAGCCCATCTTCGCTGCGCCGCCGGGCGATGTTCTCGATCACCACGATGGCGTTGTCCACCATCAGCCCCACGCCCAGGGCCAGGCCACCGAGGGTCATCAGGTTGAGGGTGAAACCACCAAAGTAGATGAGCCCGAAGGTGGCGATCACCGAGACGGGGATGGCCGTGGCCGCCACCAGGGTGAAGCGCAGATTGCGCAGGAAGAACAGCAACACCAGCAGGGCGAGGCTGCCGCCATAGAGAATGGAGCGGCTCACATTTTCGATAGAGCGCTCGATATAGCGGGCATTATTGATGGGGATGGTGATGCCCAGCTGGGGGAAGTCCCGGCCCAGGCGCTGTACCTCCTGCTCCACTGCCCGGGCCACCTCGACGGTGTTGGCATCGGACTGTTTGCGTACAGCGAGACGCACCCCCGGGTCGCCGTTGATGCGAATGATGCGGGTGATGCGCTGGTGGGTGTCGCGCACCTGTGCCACCTGGTGCAGGGTAATGGGCGCACCTTCACGCACGGCGATCACGGTAGCGCGCAGCTCCTCCAGGCTTTCAAACTCTCCAGGGGTGCGCACCCGCAGGTCCAGACGACCCTGCACGATCTCGCCAGCCGGCACATTGACGTTGGCGTCCCGCAGGGCAGAGCGGATGTCATCAAGACTCAGACCCAGGGCCTGGAGACGTTCGGGATTGACCTCCACCCGGATCTCCCGCTCCAGCCCGCCCCATACATCCATGGCGGCCACGCCGGGGACACGTTCCAGGCGCGGCCGGATGCGATCATCGATGATCTGGCGCATCTCGATGGGATCCAGTCGGCCGGCAACACCAATCAGTGCCACCGGCGTATTGGCCGTATCGAACTTGCGTACCCGCGGCCGATCTGCGTTCTCCGGCAGTCGATTGACGATGCGTTCCAGGCGATCACGCACATCGTTCGTAGCCTCGTCCAGGTTCGCACCCCAAACGAAGGAGATGCGCACATTGCTGGTACCTTCGGTGGACGTGGAGGTGATCTCCTGCACCCCCGGCACCGCCGCCACCACCTCTTCAACAGGCCGGGTGACCAGCTGCTCCACTTCCTCGGGGCCGGCGTTGGGATAGCTGGTCGAGACCGTGATGGTGGGGTAGGTGATGTCCGGCAACAGATCGATGGGCAGGCGCAGCAGGGCCATGAGGCCCACGGTGACCACAATCAGGGTCACCATCACGGTGAACACCGGGCGGGGAACGGTAAAACGGGCGACGTTCATTAACGTGCGCCCCGAGTGTCCAGCTCGTCTGGATCCACCACCCGGACACGGCCACCATCACTGAGCAGATGATGCCCCAGGGTCACCACCTGGCCCTCCAGGGCCGGACTGCGGATCTCCACCCAATTATCCGCCTGGACCCCGACACCCACGGCCACGAAACGTCCCGTGGGTCCGTTCTCGCCATCCACCACCAGGAACACACCGGGCGCACCATCGCGCTCCACCAGCGCATCCAGGGGCACCGCCGTGGCACCATCCAGACGACTGATGCGAATACTGGTCTCAACAAACATGCCTGGTCGCAGCCGCAGGTCACTGTTGGGCACGCTGATCTCAACCCTGGCCTGACGGGAGGTCTCGCGAAACTCCGGTGCCAAACGGGAAACGGTTCCCGTAAACAGTTCTCCGGGGTAGGCCTCGGCCGCCAATGTCACATCCTGGCCTGGCTGCAGGCGGGCGTAATCCCGTTCAGTCACGAACACCACGGCCCGCAGGGGGTCCGGTTCCACAAGGGCCAGAATCGGGTTGTTTGCCTGGAGGATGCTGCCTTCATCGGCAAAACGCTCCGCAACCAGGCGCTCGGTATCATCACCATGCCAGTTGGCACGCAACTCCGTGTAGGAGAACCGAATCTGGGCCCCGGCCAGGGCCGCTTCCCGTTGCTGGATCTGGGAGCGGGCCAGTTCCAGGCGTGCCGCCTGTGCCTGTACCTCCGTCTCTGCCGCCTCCAGTTCAGACTGGGAGGCCACCCGCTGGCTGCGCAGCTCCCGGGTACGATTCAGGGCGCGGCGGGCCGCTTCCAGCGAGGCCTCGGCCTCCGCCAGGCTCGCACGGGCCACCGCCAGTTCCGCCCGGGACTGCTGTAATTCCTGTTCAAAGACATCGGTATCCAGGCGTGCGAGCAGGTCACCCTTGCGCACCGTGTCGCCGATATCCACATAGATGCGATCCAGGCGTCCCGTCACCCGTGGTGCAATCTCCACGCGGCTGGCCGCCACCAGGGAACCAGTAAAACGCACGCGCTCCTGCATGTCCCTGGATTCCACCGCAGCGGTGGTCACCGCCACCGCACGCTGCTCAGCGCCGGCACCCCGGGCAGGGGCGCTGGTGGTCGGTGCATCCTCTCCATTCTGGTTCCACACCCACAGTGCCGAGGCGGCAACAATAATCACGATCAGCGGTAGCGCCAGCTTTTTCATTGTGTGCATTATTCCTGGCCATTGAGATACCTGCTTACGTTAACGCATCGCAGGCGGTTCTGGTTGACATGTAGTTGCCCGTACCGAAACCCGGCACGCATTTGATACCGCAACCCCAATCATCCGACAGGGGCAGGTCTGGGATGTTCACATTCCAGAGAAGGAGGCAGGGGGCCAAAGAGAGAAACGATAAAAGGACCTAGCTACATAACTTAACATAATATACATTATGCGAACTAGACAGGACGGAGCTCACCATGCGGCCCTCCGTGCTTTGGGCCCCTGGCGGACCGTGTCGGGCATCGCGGGTGCAAAGGCAGCTTCAGCGCCTGCGCCCGCCCGGGGTTGCCTTCTGGGTGTGCGGGTAACAGTAACACCCGCACAAGGTCTAACGGGTTGGACTTCATGTAGATGACTGAGGGGTTTGGAGCCTCGGTCGTTGTCATTCTGGCCACTCATGGCAGACAAGCATGGCGCGACCTGGCCATTTTGGCCATCTCGGGACGACAGAATGCCGCCCGGGCGGGCCTTGTGGCCCTCCGTGCGGGCCGGATACCGGCCAAGATGGCCGCTGTAGGCGGCCATTCTGGCCGATGCCGGACCCCCAGCGGGAAAGCGGTATTTCAGTCTCATGAGCGTTTCTCCTCTTCGTTGTGAATCACCCGGAACCGGGCCCGGCGGGCCTCGATCTGGGCTTCCCGTTGTGCCATTCGGTGCGCGGTCTGCTGGTCCGTGATGGCCAACAGAGCCGCTTCCGCCTGGTCGGGTTCTTCCTTCATGCCGATCTCGATGATGAGTCGCTGAAAGGCGTAGCCGAGACCCATCCAGCCGTCCGGCAGCTCATCCGCCCAGGTGCCCAGGAAGTACAGGTGCTCACGCAGGAAGGCCACGCGTTCCTCGCGGATCTTTGCATCCAGGTTCATGAGGTCACCCCCTGTGCCTTGCGAGAGCGCGCAGGACGCGCGCTCGGGCCGCCTGGACGGCGGCCCTGTCTACGGACGGACGCTGACGCCGGGACGGCGCTCTTTGCGGTGTCAGGGGCTTGAGGCAGTGCCCCGGCGCGGTCGCCGGCCTCCCGGCGCCCTGCCCGGCTGCCCGCGCCACGCCAAACCCCAGCGATGCTGGCTGTTTCGCGTTGGCTGTGGGCTATCCCCACCATCAGGGCTTGGATGCCTTGCGCCAGCTGCCTGGCAGCTGGGGATTCATCGCTGAGCATGTTGGTGTAAATCATCGCCACCAGCATCCCGGCCAGCTCCAGCTGGGCGATGATTTCCACGGGACGTGGGTTGGTGGGATCAAGCCCGATCTGGGCGGCGCGCTCGTAGGGTTGGCAGTTGACCTGGCCTTTGAGGACCTGACGCACCCAGGGCATCTCCTGGATCTCCTTGGGACCGAACTCGATGCCATCCGGAGATACCAGCCGATCGCCCCGGATCTGCCAGCCATGCCACTCCTTGGCGAGCGGCACCCCGTCCACGTGCAGGCACAACATCGCCCACACGGTCCCCGGGATCGGCCTCTGCCCGCCCTCGTAGCTGCGCCAGCTGCGCAGGGACACCCCGCACAGCCTGGCAGCCTCATCGCGGCTCAGGCGACCTTCTACCCAGCGCTTGCGCTTGATGTCCCCAGGCTTCGGGAGTGGTCCGAGATATACATTATGCGAACTAATATATGCGGGCCCAGGCAAAGCCCTGTGTACCGCTAAAAGGGATTTTTTACTCACTGACACTGGACGGATAGCCCGCCCGGCGAGTCGCCTGGGTCATATCCTCTATGCTCACCCGCGACGGATCAAAGCGCACCCGGGCCTGGTGGGTCGCGAGATCAACCTCTGCGGAATGCACACCCTCCAGGGATTCCAGCGCCCTGACCACATTGGGTGGACAGGCTGGACACACCATCCCCGTCACCTGCAGGGTCAACTCACGCTCGTTCGTCTGACTCGAATTCTTCGCCCACACCCCCGCAGCCAGCAGCAGCATAAGCACTGGGAGCCAGATCAATTCACGTTTCATGTCTACAACACACTCCGGTCTGCATCCCTGGAACGGCAATTTGGTGGGCAGAATTGCCGCTCTAAGGCTGTTTTGAAGCCGATATATGGGATTATTAATCGAATAATCAGTTGTTTAGCCTGGTCCGACCCTGGTTTTGCCCTGGCCAAGCTCCACTTCGACAATGTGCTCCCGGCGATCATCGACCAGCGGGATGCGTGTATCAGGGCATTCGCTACCGTCCATTATCACACGGGTGCCCTGCCCCGTTGGTTCGCCGTTTTGCTTGACGGTAATGTGATACACGGTGTCCCGGTAGCGGTAGTGGATCTTGTAGGACTCCCAATGCGCAGGGACACAGGGCTCGATGCGCAGGTGATCCACTTCGAGCCTCAGGCCCAACAGGGTTTCCACGGTCAGCCGGTACATCCAGCCCGCCGCTCCGGTGTACCAGGTCCAGCCGCCGCGGCCGGTGTGCGGCGACACGCCGTAGATGTCCGCGCACATGACATAGGGCTCGACCTTGTAGCGGTCGATGGCCTCGGGTGAGCTGCCGTGATTGACGGGATTGAGCATGGCAAAGAATTCCCACGCACGTTGCGTCTCGCCCATCATGGCAAAGGCCATCGTGGTCCAGATCGCGGCATGGGTATATTGGCCCCCGTTCTCCCGCACGCCGGGGATGTAGCCCTTGATGTAACCCGGCTCCAGATCTGATTTGTCGAAAGGCGGGTCGAGCAGCTGGATGATCTGCTTGTCCCGTCGCACCAGGCGCTGGTCGACCGCTGTCATCGCCTGGCGCGCCCGCTCCGGATCGCCACCCCCGGAGATCACAGCCCAGCTCTGGCTGATGGAATCGATCTGGCATTCATCGTTGCTGGATGAGCCAAGAGGCGTGCCGTCATCGAAGTAGGCGCGCCGGTACCAGACACCGTCCCAGGCCTGGGCCTCGATGCTGTTGCGCAGCTGCTCTGCCTGCACCGTGCACAGCTCGGCAATTTCTGCATCATCTCGGTCCCGCGCCAGGCTGGCAAACAATTCCAGGTTTTCGACCAGGAACCACGCCAGCCACACGCTCTCCCCCTTGCCATCCTTGCCGACGAGGTTCATGCCGTCGTTCCAGTCGCCACAACCCATCAACGGCAAGCGATGGACGCCGAGACGCAGGCCGTGCTTGAGGGACCGTACGCAGTGCTCATACAGGCTGGCCGCTTCGATCGAACGTTTGGGCAGGTCGTAGTAGGCCTCCTCTTCCTCATACAGCTCGCGCCCTTCCAGAAAATGCACGGACTCTTCGAGCACACCCGTGTCACCGGTCGCCCGAACATATCGGCTGGCGGCATAGGGAAGCCACAGATAGTCATCGGAGAAATGGGTTCGCACGCCCTGGCCATTCGGAGGATGCCACCAGTGCTGCACGTCGCCCTTGATGAACTGACGCCCTGCGCAGCGGATCAGTTGTTCCCGGGCGAGCCACGGTGTGGCATGGATCAGTGCCATGGTGTCCTGCAACTGATCACGGAAGCCGTAGGCGCCGCCGGACTGGTAATAGCCGCTACGCCCCCACAGCCTGCAGGAGATGGTTTGATAAACCAGCCAGCCGTTGGCCATCACGTTCAGCGCCGGATCCGGGGTGTCCACATTCACCGCGCCCAGGGTGCGGTTCCAGTATTCCCACACCGTTTCCAGCGCCTGCCGCGCCCCGCCCCGCCCGCCGAATCGTTGAATGAACTGCCGCGCCTCACCGGGGTTGGCGGCCGCACCGAAGACAAACACGATCTCGCGCTCCTGTCCGGCAGCCAGTTCCACCCGGGTCTGGATCGCGGAACACGGATCCAGGCCGCCACCGGTGCGGCCCGAAAGACGCTTGCGGCGCATCGCCGCCGGGCGGGCCAGTGAACCGTTGCGGCCGATGAATTCAGTGCGGTTCCCGCTCACAGAACGCTCCCGCTCGCTGACCTGGGCAAACACCACCCGGTTGCCGCATTCGCGGCCGTAGGCATTACGGGCAAACAGCGCCCCAGTGTGGGGGTCGGTTTCGGTGACGATGTGCATCAGGTTCGCGTGTCGCCATTCGCCGAGTACCAGTTCCCAATACCCGGTCAGCGAGAGGCTGCGCGCACGCTTTGACAGGTTGCGCAGTTTCACCACCACGAATTTCACCGGCGCGTCCATGGCGACATAGGTATGGAACTCGGAGGCGATGCCGGCCTCGGCATGTTCGAACACGCTGTAGCCGAAACCGTGACGGCACACATAGCCGGAGCGGCCGCGGGCGGGCAAGGGTGTCGGCGACCAGAACGCCCCTGTTTGCTCGTCTCGTATGTAGAACGCCTCGCCGCTGCTGTCCGAAAGCGGGTCGTTATGCCAGGTGGTCAGGCGGAACTCGTGGGCGTTTTCCGCCCAGCTGTAGGCGCTGCCGCTCTCGCTGACGACCGTACCAATGTGCGGGCTGGCAATCACGTTGGCCCATGGCGCGGGCGTAGTCTGTCCGGGTTCGAGGGTGATGACGTACTCGTGCCCGTCGGGCGTGAAGCCGCCCAGGCCATTGCTGAAAATGCGTTCCCGTGGCGCCAGCGGCTGCACCGGTTCGGCCACCACCTGCTGGGAGGGCTCAAGAAGGTCCGAGGCACGTTCAGACGAGACGCGGCGCTCCACCTGCTCGATCAGGGTCTCGGACGTATCACTGAATACGATACGTGCGACGGTTTGCAGCAACAGCCGCTCGTCCTCGGAAAGCTCCTCGGCCCGTCGCACGAACACCCCACCCGGCTTGTCGAGCACCTGGGCTTCGGGACCTGAGTTGATCAGCCCCAGTATAAGGTCCTGCAGCACCGCCCGGTAACCGGAAAAATCCTCGTTCACGATCACCAGGTCCGCGGCCAGGCCCTTCATGCGCCAATAGGCATGGGCCTGCAGCACCTGCTTAACCAGGTCGATGCGGTTGTGGTTGGCAATGTGCAGCAGGACGATGGGCAGATCACCCGAGATACCGAAGCGCCACAGCCCGGACTGCCCCAGCTGGTTGCGGGCAATGATACCGGGGGCTGCACGGCGCATGGGATTGCCGTAGATCACGGAGTTGGCCAGGCGGCCGTAGACCTGGGCATCGGCCTCGGTGGCATTGAGGTGCCTCAGCACCTCCTGACTCTGGAACCAGGCCATCTCGAAGGCACGCTCGACGAAGTGTCGGTCGCAATATTTATCCAGCAGGGCCAGTGCCGCCTCGCGCGTGTCGGCAACCCCGGAGATGATCTGCACGCTGGCGGACTCGTCCGGTGACAGGCTCAGGGTGCGACGAATCGCCACGATGGGGTCGAGCACCGGCCCTTGCGTGTTCGACAGCGTCGATTTGCCCTCGCCGTCCAGCACCTGGGGATTGGCCGCGCTGCGACCGCGTCCAAGAAAACGGGCGCGGTCGGTCTCGTAGGACGGTGCGTCGGCCACCGCGCCCGGGGCGGCAAGCAGGTGGAACATCCACGGCACCTGTTCGCCCGGCGTGCGGGGACGCCGGGTGCAGAGGATCGCCTGGCGCTCAGGCAGGATTTCGGTCTGTACGAACAGGTTGCTGAATGCACGATGGGCCAGGTCGGCGGTCAGCGGCGCCAGCACCACCTCCGCGTAGCTCGTCACCTCGATGTGACGGAGTCGTGACGACTGGTTGGTGAGCGTGACCCGACGGATCTCGACGTCATCCTCGGGGGATACGCTGATCTCGGTATGTGCCTCGATGGCCTGATCCCGCCGGCGATATTCAGCGCGCGCCTGCACGAAGATCGCCTCGTAATGGTCGGCGCGCCGCAGGGTCGGCTGGTGCGCGGTCGACCAATACTTCCCGCTGTCCCGGTCGCGCAGGTAAATGAAGGTACCCCAGCCGTCGGCGGTGACATCCTCGCGCCAGCGGGTGACGGCCAGGTCACGCCAGCGGCTGTAACCGCCGCCACCGTGGGTCGCCATGACATGGTAACGGCCGTTGGACAACAGGTGGACTTCCGGGACCGGTGTGTTCGGGTCGCTGAATACCCGCATGATCGAACCGAGGTCCGCGCTGGGCGGGCGGGCGGCGGCGCTCACTTCGGCTGCGTGGGGATGCAGGGTGGCACCCTTCTTCGGCACCCGTTCCTGGAGCAGCAGTTCGGTTGCCCTGGCGAGCGGATCGGACATGAAGCGGCGCTGCATCGGCTGGCCGAGCAGGACATGGGCAAAGGACAACAGGCTCATCCCCTGGTGATGGGCCATGAACGAGTGCACGATGGCGTGCGACTTGCCACGCGGCACACGGGTGGGCGTGTAGTCGATGGCCTCGTAGAACCCGTAGGCACCCAGAAAGCCCTGATCGGCCAGCGTCTGCAGGTTGCGACACGCTTCCCGCGGCATCACCATCAGCGCCAGCGCGCTGGCATAGGGCGCGATCACCAGGTCGTCCCCCAGGCCGCGCTTGAAACCAAGGCCCGGTACGCCGAACGCCCGGTACTGGTAGATCTGGTGCATATCGGTGGCGTTGTAGCAGGACTCTGAAATCCCCCATGGCACCGCCCGTTGCCGGCCATACTCGATCTGACGACACACCGCGGCCTTGCTGGTCTGCTCCAGCAGCGTGTTCGCATAACTCGGCATGATCAACTGCGGCATCAGGTACTCGAACATGGAGCCGCTCCACGAGATCAGGCTCACATCGCCGCCATGACTGGTCAGCAGACGGCCCAGCGAGAACCAGTGCTTCTGCGGCACCTGTCCCTGTGCGATGAGCAGGAAACTGGCCAGGCGCGCTTCCGATGCCAGCAGGTCGTAGCAGGACGGGTCCCGACGCCGTTCACCGACGTCGTAGCCGATGGTCAGCAAGCCGCACGTGGAATCGTAGAGAAATTCGAAATCCATCGCCGCCAGTTCTCGGCAGCGATCAATCAGATCATCGATGAGTTCGAGCTGTGTCCGCGCCCCGGGGGAACCCGCGTCGGACAGCACCTGCCGGGACGGGATGGCACTGCCCTGCCAGGACGCGGACGCCAGGAACGAAAGCTCATCGCGCAGGGCGCGCAACTGCTTATCGAAGGCCCGTGTCCAGTAAACCAGTTCACCCTGGATCTGCGCCGGCAGCCATCCAGCAAGCTCCCCACCCGTGTGGTAAATCTCCTCCAGCGCTCTGGCGGCGGCAGCCAGCGATTGTGGCGCACCGCCGCCCGTGAGACCGCCCAGGGCGTCCTGCATGAGGGGGATCCTGTTCGCCAGTTCCGGCGCGCTGGAGGGCGTGGAGAGTTGTTCGGCCAGCACCTGCAGGGTGTCCTGCAAGCCCTGGAGCGCGTTGGGTGACAGCACCGGCTGATGCCGCATTTCCGCCAGTCCCGCCTGCAGGGTGAGCAGACTGCCGGCCAGGTTGCCGCTGTCCACCGATGAGACGTATTGCGGATGCAGCGCTTGCAGCGTGCGGGTGTCGTACCAGTTGTACAGGTGGCCGCGGTAGCGTTCCAGCCTTTGCATGGAAGCCAGGGTGTTGTCGATGCGCTGCAGGCACTCCCCTGCCGTGATATAGCCGAAGTCACATGCGGCCAGGTCCGCCAGCAGTGACATGCCCATGTTGGTGGGCGAAGTACGCGATGCGATCACCGGCGCCGGGTATTCCTGGAAATTGTCGGGGGGCAGCCAGTTGTCATCGGGACCGACGAAGTCTGCGAAGTAGCGCCAGGTGCGCCGGGCCGATGTCCGCACAAAGGCCTGCTGATCAAGGCTCAGGCCCGGAGTCGAGGCGATCAGCGGCTGGCTGATCCACCAGCCGACCACGGGTGACACCAGCCACAGCAACAGGATAGGACCCGCGTAGAGCCACATCTGCGCCTGGCCTGCCATGACCCATACCACACCCAGGGCCAGCGCGAGCATCGGTGCGACCCACATCTCCCTGAGGAAGTCGCCCAGGGATTGCCGTGCGTTACGCCGTGCGTAGGCGGGCAGCTGCCACAGCAGCAGACCGCGCCGCGTGAACAGCATGCGCACCCCGGAGCGAAGGATCGCGCCCAGGCTGATCCGTGCGTCGTAGGGCAAAAAGACCAGCATCAGCAAGGCAAGCGTGACTGGGCGTGCGGAGGATCTGCCGGTGAGATTCAGGTGTACCAGCCAGTCGCGCTCCTCCGGCTTATGCAGCAACTCGATCACGCTGGATAACAGGGTGGGCAGCAGGAGCACCGTCACGATCAGCAGGGTCCACACCCAGCCTGGCCCCGGACCCAGCAACCATCCCCCGGCCAGCAGGACCAGCAGCGCCGGGGCCACCAGGCTGCGCCGCAGGTTGTCAAAAAGCTTCCACCGGGACAGGGCCGAGAGCGGGTTTGCCTGCCGCGCCGTTTTTGCGCCGTCCGGGCCGGGTGGCCCCGATACGCGCGGCAACAGCCAGCCGGCCAGTTGCCAGTCGCCGCGTATCCAGCGGTGGCGCCGGCTGGCGTCGATGGTGATGCTGGCCGGATGCTCTTCGATGAGATCCACATCGGTCACCAGCGCAGAACGGGCATAACCACTTTCCAGCAGGTCGTGACTCAGGATGAGGTTTTCCGGAAAACGTCCGTCTACGGCCTGGCGAAACGTATCCACATCGTAGATACCCTTGCCCACGAAGGAGCCTTCTGCGAACACATCCTGGTAGACATCCGAGACTTCCCGCGTATAAGGATCGAGACCGGATTCCCCGGCGAACAGTCTGGAAAATCGTGACCGCCCTGCGCTGGTCAGGCTGATCGAGGCACGGGGCTGGAGGATTGCGTAACCTTCGACGACGCGCCCCTTGTGGGCATCGTAGACCGGCCGGTTGAGCGGATGTGCCAGATTCCCGACCAGGGTACGTGCCGCGTCACGGGGAAGTTGCGTGTCGGTGTCCAGGGTGATGACGTACTGGAACGACGCGAGGATGGACTGATCACCCACGATGTCCGAGAAGGCCGCCTGTGCCTCGCCCCTGAGCCGGGCGTTGAACTGCTCTAGCTTGCCGCGCTTGCGCTCATACCCCATCCACACCCGCTCGAACGGGTTCCACACCCTCGGCCGGTGAAACAGATAGAAGATGCACGGGCGATCCTCGTGGTAGGTCGCGTTAAGTGACTCTACGGCCTTACGTGCGTAGTCGAGCAAGGCGGCATCGCCAGGCAGTATTTGCTCGGGCGCATCATGAAAATCCGTCAACAGGGCAAAGAACAGATTGGGATCGCGATTGCCGAGATAGCGGATCTCCATGGCTTCCAGCAGGTCGTCCACGTCCTGGGGTTTGGCCATCAGGGTGGGAACGATCACCATGGTGCGGTGACTGTCCGGAATCCCCCTGGAAAAATCCATGCGCGGCAAGGCCCGCGGGGGAACCGTAAGCGTGACCAGCAGATTCACCAGGGGCACGGCCAGCGCCGAGGCGGCGATGACGAGGGGCAGTGCAAACAACCAGAGTCGCCAGTCACCCGCATCCAATCCACCCGGCTCAAGGCCAAGCGCGGACTCAACGATCAGCATCGAAACCAGCGTGAACAACAGGATCGGGCCGAGATAAAGGGACAGGCGCAGATTCCGCCCCGCCCGGCTAAGCCAGGATTTCAAGGATGGGCGGTAGCCCACCGCACGTTCCAGGCTCCGACGTCCCCGGTCGATCAGGTAATAACCCACATGGGCGCTACGATCCTGCCGGCCCTGTTGTGCCGCCGTCGCCCGTGCTTGTGCGATGGCCTCACGTGCCACCTGCATTTCGCTGTGGGTGCTGCGTCGTGCCACGTCCTCGATGACATGCCGGTAGCGGTCGCGGGTGGCGAAGTCCTGGCTGGCATGCATGCCGGAGGGGTCTTCTCGCAAGGTCTGTTCGACCACGCTGAGTGACTCGACGTAGTCCTTCCAGTCCATGGCGCCGATGAAGCGCAGGCTGCCGATGCTGTTGGCAATGGAGAGCTGATTGGCCGCGGCGGTGCGCCCGGCCGCCTCCGACAGGCCTGTTGCGGTCACCCCCTGTTCCAGCAGCTGATGCTCAACCCAGGTTTGTACAAAGGCCAGGGCGGGTCCATGGGACTGGAGACGGTCGTGAAACTCCTCCACGAACGAAGCGGTTAGCGGCACGTCGGCATTGGCAAACTCGGCGAGCAGCTGGATCAGCCGTTTCGGTTCGCTTTCGGCCATGGCGAGCATCCGGTCCGCCCAGTCGATCGCCGCGTCACGCTCCTCGCGCCGCTGGGCGATACGCACCGCGACACGGCGCAGATTCTCCAGCAGCGCCAGTTGCAGCATGATCGGAAAGGCCCACAACTCGCCGATCTTCAAGGGCTCGACGGTCTGGTAGGCGGCGATGAACTGGGTGGTGTTCTCGCTGTCCACGCGCCCGTCCATGTGAGAGATCAGCTCCAGGGCCAGGTCGTAGATGCGGGGGGAACCGGACGATGGGCCATCGGCCAGTCTGGGTAGCTGGCGGCTGTAGCCGCGCGGCAGAAGTCGCCGGGCCAGGGTGATCTGCTGTTCGATGAGGTAGAAGTTGTCGAGTAACCAGGCCTCTGCCGGTGCGATGCGCTGTCCCGACGTGGCCGCTGAGGTGACGAGATCATAGGCCGCCAGAAGCACACGCGCGTTCTCGGCCAGCCGTGGCAGCAACCTGTCCGGCACCGGACGCCGATCAACTCGATGCTGGCCCGCCAGCGTAAGCGCGTGACGCTTCAGTTGCTCGATGCTGAACAACTCCGAGCGCAGCAACTCTGTATCCCGGTCGTGGCGCAGCGCATCCCGTGTGCGCACCAGGAATCCAAACTCTTTGAGGGCTATGACAAGTGCTCCTTGCGCGAACTTCAGAGGCCAGCCCAACCCTGCGGTGGCCAAGGGCATAGAGACAACGACCCCATCCGCCACAATAGCACCGAAGCGTCAGGGTCGTTGGACAACTGGAAGGGTCATAGCATGACAAGGCGGCCAGGTCTGTGGGGCGGCGTACACGGGTGAACTTCAGCCGCTGTGCCTGCTTGTGACAGCGGTGGGTAATGTGCCAGACATGGCCTGCCCCCGCTGCTACAATCGCCCAAAGTGGAAGGTCGTGTAGTGGAGTCTGGCGGGTCTTCAGCGCGCCCGGGAACACCGGGATTCCTCGCCTGCCTGGTGTAAACCAGCTTTCAGCTCACCAGCTCAGTTTCGCGGCACATTCGCAGTGATTTCGCTCATGACGTCTGTACTAAGCGACTTTCGCATGGAGACGCAGACCCAGCACCTTGGCCACCTTGAGCACCGTGGCCAGACTCGGGTTGCCATCCTCGCTCAGGGCCTTGTAGAGGCTTTCACGGCTAAGACCTGCCTCCCGGGCCACATGCGACATACCCCGGGCACGGGCGATGTCTCCCAAAGCTCGCGCAATGCCGGCAACGTCATCCGGCGCTTCGGTCAGCCACGCATCAAGGTATTCGGCCATTTCCTCGGGTGTTCGCAGTTGCTGCGCAACATCGTAGGGAATGGTCCTGGTCTTTTTCCTGGATTTCGGGGATTCACTTGCCACGGTGGCCATCTTATAAGTTCCTCGCGAGTTCGACGGCGGTTTTGATGTCTGACTGCTGCGTGGACTTGTCGCCACCCGCCAGCAAGATGATCAGTTCGCCCTCGCGCTCGGTGTAGTACACCCGGTAACCAGGTCCGACGTCGATCTTGAGTTCGCTGATGCCAGACTTGAGCTGGCGATATTTTCCAGGATTGCCATGGGCGAGCCGATCAACACGAACCTGAATGCGCGCCCGGCCCGCCTTGTCTCTGAGGCCGTTAATCCATGCCATATAGATTTCCGTCATCCTGACGCGCATGACGAAAGTGTAGCCTATATGCTACACCTGTCAATGTGACATCAGGAATCGCGCCTCAATCCCGGGCAGGCTAGTTTCAGGGCTCCAGCCAAAGCCGCCACTTCAATCCCCTGTCGCCAGATCAATCCCCTCCGCCATCACCTGGGCCAGGAAGCGGATCTGTTCCTCGGTGATCACGTAGGGGGGCATGAGATAGCTGACGTTGCCCAGGGGCCGCAGCAGGGCGCCGCGCTTGAGGGCGTGCTGGTAGATCTTCAGGCCACGGCGTTCCTGCCAGGGATAGGGCTCGCGGGTCTTTTTGTCCTTCACCATCTCCACGGCGGCGATCATACCGGTCTGGCGCACCTCGGCCACGTGGGGGTGGTCCTTGAGCGGCGCCAGGGCCTCGGCCATCACCGCGGCCAGGCGGCGGTTGTTGCCGATCACGTCTTCGCCCTCGAAGATGCTCAGGGTGCCCAGGGCGGCGGCGCAGGCCAGGGGGTTGCCGGTGTAGGAATGGGAGTGCAGGAAGGCGTTGAGCTTTTCGTATTCGTCGTAGAAGGCCTGGTACACATTCTCCGTGGTGACCACAGCCGAGAGCGGCAGGTAGCCGCCGGTGAGCCCCTTGGACAGACACATGAAATCCGGCGTGATGCCGGCCTGCTCGCAGGCAAACAGGGTGCCGGTACGGCCGAAACCCACGGCGATCTCGTCGGCGATCAGGTGCACGCCATGGCGGTCGCAGGCCTCGCGCAGCAGGGTGAGGTATCGGGGGTCGTACATGCGCATCCCCCCGGCGCACTGCACCAGAGGTTCCACGATCACGGCACAGGTCTCGTGGGCGTGCTCGGCCAGGGTCTGCTCCATGTGCGCGAACATCCGTTCGGCCACCTGCGCACAACTTTCGCCCGCTTCCCGCAGGTAGCAGTCGGGCGCCTGCACGGTGATAGATTGCATTAAAAGAGGCTTGTAAGTCTCTTTATATAAAGCAACATCTCCAACAGAGAGCGCCCCAAGGGTCTCGCCGTGGTAGCTGTTGGTGAGGCAGATGAAGCGGGTCTTGCCCCCCTGCCCCCGGTTGCGCCAGTAGTGGTAGCTCATCTTGAGCGCCACCTCCACGGCGGCCGAGCCGCTGTCCGCGTAGAAGCAGCGACTCAGGCCTGGCGGGGTGATGTTCACCAGCTTCTCCGACAGCCGGATCACCGGTTCATGGGTAAACCCGGCCAGGATCACGTGCTCCAGCTGATCCAGCTGATCGCGGATGGCCTGGTTGATACGGGGATTGGCATGACCGAACAGGTTCACCCACCAGGAGCTGACGGCGTCGATGTAGCGATTGCCCTCGAAATCCTCCAGCCACACCCCCTCCCCCCGCCGGATCGGCGTCATGGGCAGGTGCTCGTGATCCTTCATCTGGGTGCAGGGATGCCAGACCACGGACAGGTCGCGGCGTGTGAGGTCGTCGTTGCGCGTCATGGAAAAAGTGTATCAGCAGATGCGGGGGGTGTTTTGTTTGCTTGGGGGATTTAACGCAGAGGGCGCGGAGACGCAGAGAGCGCAAAGGTTTTCCAATAAATCACTTTGCGCTCTCTGCGTCTTTGCGCCCTCTGCGTTCCCAACGAAAGCCGGACAAAGCTACCCGTTGCCCGCCTGCATGGCCTCGTATTCGTCCTCGAAGAAGAACTTCTCTTCGCCGAAGGCGGGCTTGAGGTGGTTGAGCCAGGTGGCCTGTTCGTCGTATTGGGCGAAGAACGGCCGCTGCACCCAATCCGGGTTGCGGGCCTGGATGAAGCGCAGCACGAACACCTTCTCGCCCTGGATCTCGGCCACACCCTGGATCTCCACCTTGCCGGGGCCGGCACTCATGGACGGGCCCCGGGCGGTGCGGCCCAGGCCGGAGACCTGTTTCATGGCCTCCCGGTAGATGTTGGCCGCCCTGGCCAGGGGCACTTCGAAGTAATGCCGGGCGCCGGTATCGCGCTCCACGAACATGTAATAGGGGATGATCCCCAGCTGCACCTGGGTCTTCCACAGGCGCGCCCAGACGGCGGGGTCGTCATTGATGTGGGCCAGCAGCGGGCCCTGGCTGCGGATCTCCACGCCGGTCTCCCGCAGACGGCGGATGGCCTCCCGGGCGATGGGGGTCTCGATCTCACGCCAGTGGTTGTAGTGGGCCATGATGGCCACGTGGCGGCCCGATTTGACCAGGCGCGCGAACAGGTCCAGCAGATCGTCGGCGTCGTTGTCGGTGACAAATCGGTAGGGCCAGAAGGTGAGCGCCTTGGTGCCGATGCGAATGGTCTGCACGTGGGCCAGGGTCTCATCCTCCAGCAGCGGCTCCAGGTACTGGGCCAGGTTCCTGGTCTTCATGACCATGGGGTCGCCGCCGGTGACCAGCAGATCGGTGACCTGGGGGTGTTCGCGCAGGTAGCCGAGTACCTGGTCCTTCTGGTTGGAGGCGATGCGCAGCTCCTTGTCGCCCACGAACTGGGCCCAACGGAAACAGAAGGTGCAATAGGAATGACAGGTCTGACCCTGGCTGGGGAAGAACAGCACCGTCTCCCGGTACTTGTGCTGCAGGCCTTCCACCACCTCCCCGTCCATTTTGGGCAGGTTCATCTCCAGCTGACCGGCGGGATGGGGATTGAGGTCGTCACGCAGCTCCCGGGCCAGCGCCGTGATCTCGGCCTTGTCGGCGCCTCGGCGATGCAGCTCGGCCATGCGCTCGTAGCTCTCGGGGGCGAGCATCTCGCGCTGGGGGAAAGTGAGCTGGAACATGGGATCGTCGGGCACGGCGTCCCAGTCGATCAGCTCGTTGATGACGTATTCGTTGACCCGGAAGGGCAACACACTGGCCACCACCTTCATCTCGAAGCGCTGGGCCTCGGACAGGCGGGCAAGCTGGGGGATCTTCTCCAGGCTGCGGTCATTGAAGACCTTGAAGCTGCGGGCCTCGATCTCGCCCAGTTCGGTATCGCTATAGAACTTGAGGACAGAACTCATGCTGTGCGCCTCCGATGCTGCTGTGCCCAGGGGAAACGCACATGTACCGAAGTACACGCGCCTCTGGGACCCAGTGTGCTGTCCAGCCCCCGCAGGCGTGCAAGGCTGGACATGGAAGACCGACGTGATACCCCTGAGCGCGGATAGGTCAGGATCGGGGGTCGTCGGTCCGGTTAGCCGCCCAACTTAACAAATGCCCATCGCTGCTGGCAAACCGGGGCTTGCCCGCCGGGATTCCGGGAGGCACAGTGGAAAGTCTTGCCACACACCCCGAAGAGACGGCCATGCGCACGAACCGCCACCCGGAATTCCCCCTCGATCCCGGCCTGATTCACCTCAATCACGCCGCGGTGGGCCCCTGGCCGAAACGCACGGCGGAGGCAGTGCAGCGCTTCGCCGAGGCCAATATGCGGGAGGGCTCCCGGGCCTACCTGCAGTGGATGAAGGAGGAACAGCGCCTGCGCGGGCTGCTGGCCCGGCTCATCAACGCCCCCTCCCCCGACGACATCGCCCTGCTCAAGAACACCTCCGAGGCCCTGTCCCTGGTGGCCTACGGACTGGACTGGACATCCGGCGACAACGTGGTGTGCCCGAGCCAGGAATTCCCCTCCAACCGCTTGGTCTGGCAATCCCTGGAGCCCCGTTTCGGGGTGCAGACCCGCCTGGTGGACCTGGCGCAGAGCCCGGACCCGGAGGCCGCCCTGATCGAGGCCCTGGACGGCAACACCCGCCTGCTGTCGGTGAGCGCGGTGCAGTACGCCAGCGGCCTGCGCCTGGATCTGGAAAGGTTGGGTGAGGCCTGCCGGGCGCGGGGTGTGCTGTTTTGCGTGGACGCCATCCAGCAGCTGGGCGCCCTGCCCTTCGATGCCCAGGCCTGCCAGGCGGACTTCGTGGCGGCCGACGGGCACAAGTGGATGCTGGGGCCGGAAGGGCTGGCGGTGTTCTACGTGCGCCCGGAGCTCCGCGACCGGCTGAAGCTCAACCAGTTCGGCTGGCACATGGTGGAGCACCTCGGCGACTACGACCGCAAAGACTGGCAACCGGCCAGCAGTGCCCGGCGCTTTGAGTGCGGCAGCCCCAACATGCTGGCCATCCACGCCCTGGCCGCCAGCCTGGACCTGCTGCTGGAAACGGGACTGGAGAATGTAGCTAAGGCTATTTCTAGAAATATTGAATATCTTATTGATTCAATTGAATCAAAAGACTTTGAAATCCTGTCACCCAAGGCTTCGGCGCGGCGCGCCGGCATCCTCACCTTTCGCCGCGAGGGCCAGGACATGGGCAAGCTGTACCAGCGCCTCATGGAGGCCGGCGTCCTCTGCGCCCACCGGGGCGGCGGCGTGCGCTTCAGCCCCCATTTCTACACCCCCCAGGCGGATCTGGACGCCGCCCTCGACCACCTGTAGGAGCCGAGCCCCCTCGGCGATCCCGGAAATTCGAATGGACAGGATTTTGTGGAGTCAGGGATAGGGCAAAGATCAAGATCAAAATCTTTTGACAGGATTAACATGATTTACAGGTAAAAGCGCCTTAAATCCTGTTAATCATGTTAATCCTGTCAAATCCGCTTCTTTTCGAATCCGTTCAACAGGCCTCGAAGCATAGCGTCTCATCCATGGCCACGGCGGTGGCATCGGCCACGCCGCGCACCCGCACGCCTGCGATCTCGTCCTCGTAATCCACGTGCTGATGGCCGTGGACGATGAGCCGCACGCCCATCTGCCGGGCCAGCTCGTCGATCACGGCAAAACCATGGGGGTGGCAGCCCGGGGCCTCGTGACAGACCAGGACATCGGCCTCCAGCCCGGCGAGGCGGTCCAGATCCTCGGGATAAATGGTGGTGCGATGACGCAGCGGCAGACCCTGACGCCAGTGCTCCCTGCTGGTAAAACTGGCCAGGTGGGATTCCCGGGTCCGGAACACCGGATCGGTCCCGGGATACCAGACCTTGCCCCGAAACACCCCGCCCAGACCCGCCATACGCAGACCAGCCACCTCCACCACCCGCCCGTGCAGACCGAGATCCCCCAGCTCGCTGTGAAACAGGTGATCGTATTCCCGGGCCGAATCCGACTCATGGTTGCCGTGTACCCAGGCCACCTGCACCCCGGCCTCCAGCAGAGGCGCCAGGACACGGTCCAGCGGGGCCTCCCTGAGCCCCATGTCACCCAGCAGAACCACCGCCTGGGGAACCGAGTCACGGGTGGCCCGCAGCAGCGCCTCGTAGCTGCCGTGGGGGTCTCCATAGAATATGATTCGTTGCATTCGCATTTTTATGGTCTAATAATTTGCATATGCATCATTTTCGGAGCATGTCATGAGCCAGTTGGCCACCACAAGCCAAATCGATCCCGGTCAGACGCTCACCAAGGCCTTCCTCAATGCCGGCAAGGATCTGGGGCTGAGTCGTGCAGCCCTCGGCCAGGTGATCGGCAAGGACCGCAGCACCCTCACCCGGGGCCAGATCGCCCCCGACAGCAAGGCCGGGGAACTGGCCCTGATGCTGGTGCGCTGTTATCGCGCCCTGTTCGTACTGGTGGGCGGCGAGCCAGCGCAAATGCAGCACTGGATGCACACCCCCAACCACCACACCGGCGGCATACCCGCCGAGCAGGTAGTCACGGTCCAGGGCCTGGTGCAAGTGACAGAATATCTCGACGCCATGCGGGGCAAGATCTAACAACCCTGTGGGAGCCCAGCCTCCTGGGCGAACGGACCAGCCTACGCCTCAAACCCGGCCGATGCCCGCCCTTTCCATCGAGCGGCCACCCACCGAGCATCCGACACAGGCCAACCGACATGCAACGATCAACCGACCCAGGGCACTGGCCTCCTGATATCTGGTCCGTCTGCCAGGAAAGCGCCACCCCGGGACTGCTCAAGGGCACCCTGCTGCGCCTGGTGGAGAGCCAGGAACAGGTGGCCACCAACCGGCTGGTGGACTCTCTCGAAGAACAGGCCGCCCTGGAGGCCATGCTGGAGGCCACCAAGCCCCCCCTGCCCACCGAAGGCCCGCGCCACTACCTGCTCATCACCCCGTTCCGCTACCCGCCTCTGCGCCACGGTTCCCGCTTCGGCCGACGCTTCGAGCCCAGCCTGTTCTACGGCTCACTCAGCCTGCCCACCCTGCTCGGTGAGGCGGCCTTCTACCGATTCTATTTCTGGTACGGCATGGCGACGCCGCCCGCCCAGGCCCTGGTCACCCGGCACACAGTGTTCGAGACTGCCTATCGCAGCCGCCGTGGCCTGAAACTCCAGGACCCGCCCTTCGATGCCTTCCGGGAAGCACTCACCCACCCCGCCGACTACCGCGCCACCCAGCAACTGGGTAGCCACCTGCGCGAAGCAAGGGTCGAGGCCTTCGAGTACCGGTCTGCGCGGGGTGCAGGCATCAACGTGGCCCTGTTCACGCCCAAGGCGCTGGCCGATACCCGGCCCCGGTCACAGGAGCACTGGATGTGCGAGACGGATGGCGCGCACGTGCGCTTTCTGGGGGAAACGGAGACCCAGGTGCATGTGTTGCCGGTGGAGAGTTTTCTCGTGGAGGGGGTGTTGCCGATGCCGGCGGCGTGAAGGGCTGAGATTTTGCCACAGAGGGCACAGAGGACACAGAGGAAACGGCTCATCAACTAGCAGAGGACCGCGCTTTGTCCTTGCTCCATCGAAGGCAAGGTCAAAATCATTCTCTCGCAGAGACGCGGAGGCGCGGGGAAGAGCGAAAGGACTATGGTGCGGAAATCAATCTGGCACCTTTTTCCGAGGGCATGGGTACCAGGCTTGGAACGGTCATTTGGGGGCTGAAATTGCGGCTTTAAGCGCGAAAATCACCACGTTTTTCAGCACTTTTCAAAATTTATCATGAAGTTAGCATGGTCCGACCCCGTTATTCGTTGACCACCTTGGACAATTGCTAGGTGGGTAAGCTGACCTCAACCGCGCCACACCAGATCGAGCCTATCGCCCGCCTGCTATTAGCGTGCCCTCTCGGCATCCCGCAGTGCCTTAACCTGATCATGATTGCGTAGCACGCCCTGATACTGGCGCTCCACCACGGCCCGGACATCATGCGGCATGCCTTGATTCTCCAGGGCGTCCTCGTAGATCTTCTTCGCCACATCCTCGCCCCGCTCGCACTCCTCGAGCACAGCTTGCGCACTCTCGCCAGTCAGCGTGGCTTTCAGATCAACCCAGCGCCGATGAAGGCTGCCCGTCATACTGGCACTATCCTCCGGCTTTCCACCCAGACGCTGCACGATGGTCTGTAACTCGCTGGCAGCCTCTTCGCACTCCATGGCGCGGTCCATCATTAAGGTCTTCAGGTCAGAACGCTCGACATTATCGGCACATTGCTTGAAGCCCTCTTTTCCGTCCTTGCTAGTCTCTATCAAATCATTTAAAACGTCGATCACTTCTTTGGACTTGGTATTTGTGGAAGCCATGCTTATTCTCCAAAAGGTTTGTTTATATTCATGATCACATGATCAATGGAATTTCTCAGCGAGGCTCCACCCACAGAGTGACATGCTCTGTGAGTGGTGAATCGCGCGTTCTAGAATATCAGTGCGATCAGGATGATGATGGGAATCGGAATCCCCAGGAACCATAGCAATATTGAACTCACGATAACCTCCTATCAGTTAATCCGGGTGCGATTCAGGCATCGCGCTGACGACCACCAAAGACCGCCATTAAGCTTGCGGAGAATGCCCCCATCAACAGCGTTACAAATATCCACAGAGAGCCGTAGGCGGTTGCTTTACGCGCGTCATCTGCTACTTCACGGGCAGTTATCTCTGCTTCTTTCAATGTGGTTTGCAGTTCCTCGAATCCCTGAGACACACGTTGCTCAGCGGCCTGCTGGTCCAGATCGGTATGTTGTGCAATTAGTTGACCGACGTAGCGTTCATCTTCGTCCGGCAGTGCGCCGGTATACATTGCTCTCGCGAAGATGCGAATGACCTCACCGGTGGGGATCTCCGAGGCGTCACGGGGTTGGGCGCTTACGCGCTGAGACGTCGAAGGCGACTCAATCAATCCCGTCTGCCCCTGTCTTCCAGACGTTTCTTCGCTGCCAATCGGGATCCCCGTCTGCCGCGTCGCGCCCTCGGCTTCGCCTAAATCACGCCGAAATAGTGAATCGACAAAGTATTCGATGGAATCGCTGACCTGATCCGATTCAGTTGCTCCGGCGACTGTGCCGACAGCACTGGCCGCTCCTCCTGCCACTTCCGCTCCTGCACGGACGCCACCGCTGACGATGAGGCCCGCCACCGAAGTCAGTACCGCCGCTGTCAGTAGAGACGCCACTGCCCAGGTGAGAAAACCGTGGGCCGTATCGCGGAAGAACACCTCGTCGGTATGCACCGCCGTCCATTTGGTTCGCAGTCTCCCGGCCATGTAGCCGCCCATGCCGGACGCAGCAATCTGGGTGAAAGAAAGCCACGCGATCGTGGCGAAACCAAAGGTTGCAGCACTGATGCCCTCCATGCTCCACGGTGAAACTGCGGAGAGTCCCAGACCCGTGCCGAGGATGAGTAACAACATCGACAAGGCCGCAGCGCCTGCCGCTCCGGCAAGGATCGCCGCCCAGGACACTGCACTATTGCGACTCGATGCGTCATCGATTACGTCTCCGTGGCGGCGTGGCGCCACGGGATCCAAACCTGCGTTAATTTGTGACATAAGCATCTCCTCGTTTCCATGTGCAGATCAGTCTAATCGCCTCATTGGAGCAGTCCGTTCGCTATCGCACGCACTCTTTAGCCGACATTGCCATCCAAACTTCGAACACACGGGAGCATTAGTGCTTTGCTTTCAGCATGTCGTCGCGCTGGTTTTCCGCCCTGGCGGCGCCAATCGCGCTTTCAACCTTTTTCACTTCCTCGGGGGGCGGCAGGACGGCCGGCAAACCAAGAGAATCGATCCACAATTCGCGGAGGAAACCCTTCGTGTGGTAGAGGTGATGGTCCTCTTCCTGCTCCACCAGTTTGAACGCGGTGCTGAGCGCGTTGGTTTCCTCACCCTGGCCATGATCAGCCAGATGTCCGATCAATTCCCAGTTCAGGTGATCCTTGGTTTCCGCCAGCACTACGCATTCGGCGGCTACAAGTTCTGCGGCAGCGGCACTGCCTTTGTCCTTGGCCATTTCCATGGCGGTGACCAGCGAATCACCGATATGTGCTACCACTTCCCGACCGGGGGACATGGTGTCTGGATTCAGTCCAAGATCCTTGAGCACCTTCAGCAACACCTGCTCGTGGGTCTGAGTCTGTTCAAGGTATTCTTTCCACTCGTCTTTCAAGTCCTCGTTCTGTGCACAAGTCAGCGCGGCTTTGTAGATCTTTATACCCCCGCGCTCCGTCTCTAGAGCCTGGTACAACAACTCATGCAGTTGCTTCTTGATATACGGTATCTTTTTCATGGACTTCTCCTATAACCCTGGGAAGCAGCGCGCAAGAATCGGGCTGCGTCATTGGGTTCGATTCACCAATCCGGCAGGTTCCGACTGGTATTTCTTGAATGCTAGGCAGAGAGCGCTACCGGGTCGGTTCACTAGCCCACATAGCCCTGCGGGCAAGAACTAACGATGGTTTTGGAGAAGGTTGGGGATGGGCACAATGACGCCGAGGTGGCGTCATTACACGAGCCAGCTGGCTGGCACACTGCCCTCCGTCAGCGCATCCCTGCTACGAGCGGCTATCGGTGACTTATGACGCACCAGCAAGGACTTTAGCCCGATTAGCCCGTGTCCTGAGACTCGACCACACGGCCGACCAGGCGGCGGACCGCGGGCACCACGAACAGGGCGATGGGAAAGGCGATCACCCAGGCACTGGGGAAGGCCTGCAACAGCCAGCGAGCCAGGAGGTCGTCCACCCAACCCAGGTTGATGAGCGTAATCGCGCCAGAAGTTACCGTGGTCCGACCCCGTATCGGCCGACAGAGCATTTGGCCGAACTATTCAAAACATCCTTCTTCACAGTGCAGTAAATTTCCTTGGCAAGCTTCAATGACTACGCCAAAACAACTGCTGGGAGAACCCTATGGCTATTCGATCTGCAAGCCTGACCATTGTTACGCGCAAGCTTCTGGAAACTCGAAAGTTCTATGAATCTCATTTCGGTGCGCGCCCGGTCTTCGACTGTGGTTGGTACGTCGTACTCCGCTTTGACTCTTCCGGCCCCGGCCCGGAGCTTTGCTTGATGGAGCCGCAAGACGGCATGGACCCATTTGCAGGCGGAGCGTTCCTGAACCTTCTTGTAGAAGATGCTGACAAGATACATAACCGACTGATCGAAACCGGCCTGCCGGTGATACTTCCGCTGGAGGATCATCCGTGGGGCGACAGAGGCTTTGGGCTCCTTGATCCTTCTGGTGTCGTTGTCTATTGCTATCACCCGATCACTCCCGCCCCCGAGTTTCAGAAGTACATCATCGAGGGTAACTAAGACCCGCAAAGAACATCGGGAGCAGTGAACCGAGCCATGGCGTGCTCCCGGTTAGCGCGTAAAGTCATCGGAGTGCAGCCGAACCAACGGCGAATTTCCCGGCTCATGTGTGCTTGATCCGAAAAACCGTGGTCAGCGGCAATAGATGCCAAGGAGGCATCGGTTCGGGAAACCTCCAACCCGACCTTCCGGGCACGAACCAGACCTTGCCAATACCTTGGTGGTGCTCCGGTGGCCTGAACCAGCTTCCTCCTCACGCTGCGTTCGCTCAGCGACTCGATATTCCCTACCAGTCCGTTCCGGAGCTCGCCGAAGTAATTTTCAACCCAACCTGGAGCTGGACACGCCAACGAATCTATCTGCCGAATCAGTTCATTAAGAACCAACTCACGACCGATCTGAAAACTCCAACACTGGCCGAAAGTTGGCAAGTAGTGGGATAGATCCACATCTAATCGCATATTGCGTGAGTCCCTTGTATCCCAGGGAAAAGTGACACCAGGAGCAAGGCGAACACCCACAAACCGGGTTTCGGTATCACAGATGATCTGCCGTGCTGAGCTGTCCAGCCCGCTACATATCACCTTTGGCCGTTGATCCTTTGTCATAATGGCGATCAGATCTCTACAACCGTCTGGCCAGACTAGCTCAGTCCCTTTGAGAAGTTGTGCGTCCCATGTGCAAATGATCGGATTCATCATCGCGTCAGCCACCGGTCTAAACCCAGGTCAGAGAGCAATTGTTCCTAATAGTAGTGGATATTGCTCTCTGACCCGGTTATTCCTCTAGCCACAGAGGACACAGAGAAAACAGCTATTCATTACCAGAGGACCGCCTTTTGGTTTTGCTCCATCGAAGGCAAGGTCAAAAATCATTCTCTCGCAGAGACGCGGAGGCGCGGGGAAGAGCGAAAGGACTTTGGTACGCAAAGTAATCTGGCAACTTTTTTTCCGGGGGCATGGGTTCCCTGATTGGAACGGCCATTTGGGGGCTGAAATTGCGGCTTTAAGCGCGAAAATCACCACGTTTCTCAGCGGTTTTCTCAATTTATCATGAAGTTACCGTGGTCCGACCCCGTTATTCTTTCAATCGTTGCTCCTTTTTTCAGGAGTTCGACTATATCCTTGTAATTTGGTAATGACATTTCTGCCTCCGAAATCTAACGCAGAGCACAGCGGCGCGAGGAACGAGCGTCCGGCGTGAACTGCTGCGCTTTTTTATGTTCCCTTTGCACGGTGCTCGGCAACCTCTCTCTGAAGCAGAAAGTGCTCTTTTAACAACGTAAGGAGTTGCTTCATGACGTCCTGTTTATACGAAGAGAATGCTTCCATGAATTGCCTCTCCACCATGGCTACCTCCGCCTCTGTAGCCTGGCTAGGCATAGTAAAAGTGATTGATTTTTTACTAGGCTCAGGCGCCCCAGGGAATCGCCGAATTGTATCTCGCGCCATATCCCGCCATACCTTCAGAACCTCCGGATCTGGATGGCTCAGCCCAGTGACAAGCCCTTCTTCCAATTGCTTAATCTTGAATTCATACAAATCTGTGATATCGGTCTGGTCAGCCATTGATACCCCGTTGCCAGTTCAAAAAAACATAACGTTTACTTGTGCTGCGGCTTACCCTGGAGCATAGCGCAGCGGAAGGGTAAGCCGTCGGACTCAAAGTGTTTGTTGGGCCTGCGCCAAGCCGAGAATCTTCTTTTCCGCTTCCGCTATGATGCACGCCATCGTGGATTCATTGATCAGCCCCTCTCCATAATGAACGATGACATTCTGTACTTCTGCAAGGAGCGCCTCTTTGAAGTCTTTCTTAATTCCGGAGTACAACTCGATCGCTAATCCTTCACCGGGCGCTCTTCTAAACATTCGCTCGAATTCTTCAAATGCTCTTATTACCCAATACGTGTCTGGAAGCCACGCGGAGTTTGCTCTGAGCCAAACCCACATGTATTCCGCGTTTGAGTGATTAGGGGCTTCTTTGTGGCACCGGTTACACAACAAGACAAGGTTGGAAGGCGTGTCAGGCCCTCCAAGAGAAGCAGGAACGATGTGGCAACGTTCAAGCGTCCGTACGTAGCGACAGCGCCAGCATCTACGGTCCGCTTCGTCCCAGTCAATTTCCAACTGGCAGATATCACGATGATCCTGCCAGTGCTTGGCGATGTCCTTAATAGATGTTTCCACTTGAATCCGCCGCTTGCTAAACACCAATCAACTCGGTTTGATGTTTTGAAAAGCTTGACGCAATTCTTCTATATCCTTAAACCTAAGTCGCTTATCACCACTAAGTCCTTTTTCAATAAAAGATCTCAGATTTGCAGATACTTTGTCGGTGCTAGTTTTTCCGGTTAATACGTAATACAGAATACGAGTTAGCGCATAAGTCTCATGGAGGACATCGTACTTATCAAATCCTTCGACTACTAGATTGGGATCATTAAAGTAGCCCTTGAAATCAGTGTTTATTGAAGTTAAATTACTATCGATGACTTTCACTAGACCGAAGTCCGCTATTTTAACAACCACTACATCATCGTATATTTTAATAAGAATATTCTTTGGGCTTATATCTCGATGCAAAATATTTTTAGAATGTATATATGTGAAGGCTCGAACAATCTGTAGGCCCAACTTCAATCTTTCTTGAAATGATAACTTTCCATTATTTGTAGAAATATATTTATCCAAGGATGCATCCATAAACTCCATTACATATTCTTTATTTGCTTCGTTGTAACCGAACACCTCGAGAACGTATGGGGAACTTAAACCACTCATTTGTTCATATTCACGCCTAAATCTTCCCAGCTCTTTTGAAGTTAGATCGTTTTTAGCGCGCTTCAAAGCAAATGTCTTTATATAGAACTTATCAAAATACTTAAAAACCTGAGCATACGATCCCTCTCCAATCAACTTCAGATCAGAAATGTTCTTTTGATTCTCAATCACAATTGAGCGCTGTAGAGAGAATATGGGAATTGTATAGTACAGCTCCATTTTTTCTGTATTGGGTGGTATTGCGCTACCACCACTCTTACTTAGAAACGTTTTGCAGAAAGTTATCTTTTCTCTGTAGTATTCATCTACAGCAAAAGCAAACTCCGATTTTTTTAGGGAACGTTCTAAAGCTTCTATAATTTCAATAGCTTGAACTAGTTCTCGACTTGGATCCGCCCAGAAATGATTAGAGTAATCTCCTGTTGGCAGCCTGTGATTCATTGAATCAAAAAGATTAACTACTTTCGCATGGAGCGTAGAAAACAAAGCCCTTAGCTTTTCGTTGCTAATTGACTCATATAGATCTTCATATTCATTGCTCAGGCTACCAGCAAGCTTTCTGTAATGTGTTTCGATTGCATTTTCAACATTCATTGCTGCTAATTAACCCTTGGCACATTGGAACCATAACGTAAAGCTAACCGGCGCTGCGCGGCTTTATCGCGCAGCGTCCAGCGACCGAAGGGAGCGAGGTTGAGCGCCATGTTAGGAACCTCGCAAGTCAACGTGTGACAACACGAATCACTTGCTTTCTATTCATCACACAATGCTGTGCATTGCGAAATACTTTCTCTACGCTCGGAGACAATGCACTTTGCAAAAATCTTGCAGTAGCTATCTCGAGACAAACGAATTGCAAAAGAGTAGCGATTTCATCGAATTCACGTTGCCGCTCAGGGTGCCAATTGGTACTTCGGTTCTTGTTTGGATGATGCAATGTGCCACGCGTATCAACAATATACATTAGAATGTCTTCTGTTGACATTCCGCAGACCTTTACAACGAATTGTCGCGACGTGATTTCCGCGAAGGCTTTCTCCTTAACTACTTTCTCGACAGTATCAACGAGTAGTTTTTGGCTTAGGAACTCGGCTACAGTTGCCTTCCTTCCTGATTTCCCGTTGCCAAAAATATACTCCAGAAAGAAGAAAAAATTATAGAACGCCTCGATATAACGATGCGCGCGCGCATCGGCTGCCCCTCGCTGGTAAAAAGTGAGAGAGGGATCGTGTTCCCTGTTCACGCAAGCAGTAAGTACGGATCGAATTAGCTGAGGCTGAGCGATCTTCCGAGGCTCTTCTCCAGGACCTCCGAGATCGATGACTATAGATGGCTCATGACCATTTTCGAAAAACTCAATGCGACGTAGCTCGAAGGGTAGTTCAATGACTTCGCATGTAAAAAATGATATGCCGCTGGCAATTTGAAGAACGATTTCTTCTATCTCCGTTCTTCTCGGCTCGTGCACCCAAAAAGAACGGTTTGCATTGGAGGCGCGCTCTTGCTCGGTTGGCGCCAGAGATTCAAAGGTAACACTCAAGGCGGCCAGCTCCCCCTCGATGGTACCGAACTGAATGAAAAGATCATCGACATGAAGCACCGGTATCTCTTGAGCTTTAACACGGCCCAACGCTGGAATGACATATCTGCAGAAGGATGACATCGAAGTTTATTGAATGACCTAACGATTGTCGTAACCGGTCGGCTTTGTAGCGCCAGTGAAAAAGCCGGTCCGCATTGATCCTATTGTGGGCTCAGCCGATGCGACGCTAAATATGAGATGCAGCTGTTAATAGCAAGGATGCATCTTTTGCCTTGTCTCGACTGTAGTCACCAGCAAGCGCTTTGTCTAGCGCGGTAATGGCGGATTTGAAGCTATTCAGGGACTTTGCCTCATCGGACAAGACGATCACTAACTCCTTACAATAGCGTTCAAACTTGTTAGAAGTCATCAGTGGCAAGTCTTTTCCCTTTGCGGCGATTCGCACAAGAGCAAGCATGCACACGCCCGGGGTCACACGCCCGGGGTCAGGTCTCCCATTGACCATTTCGACGCTCTCAATGAGAGCATTCTCGGGATCACTAGATTGGCAATGGGAGGCCTGACCACGATGCCCGGGCTCGCAGTGCGAAGCCCGCTGGATGTAGGCTGATGGGGTTGCAACAGGCGACTTCATGGATGACCACACTCCCTGTCTGTCTTTTTTTTACCCGACTTTACCGGCTGGGGTCGAGAGAGGCAAACGGCGGCCGTTGCATGTCCTTGACGTGTCGCTTTTCCCCCACTGTGCCCTCTGTGACTAACCCGCCTTAACAGCCTGTTAATCCTTCAAAGCACCAAACAAACCACCCATTTCGCCTCCCATCCCCCCCGGGATGACATAGACTCACGAGGACTGGTGGCGTTTTCCGTCGGGACTGTCCTGTGGCGCTCTGTGAGGCTGAGGGCCTGCATTCGGGCATCGGGAACCGCACCACCCGCAGGTTCCACGGACTGATGGACAAGTCTTTATGCTCTGGGTACTGGCGCTGCACATGATGGCCCTGCTTTTCTGGGCGGCCGGCCTGCTCTACCTGCCGCTGCTGCTGGTCGCCTCGGGCGCCCGGCAGTCGGAACTGGTGAAGATCCAGCGGCCCCACGATTCAGTCGCCCGCTTCGTGTTCACGCACATCGCCACACCCGCCGCGCTCCTGGCCATCCTGTCCGGCACGGCGGTCTTTCTCGTTAATAACACGGTGGAATTCTGGCTCATCCTTAAGCTCACGGCGGTCACGGCGCTGGTGATATTGCACGTGCTGGCGGGGTTGCTGGTGCAGAACGCCGAGGATACGGAGTCCGCGCCGCTGATGCGCACCTACCGAGTGTTTGGGGTGGTGCTGTGCCTGGTCATGGTGGCTATCGTGTGGATCGTGCTGGCCAAGCCGACGGTGCCGGAGATTTTGCCATGGGGGCTGTAGGTGCTAACGCGCGGGTCAAGTCACGGCTTGACGCGACGGCTCAGGGCCTCTTCGGTGTCCACGCCCACGGCGTATTCGTAGACGAGCCGCCCGCCGAGATAGCCGGTCACGGAGATCAGGGCTGCGGTGAGCAGGCTGACGTAGATGCCCCAGGGGAGGATGTGGGCGTCGGGTTCTCCCAGGCGCAACAGCCAGTTGAAGGAGGCCAGCGACAGCAGCATCACCGCCAGGATGGCATGGGACCAGGCGGTGATCAGGCGGCGGATGCGCCACACGGTAGCCAGGTCCACGAGCCCGGCGACCCCGGAGATCCAGCCGCCCAGGGCGCCCACACCCGCGAGCCACAGGCTGGC
>SR_TP_S13solDRAFT_1000110_pt1 | contig 43654 bp, 42 predicted proteins | sample SodReaTP_S13sol_FD_11159 | JGI IMG/M metagenome (IMG submission 11159) | reverse complement strand
CAAGTGGCAAGGAAAACCGCCCCCTCCCCAACCCTCCCCCGCGGTGCGCGGGGGAGGGGGTAGAAAAGGCGGGTTGCTTTACCCTCGCCCTGAGGGCGAGGGAGTAAAGCCCCCTCCCCCGCATCGCGGGGGAGGGTTGGGGAGGGGGCGGTTTTCATTGTCGCGTGTCGGGGCCCCGCTGGGGGGTGGCGTCGGTGAGGCCTTCGAACACCTGGCGAGCCTGTTGACTGCCCTGGTCCTGCCACAGCTCCAGGGCCTCCATGGCCGAGAGGCCCGGCGCGCCGCCCAGCTCGCGCATGGCGCGCAGCACGTCCGAGAGCCCGATGAAGCCGTGGGCCAGGGCGCCGAACAGGTCGCTCAGGGAACCGCCCGCCTGGCGATCCGCCACCTGCTGGTAGGCGGAGCGACCAAGATCGACGAAATAACCCACGCTGACCCGCCGACGCCGGGCCCGCTGGCTGAACAGTCCGGAGAACAGCAGGCAGTGGTCGCCCACGTCGCGCATGGCCACCGCCTGGGCCCGGGGTGCGGCACGCAGGCCACGCAGGTAGTCCAGTGCCATGATGCGATGGCCGGTCTCGGGGTTTTCGGTAAAGCGGATCATGAGCAGGACGAGATAGCTTTCCAGGGTCTCGTCCAGTTCCTGGTGCGCGTGGCCGGCGGCCTCCTGCACAAGGCGCTGCCACTGGGCGGCGGGGGTGGGCTCCATGATGAGATCAGGCATAGCTCCTCCCGGGGTCGTGATGCGGAACAAAGTCCTCAGTAATGTCTTAGCATCCGGCGCGCCGGGTGCAACACCGGGCTGGACGGCTGGTCTGTCACGGGGCCCGGGCGGTATACTCCAGCCCTTTGCGCATCCACGCCATCCGGTTTCCCCATGTCCCGACAGCAAACCCCAAAGACCCATGGCCTGAGCTTCCAGGAGCTCATCCTGACCCTGCAGCAGTTCTGGGCGGGACACGGCTGCGTGGTGCTCCAGCCCTACGACATGGAAATGGGTGCTGGCACCTTCCACTCCGCCACCTTCCTGCGCGCCATCGGTCCGGAACCCTGGCGTGCCGCCTACGTGCAGCCCTCGCGCCGGCCCACCGACGGGCGCTATGGCGAGAACCCCAACCGCCTGCAGCACTATTACCAGTTCCAGGTGATCCTTAAGCCCTCGCCCTCGGAGATCCAGGAGCTGTACCTGGGTTCGCTGAAGGCGATCGGCATCGACCCCCTGGTGCACGACATCCGTTTCGTGGAAGACAACTGGGAGTCCCCCACCCTGGGCGCCTGGGGCCTGGGTTGGGAGGTGTGGCTCAACGGCATGGAGGTCACCCAGTTCACCTACTTCCAGCAGGTGGGCGGCCTGGATTGCCGACCGGTGTCCGGCGAGATCACCTACGGCCTGGAACGCCTGGCCATGTATCTGCAGGGTGTGGAGAGCGTCTTCGATCTGACCTGGACCGAGGGCCCCCAGGGCCGGGTGAGTTACGGTGATGTCTACCACCAGAACGAGGTGGAGCAGTCCGCCTACAACTTCGAACACGCCAACGTGGAGGCCCTGTTCGCCTGGTTCGAGACCTGCGAGGGCGAGAGCAAGCGCCTCATCGAGGCCGGCCTGCCATTGCCCGCCTACGAGCAGATGCTCAAGGCCTCCCACACCTTCAACCTCCTGGACGCCCGCCGCGCCATCTCCGTGACCGAACGCCAGCGCTACATCCTGCGCGTGCGCGAACTGGCCCGCGCCGTGGCCGAGACCTATTACAGCGCCCGGGAGGCATTGGGCTTTCCGATGCTGGCTGGGGCGCGTAAGGGGTGAAGCGGTAGGCGATAGGCGTGATTCGGCCAGGAAATAGCCGAGAAGATTCATTCAAGGAGGATTGTCGTGGTGAAAAGGACGCACCATGATCTCGAAGTCTGGCAGGCTGGCATTAAGCTGGTCAGTGAGATCTACGGGATCACCGAGGCATTTCCAAAGCAGGAACAGTTCGGCTTGGCACAACAGATACGACGTTGTGCCGTGTCAGTACCCTCGAACATCGCGGAAGGTAGTGCCCGGTTGTCGGACAGGGAATTTCTTCACTTCCTGGGCGTTGCGAGGGGCTCACTCAGCGAACTGGAGACACAACTAATCATTGCCAAAGAGCTTGGATATCTGGACTCGATTCCATCGGAACTGATCGAACGGCTTTTTGCCCTCCTGGGCGGACTTATCAACCATCAACGCAAGCGTGTACATCATGACGGCCGAACGCCTCCCCCCTGACGCCTCACCCCTCACACGAGCAGATCTGCTCGTTGAAATTGGCACCGAAGAGCTGCCGCCCAAGGCGCTCAAGGGGCTGCGGGATGCCTTTGCCGAGGCCGTGAAGACGGGCCTGACGGCTGCGGGCATCGGCGCCTCGGAGATTACTGCCTACGCCGCTCCGCGTCGCCTGGCGCTGCTGTGCCGTGATGTGCCGGCGCGCCAGCCGGATCAGTCCATGGAACGCCGGGGACCGGCGGTCGCGGCCGCCTATGATGGCGACGGTAACGCCACCAAGGCGGCCCAGGGTTTTGCCGCCTCCTGCGGCGTGGCCGTGGAGGACCTGCAGCAGCTTGAGACCGACAAGGGCGCCTGGCTGGTGCACCGTCACGTGGAGCCGGGCAAGCCTGCGACGGAACTGATCCCGGGGATCGTCTCCGGTGGCCTGTCCGCTCTGCCCATTCCCAAGCGCATGCGCTGGGGAGACTCTGATGCCGAGTTCGTGCGCCCGGTGCACTGGATTGTCCTGCTGCTGGGGGACACGGTGGTGGACGCCACGCTCCTGGACGTGAAATCCGGCCGGGAGACCCGGGGACATCGCTTCCATCATCCCGATGATCTCTACATCGCCGAGCCCGCCGCCTACGCACCCATGCTGGAGACCGAAGGCCGCGTCATGCCCGACTTCGACGCCCGCCGCGAGGCGATCCTCGGGCAGGTGCAGGAGGCCGCTCAAAAGCTGGGCGGTCGCGCCCTCATCGAGCCAGATCTGCTGGACGAGGTGACCGGCCTGGTGGAATGGCCCAGCGCCATCGCGGGGCACTTCGAGACCCGCTTCCTGGAGGTCCCCCAGGAGGCGCTCATCTCCACCATGCAGGACAACCAGAAATACTTCCCGGTGGTGGATGAGAAGGGACGGCTCATGCCCCACTTCATCACCGTGAGCAACATCGAGTCCAGGGAACCGGAGCGGGTACGCGAGGGCAACGAGCGGGTGATCCGTCCGCGCTTTGCCGATGCAGAGTTCTTCTGGAAGCAGGATCGCAAACACCCCCTGGACAAGCACCTGGAGGCCCTGCGCCATGTGGTGTTCCAGCGCAAGCTGGGCAGCCTGTACGAGAAGACCGAGCGGGTCGCCGCGCTGTCCAAGCGCCTGGCGGGACTGTTGGGCGTGGACCCGGGCGAGGCGGCCCGCGCGGCCATGCTCTCCAAGTGCGACCTGCAGACCCACATGGTGTTCGAGTTCACCGAACTTCAGGGCACCATGGGCCGCTACTACGCCCAGCATGACGGTGAGCCCGAGGACGTCGCGCTCGCCCTTGAAGAACAGTACTGGCCGCGTCATGCGGGGGACAACCTGCCCGAGACCGGTGTCGGCCAGGTGCTGGCCCTGGCTGACCGGCTGGACACCCTGGTGGGTATCTTCGCCATCGGCCAGAAGCCCACCGGCGCCAAGGATCCCTACGGTCTGCGCCGCGCCGCCCTGGGCGTATTGCGCATCATCATCGAGCGGGACCTGGACCTGGACCTGCTGTCCCTGATCCAGGCGGCCGCCGATGCCTACACGGATACAGCGGTGGACGCCGCGGGTGCCGTGGAATCCGTATTCGATTACATGATGGAGCGCCTGCGCGCCTATTACAGTGACCGGGGAATCGGCGCGGACGTGTTCGAGGCGGTGCTGGCCTGCCGTCCGGTGCGGCCCCTGGACTTCGACCGCCGGGTGCGTGGCGTCGAGCACTTTCGCAGCCTGCCCGAGGCGGCGAGCCTCGCCGCCGCCCACAAGCGGATTCACAACATCCTCAAGAAGGTGGACGGCGGGCTGCCCGAGAAGATCGATGGGGCGCGATTCACCGAGGCGGCGGAAGCCGCCCTGTACGAGCGTCTCGAGGCCCTGCGGGCCACCGCGCTGCCCTTGTTCAGCGAGGGGCGCTACGCCGAGGGCCTTGCTGCCCTGGCCGCCCTGCGCGAACCGGTGGACCGTTTCTTCGACACCGTGATGGTGATGGCCGAGGATGCCGCCGTACGCGACAATCGCCTGGCCCTGCTCAACAGCCTGAGCGGACTGTTCCTGGAAGTGGCGGATATGTCGCGCCTGCAGCCGGGCGGTGAGGGCTGAGACAAGAGCCTGTTTACCACGAAGCTCACGAAGGCCACGAAGCACAGATGTATGGGTGTAAAAGATGTGCTCTCGCCAAGGCGGGAAGAACGCAAGGCAGGCAGAATCAAAAGGTCGATGCCCCGAGTTTTCGTATACGCCTAATGTCTTGGCGGTTACATTCATTCCATTCTTCGTGCCCTTCGTGGTGATACCCTCGACACGACCCGGCCAGGACACTCGATGACCCAGCGCAAACACTTCAAGCCGTTGCTCTACGTTCGCGCCACGCTGTTCTGGCTGGGCTTTGCACCGTCCACGATCTTCTTCTCCCTGATCGGACCCCTGCTGCGACCCCTGTCCTGGCATGGGCGTTTTCGTTTCATGTCCCAGTGGACCCGCTTCAACGTCTGGTGGCTGGAACTCACCTGCGGACTGAAGTACGAGGTCCACGGCCGCGAAAACCTCACCGGTGATTCGGCCATCCTGCTCTGCAAGCACCAGTCCACCTGGGAGACGCTTGCCCTGCAGCGCTTCATCCCGCCCCAGGTGTGGGTGCTTAAGCGTGAGCTCATGCGCATCCCGTTCTTCGGTTGGGGTCTGTGGGTGATGGAACCCATCGCCATCGACCGGGGCGCCGGTCGCAAGGCGCTGGAACAGCTGGTGACGCAGGGTACGGATCGCCTGGAGCGGGGGCTGTGGGTGGTGACGTTCCCGGAAGGCACCCGGGTGGCGCCGGGTGAGAAGGGGCGCTACAAACAGGGTGGCGCCGTCCTGGCGGCGCGCACCGGACATCCCGTGGTGCCCGTGGCTCACAATGCCGGTATCTACTGGCCGCGCCACAGCTATGTGAAGTACCCGGGCACCATCCGGGTGGAGATCGGCCCGCCCATCGAGAGCCAGGGACGTGCGTCCGACGCGATTCTCAAGGAGGCCGAGGAATGGATCGAGTCACGGCAGAAGGTGCTCGACGCCGTGGAGCGTCCGTGAACCTGTTGCGTGGCCAGACGGTCGGTTATTTGTCCACACTGACCAGCGCCCATATCTTTCTTCCATGATTACCGAATTGATCAAGCTGCGTGACCGCAGTGTCTACCACGTCGAGGGCACATCCCCCGCCGTCTATTACATCGCGGATCAGGATCTGAACGGTGTGCTGGTCAACGCGCCTGCATTCAGCACCGAGCTTCGGGATGCCCTGGCTGCCATCGCGCCCTTGCGCTTCATTTATCTGCCCAGCCGATTTGGTGCCCGGGATCTCGATGCCTGGCGTGATGCTGGTGTAGAGGTGCTGGCCTACGAGGTGGAGGCGCCGTCCATCGAGGGCGGCGTGGACACCGCCTTCAACAACAAGGCGCGCTTCTCCCGTACTATCGACTTCCTGCCCATGGGTGGGGTCACCGAGGGCACCTGTGCCCTGCGGCTACGTAACAATCCGGGGGTGGTGTTCTTCGGCCCGGCCCTGGAGCCGGGGGAAGACGGCTGGCCGACGCTGGTGTTTCACGAGGAGGATTTTTCCCGGGAGTCCCGCTTGTTCGGTTCCCTGGGGATCCAGGATGTGAAGTTTGCCTACGCCTTCACCGATGTCTTCGACCCCGAGACCACCCGCTTCGGCCCCGACGCCGACCGGCACGTGAATGCGGCTATCGCGCGGGTTTTGGATAGTTAAAAGCTTTAACGCAGAGACGCGAAGGCGCAAAGGATCGCAAAAAGGCTTTTGATCATAAAAATATTTGCGATCCTTTGCGCCTTCGCGTCTTTGCGTTAAGTCTTTATAAGATGTGCTAAATGCGCAGATCCGCCACCGGTACCGGTTCGGCCAGGAAATTGCCCTGAGCGTAATCCACGCCGATGTGCTTGAGATGATCCAGGATCTCCAGTGACTCCACGTATTCCGCGATGGTGCGCTTGCCCATGACGTGGGCGATGTCGTTGATGGAACGCACCAGGGCCAGATCGGTTGGGTCGTGGGCGATGTCCTTGACGAACAGACCGTCGATCTTCAGGTAGTCCACCGGCAGGTTGCGCAGGTAGCCGAAGGAGGACATGCCGCTGCCAAAATCATCCAGAGCGAAGAGACAGCCCATATCGCCCAGTGTCTCGATCATGGTGCGCGCCTGGTTGAGGTTGGCGATGGCCACGGTCTCGGTGATCTCAAAGCAGATACGGTCCGCAGGTAGTGCGTGGCGCTTGAGTTGTCCCACCACGTAGTCCAGGAACGAAGGCTCGCCCACCGAGTGACCGGAGAGGTTGATGGCGCACAGGGCCAGGCTGTCACGTCCCAGCTGGTTGTCGCTGATCCAGGCGAAGGTGTGCTGTAACACCCAGCGGTCGATGGTGCCTGAGAGGTTGTAGCGTTCCGCCGCAGGCAGGAAGACGCCGGGGGGAATCAGCTCACCGTCCCCCCCCCTTCATCTTGATGAGCATCTCCAGGTGCATGCCGGGAGTCTCGAGAACGGGGTCCAGGGGGGTGATGGTCTGGCCGAACAGGCTCAGGTGACCTTCCTGCACCGCCTGGTGAATGCGGGCCACCCAGCGCATCTCGCCCTGACGGCGCATCAGGCTGGTGTCATCCTGTTTGAAAACGTGGATGCGGTTGCGCCCCTTCTCCTTGGCGGAATTGCAGGCGGTGTCCGCGGCGCTCATGACGGTGATCACGTTGCCGCTTTCGCGGGTCAGGGGCACCACGCCGATGCTGGCGGTGATGGTGTAGGTTTTTTCCTCCCAGCGAAAACGCAGCGCGCCGATGGCCCTGTTGAGCAGCTCTGCCTGCTGCAGGACCTCGGTGGGCGGGCAATCATGGAGGATGACGGCGAACTCGTCGCCGCCCAGCCGGGCGACCACGTCTCCCTGGCGAAGTTTCCGGGTGATGAGGTCGCCCATCTGGCGCAGGAGTTCGTCGCCAGCGGTGTGGCCGCTGGTGTTGTTGAGCACCTTGAACTGATCGAGATCGATGTACAGCAGGGCGCCGTCGTGCTCGCCTACCCGCGCACGGCGCAGGGATTGCTCAAGGCGAATGAGCAGTTCGCGCCGATTGAGCAGGCCGGTCAGGGCGTCGTGGGTGGCCTGATATTCAAGCTGGGTGCTTAGGGAGCGGAATTCGGTGGCGTTTTGCACTGTGACCACCGCGCCATCGCTGGCCGGTTCCACATGGCAGTGCACCACGACCGCCTTGCCGTCCTTGCGCCACAGGGTCAGCGCCGGCAGCCTGTGGGGGCCGCGACCGGACAGGGCGGTGCGCAGGGAGTCGGCGTGGGCGGAGGCGGGTTCGGGGTCATCCAGTGCGGCGGCCGCCGCATGATGTGCCGGCGGCGCAACATGCAACCGGTCCACGGCGGACTGGGTCAGGAGTTCCGGACGCGTGTAGCCAGTGAGTGCCAGCCCCGCCCGGTTGATATAGACGATGCGTCCTTCCCGATCCGTGCGATAGATGACCGCACTGGCCCGTTCCAGGGTGTCGTGCATCTGCTGGGTGAGGGCCTGGAGTTGCCCCTGGGGGGCGTCGCCACGTGAGCCGCCCGGATCAGGGGCGTTCTGGGTCTGGGGGGGTGATGTATCCAAGCGTCGTGTCTCCATCACGGCTTACCCCTCCGACTATAACCTAGATCTTTCGGTGATTGTCAGCGCTGGGCAGGCGATCCCCCAGCAGGACACGGATCGCGATGCCGGCCAGGGTATAGCCGAACAGGGGCGGCAGGTAGGAAATGGTGCCGTTCACCGCCCGGGCGCGGCCGGGGTTCGGTCCATCCAGCGGGCGGTGTTCGGTGCCCTTGATGGGCTGCTCCAGGGAGTAGACCACCGGATAGCGCAGGTTTGCGCCCATGCGTCTCAGGCGTTTGCGAAGCTCCCGTGCCAGGGGGCACAGGGAGGTATCCGAGAGGGGGCCGATGCGCAGCGCGCCGGGGTCGAGCCGGCCACCAGCGCCCATGCTGGAGGCCACCGGGATGCCCTGCTCCTGACAGTGATGGACCAGTGCGGCCTTGCAGGCGATAGAGTCGATGCAGTCCAGGGCATAGTGGACATCCGTGGGCACCACCTCGGCCACATTGCTGGGGGAGAGGAAGTTGCTGGCGATGTGGATCTGTATCTCGGGATTGATGTCCCGGATGCGTTCGGCCATGACCTCGGATTTGGGGCGCCCCAGCGTGGAGTGCAGGGCCACCAGTTGGCGATTCATGTTGGACGGCCCGACCGCGTCATGGTCCAGCAGGGTCATGCGGCCCACGCCGGCCCGGGCGATTGCCTCGGCCGCATAGCTTCCCACACCACCCAGTCCGGCGATGAAGACATGTCTGCTGGACAATTGCTCCAGGCCCTCTGGCCCGACGAGCAGGGCGGTGCGTTCGTGAATGGGATTCATGGGTTCAGGATTGTAACGCAAGCTTGGGAGACGGAAAGTATTCCGTCGGTGCAGTGGCCTTAACAGGCTGTTGAAAAAGCCTCGGGCGGCGCCATGCTGCGTTGGAAAGCGGCTCAAAGCGTCCAAGCGACCTGGGCTCATGTACTCCCACATACACTGCGCTTTTTCGCCGCTTTCCGCCTTGCTTGGCATCCACAGGAGTCTTTTACAACAGCCTGTTAAGTGAACGTCGTGAGCTTATGGGGCGAGGCCGAACAGGCGTCGTGCGTTGTCCGTCGTGATCTCTGCCAGGTGCTGGACCTCCATGCCCCGCAGCGCCGCGATCTCGGCGGCCACCTCGGGCAGGAAGGCGGGTTCGTTGCGTTCACCCCGGTGTAGCGCTCCGGGCTGATCCGGTGAATCGGTTTCCAGCACGATGGCCTCCAGGGGGAGGCTCGTGACCACCCGCCGCAGGCGCTGGGCGCGAGGATAGGTGACCGGTCCGCCGAGGCCCAGCAGGCAGCCCAGGTCGATCAGGGTGCGCGCCTGTTGCTCGCTGCCGCTGAAGCTGTGTACCACGCCACGCACACCAGGGAACTGTCTCAGGGCCTTGGTCACCTGGTCCACAGCACGCCGGGCGTGGATGATGACCGGCAACTTGAATTCGTGGGCCAGTGCCAGCTGTCCGGTGAAGTACTGCCATTGGGCATCGGGGTCCAGGTCGCCGATGAAGTAATCCAGCCCGCACTCGCCCACGGCCACGGGTCGTTCCCGTTCGATCCAGGCCTTGAGTTCATCCAGGTCCGAAGGCCTGTGCTCGTTAAGGAACATGGGGTGCAGCCCGTAGGCGGGATGAAGCCGCGCATCACTGGCCGCCACCGCCTTGAGCTTCGGCCAGCTGGCCCGGGTCACCGCCGGCAGAACCTGTGCCTCGACGCCGGCGGCCTGAGCGCGCGCCCAGCAGGCGTCACGGTCCGCGTCAAAGGCGGTGTCGTCGAAGTGGCTGTGGGTATCAATAAACAAGTGGTTAGTCTCAAGTGGCTAGTGGCTAGGGGCCCCCTCCCCAACCCTCCCCCGCGATGCGGGGGAGGGGGTTTCATTCTCCCTCTCTCTCAGGGAGAGGGCCAGGGTGAGGGTGGTTTCCCTTGCCACTTGAGACTAGCCACTAGCCACTGCCTTCAAGCCACTGCCCTCAAGGGCAGGGGTTAGGGTGCCGTCCATGGATCGTCTCGATGGCCTCCAGCACCTCATCAGTGAGCACCACTTCGGCGCTGTCGATATTCTCCTTGAGCTGTTCCAGGCTGGTGGCGCCGATGATGTTGCTGGTCAGGAAGGGGCGCGAGTTGATGAAGGCCAGGGCCATCTGGACCGGGGAGAGGCCGTGGGCCCGGGCCAGTTCCACGTAGGCGCGGGTGGCGGCGACGCCCTGTTCGTTGGTGTAGCGGGAGAAGCGGGAGAACAGGGTGATGCGCGCACCCTCGGGCATGTTGTCCAGGTACTTGCCGCTAAGTACCCCAAAGCCCAGGGGCGAGTAGGCCAGCAGGCCTACCTGTTCGCGGATGGCCATCTCCGCCAGGCCCACCTCGAAGCTGCGGTTGAGCAGGTTGTAGGGGTTCTGGATGGACACGAGCCTCGGCCAGTGATTGCGTTCGGCCAGGCGCAGGTATTCCATCACGCCCCAGGGGGTTTCGTTGGAAATGCCGATGTGACGCACCTTGCCCTGGCGCACGAAGTCGTTGAGCACTTCCAGAGTTTCGGCGATCGGTGTGGCGTCGGCGTCCTCCTGGTGTGCATAACCCAGGCTGCCGAAGAAGTTGGTGGGTCGGGCCGGCCAGTGGATCTGGTAGAGGTCCAGGTAATCGGTGTTGAGCCGGCGCAGGCTGTCTTCCAGTGCCTCGGTCATGTGGGGTCTGTCCAGGCGCGGGCCACCCCGGAAGTAGTCCACCCACTCCCCGGGTCCGCATACCTTGGAGGCCAGCACGATATCGTCACGCCGTGCGCGTTTCTTCAGCCAGCTGCCGATATAGGCTTCGGTGCGGCCCTGGGTCTCGGCCATGGGCGGCACGGGATAGAGTTCGGCGGTGTCGATGAAGTTGATGCCCCGTTCCAGGGCATAGTCCAGCTGGCTGTGGGCCTCGGCCTCGGTGTTCTGCTCGCCCCAGGTCATGGTGCCCAGGCAGATGAGACTCACGTCGATGTCGGTGTTGCCGAGTTTGCGTGTTTGCATGTGGACTCCGGGATCAAAAGCGTTCAACGCAAAGGCGCGAAGACGCAAAGAGCGCAAAGGTCTAGCAGGTGGCTACGCCGCGAAGCGGCGTAGCCAAAACGATTTGTATTGCGTCCTCTGCGTCTTCGCGCCTTTGCGTTGGATGTTCGCCTTTTAAAGAAACAAGGTCAGCACGCCCGTGTATCCGTACAGGCGGTTATGAAAGATTTCGCCGTTGGCGAAGAATCCGACCAGCGGGATGTCGCCCAGTTCCTCGGCGATGATGCGCAGCTCCATGGAGCCTTCGCCGAACTGGTGTCGACCGCGGCCCAGGCAGGAGACGTAGACGGCACCCCGGGCGCCGTCGGGGGCGCGGCGTTTGAGGTCGGCCAGCATGCGGCGCAGGTCCTCCAGCGCGGCATTGCCATCCCGGCGGCAGAACAGGACCTCATCGCCCTCGCGCACATGCTCGCCAATGGCCACCAGCCGCTGACCGGGGTCCACGGCGACCAGGTTGCGCACCAGGTAATCCCGGGTGTCGGAACCGGGCACCGGCAGGCCGGCGACGATGAAGCCGCCCGCCCGCTCGAGGTCACGGGCCAGCACCTCGCCGATGTCCTCCTCGAACACATCCAGGGCCGGGCGTCCGTCCAGCTGGATGAGCACGTTGCTGTTGGCCTGGGTGATGCGGTGCACGGGGCCGATGGGGGTACATCCCTGGGTGTGGGCGGTGGCCACGGGCACGGACTCGGCGAACAGGACGCCGGAGACGGCGCCGTTGACCACGCCGCCGGCCAGGTGCGCGTAGTCGCCCTGGGAGGAGGCCAGTCCGCCCACACCGAACAGCTGGGTGGTCTCACCGATGTGCTTGATGATGGCCGTGGTGGTGCCCTGGGTGGGATCGGCATGGAGCAGGGCCAGGCGTGCCGGGTCGTCGCTGGGCCAGGTCTCCAGCAGCGCGACCAGCGGGTCGTCGTTTTCGGTGAGTGGTGCCAGGATGCGGGCACGGCCTTCGGGGAAACTGCCGAGCATGGCTACGGCCGCCGGACGGTCGTAGATTTCGCGGCCGGTGATACACAGGGCAATCCCCACGGTACCGGTCCAGCGCTTTACGCCGGTGGCCTCGCCCAGGCTGTCCAGGAGTTCGGGCAGTTGTCGGGCCAGGGCATCGGTGACATACAGAAAGCCCAGGGCCTCACCCTGATCGGGTGTGATCAGGCGGGCCGCGAGGCTGGCGGCAACGGTTTGGGCGTCGGCGCCTTCGGCGGCGGCAATGGAGAAGGGCATGGGTTTGCTCATAGGCCCAGGTGGTCCAGCATGGCTTTGGCCTCGTTGTCGCTGATGGGCATGCCGGGCACCGCCTCGAAGCCCGCGTGGGTGACGCTCAGTGTGGCGTGATGCCGTGCGTCCAGTTCGTCGAGAAACCACTGGATCTCGCTGGGATGTACGGCCTGCCGGCCCCGGGTGAGGTGGCGCACACGCAAGTGTGGCGGGCTGACCTGTACCAGCAGAGGCATGGGTAGGCCCAGGGGCAGTAGGTAGTCACGCACGAACGCTTCCACGGGAGACGGATGACGCGCATCGATGTGTCGCGTATCCAGGCGAAAATGCCCGCCGCCTCCCGGCTGCTTGAGCAACTCCTCCAGCCAGTCCGGTGGAAAGCCTTCGTGGACGATCAGGGTGCGTCCAGTGAAGCGCTCCAGGAATTGTTGGCGCAGCCGCTGAGGATTCGGGCGCCGGCGCAGGAAGAAACGCATGTGCAATCCATCGTTCTGGGTACGGCATTCATGATAGCAAGTCGAGGGACCTGGTTCGTCAACCCCTACAATATCACCGTGCATCAGGCTGGGCAGTACACCCTGTAGGAGCGGCGACTTAGCCGCGAATGGCTGCTGTCTCCCCTGGTGTCGTTGTTCGGCCCGGGGTCGGGCCTCCTACATGATCACCCATAAAAACGCCCTGTGCGTCTCAGACGCACAGGGCTTTCGGTCTTCAGGCGAAGCGGTTTAGCTGCGCTTGGAGATCATGTCGCCGATGATGGGAGCCAGGATGATTTCCATGGCCAGCCCCATCTTGCCGCCGGGCACCACGATGACGTTGCGCCGGGACATGAACGAGTTGTGGATCATGTTCAGCAGGTAGGGGAAATCCACGCCGAACTTCTTGGGGTCCTTGAAGCGGATCACCACCATGCTCTCATCGGGGGTCGGGATGTCCCGGGCGATGAAGGGGTTGGAGGTGTCCACGGTGGGCACGCGCTGGAAGTTGATGTCGGTGCGCGAGAACTGCGGGGTGATGTACTTCACGTAGTCGGGCATGCGACGCAGGATGGTGTCCACGATGGCTTCGGCGGAATACCCGCGCTCCTCGTTGTCGCGGAAGATCTTCTGGATCCACTCCAGGTTGACGATGGGCACCACGCCCACGCCAAGGTCCACTTGCTTGGAGATGTCGGTCTTGTCGTCCGCGGCCAGGCCGTGCAGGCCTTCGTAGAACATCAGGTCGGTGCCCTTGGGGATGTCTTCCCAGGGGGTAAACTCGCCGGGCTTAAGGCTCAGCTTCAGGCGTTCGTTGTGCTCCTCGGCTTCTTCATCACTGTGAATGTAGTAGCGCTTCTTGCCGCCGCCGGTCTTGCCGTAGGTCTTGAACAGGCCTTCGATCTTGTCGAACAGGTTTGCGTCGGGGCCGAAGTGGCTGAAGGTGTTGTTGCCGGACTCAGCGGCCTTCTTCATGGCCGCCTTCATCTCCACGCGGTTGTAGCGATGGAAGCTGTCGCCTTCGATGATCACCGGGCTGATATTCTCGCGCAGGAAGATGTGCTCGAAGGCGCGCTTGACGGTGGAGGTACCGGCGCCGGATGAACCGGTGACCGCAACAATAGGATGTTTCTTCGACATGTATGCTTACTCCTTGGCGTTAATAATAGTGATCGAACTCGTGCCCGTCAGTCTTCCAGGACACACCCCCTAAAAAATCAGGTTCAGCATAACAAGCGAGACAATCAGGAACAGCACCGTCATGATGCCGCCGGCCTTCATGAAGTCCTTCACCCGATAGCCGCCGGGACCCATGATCAGGGCGTTGACCTGGTGGGTGGGAATCAGGAATGAGTTGGACGTGGCGATGGCCACGGTGAGCGCGAACACGCGGGGGTCCGCGTCCATGCCCATGCCCTGGGCGGTGAAAGCGATGCTCACCGCCAGGGGTACCAGCAGCACCGTCGCGCCCACGTTGGACATCACCAGGGTAAAGAAGGTGGCCAACACGGCGATCGCTGCCTGCAGCACCCATGGGGAGACGTCGCCCAACAGGCTGAGCGTCTGATGGGCGATCCAGCCGGCGGTGCCGGTGTCCTGTACCGCGGCCCCCAGCGGGATGAGGCTGGCCAGCAGGAACACGGTCTTCCAGCTCACTGACTTGTAGGCCTCGTCCATGTTCAGCACGCCGGTGAGGATCATGCCGACGGCCCCCACCAGCAGCGCCACCGACAGACGCAGATCGGTGAACAGGATCAGCCCGAGGGCGACGGCGAAAAACACCAGAGCGTAACTCACCTTCTGGGGCCGCAGTTCCTCATGGGGGTATTCGCTGGTGACCACTACGAAATCGCGGTCCTTCTCCAGGCGCGCCAGGGCGCTCCAGCTGCAATGGCAGACCAGGGTGTCGCCGGCCTGCAGGGGCACGTCACGCAGACCTTCGCGGATGGTCTCCTCGCCCCGGTGAATGGCCAGCACGGACAGGCCGTAGGTCTTGCGTAGGAACAGTTCCGTGACGGTCTTGCCGATCAGCCCGGAGCCGGGCGGGATGACCACCTCGCCGATGCCCGCCTTGGTGTGGGAGAGCACATCGGAGAACACGTCCAGATTCTGGGAGCTCTCGGCCTTGGAGCGACTGGCGAATTCGTCCAGCCGCTCGGCGCGACCGAGTACCGCCAGCTGCACGCCGCCTTCCAGCGGATAGCCGGCCCACGGCTCAACGCGCAGATCGCCGCCGACCAAGGAGCCGACCACCTGTATGCCGTATTCCTGCTCCAGTTCCCCCACACTGTGACCGGACAGGGCGTGGTCGGCGGGCAGACGGAATTCGCGGATGGTGTAGTCCAGGCCGTAGACGCGCTGGAAGTAGCCCATGGCGCTCTCGCCGCTGGCGGCATCGTTGCTCACCACGGGCAGCACGTAGCGGCCCAGCAGCACGAAGTAGATGATGCCCGTGGCCACCAGGGCCAGGCCGATGGGGGTCACGTCGAACAGGTTGAAATGCTCCATGCCTTCGGGCAGCAGGTCGTTGAGAAGGATCAGGGGGCTTGAGCCCACCATGGTCATGGTGCCGCCCAGGATGGCGCAAAAACCCATGGGCATGAGCAGCCGGGACATGGGCAGGCCGGTGCGCGCGGAGATGCGCGAGACCACGGGCAGGAACAGAGCGGCCGCGCCCACGTTCTGCATGAAGCTGGAGATCACGCCTACGGTGCTGGAGATCAGCGGGATGATGCGTTGTTCCGTGGAGCCGCCCACGCGCATGATGAAGACAGCGACCTTGCTCATGACCCCGGTCTTGTCCAGACCCGCGCCGATGATCATCACCGCAATGATGGAGATCACCGCATTACTGGCAAAGCCGTCGAACAGCTTGTGGGTGTCGGCCACACCCCCCAGGCCCGGCACCATGCTGAGCAGGCCCAGCAGCACCATCACCAGCACTGCAGCCACGTCGACCCTGACGATTTCGGAAACGAAAAGGAAGATGGTGAAGCCCAGCAGTCCGAGGACCACCATCATCTCCGGTGTCAGTGCGATGGTTTCTTGCATGGTTAAAGGGTCAGCCCGTGTCGATTGGCGCCTCTGAATATTGCTGCGCGCATCCTGAACACCCGAATCCGCAGCCTCATCGCACGGACCGGAGTGTCCAATCTGACGCACTCGGAATAATTCAGAGGTGCCCTTATTATGAGTAATAGTCACAAAAAAGGCTGGGATTATCCCATTGCGGCCGGACAAAGCCAAGCTGGACCCTGATTGGGTGCCGTGGCGGTCTGTTGGGCTATGCTCCCCAGAGGTCAAATCCACAGGAATCAGGGGATATGTCGTGATGGGCAGTGATCTTTCGCCGGTAGGCCGTTTCAAGAACCTGTTGCTGGCCATCGAGGGCACGGAGTACAGCAAGGCAGCCGAACGGGTGGCCCTGGCCTTTGCCCTCAGCTGTGGCGCCAGGCTGGTGGCGTTGCGGGTGGTGGTCACCAACCCCGAATACGAGGCCATGGCCCCGGAGCGTGTTCGTGCCGAGGCCGAGGAGGCCCAGAAGTACCTGTCCGCACTGGCGCAGGGTGCCAGGGCCGAGGGGCTGGAGATCGAGCCCCTGCTTCGCCATGGCGCCGACCCGTTTATGGAGATTGTGGATGGTGCCGAGGAAATGAATGCCGACGTGATCATCATGGGTCGGCGCACCCGCAGCGACCTGGCCCGGCTCATGATGGGCGATTCCACGGCCAAGGTCATCGGTCACTGCCCCTGTAGTGTGCTAGTGACGCCCCGCTCCGCCCCCGTGCCCGCCAAGGGGGTCCTGGTGGCCACCGACGGTTCGCGTCTGTCCGATGCCGCCTGTGTCGCCGCCGCCCGTCTCAGTAAGGTATTCGGCCTGCCCCTGAGCGTGCTCTCCGTCGTGCCCGCGGGGCAGGGGGCCGAGCACAAGTCGGAGGCCCTGGGTGTCATCGACCGGGTGCGCGAGGCCCTGGTTGGGGAGGGACTTCAGGTGCAGGGCATCGTGGAGGAGGGCCGACCCGACCAGGTGATCCTGGAAGTGGCCACCCGGCAAGGCGCCGACCTGATCGTCATCGGCAGCCACGGCCGCACCGGCCTGCAACGCCTGCTCATGGGCAGCGTGGCGGAGCGCGTGGTGGGTCAGGCGGAGGTGGCCGTACTCGTCGTTAAGTGACGACGAGTACGGAAGGTTGAGGGATGAGGGTTGAAGGATGAATGGGTACCCCCTCGCCCTCAGGGAGAGGGTCGGGGTGAGGGTGGTTTTCATTCATCCTTCAACCCTCATCCCTCAACCTTCTCGAAGAGAACGTCCCACACCCCGTGCCCCAGTCGGTGCCCGCGCTGCTCGAACTTGGTAAGTGGGCGCTGCTCCGGGCGGGGTGCAAAGCCTTCGGTGGTGTTGCGAAAGGCCGGCGTAGTCTGCATCACTTCCATCATGTGCAGGGCGTAGTCTTCCCAGTCCGTGGCCAGGTGCAGGACGCCGCCAGGGGCCAGGCGGGTGGCCAGCAGGGCCACGAAATCAGGCTGGATGATGCGCCGCTTGTGGTGGCGTTTCTTGTGCCAGGGGTCCGGGAAGAACACCTGGACCCTGTCCAGGCTGCCCGGCGGGATCTGGTGTTTCAGCACCTCCACCGCGTCGTGGCACATGACCCGCTGGTTGCTCAGTCCCAGGGCCTCGATACGCTGTAACAGGTGCCCCACCCCGGGCCGGTGCACCTCGATGCCAATGAAATCCCGTTCCGGCGCCGCCTGGGCCATATCTGCCAGGCTTTCCCCGTTGCCAAAGCCGATTTCCAGGGTGATAGGCGCAGATCGACCGAATATCGCCGCCAAATCCAGCGTGTTGCCCGAATAATCCACCCCAAAGCGTGGCCACAGCTCATCCAGCGCCCGCTGCTGGCCAGCGGTCAGTCGGCCCTCCCTGCGCACGAAGCTGCGGATGGGGCGGTGGGGTTTCGGGTTGGCCTCGGCCATGGGGGGTCTCTGTTTATTAAAGCTTTTTTACCACGAAGCACACGAAGGGCACGAAGAAAGGAATGTTTTCTCGCAAAGACGCAAAGGGCGCCAAGAGATCAATCTAGGAAAAGGCTTTTACGCCAGGTTCAAGGATTTTCTTGGCGCTCTCTGCGTCTTGGCGAGAGTCGCATTTAACACAAGCGGCCAATGTCACCCGGCTGAAGGCTTTAGCACGGGACCTGAAAACACCCGGGCCCCATTCCAGACATCTTCATGCCCTTCGTGTGCTTCGTGGTGAACGGTTCCTAAAAGAACGTCCCCTCCACAGGAGACGACGCCGAAGCATAGCGCTTGCGGGGCATGCGCCCGGCGCGGAAGGCCTCGCGGCCGGCCTCGATGGCCTTTTTCATGGCGCTGGCCATGAGTACAGGGTCTTTGGCGGCGGCGATGGCGGTGTTCATGAGCACGCCGTCGCAGCCCAGTTCCATGGCAATGGCCGCATCGGAGGCGGTGCCCACGCCGGCGTCCACCAGGATGGGTACCGAGGCGTTTTCCACGATCTCCAGGATGTTGTAGCGGTTCTGGATCCCTAAGCCCGAGCCGATGGGAGCGGCCAGGGGCATCACCGCCACACAGCCGATCTCCTCCAGGCGCTTGGCCAGGATGGGGTCGTCGCTGGTGTAGACCATCACGTCGAAGCCATCCTTCACCAGGGTCTCGGCGGCAGCCAGGGTCTGCACCACGTCCGGATACAGGGTCTTCTCGTCGCCTAGTACCTCCAGCTTTACCAGCTTGTGGCCGTCCAGCAGTTCCCGGGCCAGGCGGCAGGTGCGCACGGCGTCCTCGGCGCTGTAGCAGCCGGCGGTGTTGGGCAGGTAGGTGTAGCGGTCCGCCGGGAGCGCGTCCAGCAGGTTGGGCTCGCCGGGGTTCTGGCCGATGTTGGTGCGCCGGATGGCCACGGTGATGATCTCGGCGCCGCTGGCCTCGACGGCCGCACGGGTCTCGTCCAGGTCCTTGTACTTGCCGGTGCCCACCAGCAGGCGGGAGGCGAAGGTCTGTCCGGCGATAATGAGGGGGTCGTTATAGGTCTGTGACATCTGGGATTCCGGTTTGCTCGGGTTCAGCCGCCGCCGATGGCGCGTACGATCTCGATCTTGTCCCCGGCCTGCAGGATATGCGTGGCCTGTTCGCTGCGGGGCACGATCTCGCCGTTCACCTCCATGGCCAGGCGTTGCCCGGTCAGGTCCAGGTGATCGATCAGCCCCGCCGCCGTGAGGTCGTCAGGCAGGGCACGGGTTTCGCCGTTGAGGGTGATTTCCATGGTCGTTCGTGCAGGTTGTGCGGGTAATCGCCCATTCTAAGGCAGATGCGCGATGCAGGATACACGCTGCCTTGTAGGTTCATGTAAAGGCGTTTGAACCACGAAGCCCACGAAGGGCACGAAGTGGAATGGATCAAAAGCGAAATTCAATCTCTCGCCAAGACGCAAAGGGCGCAAAGAAAGTCGATCATCATATAGGGCGCCCCGTGGGCGCCGCCCGCCCTTGATCATGCCGGGGAAAACGTGGCCCGCCATACAGATTTCCCTTGGCGCTCTTTGCGTCTTTGCGAGAGAAATTTCTTGGACCTCCTTCGTGCCTTTCGTGGGCTTCGTGGTTGAACGATGATCGCCGCAGCTACCGATTTGCCTTTCCTTGCTCCCGCGCTGTGGATAAAATGGTGACCTCATGCGGGTGTAGTTCAATGGTAGAACGGTAGCTTCCCAAGCTGCATACGTGGGTTCGATTCCCATCACCCGCTCCACTGCATCAATCTGCGGACTTCCGCAGAAGTCCAAGAGAGTCTGCAAGTCGTTGCCACACAAAGACTTTTCCTCTCTTTGACGTTCTGCCGTGGTCCACTGCGATCCGCCTACAGCCGGGACTTTTGAGTCCATAAACAAGTCCATTTTTGAGGGCGCGGCTGATTCCGGATTGTTGATGGAGGGGCGAGGTCGACGTGACCAGTATCTGGTTCCTGACTCATGTTCAGGAGCAAGAGCATGGCACTCTCAGACCTGGCCGTTCGACAGGCCAAGGCAACTGGCAAGGCATACACCCTTCCCGACTTGGATGGCCTCTCCCTGGCCGTCACGGCTGCAGGGGGCAGGACTTGGCACTACCGCTACTACTGGGCGGGCAAGCAGAAGCGGATGTCGCTCGGCACCTACCCGGAGGTGACGCTTCGCGAGGCCCGCAGCCTACGCGATGAAGCGCGCGCCCTGCTGGCCAAAGGCATCAATCCTCGCGTTCACCGCAAGCAGAAGCGCACCGCTGTCCGGCTCGCCGACGAAAACACCTTCGAGGCGGTGTATCGCAAGTGGCTCAAGCATCGCGGGCTCAGCCTCAAGGAAGGCCGGCAGACGACCCTCTCGATACTTCCGCGCATCTTCGACAAGGATGTGTTGCCGACCTTGGGCAAGCGGTCGATCTATGAGATCAAGCGTCCCGACCTCTTGGAGGTGATCGCCAGAATCGAGAAACGCAGGGCGCTCTCCGTCGCCGAGAAAGTCAGGGCGTGGTTCAACCAACTGTTCCGCTACGCACTGGTGATCGTGCCGGGCCTGGAGCAGAACCCTGCCTCCGATCTCGACGTGGTGGCGCTGCCACTGCCGCCCGTCAACCACAACCCGTTCCTGCGCATGGCCGAGTTGCCAAAGCTGCTGCAGAGGCTGCGCAGCTATCGCGGCAGGCGGCAGACCCAGCTCGGGCTGCGGCTATTGCTGCTGACCGGCGTGCGAACCGGAGAGCTGCGACAGGCGATGCCGGATCAATTCGACCTGGACCGTGGGCTGTGGATCATCCCGCCCGACGTCGTGAAGCAACTCCAGGTGGATATGCGCAAGAAGCGGCAGCAGCCGAAGGACATCCCGCCATACATCGTGCCGCTGTCGATTCAGGCCGTGGAGATCGTCCGGCACCTGCTGGATGAGTTCAAGCCGGCGCAGCGCTACCTGTTCCGGCACGACAGCGACTTGAAAAAGCGCATCAGCGAGAACACGCTCAATGGTGCGCTCAAACGCATGGGCTATCAGGAACGCCTGACCGGACACGGTATCCGTGGCACGATGTCCACTGCGCTCAACGAGATCGGCTACCCGAAGGTCTGGGTGGATGCGCAGCTCTCGCATGTCGATCCCAACAAGGTCAGCGCGACCTACAACCATGCCGAGTACGTGGAGCAGCGTCGTCGCATGATGCAGGACTGGGCCGATCGACTCGACCTCTTCGAGCAGAGCCAGGTCGAGGCGGCCAGCATGCCGCTCACCGTGCATCTGGAAGGCGTGCCCGCATTCCCGAGTGAGCAAACCGCAAGCGCACCCTCCACGCCGGTTGCCGCTTCGCCAATCCTGCTCGTGACGAAGCCGGGTGACGCCATGCCGTTGGTTTCTGCCGCCGCGCATCGGCTGCCGGCGGTTCCACCCCCTCGATCGGCCGCGCCGCTGGTGCCTTCGGACATTCAGCGCGAGAGGATGGAGCTGTTCGATGTCTTCGAAGCGCCGCACAACCTCCCCGTCGCTGCGTTTGCCAAGATGGCGGGCAAATCCCGCAGATGGATCAGCTACGAGATCAAGGCGGGCAACTTGCTGGCATTGAACGTAGGCAACCGCGGCCAGCGCGTGCCGGACTGGCACCTCGACCCACACAAGCACGAGCTGATCCAGTCCGTCCTGAAGCTGACCAGGGGTGCGGACCCCTGGCAGATCTACCATGCACTGCTGCAACCGCGCTCGATGCTGCGGGAGCGTTCGGCACTGGAGGGTGTGACTGCCAGCAATCTCGACAAGCTCGTCATGGCCGTGAGCACAGCCGTGAAGGAAAGCGAATGGACCCCGCAACGAGTCGGGGCTGCCTAGCAACAGGTGCGGGATCGTGGCGAAACCGCGATCCCCGCGCGTCTGTCAGGACACCAAGCGCGCGCGGCGGGCGAATCTTGCCTGGGTGTCCGACAAGGAAGCGTTGCGACGGAGCAGGTAAGCCATCACGATCGTTGGTGCGCCCGCCAGCGGCCGCACGGCGATACCTCGGCGTAGGTAGCTCGCCAGTCTCGCGGCAGGCGCAATGGCGATCCCGTACCCGGCGGCAACCAGCGTCATCGCCACGTCGAATGTCTCCACCGTTTGCTCTCGCTCTTGCAGCGCGTTCTCGAACACGCGCTGCACGGTCATGCGCCATGGTTCATCGGCGGTGGACTGCGAGCAGATCGAGGGCTGCTTGAGCACTTCCTGGCACGGCACTTCACGGTAGGCCAGCAGGTGGGAGCGCTTGGCCACGGCGACCGCCAGCGTGTCATGCCACAGCGGCTCGCATATCCAGCCAGGCCACTGCCAGGCAGCCGCAGACAGGGCGAAGTCGAAGCCGTCGCCCGGCAGCTCCGCGCCTCGACCGGGATCTGTCCATCCGGCCAGGACGGCATGGGTCTCCGGCTCTTCGGCACGCTGCAGGGCGAGCACGTCGGCGAGTTGGGGAGGCACCCATTCGCCGAGGACGGCCATGCGAATTTCGGCGGTGATGTCACTCGATTCCACGTCCAGCTCTCCCCAGGCGGTGAACTCGTCGCAACTGATCTCGAAACCGTTGAATGAGTTAAGTTTAACGTGGTTTAAATATTGACCATGTTCGACGCTTTTGGCAATGCAAAAGCGATCGATCCAAAGAGGCCGCCCCACCGGCACCACTACCTACGAAGCGGAACCAGCCATCGCGTTTGGGGCCGCCGTGCGGGAAGAAAGAACCAACCAGGGTATCGCTCAGGAAACGCTGGCCCACATGGCCGGCATCGAACGGTCGCACATGGGCAAGATCGAGCGCGGCGAGCATGTCCCCACGCTCCCGCTCATCCTCAAGATCGCCCGTGCGCTGAAATGCAGTTCCGCCCACTTGATGACTATGACCGAAGCCAAGCTGGCAGGGTCGGCCCCATCCGCGGATTGAAGTCGGCCTGCACAGCGGTCGCATGCCTACTCCTGATCGTCGTCCTTGCCCCCAAGGGCTGAATCTTCGCGCTTTGCGGCTTCGTTGAGGAGCCGCAGGTATGGGTTGTCTGGCGGCGTCTCCTGGAACAGCGTATCCGGGCTGGCGAGCAGGTAGCCGTGCAGTCGGCGCGACTTGCGAGGCCCGGTGACTTCGCAGGTCCAGATGTTCAGCCCGCTGGGCTGCTTGCGGTGCTGTCCCAGCTTCTCGAAGCGCTTCTGTACCCACTGCCACCCCTCCACCTTCTCCTGCTTGGCCAGCGTGGCGACTTGAAGGTACTCCTGCGCGTAGCGCTGGAACACGCCGGGGCTGACGAGGTAGGTCGTACCGGCGACGGTATGCACCAGGGCCTTGGCGTCGTTGATGATGAGCTTGCGCGTCTGGATGCTCTGACGCAGCCAGGCCATGAAGTGCGCCCCAGAGGGCTCCGCGCGATCCTGGGCAGGCGCGAGGCTCATCTGCGGCGGGGGCACGGTCGAAGGGGCCGGTTCGGCCTCGGCAACAGGGCAACTCGGGGTCTCCGGTGCCGTGGGTGGAGCGGTGTCGCCCAGCAGGTCGAGCAGCGCGGCCACGCCGGTGTCCGTGGCTGCGGATGCGATCGGCGCCGTGCTCGCGGGTGCAGCTTCGATGCCTTCCACGTGCGGCCCATCGGCCACCGCCTGTTCCTCTTCGAGCTGCACACGGCCTGCGAACGGCGCCGGCCGGTCGGCGGCATCCCAGATCATCGCCGGCGAGAGTTTCAGGAAGGTGAAGGCGTGCGACCAGCCGGCGTCGCTGGTGACGGTAGCCTTCCAGATCGCCTTCCCATCCGGCGTCGGTTGCACGATGCCGTGATCCTGCAGCACGTTGAACACCGCCGTATTGCTCGCCGGGATGCCGTCGATGCCCTGTGACAGCAAATGTGCGCGCAGCTTGTCGGAGACGGTCTTGCTCACCAGCCACAAGCCATCTTGGGTCAGCCAACCGTCCGCCGGGCCGGCCTGGTTCAACTTGAACTCTTCCCTGAGCAGGTAGCGCAAGCCGTCAAGCAATTTGCGTTGCAGCGCATGCTTGGGCGCCGCCAGCGCCTTGCTGGGATCGCCGCCGAGTTCCTGGGCGACCGATGCCTGATCGGCCTGCACGACCAGCTCGCCGAGCGTGCCGGCGTGCTCGTACTGGCCGGCCAGCACATACAGCAGCGCGGCCCAGAGGTCGGGATAGCCGCTGAGCCAGTCGAAGATGTCCCGATCGAGAAGGCACGCGTAGAGCAGCCCGGTGGCGGCACTGTGCAGGCGGTACTCACGCTCCTTTCGGTAACGGAAGCGGTAGGGCTTTCGCAGCGGGCCGTGCCAGGGATGCCAGAGGCTGCCGTCGGCATGCTCGACGTGCAGATCGACCGCAATCTTGCCGATGTCGTGCAGCAGGGCCGCGTATGCCGTGCCTGCGGTCCAGGCTTCGGCCTGGGCCGCCTGTGCCTCTGGCGTCACGCCCGCAGGCAGCAGGTAAGACTGCCGCAATTTCAGCGCGTAGGCGACGATCTCCAGGCCGTGGTCCAGCATGCCGCCCGGATAGGCGTGGTGGTGGCTCTCGGAGGCCGGGAACTGCTGGACCAGCTCGGCGTAGCGCTCCAGTGGGGCGAGGTAGAGCGTGGCGAACTGTCGGCGCGAGAGCGATGTGCGCTGCCAGATGTGTTCCAGCAGTTTCTGCCGGCGCGGCGTCGCCAGCAGCGATGCGGCCGACTCCGGCCGCATCAACCCTTTCGGAGTTTCGATGGCGGATGTGGGCGGTGTGCCGGCGGTGGGTGGCACCCGTTTGCGCTGGAACAGCGAGAGCATGACGAACCCCGGATGACGGGCTGCTCGGGGGCGCCTTTTGGCCTTTTCAGGATAGGGCCTTTCCCCTTGGCGCCCTTCCCTTGCCCCTTCCCAGCCCTTTGGCCTTTGTCGGAAGCCTTCGGGTATAGGGTCGCTGCTTCGCGGGTGCCACGATGAATGCGGCATGGGGCAATCCCGGCAAGTGGGGCGCTGCGGGATGTTCGTCAGCTCTGGCCCAAGCCGGTGTTGAGGGCGGCAGCTTGCGCTGCGAAGTCGTCGGGACGACGCTTGCGGAAGGTTTCGAGATTGCTCAGCTTCCAGCGCAGTGCCGGCAGTTGAGCGGCGTGCGGGCATTGCACCAGCGACCAGTCCGGTTCTGCGCGCACCAGCCCGCTCAGAAACTGCTTGTGCGCGGTGCTCAGTCGCTGTGGCAGCTCGCGCCGCAGCCTGGCGCGAGCGTCGAGCAGTATCTCCAGGGAGCAGTCCACTTCGGTCATGCCGACAAAGGCCCGCTCGTACTCGCCTGCGATGTCCTTGTCGTTGCCGAACAGCACTTCGTGGGGCGGCCGGTTGTGGCCCGCCAGATAGATCACGAAGCACTCGACCATGCCGTCGCTGATGTCGCCCGATTCGTAGAGCTGCCACACGTCGAACAGGTCGCGGGGGTGCTGCCGATCCAGCGCCGCCACCAGCTTGCTGGCGTACAACTCGTCCGGTGCCAGAACCGGCAGCTCGAACTCGACGCCGAACAGATCGCTGGTCTTGGCGCTCAGCGGCCGCCGCTCGACGGGCAGCACGCTGCCTCGGAACACGACGTTGACCTCGATCTTCACCTGGTTGGCGTCGTTCTCGACGATCAGCTTGGTGTCCCCCAGGTCCTTGGCGCGAACCAGGCGTGTCTGCACGCCCAGTGGTGCAACGCGCGTGGCGATGGCGGCCAGCTCCTGGTTGATGGCTTGCAGCGCTTCGTCGCGCGGCGTCTGCCACGGGAGGTACACCACGTCGATGTCTACCGACAGGCGCGGCATGTCCCGCACGAAGAGGTTGATGGCCGTGCCGCCCTTCATTGCGAAGATGTCATTGGCGAACACGTCGGGCGCGACGGCCAGCAGCAGGCGAACGGTGTCCGCGTAGGTCTTATCCATGAGGTTTCAGGCTCAGCAAGGTGCCGTCATCGAGCCGGCTCATCCAGCGCGTGTTGCTGCCGGTGCGAACCGGGTACTGCTCCAGCAGAGCATCGACATCCACGAGGCTGGTCTCGCGCGCCCAGGTGAGGAACAGGCGCACGGCCTTCACGCTGGCGCAGCAGGACAGCAGTTGCCCGAGCAAGTCCTTGCGGGGGGAACGCAGTCCGTCAAAGAGGTTACGGGCCTCTTCGAGGCTCTGCTTTACGCCGGCTTCGTACAGCATCTCCAGAACGGCACGCTCGGGGGCTGCCACCCGCAGATCCTCGGGCAGGCCAGGCGGCGTGGTCAGAGTCTTGCCGACCAGCGCCGTGTCCGGCCAGTCGAACAGGCGGGCGTGGACGTAGCGGGCCGGAAAGCGCGAAGTGAACCAGGCCGGCAACGCGAAACGACCGTCGCCCCACAGCACCAAGACCTCCCGGCTGCCCAGGTTGTGCCGCACGCCCTGCAGGGCCAGGGCGCTCTTGCCGCCGACGTGTAGGCCGGGCACGCGCTGTTGCAGGAACTTCAGCGCACCGTAGACCCCGAACTCATCGTTCGGGAAGGCATAGACGCCATGGGCCAGGCGCACGAGCCACCCGCCGTCGGCATAGTGGGCGGCGAGCTGGGGCGACACCCCGAACTGGCTCAGGGTGGCAAGGTCGAACGGCGCCCCGCGGGGGAGCCCCGCTTGCAGCCGCTTGATTACCTGGTGCCTAGAATTTCCATCCATGCTATAAAAATAGCACGGAATCCAATCAACCCTTAGAGGTATCGCAAGAATTCGCAGGGAAAGTAGCATAAGGTTTGATTTCCAGTGCAAAATCTAATCATATTGGCGACACCCGAGCCAGCCTGGCTCTGCCAGCCGCAACCCACCCGCCCTCCTGGTCGCGGTCTATGCTGGAGGGCAAGCCCGAACCGGCCGCTCCATGAGGTGAGGCACCACTGAAGCCGAGGCACATGAACATGACCACCAACACGCACAACGGGCGCTGGAGCCACCGGCTGGGCCGGGGGGCTGGCCGTGCCTGGCGTGGATACCTGCGCCGCGAGCAGCGTGTCGCCGGCTGGCTGGTGACGCGCGGGGTGCCCGCGGGCGCGGCGACGGCGGTGCTCTGGATCGTCAAGCTGGCCGTGCTTGGCATGCTGCTCTACACCGTATCCTGGCTCGTCCTGCTGCTGGCCTTTGCGGTAGTCGCGGCATGGCTCGCGCGGAATGCCGATGTGGATGATGAGAACCAGCCAGAGTGGCGTGAAGGACACTCTGGCCATGGTCTGTACGACAAGAACGAGTGGCGCCACGACATGGGCGACTCTGACGAGTCGTAGCTGCCCCATTCGGTGCGAAAGGATGCGTCTTACTTCGCACCGCCTTTCGATGCAGCCGTCATCGCAAGGCGAGAGCCACTACCTCCAGCCGCCTTTGCGTCGCCGGTAGCAACGGTAAGCGCTCCAAGGATATTGCCTGCCCGTACACCAGCCCAGGCCAGTGCCATCACCCAAAACGTCGGCAGCACGATGAACATCATCGCCATGACGAAGTTCAGCAGCATGTCACCGAACGCATTGTTCAGGCCGATCAATGGGTCGAAGTTGGCGTGCGGCCTGTCCGCGCCAAACCCCCAGCCGTAGAGCGCGTCCAGGATCGTGCTGTCGATCCAACGCGCGAGCTGGAACCAGAAATCCACGAAGAACAGCGCGAACTGGACGCAGCTCACCGTCACCACCGTCTTCAGGTCGTAGGTGCCGATCAGCAGCACCAGCGGGATGCAGATGACGAGCGCCATCTTGAGCATCGTCAGCACTATCGGCAGCGCCTGGCGCACCACGTCCATCGCGGGAAAGAAGCCCAGCGAGCCTACGGTCAGCCCCAGGTCGCCCGCGCCGCGCGTGACGATGTTCGGCAGCGTCTTGTCGATCTGGCCGCCGTAGTCGGTGTAGACGGCGCCCTGGTTCATCTTCTGCTGTCGCGGTGAGACCACGGCACGGATCACCGAGTCATTGACCTCGCTCTGCGACAGGAAGCCCGCCCAGCGCCCGATGCGGGTCAGCAGGTCCGGGTCGACCTGCGCCAGCAGCCGGCTGCGCAGTCCCTGGCCGCCATCGGCCCACCACTGTCGGCAGGACGGATAGCCGCCGCCGCTGTCCACCAGTGCCAGCCCCGCATCGCGGGTCGCGTCGTAGGGCCAGGCCGTGCGTGGGGTCTTGGCGCGATAGGTGTCATAGAAGCCGGGCGTGTCGAGGAAATAACTCGACCCGATCCAGGTGACGTCGTTCATCTGTTCCTCGGAGAGCGTCGGCCGGTTCATGAACAGCTTGGCTCGCGACGGCCCGTAGCAGTCGTGCGTGAAGTCGGCGACCTCCTGTGCCAGCACCGGATCGTCGATGCGCGTGGCATCCACATCCATGCGAACCTGACGCAGGTCCGTGCCGCAGGGAATCGCCGCCACCGCGGAGCCCGTCACGGCTTTCGACAGCGCATGCATGAAGAACCACCACACCGGCACCAGCGCGCTCTGGTTGTTGAGCGCTGTGTAGACGTTGGACCAGCCCGTGTCGTTGGGCAGCGGGACGTTGACCTGGCATTGCGCGGAGCGCGTGGTGTCGAACTTGATCGTGGCGAGATCCACCGGGATGAACGGGATGCCGGCGAACATGATGACTACGATCGCCACCCACACCCGGTTCTCGATGCGCATCGACGACAGCACGCCCTTGTTGCCCTCGTCAGCGCCTTCGCTGCGGGCCTTGAGCCATTCCTGGATCACGATGGCCACGAACGGCAGCGCGAACACGCCGCTGGTCACAAGGATGCTCCAGATGCCGTTGTTGACCACCCAAGCCACCAGGGTCAGGTAATACTCCAGGTAGTCCGTGGTGTAGAGCGTCATGCCTGCCTCCCGGTCTCAGCCGTGCCGCAACAGTTGGCTGGCTTCCAGCGCGACCACGGAGATCACGGCCGCGATCTCCGTGCGCAGCAGGCGCTTATGCGCCTCGGCCGACGGTTCACGTTGCCGCAGGCGCCCGCGCATCCACCACCAGCCGTAGGCTGTTGCTGCGTAGAGCAGAAGCCGCCACAGGAAGAAGTGGCCCGCATGCGCCCTCAACCAGTTCTCCCAGCCATCGACGCCGCCGACCACGTGGATGCCCGCGATGTTCACCGTCACCGCGGCGGCGACCACCAGCAAGGTCCACAGCAGCGCCACGCCAACGCGGCGGTTGAACAGCCACGGCAGCCGCAGCCAGGCCAGCCGGCTCATGGCGTACCGCTCCGCGGCTTCTCGATCTCCCGCAGCCGGTCGCGCGTGGTATCGCCCTCGAAGACACCGCGCGAGCCGGCGGCGCGGGTGCTGTGGCGCTGGATGATCGCCATCGCCGAGTTGCCGGCCAGCGTGCGCCGTAGCTCCAGCTCGGTCTTGAGGTTGTTGATCTCTTGCTCCAGCGCAGCGTTCTCCTGATCGATCGCCTGCACGGCCAGCTCGTTGGCTGCGACGTTGGGCTCCTTCTTGCCCGTCAGCAGCGTGCGCTGCAGCAGCAAGGCTTTTTCCAGCACGCTCGACAGTGCGGCCTCGGATGCGAGACGCCGGCCCAGCACGTCTTGATCGGGCTCGTCGCGTAGCGCTTCGATCACGCCACGGGTGATCGGCAGCGAGCTGCTGCCGGCGGCTTCGAGATGGGCCGGCGTCGTCGGCCGCGCCCCTGTCACCAGCTCTTGTAGCGCCTGCAGCTTGGTTTCGTACTCTTCCTGGATCAGCGGCGTGAGCCCGACGCCTGGGGTGGTCTGCGTCTTGGTGCAGCTCTCGCAGGTGCGTTGCTCACGCTCGCCCAGCACGCGGATCGCCCAGGCCGAGGCCGCCTGCGGCGATGGCCAGGTCTGGCAGGTCAGGCGGTTGCCGCAGGCGCTGGACGCAATCGGCGACGTATCGCCGACGCTGCGGCCGTTGAGCAGGTTGTAGCCCGCACGGGTCACGTCACCCACCACCTTGATCGAGCTTTGGCCGTTGCCGCCGGCATTGCTGCCGCCAACCCAGGGCACGCCGTTGTTGCCCCGGTTGGTCTCGGCCTGCTCGATGGCGGACACGGCATCGGTGCTGGCGACCGCATCGCGCAGCGCCAGGCCCTCGGCGAGCTGGTTCCAGCCGGCTTGGCCGCCAGCCGTGTCGGCCATCCGCTCGGCGATCGCACGGCAGGTCATCTTGGAGCGGTCGAAGTCCAGCCGCGCCTGCAGGATGCCGTTGGTGAGCAGGTTGTAGAGCCCGGGATCGGCGCGCTGGATGATCAGCGCCGGCAGCGAAGCCACGGCGCTGGTGGCGTTCTGGATCACGTTGCTCATGATCGTCTGGAAGCCGTTGGTGATGCCGTTGAGCTGGTTCTGCAGCGTCGTGGTGATGCTCATGTCGCCGCAGATGAGGTTGCTGTTCCAGCCGATCCCCACGCCGATGCTCTGCATGTTGCCGGCACCACCCATCGACACGGCCCGGCCGCCGCCGATGCTGTAGAGCACGTCGTCGCCGATCACGCTGCCGCTGACGTTCACGCCATTGGGGTCGATGCGGGTCTGCGCCCAGGCGACGCCGACGACCAGCATGATGGCTGCCACGAACAGCGTGGTTCGCAGGTGCGACTTCGCGCGGCGCAGGAAGTCAGGGAGGGAGGCGTACATCGTGGGTTCCTCACATGAAATCGACGCTGCCGAGGAAGACCTGGCCACGGCGCCGGCAGCAGGAGTACGGCCGCCACAGGGCCCAGGCGTAGTCGCCTTGCTGGGCCTGCACGCGGGTGCGGCTGTGCGGGAAGACCACGCAACTGTTCGAGAGCGTGGGCGTCAGCTCCTGCCACTTGCCCGTCGAGGCGTCGGTCTCCATCAGCGCGCCGGCCGGCCAGTAGCCGGAGCGCGCATTGGCCAGCAGCGGCTGATAAACGTGGACTTGGTTGCGGCGGGTGACGATGTCGCCCGCCCGCTGCGCGACCACGGCGCCGCTCTTGTGGTCGTCGGTCTGGTGTAGGAAGCCACCGCGGGGATACACGTTGCCCCAGAGGTTCAGGCCGGTCCGCGTACCGATTTCGCGCCGACCGGGGATGAGCGCTTCGGGGTAGAGCGCTTCCGGGATGTTGTAGCGCCAGGCCAGCGTGTCGAGCGTGCTCAGCAGGTACGGCATGAAGGCCGTGCCCGCGCCTTTGCAGGTGTAGCCGGAGGCGCTGGCGAACTGGCTGAACACCATCCCGGCCGGATGGCCGATGACATCGGCGTTCTTGAACTTGGCGAGGTTGTTCTCGTTGTCGTGATTGGTCGTGCCGTCACCGCCAGCCTTGGCGGTCGGGTTGGGCATGCTCATCGCCCTGACTTCCAGCCAAGGGTTCTCGCCGGTGTTCGAGTAGCTCGACACCACCGCATCGGGGACGTAGTGGCGCACCTTGACGGAGGTGCGAACCGAGCAGCCGAATGGCGTGCAGTACAGCCAGTAGCAAATACCCGCGACGCGGTACTCCAGGCAGTCGGGGGACAGCGCCGACGAGACGATGGTGGCGGTGTCCAGGGCGAACGTCGACGTGGCCGCGCTCAGCAGCAGCGAGGCGACGGTGGCGCGCAGGCGCCGGGATGCCAGCAGGAGGCTCATGGCTGGCTGCTCCGGTAGGCGTCGATGCGCGCGACGGCGCGGGCCACGTCGGGCTCGCCGTAGACCACGTAGCGCCGATCGACCACCACAGCAGGGATCTTGACGATGCCCAGTCCCCAGGCATCGGCGACGCCCTGGTAGGCCTGGCCGATTCGGCGCTGCAGGTCGGCGCCGCCATCGAGCAGCCGCTGCCGTACCAGGGCCTCCGCCTGGGCTGGGTCAGCGGGCAGGTGCGCCGTGAGTTCGGCCTCGATGTGCGCCGGCTGGTCCAGCTCGATGACACGCACGCCGGCCAGGGCCTGCACCGGATGACGGCTGTCGGTGACGACGAGCACGTCCGCCGCCACCGCAGCCTGGCTGAACATGAACAGAACTGCCCACAGTCCGGGGGCAATGCTGATGATCAGCAGCTGGGGCGAAGCCCTGAAGAAGGGGGCCGGCATATCGGGTGTCCTTGAAATCGATCAAGGTCGCAGTCGACTTCAAGTGCCGATGTGGCGCGACAAAGAAACCGCAGTCGGGCCCTGCCGGTTTCATGCCTATGCCGTTGTGAGCATTGCGTTTGCCTCCTGTAGGAGGCGGAGGTCAGGCGCGCGACGCTGAGGTGCCCGCGAACCCAAGAAACGCATGATGCAAGCGAATCGGCATCGACGGCTTGGAGCGCGCATGTAGGCTCTGCCAAGTCCCTTCACTGATGTCGCTCGGGGCGAGGCGATCTACCGAGCGCGAAACTCGTCTCAAGTAAGCGTTGACGCCATCCGCGGAGTCCGGAGGCGAGCCGGAGAGAACATAGCCCACCATGAAGCCGATTGCGTGGTTCTCCCCGTACGGAGGTGGATATTCTTGGTGGTCAGCAGCGGGAGCCGTGCCGACAGGTCGAAGCGCATCTGATGGCCGAACAGGCTCAACGTCCCGGTGCCGGTGCGGTCGCTTTTTTTAGCGCCCCATGCGCGAGGACGTGATGCAACAACCGCAGGAATTGCCGCTCCATCGAGTCGCCGCTTCCGCTCATCGCATTGCCCCACGTCCATCGATCTCCGACAGGACGCGCCGAACCGCGCCCGTCAGTAGCGAAAGGTCCTGCGGCTCGATCACGTAGGCCGGCATCATGTAGACCAGGCGGCCGAAAGGACGCAGCCAGATCCCGGCCTCCACGAATCGCGGCGTCAGCGCGCGCAGGTCCACCGGCGCATGCATCTCGATGACGCCGATCGCGCCCAGCACCCGCACCTCCCGCACCGTCGCCAGCGCGGCACAGGGGGCCAGTTCCGCGCGCAATTGGCGCTCGATGTCCCGCACCCGCGCCTGCCAGTCCTGATCCAGCAGCAGGTCGACACTCGCCACGGCCACGGCGCAGGCGAGCGGATTGGCCATGAAGGTCGGCCCGTGCATGAAACAGCCGGCGCCGCCGCGGGAGATGGTCTCCGCGACCTCGGCGGTGGTGAGCGTGGCGGCGAGCGTCAGGTAGCCGCCGGTGAGCGCCTTGCCCAGGCACAGGATGTCCGGGGCGATGCCGGCGTGCTCGCAGGCGAACAGCCTCCCGCTGCGCCCGAAGCCGGTGGCGATCTCGTCGGCGATCAGCAGCACGCCGTGCGCGTCGCACAGGGCGCGCACCTGGCGCAGGTACTCGGGGTGGTAGAACCACATGCCGCCCGCGCCCTGCACGACGGGCTCCAGAATCACCGCCGCGAGTTCGTCGCGGTGCGTCTCGATCAGGCGCGCGAACCCGGCGATGTCGGACGGATTCCAGGCGTCGTCGAACCGGCAGCCGGGGCGCGGCGCGAAGAGCTGCTCGGGCAGTGTCCCTCTGAAGAGGTGGTGCATGCCGGTTACCGGGTCGCACACCGACATGGCGGCGAAGGTGTCACCGTGATAGCCACCACGCAGAGCGAGCAACCGGCGCTTGTCCGGGCGGCCCCGGGCCTGCCAGTACTGAATCGCCATCTTGATGGCCACCTCCACCGCCACCGAACCCGAGTCGCACAAAAATACCTTTTCGAGCGGAGCGGGCGTCAGCGCCACCAGCCGCCGCGACAGTTCGATCGCCGGCGCGTGGGTCAAACCGCCGAACATCACGTGCGCCATGCCCCGTAGTTGATCCTCCACCGCGCGGTTGAGCCGGGGGTGGTTATAGCCGTGGATCGCCGCCCACCACGAGGCCATGCCGTCGACCAGTTCGCGCCCGTCGGCGAGCTTCAAGCGCACCCCCTCGGCACCGATCACCGGCCACGCCGGCAGCGGATCGGTCATCGAGCCATAGGGATGCCAGAGATGGGCGCGGTCGAAGGCCAGCGCGTCCGCCCAGTCCGGCCCAACCTTGACTTCGCCGTCAATTCCCATCGGCAGCCTGTGCCAGGGCGGCTCCCATCGCTCGAGTCAGATCTGTCATGGCTTCAATCGGTCACCGCCCCCTTGCTCGCCGACGATACCTGCTTGGCGTACTTCGCCAATACGCCCCGCGTGTAGCGGGGCGCAGGCGGTTGCCAAGCTTTGCTTCGGCGCGCGATTTCGTCCTCGGGCACGTTGAGTTGCAGCAAGCGTTGTTCCGCGTCCAGGGTAATCGAGTCGCCCTCCTCGACCAGCGTGATCGTGCCGCCCACAAAGGCCTCGGGTGCAACGTGACCGACCACCATGCCGTAGGTGCCGCCGGAGAAACGGCCGTCGGTGATCAAACCCACGCTGTCACCCAGGCCCGCGCCGACCAGGGCGGAGGTGGGCGAGAGCATCTCGCGCATGCCGGGGCCACCCCTCGGGCCTTCGTAACGGATCACCACCACGTCGCCCGCCTTGATTTTCTGCGCCAGGATCGCTTCCATGCACGCCTCTTCCGAGTCGAACACGCGTGCGGGGCCTGTGATCCTCGGAACCTTCACCCCGCTGGTCTTGGCCACCGCCCCCTCGATGGCAAGATTGCCTTTGAGGATGGCGAGATGGCCGTGCGGATACATGGGCCGGCCCCAGGGCCGGATGACATCCTGATCATGGCGCGGCTCTTCGGGCACGCTCTCGAGCGCCTCGGCCAGAGTCTGGCCGGTCACGGTCAGCGCGTCTCCGTGCAACAGGCCGTGGGCGAGCAGCATCTTCATCACTTGCGGGATGCCGCCCGCTTGGTGTAGATCGGTGGCGACGTAGCGTCCGGACGGTTTCAGATCGCACAGCACCGGCACGCGCCTGCTGAATGCATCGAAATCATCGAGTGTCAGCTTCACTCCCGCGGCGTGCGCGATGGCGGGCAGGTGCAGCACGGCGTTGGTGGAGCCGCCCAGCGCCATCAACACGGCGATGGCGTTCTCGAACGCCCGGCGGGTGAGGAGGTCGCGCGGCAGGATTTGTTTACGGATCGCCTGCACCAGCACCTCGGCCGATTTCGCCGCGCTGTCGGCCTTTTCCGCGTCCTCCGCGGCCATGGTCGAGGAATACGGCAGGCTCATACCCATGGCCTCGAAGAGCGAGGCCATGGTGTTGGCGGTATACATGCCGCCGCAGGAGCCCGCGCCCGGGCAGGCGCGGCGCTCGATCTCCAGTAACTCGTTTTGGTCAATTTTATGCGCGGTGTACTCACCGACCGCTTCGAAGGCGCTCACAATGGTGAGATTGCAGCCCTTATAGTGGCCCGGCTTGATGGTGCCGCCATAAACAAAGATCGCCGGGATGTTGAGGCGCGCGATGGCGATCATCGCCCCCGGCATATTCTTGTCGCAGCCGCCGAGGGCGAGCACCCCGTCCATGCTCTGGCCGTTGCACACGGTTTCGATGGAATCCGCGATCACCTCGCGCGACACCAGTGAATATTTCATGCCCTCGGTGCCCATCGAAATGCCATCCGAGATGGTGATGGTGCCGAACATCTGCGGCATGGCGCCGGCTTTTTTCAACGCGGCATCGGCGCGCGCGGCGAGCGCGCCGATGCCCATGTTGCACGGCGTGACGGTGCTGTGCGCGTTCGCCACGCCGACGATGGGTTTGTCGAAATCCCCATCGTCGAACCCCGTGGCGCGCAACAGGGCGCGGTTGGGCGAGCGCTGCACGCCCTGGGTGACGGTTTTGCTTCTGCGGTTGTCTGACATGATTTATCTCCCAAAACAATTCACGCCGCAAGCGGAATCTTGCGAGCGAATGTCGCGCTCGTTCATTCGACCGGTCTCCACGCAGCACGCCTCATCCAGACGCTGCCGGCAAGCCCGCCGGGCGGGACGGCGCGGTCCCTCACTAGCCTTCCGCCCAGGCCATGCCGCGCTAGTGGATGACCCACTGCGCGTCCGAAACCAGGCACATGCCGCCAAAACGCTTGAGGTACGGACGCACCATCTCGACGATCGGCTCGACCTGCGCATCCTCGCAGGCGAGCAGCAGGTAACTGTACTGGAACACGCCCAGACCGATACTGGAACGCAGGCCGCGCTCGCCGCGCCCCAGCACGTCCTGGATCAGCGTGAATCCCGACACCCCGAGCGCGTCCAATTTCTTCACGATCTCCTCGATAACGTCCTGGTGCAAGACCATCTCGATACGCTTCACCGGCCTCGAAGTCGTTACTGCATTCATGGCGTTCTCCTCTTGCAATTGCGTTGCCTCATGCTCAGTTCCAGATCAGGCCGACCATGGCGAAGTAAAGCGGTATGCCCACCACGATATTAAAGGGAAAGGTAAAGCCCAGGGACATGGTGAAGTAGATTCCCGCGCGCGCCTCCGGTATGGCATAGCGCACGATGGCGGGAACCACGATGTAGGACGCGCTCGCCGCGAGCACCATGAGCAGCAGCGCATCGCCCTTGGGCAGGCCGAACAGCCAGGCGAGCCCCATGGCGACCGTGGCGTTCACAACGGGCATCGCGAGCGCAAAGCCCATTATGAAGAGACTGAGATCCGCGCGCGACTCGCGCAGCTGCCGCGCCACCAGCAGCCCCATCTCGAGCAGGAAGAAGGCCAGCATGCCCTTGAAAATATCCACGGCGAAGGGCTCCATGATTTTCTTGCCGTCCTCCCCGGTAACGAAGCCTATGAGCAGGCTGCCGATGAGCAGCAGGTGCGCGCCGTCGGTGAAGGCCTCGTGCAGCACCTTTTTCAGCGACAGGCCGGGCACGGCCTGGGCCGCGCCAGCGGCGGGCGAAGTTTGCCGGGCTTCCTGAGCGCGCACCATGGATGCCAGCAGCACCGCCATGATGATGGCGGGCGATTCCATGAGCACCATCGCCACCGTCATGTGGCCGCCGAAATCCACCTCGTTGCGGCTCAGGAACTGCTGTGCGGTGATGAAGGTAACGGCGCTGATCGAGCCATAGGTAGCGGCAATGGCCGCGGCATCGTAGAGCTTGATGCGCCCGCGCAGGATCAGGAAGCTGTAGGCGGGCACCAGCGCCGCCATGATGAGCGCGGCGAGCAGCGCCAGCGCTCCCGTCTGCGAGAGACCGGTTTCCGCCAGCGCGGCACCGCCCTTCAGGCCGATGGCGATCAGCAGATAGAGCGAAAAGAACTTTGCGATCGCCGGGGGGATCTCGAGGTTCGAGCGAATCGCCCCGGCAAACACGCCGAAGACGAAGAACAGGATGATGGGGTCGATAAGGTTCCGCAGCAGGTTCAATTCCATGACGATATCCTCTCGTGGTCAACGATTATCCGGCGCCCGTTCATTCCGCCAGCCTCCACGCTATCGTTTCTCCGGCGCGCAGCGGCACGCCCGCCTCCTTTCCGAAACGCAGCTCCTCGGGCACGGTCCAGTCCTGGCGCTCCAGTGTGATGCGCCCCGTATTGCGCGGCAGCCCATAGAAATCGGGGCCGTGGAAACTGGCGAACGCCTCCAGCCGGTCGAGCGCGCCGGCCTGCTCGAAGGCCTCTGCATACAGTTCGATGGCGGCGTGCGCGGTGTAGATGCCGGCGCAACCGCAGGCCGACTCCTTGGCGCGGCGCAGGTGCGGGGCGCTGTCGGTGCCGAGGAAGAATTTCGGGTTGCCGCTGGTGGCGGCGGCAATCAGCACCTGGCGGTGCGGCTCGCGCTTCAATACCGGCAGGCAGTAGGCATGCGGGCGGATGCCGCCGGCGAACATCGCGTTGCGATTCAGCAATAAATGGTGCGCAGTGATGGTGGCGGCCACGTTGGGGCCGGCCCGCTCGACGAACGTGACCACCTCGCGCGTGGTGATGTGTTCCAGTACCACCTTGAGGCGCGGAAAACGCTCGATGATGCGCTGCAGATGTCGCTCGATGAACACCGCCTCGCGGTCGAACACGTCGATCTCGGGATCGGTCACCTCGCCATGCAGCAGCAGCGGCAGACCGGTCTCCTCCATGGCCGCGAACACCGCGTCGCAGCGCGCGAAATCGGTGACGCCAAATGAAGAGTTGGTTGTTGCGCCAACGAGAAAGGCTTCACCCACCGCGTGCACGAAACCGCTCGCCCTGGCCCGCAGGATCTCTTCGGGCGTGGTGTGGTCGGTGAGATAGAGCGTCATCAACGGCTCGAAGGCCATGCCCGCCGGCAGCGCTGCCAGGATGCGCGCGCGGTAGGCGCGGGCCTCGTCCACCGTGCGCACGGGTGGATCGAGATTGGGCATGACCATGGCGCGCGCAAACCGCCGCGCGGTGTCGGGCAGGACCGCGGCCAGTGCATCACCGTCGCGCAGGTGCAGGTGCCAGTCGTCGGGACGGGTGAGGGTCAGGCGTGCTGTGGCCATTGATGGGATCTCATGGATTGCAGTAATCGCAGCGCCCCGGATCGGCGTACTGCGGCTCGGGGCGCTCGCGCGTTTCGCGATGCGCGCACTTCAGGCAGCCGTACACCTCGGCGCGGGTCTCGCGGGTCGGGGCGCCGCAGTCGCCACAGAGCAGGCCCGCAATGCGCTCGACGAGCCAGAACCCCGGCGCGCCGCAGGCCGGACAGGGCGAGCCGAGCTTGGCGACCAGGTCCTCGGCCGCAAGCCGGATCATCTCCATGCGCGTGGGGTTGGCGTGGGCCCGCAGGTCGGTCTCCAGGAACACCTGGCCGCTCGCCGATTGCGCCTGCGCCCAGGCGAACGCGGCTTTAAGCTCCTCCCAGGCGGCGATCCCCTTGCGCAGGCGCGGGTCGTTCTCGCCCTCGGGGCGCACGACCAGATGGTGCGCGGGAAACGCCGCCTGCCGGGCGAAGGCCTCGGCCGCCGTCCAGTCGCCGGTCAGAAGATGCGCGTGGATCGCCTTGCCCTGCGCGACACCGACGATCTCGAGCCCCTGCTCGTCGTCGATGAAGATGAGGAACTCCACGTTCCAGGGGAACATCCCCACCATCGGGTCCGGCCCGAACGAGCCCTCGCTGGCGAGCCCGAGCGAAAGTCCGGACATCTCCATGCCGAGGCGCGCCTTCTTGCGCGCCGCCTCGAGCTGCTTGCCGGCGCGCGGGATCTCGCGGGTGAAGGTGCCGAGGAGATCGGTGTCGTAGCCGCCGACCCGTTCCACCTGGCAGCCGAGCGCTGTGTCGAGCACCGAGGCAATCACGCGCTCCTTGCCGTGCTGGGTGAGCAGGGCGATGCGTGTTCCGGCGTAGACAACGCGGGTCATGGCGCCGCAGCGGTCGGCAGCGTCCGATGGCGCGCCAGCAGCACAATCAGCGTGATGACTGTGAGCGGCAGCACGAAGCCCAGCATGGTGGCGCTGTACGCCGGCAGTGCCATGTGCTGCGTGGCCGCAAGAATCAGGTACGACACATAGACGGCGTAATAGCCGAGGAACAGCGCCCCCTCCCAGCGCGCGATCCGGTGGCCGGTGGCGAAGATGGGCAGGCACGCGAGCGCCACCGCGATCATCACCGGCAGATCGAAGCGGACCAGCGCGGCGGCCACGTCGAGCCCGCCGGGCGTGACCAAGGCGGCGATGCCGGCGATTGCCAGGAGATTGAACAGGCTGCTGCCGATCACGTTGCCCACGGCGATGTCGCGCTCGCCGCGCAGCGCGGCCACCAGGGAAGTGGCCAGCTCGGGCAGGCTGGTGCCGACGGCGACGATGGTCAGGCCGATGACGATCTCGCTCACCCCGAAGGCGTGCGCGATCGCCACCGCGCTGTCGACCAGCCAGGTGGCGCCGAGCACGAGCAGCGCCAGGCCCGCGGCGATGAAGACGATCTGGACCGGCAACCGGTCGATCCATGCGCTCGCGCCGCCGTCGAACTCCCGCGCATATTCGGCCTGTATTTCCGGGCTTTCCTGGCGACTCTGGCGGATAGCGAAGACCGTATAAGCCACGATGCCGGCCGTGAGCAGCAGACCATCGAACAGGCCGATGCGGCCATCGAGCGCCATGACCCAAAACAGCACCGACACACCGATCACCAGCGGCACGTCGAAGCGGACGAGCTGCTGCTGAACCACCAGCGGCGCGATGAGCGCAGAAAGCCCGAGCACCACCAGCACGTTGAAGATGTTGCTGCCAACGATGTTGCCGACGGCGATGTCTGCCTGTCCCGAAAGACCGGACTGAACGCTGACCGCCAGCTCCGGCGAACTGGTGCCGAAGGCGACCACGGTGAGTCCGATCACCAGCGGCGAAATCCCGAAACGGGCCGCGAGGCGCGCGGCGCCGCGCACCAGCAACTCGGCGCCAGCCACCAGCAGCACCAGGCCCAGCACCAGAAAAACAACAACCGTAAGCGTCATGAAATCAAAGCCTCAAGAAGTCTGACCAAAAGATGCGCGCACTGTGGGGAAAACCCGCATCGCCGATCACCGCCCGCGCACCATGGCCATGACCCGCCCCATATCGAGCGTTGCAGCCTGTTGCTGGATCTGGGGCAGGTATTGCGTTTGCATCTGCTTGGCGGGGCCGAGCAGGTTCTGGAACGTATCCTTAAGCATCACCGTATTCATCACCCGGCCGCCGGCGTAATAGCGTTTGGCGAGCTGCCCCAGGGCGTAGGTGGTGGCGAAGGAGAACGCCATGCCGGTGGCCGCGCTTCCCACCTTGCCGAAGGTCCTGCCCGCTGCCTTGCCGAGCAGGCCGCCCAGCAGCTTGCGGCCGAACTGCTCCAGATATTGCGAGGTGAGGCCGACCCCGGCGGCGGCGATGAATTCCTTGATGTGGCCCTGGTCGAGCTGGACGCCGTGGGCGCTGCCGATGCCGTAGACCATCTTGATCTGCAGCGGGATGATGGCCATCGATGCCCAGGACTGCGGCAGTAGTTCCAGCGCACCGTTCATCAAGGCGTAGTTGAGGATGGACTTGTCGAGTTCCGCCTCGGACACGTTCGGCTGCGCCGCCACCACCGGCCCGGGCGCGGCGGCTACAGCGGCGGCGCCTGCCGCGGCTACGGGGGCCGCGGCCTCGCTGAGCTCGACAATGGCGTCGGCCTCGCGCTCGAAGGCGGCGGTCTGCCCCGCATCGAGCTTCAACAGGGCTTTCAGCTCGTTCAGGAAGCGCTGCTCGGCCTCGCTCTGGCGACCGTCGGCGTCGCACACGCACACCGCCATTTCATAGGCCAGCTGGCGTTCATGCCCTTCAGGGTGCTCGCCGGGGTCTTGCAACGCGGTAACGGCGGCATCCAGGCTGATGCGCTTGAGCAGCACGTCCTGATAGAGGCGGGCGAGATCAGGCGCGCCCGCTTCGCCGCCCAGCGACTCGGCGATGCGGCGGATTTCCTCGCGCTCGCGGTCGTGCTTGGCGCCGTCGGCGAAGGCGGCGTGGAGGGCGATGGCGAGGATGGCTTTCTGCTGTTCGGGGTTCATTGCGGGTTCTTCCATCTGATCTGGAATTCGATTTCTTCCGACTCGCCTTCCCGTTCGTGTTCGATGTTGCAGACCGCCCGCACCGGCACCGAGATTCTTTCGCCCGCGATCTGGATTTCAAAGCGTTCGCCCTGTTCGAGCGCATCGGCCAGGCGCCGCAATTTCGCAATGAACTCCGGCAGGGGGTAGGTTTTTTCCACATCGCGTTCAGGTTTGCTGTTCATGCGTGTCCTTTCAGTGCTTCGGTGAGTTTCAGTCCGGCCAACTCGCGGAGGGAGCGCGCCAGGAAATAGAGCGCGGCCATCATGATCAACATGGAGGGCAGCGCGATCATGGGATAGCTAAATGCTCGGCTCCCTGGCATCATTGCCGTGAGGAATGTTGCAAACGAACTTCGATCAAACCGCCCGGGCGGCGCATCAGCGCGAACTCGATGGACTCCTGACTATGTCGAAACCGGTGCCTTTCCTCCTCTGGCATGGCGGAAATCACCTCCTGGACGAACCCGGCGTCGGCGAAGCCCCGGACATAGTGCGCCAGCGCCGCGTCGAAACCCGCGCGGCCGGCGTAACGCACTTCGGTCGTCTCGCCATCGCGCGCGTAATGACTGCGCACCAGGCCTGGGAAGCGCGGGACCGGGCCGAGGTCGGTGCCGCTGACATCGCGCGCGGGCGGCGCTTCGCCGAGGCCCGGCAGCCACCGGTCCGCCTGCTCCTGAATGCCCGGCAGCCAGCGCTCCGCCTGCTCTTTGAGACCGGGCGCTGCCTGTTCAACCGTTGCCGCAGCCTCGTCGGCCAAACGCTTGCCGGTCTCCGTCGCCACCGGCGCCTGCGCCCACAGCCAGGACAACAGCGCGATGCCGGCCCAGACGAGCAGGCCGACGATGGCGAAGGCGAGCCCGCCCAGGATCAGCCAGGTGCGCGCCCGAATATTTCCCAGCCACGATGCGGCCTGCGCCAAGTTTCTTTTTGCCATCAGAACTTCTCCGGCCGCAGCACCGCGACGTCGGACACGAACAGGATCATGGCGTAGTTCTCGTAGTAGCGGGCCTGCAGATGTGCGGCGATGGCCTCGGCGGTCGCCGCATCGCATACGACCTCGATGCGGATGTTGCTGCTCGCATCCCACGCGGAGCTGCGCACGCCCCGGCTGCCCTTGCCGCGGGCGTCGGTAATGGTGTAGCCCCGGACTCCCAGGCGTTCGAGGTCCTTGATCAAGACGCTCTCCAGGGCGGCCTCGGTGATGATGGTCAGCAGTTTGCGCATCGAACTGTTCATGAACCTAGCCTCCGGTCAGGGCGAATGCTTGCGTCGCCATGGCGTGATAGAGCGGAATGCCGACCAGGACGTTGAACGGGAAAGTGACGCCCAAGGAAGCGGCCAGCGACAGCGTCGGGTTGGCCTCCGGCACCGAAATGCGCATGGCGGCGGGCACGGCGATGTAGGACGCACTCGCTGCCAGGATGGCCAGCATGGCCGTGCCCCCCAGCGACAGCCCGAGTCCGTAACCCAGCGCGATGCCCACCACGGAGGAGAACAGCGGCATGCCGATGCCGAACAGCACGAGGAACAGGCCGTGCCGCCGCAGGCTGCCGAACTGGGCGGCCGTGATCAGCCCCATTTCCAGGAGGAACAGGGCAAGGATTCCCTTGAACAGATCGAAGAACAGCGGCTTGACGGAAGTCAGTCCCTCCGGGCCGGCGGCCCAGCCGATCAGCGTGCGGCTGCGCCGATGGCAGGACCAGGCTGCCGCCGGCGTCCTGGTAGATCGGCGGCAGCACGAGTTCCGGGTAGCGTGCTTCGAGCACCTGCAGCTCCGCGCTCACGCTGGAGTCGGGCGCATTGCCTGCGAAGACCGGGATGAAGCGTGCGGCGAGCGTGGTCGCGTCTTCATGGCCGAAGCAGTCCAACAGCGCCGCCACCAGGTCGACGCGGGAGACGGCGCTTGCCGCCGTCTCGAGCCAGCACAGCATCCAGATCCCGTTGATCCCTGTTGTCTCCAGGATACGGACGGTTCGCCGCGCGCCGGCCGCATCCGGCAGAACCAGCGCGCACGGCAAGTTCGCCACGCCTTCTTCGTCGATCCAGATGCCTTGCACGGTTTCAACGTCGCTGGCGGGCAACCGGCGGCGCAGAATCGACAGGTAAGCGGCCAGATCTTCGCTGGCGCGCTCCAGATCCCCATCGCTGCGCACGAGCAAGAAGGCGCTTCTGGACTCGGTCGGCATGTCTTCATCCCCTGCGTAGGTGGCGGGCACTGGACGCTTCTCACCACGAGCGCCTGAGGCGCGAAAGGCCGTGCAGGACCCGTCCTGTTGTTACCCGGAAGGTAACCTGGTGAATTTTGACGGTCTGGATGATTCATATAAAGTCGAATATAATTCACAGACACTTCGTAAAAAGTTGCGAATAGCAGATAATGAATCTCAAACACCTGCGCTACTTCTGGGCGGTGGCCCACGCCGGGAGTGTGGCGGCGGCGTCCAATCAGTTGCATCTGACGCCGCAAACCGTCAGCGCCCAAATCAAGCTGCTCGAGGACGACCTCGGAACGGCCTTGTTCAAGCCTGCCGGACGCGGACTCGAACTCACCGAGGCGGGGCGCGTTGCGCTGTCCTACGCCGACGAGATCTTCGCGCTGGGTCACGAGATGGTCTCCTCGCTGCGGGCGAACGCAATCCCGGGGCAGACGATGGCTACGTTTCGCGTCGGTATTTCCGATGCGATCCCCAAGTCGCTGACACACCGGTTGCTGGCTTCGCTGAAGAGGGTGGAGAAGCCGATACGGCTGGGG
>SR_TP_S13solDRAFT_1000109_pt1 | contig 43945 bp, 35 predicted proteins | sample SodReaTP_S13sol_FD_11159 | JGI IMG/M metagenome (IMG submission 11159) | reverse complement strand
CGGCGCTACTACTGGCACAAGCCGGTGTTCTGGTCTCGCAGCTACTGCATCATCAGCGTCGGCGGTGCGCCGCTCTCGGTCCTGAAGCAATACATCGAACAGCAGGAAGCACCGGAGTGATGGCGCTACGCGCCATGCGCCGCTTCACCACCCCCTGACATGGATAGACCTGTCCAGTCTCCGGCACTCCCTCAGGGAGGCCGCTTTTTGGTTGTCTCGGTCCGTCTTCGTCTCATGGCCATGGCTCCGGTTCAGGGCACGAAGGGCGACTTCACGACGGTGGATCACTCTGATGATGCGTGGGTTGGTTACCGACCTGACTTCACTTCGTCGCGGAGCTACCCTTCTCTAAGCGCGTGGGTCACCTCTGGATGCGCTTATCCAGGGGCCACATAGGGGGTACTGGGGTTCTCCTCACCGGCCCTCCATGCCCTGAACCGGAGCCACGGCCGCCGACTCATGCCAGCGCCCTCGAACCATGGGGCTGACCGGCACACTCGCGGGCGATCGCCCAGATAAAGCCGGCCAGTTCCCGGGCCACCGCCGTCACGGCCTGGTTGGCTGGCTTGCCCGCTGCGATCAAGGCGCGATAGCGCCGACACAGCCGCTTTTGGGTCTGCCAGGCGATGGCCTGCACACCGGGGGGCGCGCATTCCGCCCGGCGCTCGATGGTCGCCGTCTTACGCGCTGGGAAGCGATACGCCCACGCCGCCTCGGTGAGCACGCGCCGGGCGTGACCGTTACCGGTCTTGGTGATCGCCCCCTGGCGCCGTGTGTTGCCGCTCGAATGCTCGCTGGGCACCAACCCCAGGTAGGCCATCAGCTCCCTTGGCGAATCGAAACGGGTGAGGTCGCCGAGCTCGGCGAGGATGGTCACCGCGGTCACAAGCTGAACGCCGCGTAACGCCATCAGCGCCTCGACCACAGGCCCCAGCGACCAGTGCGCCACGGCCTCCCGCATCTGCTCCTCGAGCGTGGCCACCCGGCGCTGCGCCTCCTTGACCGCATCGATGTACTCCTGGAGCGCGATCTGCTGCCAAGGCGAGTCCATCTTGACCCCCTCCAGCCAGCGCCAGTGCGCCTGCGTCCAGCGTGACTTGCCACCGCTGTAGCTCAGCCCATGGCGCAGCAGGAAGGCACTCAGGCGCTGGCGCGCACGGCGTTCGGCCGCCTTCATGTCTTCACGGGCCCGTGACAGATCGCGGATCGCCTCCTGCTCATCATCCGGCACCCACACCGCCGTGAGCTCCCCGGCGCGGTCGAGCCGAGCCAGCGTGACTGCGTCACGCCGATCCGTCTTGACCCGCGAACCCGCCTTGCGGGGGATGAGCGAGGGGGCAACCACCATGCACCGATGGCCCGCCGCGGTCAGCTGCCGATAGAGCCCGTAGCCACAAGGACCGGCCTCGTAGCAGAAGTTGAGCACCTCGCCGTCCGGGGACAGACGCTCAAGCAGCTTGGTCACCGCCTCCGGCGTGTGCGCGATGCTGCCCCAGTACTCCGGATCACCCCGTCCAAGCCCCGCGACCGCAACAGCGATCGTGTCTTGATGCACGTCCAAGCCAACGTAAACGCTGTTAAACTCATTCATGACCTGCCCTCCTCGATGTGGCTCTGTGTTCCCTGTGTTCCTACCTCGAAACATAACCCACGTGCTTCGAGGTCAGGGCAGGTCTATCCATGATGTCTAAGCCGCTAAGCGGCTATAGGCGGAGCACTGCGGCGCTATTTGGTAGAATCGGCAGCATCACCCGTCTCCGGTCGGACCCTGCATGATCTCAGCCCTGCGCGCACCCTACTCTGTCCCCCTGCCGGCACCTGCTGCGCTGCTTCGCCCCCTCGTCCTGCTCTTCCTTATGCTGGGCCTCGTCGCCTGCACGGGGGACGAGGCGACGACGGGATCAGACTCCGGCGATGAGGGCCCACGAGCCACCCCGGTGATCGGGGTCGAGGTCAGTCCCCGAGACCTTTCCCGCCAGGTCTCGGTATCGGGCAGTCTGGAGCCGCTGCGGCGAGCGCGCCTGGCCAGCAGAACCGACGGCGAGTTGACCGAACTGGCAGCCGACATTGGCGACACGGTCAGCCGGGGGGAGGCGCTCGCCCGGATCGACGTCAGTGAGGCGCGCGCCGAGCAGGCGCGGGCCGAGGCCAACCTGGCGGACGCCCGCGCCAGCTTCAACCGCCAGCAACGCCTGAGAGAACAGGACCTGGTCTCGGAGGCCGAGTTCCAGACCACCGAGGCGGCCCTGAAGGTGGCCGAGAGCGAGACCCGGCTCTGGCAGACCCGCGTAGAGCACGGCGAGGTGCGCGCCCCCATGGACGGGACCGTCCTGTACCGGCACATGGAGACCGGTGACAGCGTAGAGAAGGGCGAGCAACTCTTCGAGGTCGCCGAGGTGGCGACCCTCCTGGCCCGCGTGGGGATCTCAGAGCGGGACGTCCAACAATTGCAACCCGGGCAGCCCGCCACGCTCCGCGCGGACGCCCTGGGCGGCGAACGCCTGGAAGGCGAGATCCGCCGGATCCATCCCGGTGCGGACCCGGCATCGCGGCTGGTGACGGTCGAGGTACAGACGCCGGCCGACACGCCGGCGGGGCGGCTGCGCCCCGGCTACCTGGTCCGGGTCAGCCTGCTGGTGGACGCACGCCCGGGCCGGCTGGCTGTACCGGCGCAGGCGCTGGGCACCGACGCCGCCGGCGACCAGTACGTCTATGTCATCAGCGACCAGGCGCTGGAGCGCCGTCCGGTCTTGACCGGTGTTAGCCGCCGCGGCTGGACTGAGGTTGTCCGCGGACTGGCGCCCGGCGATGTGGTTCTGGCGGTGAACCCGTTGACCTTCGAGGCCGGTGACCGGGTGCGTGTCGTCCAGTGGTACGACGAGGCGGGTGAATGACCCGGCTGGCCCGCGATTTCGGCGACAGCCGTGCCGGCAGCCTGGCCAATGTTGCCATACGCCGCCCGGTCGGCACCCTGGCGGTCGCCTTCCTGGTGCTGCTTCTCGGCCTCTACAGCATGGGGCGGCTGCCGCTGGACCTGCTCCCGCAGGTGGAATACCCGCAGATCCGGGTCACCGTGAACTACCCCGGGGCCGCCCCGGAGGTCATGGAACAGCAGGTCACCCGGGTGCTGGAACAGAACCTGGCCGCGGTGGAGAATCTGGTCAGCCTGGAGAGCCGCGCCTCCGAGGGCCGGACCAACGTCAACCTGTTCCTGGAGTACGGCACCGACCTGGACCTGGCCATCCAGGAGGCGTCGCGCTACCTGGAGCTGGCCCGCACCCAGATGCCGCCGGACATCGAACCGCCGCGGCTGTATCGCTTCGACCCCGCCCAGGACCCGGTCTTCGAGGCCGGCTTCACCTCCTCCACCCGCACCCCGGCGGAGGTCCGTGACTGGCTGGAGAACCGCCTGGCGCCGCAGTTAAACACCGTCTCCGGGGTGGGCTCGGTCTCGGTCGCCGGGGGCGTGGTCCGCGAGATCCAGGTGATGCTGGATCAAACCCGCCTGAACAGCTACGGCCTGGGCTTCGGCGATGTGGAGCGCGCGCTGACCAGCGAGAACGTGGACGTACCCGCCGGCCAGATCACATCACGCCATTTTGATGTGATGACCCGGACCGACGGCCGCTTCCGCGCCATGGCGGACATCGAGCAGATCCTGCTGGACGTGCCCGGGTCCGACCAGCGCATCCCGCTCACCGAGGTGGGCCAGGTCGTGGACGGCCACCAGGACCAGCGTATCTTCGCCCGGCTCAACGGCCAGGAGGCCACCCAGCTCTCCGTGCTCAAGCAGCCCGACGCGAACACCGTGCAGGTGGTGGAGGCGGTACAAGCGCGGCTGGACGAGTTACAGGCCTCCGGCTTCATCACCGAGGACTTCCAGTTCGCCACCACCCGCGATCCGGGTCACTTCATCCAGGGCTCGGTGCAGGCCGTGGCCACGGCGGCAATCCTGGGCGGGGTGCTGGCCATGATCCTGGTGCTGCTCTTTTTGGGGAGCCTGCGCCGGGGCCTGGCCATCGGGTTATCGATCCCCATCGCCGTGGCGGCCACCTTCGCCCTGCTCGGCGTCAGCGGGCTGACCCTGAACGTGATGAGCCTGGGCGGACTTGCCCTGGGCGTGGGCCTGCTGCTGGACAACGCCATCGTGATGAGCGAAAACATCGCCCGTCACCGCCAGCAGCTCGGCAAGTCACCGGAGCAGGCCGCCCACGAGGGTGCCCGGGAGGTCTTCTCCGCGGTACTCGCCGCCACCCTGACCAACCTGGCCGCCGTCACCCCCTTCCTGCTGGTCACCGGGGTGGCCGCCCTGCTCTTTCGCGAACTGATCCTCACCATCTCCTTTGCCATCATCGCCTCGCTGGCCGCCGCGGTGACGCTGGTGCCGATGCTCACCGCCCTGCTGGCCCACCTGCGCTGGCAGAGCGGACTGAGCGAAAGCCTGCCGATCCGCGGTTTCGCCGCCGGACTCACAAGGGCTACCCGGGGCTACCAGGCCCTGCTCAGGCGCGCAGTGCGGGTGCCGTGGCTGGTGGTGGCGCTGGCAGTGGCCCTGCTCGGCAGCTCAGCGTTCATGGTCCGCGACCTGGGCAGCGACTTCCTGCCGCCGGTGGACGACGGGCGAATCTCGGCCCACATCCGGCTGCCCTCCGGCACCCCGCCCGAGGCCACGCTGGCGGCGGCGCAGACAGCCGAGCAGGTCATCGACGGGATGCCCCACGTGGACAGCGTTTTCAGCCTGGTCGGCGGCCACCTGCACGGCGGCATACTCAATATCCGCAACGCCACCGCCCGCTTCTCCATCCAGCTGGCCCCGGGGGAGGAACGGCCCGACTGGCCCGCGGAACGCTGGGTCCGCGAACTGCAACGGGAACTGGATGCGCAGGACTTCCCCGGCGGACGGGTCACGGTGCGCCCGCCCAGCCTGCGCAGCCTGCGCCTGGGCCCGTCCGAGGCCGATATCTCCGTGGGCGTGGTAGGTGATGACCTCGCCACCCTGGACACGGCCGGACGCGAGATCGTGCAACGACTGGAAGGACTGCCCGGACTGACCAACGTGGAGATCGCCCGCGATGACCGCACCCCCATGGTCAGCATCCACCTGGACCGGGAGCGGGCCAAGGCGCTGGGGGTGACTGCTGATGAGGCCGCACAGGCCGCGCGGGTGGCCGTGGACGGCATCACCCCGACGCGATTCAGCACCCCCAACGCGGACTATGACATCCGGCTGCGCCTGCCTCCGGGTGCGGTGACCACCAGCGACGGGCTGGGCGACATCACCGTCTTGCCGGACAACGGCGTAGGCCCGGTCCACCTGCGGGAGATCGCGGAATTCGTACTGGGCGACAGCCCGGCCCACATCGAGCGCGAAAACCAGACCCGCATCCTGCGGGTGGAGGCGGACGTGGACCGGCTCGAGAGCGATCTCGGCCGGGCCGGCGAACAGGTGCGCGAGGCGTTGGCCGACTTCGAACTGCCCGATGGTTACAACCTGCTCTACGGTGGCGCCGACGAGACGGTACAGGAGACCCGCCAGCAGCTGGCGCAGGTGGTCGCGCTGGCCCTGCTGTTGGTCTTCACCGTACTGGCCGTTCAGTACGAACGGCTGGTCAACCCCCTGGTCATACTGGCCACCGCCCCCCTGGCGCTCACCGGCGCGTTGCTGGCACTGTGGCTCACCGGCACGCCCTTTACCACGCCGGTGATGCTCGGCGCCGTGGTGCTGATCGGCATCGTGGTGAACAACGCGATCCTGCTGGTGGAGTACATCGAGATCGGACGGCGGGATGCCGGGTTGTCGGATGCGGAGGCAGCCGTTGAGGCCGGCGGCGTGCGGCTGCGCCCCATCCTGATGACCACCCTGACCACGGTGGCAGGGATGACGCCGCTGGCCATCGGCATGGGCGCTGGCTCCGACCTGATGCAGCCGCTCGCCCTGGTCGTGGTGGGCGGACTGCTTTCCGCCATGCTGCTGACGCTGTTCGTTGTCCCCTGCCTGTACCTCATTGCCCACCGCCTGGGCGAGGGCATCAAACGCCGGCTCACCGGGCGCGTCGCAACCGCCTGATCCTGGGCGTTGTGTACCGTTGAACTACCCCGGGGTTTAGTGCATGGTTCCTTGGTCATCCTCAACAAAACAGGGCGGAGAACCAGACAATGACCGGAGGAGAACTGCTGATCGTATTCCTGGGGCTGGTAGCGGTCGCCATCGTCGGTTTTGTGGTGGGTCGCGCCACATCATCTGGCAGTGGCCAATCGCACAAGCTGGAGCAGGAACTGAAAGAGGCCAAGGAGGCCCACGACTCTTATAAACAGGAAGTGAACACCCACTTCGAGAAGACGGCCGAGCTGTTCAAGGACATGACCGGCGCCTACCGCTCGCTTTACAACCACATGGCGGAGAGCAGCGGCAAGCTGGGCGTCGGACCAAGCGATCCGCTGTTGGAGGCGGACCCGGCCCGGCAGGAGCAAACCCGACTAGACTACGGCACAGCCGACGCCGAGACTGACGAGACAGCCCCGGCCCCGGAACGGCCGGCGGATTATGCTCCGGAAGAGACACCGGAAGAGAAAAAGGGAAAGCAGGCCCAAGAAGGCCAGGCCGGCACCCGCGACGACAAACGCTGACAAGCTCGCCTTAATAAGGTGCCCCGACCCTCGGGCGGGGCACACACCCTACCGGGCACCGACGGCCCCGGCCTCGGGCATCAGGAAATGCCCGCGGGCCGTGGCGATGATCCGGTCCGGATCCCCTTGCCAGGCGGCCACCGCAATGTTGGCCACCCGCTGGCCCTGACGCCAGACCCGGCAGTCCCCCATGACATCCTCCGGCCTGCCCGGGCGCAGGTAGTCGATGGAGAAGTCCACTACCCGGGGCAGGGCCGCCAGCTGACAGTCCGCCTCCCAGAGGATCTGTGCCTGCGCCGACAGCTCCATGAAACCGCCCAGCACGCCGCCGTGAATCGCCGGCAATGCCGGATTGCCGATCAACTCCTCGCGATAAGCCAGCCGGAACTGCAGGCCCTCGTCGTGCAGCAATGGTTGCATGCCGATCAACGCCGCGTAAGGCCATTGCTCAATGGCGGCCTGTAACGCCCGGAACCTTGATTCGATGGGCTCTGCACTCACCGGCTGCCCTCCACGAAACCAGGCACCTGCCCCGTGCGCATGAAGCTACTCATGCTGGCAGCGACGGGCCGGGCCCGCTCGCCTTCCGGGAACACCGTGCAACGCGCAAAGCAGATGTTGGGGGTCACGCGATAGCACTCCGCCTCCGCCACCACGGCCTGGCCAGGCCGGGCCCGGGCCAGGTGATCCACGCGCAGGTCCAGGGTGGCCACGGCCTCCAGCCGGCCGAGCCGGCAGAGCACTGCCGAACCACTGGTCTGGTCGATCAGCGTGGTGATGACGCCGCCGTGGAGATGGCCGCCCTGCGGGTCCCCCACCAGGTCGTCCCGGTAGGCCAGACGCGTCTGGACGCGCTCGGCATCGGCCCGATGAACCTCGATGCCCAACAACCGGCCATGAGGCAGCAACTGGAAGAACTCGCGGGCCATTTCCAACAGGTTGTCCGCGTTGACGTCTTGCGGCACGAGCCAGCCCTCTGCGTGAACCTCCAGTCAGGTTACCAGAAAGCCGACAGCCTGTGCCTGGCCAGGCCCGCACAGCGAGAACACCAAACAAGAATGGGCCGCGCACCCCTCCATGGTTACGCGGCCCTAGGGGCGGACCGGCCACCAAGCCGGTCGCTTCCTGCCCCCGGCACCGAGGGTGCCGAAGCCAGCCCTGGCTACCAGTCCACGTTCAGTGACACAAAGACATTACGGCCCGGCAAAATGCTGTTGTAACGGTTGCTCTTTTGCGGTGCTGTCTCAGCGCAATCGCCTCCAACACAGCGGTCGTAGCCGGTGTAGCGAATGAAGTCCTTGTCCAACATGTTCTGCACTACCCCGGTCACCCGCACGTTGTCGTTGAAACGATAAGTGCCGCCAAGGTCGAAGATGGTGTAGCCGCGGAAGTCGCCCAGCACCTTGTTGCTATCGCGCCCGCCATCGCCATCATCCAGCGCGGCCTGAGAAGAGCCCCCTGTCAGCGGCTCGTGGAAGTTGCGCGGGCGGAAGGCGCTGCTGCGGTACTCCATGGTCAGGAAGGTGTTGAACTGCGGCGTCGCCTGCCAGTCAATCGTGGCATTGACCATATGATCCGGCACGCTCACCAGGGGGTCACCCTTCAAGCTCGCCACGCCGTCCTGCGGGTACCCCGCATCCAGCTGAGTCCGCGTCACCTCGCTATCGATGTAGGTGTAATTCCCGGACAGCCGCAGGTCATCCCGGATCATATAGCTGGCTGCCAGTTCCAGCCCCTGGATCCGTGCGCGTCCCACGTTCAGGTCCTGCCCCTCGTTGGCGCCGGTGCCGCCCTCGATGAGGTTCTTCAGCTCGTTGCGGAACACCGTGGCCTCGGCCCGGAAGCGGTCCCGATCGTTGTACATGACCGTGAACTCGACATTGGTGCTCTCTTCCGGATCCAGCTCCGGGTTACCTTCGAGAGGCGTGGTGCCCCCATCCCCGAAACCAATGACGCCATCGCTCAGCTGTTCCACCAGCGGTGCCCTGAAACCCTGCCCGGCACCCCCCTTGAAGGTCCAGTTCCGGTCTGCCTCGAAGGTTGCATACACCCGGGGCGACCACTGCGCCGAAAACTCTTCATTGTCGTCCATCCGGAGGCCACCGGTCAGGGTCAGGCGATCCGTCACCATCCACTCATCTTCCACGAACAGGCTGTACTGCTTCACCCGCGCGGTGTCTCCGCCGAAGAAGTCATCGGTCAACTCCGGGTCCAGGTACTGACCGCCCAAGGTGATCAGGTGATCCCCGATCCCGGTGACGAACTGGGTGTCGAGGATGTAGGTTTCCAGCTCCAATGTCCGGTCAGTGCCCCATTGATCGCTATCCGGTACGGATTCGGCGTTCATGGTGCGGCCGGTAGTCTCCATGAAGTCTCGGGTCAACGTGGTCTCCCAGGTACCCACATCAAACCGGCCCACATGCCCGACACGAATCTGCTGTCGGTTGAAGCCCAGTTCGCGGTCATAACCGGAACAGAAATTGGGGTTCGTCGGCCCTCCCGTCGCGCAGGGGTTGCCGGCGGGGTCGCCTTCCACATTGTTCAGCCGACCCAGCTCACCCCGCCGGTTGGCGTAAGTCTGCTCGGTCTGGTCATAGCGCAGGAAGAAGTCGTGTCGTGCGTCGGGCGTGAACAGCAGCTCGGCACCGAAGGTCTCGATATTCGCAGAGGTGGGGTTCTGCCCCATCGTCCGGTTATCGACCAGGCGATCCTCATCAAACTGGTCGATCCCGGGAATGTCGATATTGGAGGCGGAGCGTTCGAACAGTCGCCCGTAGGCCGACAGGTAAAGCTGATCCTCGACCAACGGGCCAGCGCCGTACGCCTCTACAGTCGACTGCCCGCCGAAATCGGAGTCCGAGTGGAAGGTGTTATCCGCCGACACGGAGCCGGACCAGGTATTGTCCGGGCGCCGGGTAATGACGTTGACCACACCCCCCAGGGCATCAGAGCCGTACAGGGTGGACATGGGACCGCGAATTACCTCGATGCGCTCGATGGCAGCCACTGGCGGAAAGAACACCGCCTCGCTGTCATTGAAGGCGTTGGGCGCAACCGTGCCGCGGGGGTTCTGACGCACGCCGTCAATCAGCACCAGCGTGTATTCGCTGGGCAGGCCGCGCAGGCTGATCGTCTGATTGCCGGTTTTCCCGGACCGGGCATCCAGCGACCGGACGTTGACCCCCTGCACCCCTTCCAGGGCCTCTGACAGGCTGCCGACCTGCCGCCGGTCCAGGTCCTCACGGGTGATCACGGAAATGCTGGCCGGGGCCCGTTCAATCTCCTGCTCCAGGCCGCCTGCGGTAACCACCAGTGGCGAAAGCTCCATCTCACCGGTGCTGGCATGGGCAGCGTGGCTGCCAAAGGTGAGCGCAACTGCGGCGGCAACCGCCGGTAGGCGTCGCGGAAACGGAATAGGTTGGTGCATGAATCCCTCCTCTTCGACTCTTGTTCGAGTATCCGGGTCGCCCCCCAAAGGCAGCCCCGCGTGCCGAGCGGCAAAAAAACGGCGGCACCTGGTTCTCTATCCGTGTGCCGCCAAGCCGCTTCACATGTCCCAGGACGAAAGCTAATGCGAGTCATTCGTATTTGCAACCCCATTACAAAAGATTAGAGCACGTCTAAACTCCTGAATGGCAGCGCAAAGACCCGCAAAAAGCCCCTCGCCGGCGTGTAGCCGGCAGGGTTTCGCGGAGGCAGCAAGGTCGGGGAACGGCCGTCAGGCGCGCGTTGAGACGGCGCCTGACGGCAGGAAGGGAATGATCAGAAACGCTGTTTGGCCAGCCAGGGGATAATGCGCTCGAAGGCCTCCTCGATGTCATCCATGCTCGACGAGAAGCTGATCCGCAGCGAGTTGGGACAGCTATCGCCGAACGCGTCGCCGGGCACCACGCAGACGCCGGTCTCCTGCAGCATGCGGATGGCGACGGTGGTGGCATCGGTATTCGGGGGCAGCGAGGGGAAGATGTAGAACGCCCCCTGCGGCCAGTAGCCCGTAAGATGCGGCGCGTCGCTGACCAACTGCACCACCCGGTCGCGGCGTCGGCGGTACTCCTCGACCATATTGTCCAGGCAGGACTTCTCCCCCTTTAGGGCGGCCACCCCGGCCCATTGCGCCGGGGTGTTGGCCACGGTGGTGGTGAAGATATGGAACCGCCGAAGTTTTTTGATCGCCCCCTGACTGGAGATAACCCAGCCGATCCGCAAGCCGGACATGCTGTAGGTCTTGGAGAAGCTGGACATCATCATCACGTGGTCCAGGTCGGAGGTGCAGTTGAGCACGCTGGCGTACTTCAGGTCGTCCAGCAGCAGGTGGTCATACACCTCGTCGCTATACACGTAGACGCCCCGGTAGGCGGCCTCCTGCACGATGGCCTCTATGGTCTCCCGCGGGTAAACCGTGCCGGTGGGGTTGTTCGGCGAGTTCAGGATGATGCCGAAGGTCCGCATCCCGATGCTGTCGATCACCTCCTGCGGGTCGAGCTGGTGGCCGTTCTCTGCCCGGGTCGGTATCGGCTTCACCTCCCCGCCATTCATCCGGATCAGCGGGGCGTAAAGGGGGAAACAGGGGTCCGGCACCAGGAACTGCCGCCCCGGGGCCGCGGTGGCGGCCAGTGCCAGGTAGATCGCCTCCGTGGCACCGGTGGTGACCAGCACATTATCCGGCGTCAACGGACGGTGGTAGCGCTCGGAGTAATACTCCGCGATCGCCTCGAGCAGTTCCGGTAGCCCTGCGTCCATGGTGTAACCGGTCTGGCCGTGGCGCAGCGCGTCGATGTGGGCCTCGATCACGTGTTCGGGCACCGGGAAGTCGGGCTGGCCGATGGACAGGTGGATCACGTCCTCCATCTCGGCGGCCATATTGACCATGCGCCGGATGCCCGGAATGGGCAGCGCCCTCAGGGCCGGATTCCACATGGGTTCCGGGGTTTCGGAGTACTCCAGCTCGACCGGATCCGCCACCATGCCCGTTCCTCCTATGCAGCGGCTGCGGATGACTGGTGATCGTCGCCCCATGCGGCGATCCCGACTTGTGCGCTAAGGTCCACAGTAGGCCCGGCAATGCGCCGGGTCAACAATTGACGCGACCCTCCGCTGAGGGCTACTAATGGGCACAGTGACGGGGGTTTCCGGGGTGCAGCACCCCGGGCCCCCGGCTTTCGCGGATCAGCCAGAGCGCCAGCACAGGGAGTAGGACAAATGTCAGCCAACGCACAATCGGTCATCGCCCTGCTGACCGCCGTGGACGAGGACATCCCGCCCGGCCTGGAGGCGCTGGAAGGTCGGGCGCGGCTCATCCACACCCGCACGGTGGATGAGCTACGCGCAGCGCTGGACGAGGCCGATATCCTGCTGGTCACCGATTTCAATACCGACGTGGTGGAACAGGCCTGGCCGGCCGCACGCAAGGTCCGCTGGGTGCACGCCACCTCCGCCGGCGTCGACCGGCTGCTCTTCCCGGCGCTGCGCGAGAGCGACATCCCGCTCACCAATGCCCGGGGCATCTTCGACCGCCCCATCGCGGAGTACGTGCTTGGCCTGATCCTGACCTACGCCAAGGATCTCCACACCACGCGCGACCTGCAACGGGCGCATCGCTGGCAGCACCGTGACACCGAGCGTATCGAGGGCCAGCGGGTACTGGTGGTGGGGGCCGGCTCCATCGGCCGGCAGATCGCCCGCGCCTGCGGCGCCATGGGCATGCAGGTCACCGGCATCGCCAGCCGCGACCGCGACGACGACCCGGACTTCCAGGCGGTCTACGGCAATGACCGCTTGCAGGCCGTGCTGCCGGAGCAGGATTACGTGGTCATCGCCGCCCCGCTGACGCCGGCCACCGAAGGCCTTTTCGATGAAGCGCTATTCCGCCACATGGCTGGACACGCCCGGCTGATCAACATCGGGCGCGGCCCCATCGTCCGCACGGACGACCTGGTCGCCGCCCTGCAAGCCGGAGAGCTGGCCGGGGCCGCGCTGGATGTCTTCGAGGAGGAGCCGCTGCCCGCTGACCACCCGCTCTGGGCCATGGACAACGTGATCATCTCTCACCACATGGCCGGCGACGTGGTGGGCTGGCGGCGCGCGCTTTCCGAGCAGTTCATCGCCAACCTGGAGCGCTGGCAGCAGGGCGAGGCCCTGCACAACCAGGTGGACAAGGGCCGCGGTTACGTCCCGCCCACCCCCTGAACCGAACAACCCGACACGGCCCCGACCCGCGGGGGCACACGAATGACACCACGAGGAGCGAACCATGGTCCAATCCCCCCTGCTGCCGAACCTGCACGGCTACATCGACGGCGCCTGGACACCCGCCGACAGCGGCGAGTGTTTTTCCGTGAGCAACCCGGTGAACGGCGATGAGCTGGCACGGGTTTCGTCCCTGGGGGCCGATGAGACCCGACGGGCGATTGACGCCGCCCAGGCCGCCCTGCGCGCGGGCAGTAGCCTGGAGGAACGCCAGGCGTGGCTCGACAGCATCGTCGACACCCTCAAGGCCCACAAAAAAGAAGTGGGCCGCATCCTCACCCTGGAGCACGGCAAACCGCTGAAGGAGGCGGAGGGCGAAGTACTCTACGCCGCCGGCTTTTTCGAGTACTGCGCGCGCAACCTCTATTCCCTAGGGCCGCGCACCCTGCACGAGCGGCCCAAGGACGCGACCTGGACGGTCTACAACCGGCCTGCCGGTGTCGTGGGGCTGGTCACCCCCTGGAACTTCCCCATCGGTATGATCGCCAAGAAGCTCTCGGCCGCCATCGCCGCCGGTTGCCCCAGCGTAATCAAGCCCTCCTCCAAGACGCCGCTCACCATGATCGCGCTGTTTACGCTCATGGACCGGGAAGTGGACCTGCCCCCCGGTTTCGTCAACCTGGTCACCGGGTCCTCCGGCCCCATCGGGGACACCCTCATGGAGGATGACCGCGTCCGGGTGGTGAGCTTCACCGGCTCCACCGAGGTGGGGCGCAAGCTCATCAAGGCCAGCGCGCCCGGGGTCAAAAAGCTGACCCTGGAGTTGGGCGGCAATGCGCCCTTCATCGTTTTTGCCGACACCGACCTGGACAAGGCGGCGGACCACCTGATCGCCAACAAATTCCGTGGTGGCGGCCAAACCTGCGTCTGCGCCAACCGCATCTTGGTCGAGGCCTCGGCAGAGGAGGCCTTCGCCGAGAAAGTGGCAACGCGCGCTGCCAAGCTGAAGGTGGGTGACGGGATGGAGCCGGACACCGACCTTGGCCCGCTGATCGACCGTAACGGCTACGAGAAGGTCCGCCGGCACTTTAATGACGCCGTGGAAAACGGCGCCACCGTCGTGCTGGGCGAGGACCCGGGCGAGATCCACGACGACTGGGGCGGTTTCTTCCCCCCGGCCGTGCTCCGCGGGGTCCAGCCCGGCATGGACTGCACCTGCGAGGAGACCTTCGGCCCCCTGGTGCCCATCACCCCCTTTCGGGATGAGGACCACGCCCTGGAACTGGCCAATGACACCGAGTTCGGGTTGGCCGCCTATCTGTTCACCCAGAACGAGGCCCGGGCCCAGCGCATCATCCCGGCGCTGGAGTTCGCCCACGTGGGGCATAACACCGGCACCGGCCCGACGCCGGAGGCCCCCTTCGGCGGTATGAAATCCAGCGGCTGGGGCCGTGAAGGCGGGACCGAGGGGCTGTTTGAGTTCGTCGAACCGCAAACGGTCCCGCGGGGCGATTGACCCGCGGCGCGACAAGACTGCGACAACAGACCGCACAAAAGATGTGCGCCATGTGAAAAAACGCCGGAAAAGCACAGCGGAGCAGTGTGCAAAGGCGTGCAATGGCGCACATCCAATGCGGTGGTGCACAACAACCCACCGTTGACAGCCGACACACCGCTGACATAAAAACGCGGTGTCAGACCATTAAACCGATCATTCCTATCCTTGAATGTCTGACCACCCGGTGCACTTGCCTTGTAGCACCGGCACTTTATTCCGATCAGCCATCAGCGGAGAACGCAATTAAAATGTTTAAGAGCACCCGCAATGTATTCGTAAGCCTGTGCGCTGGTGCGGCTGTCGCAGCCGGCGGCGCCGCCATCGCCGATGACCGCGACGACTGGCCGCGCAGCATCACCGTAGGCACCGCCAGCCAGGGCGGCACCTACTACATTTACGGATCCGGCTGGGCCAACCTGGTTGGCGAGGAGCTGGACATCAACGCTGGCGCCGAGGTCACCGGTGGCCCCGTGCAGAACGCCACCCTGGTGCAGACCGGCGACCACGAGTTCGGCATGGTCACCATGGGTCCGGCCCTGGCGGCCTGGGAAGGCGAGAGTGAGCTGGCCCCGGGCCTGGAGCACACCGACATCCGTGCCGTCTTCCCCATGTACCAGACCGCCTTCTCGGTGATCACCCTTGAGGGCTCCGGTATCGAGTCCATGGAGGACCTGGACGGCAAGACCGTGGGTATCGGCCCGTCCGGCGGCACCTCCGACATGTACTTCCCGCAGTTCTTCGAGCAGCTTGGCCTCAACGTCCGCACCCGCAACGGCGGCGCCTCCGACCAGGTGGGTCAGCTGCAGGACGGCCTGATCGATGCCTTCGCCTTTGCGGCCGGCATCCCGATCTCCGCCTTCAGCCAGGCCGAGGCCCAGACCGACGTCAACATCTTCTCGGTCACCGAGGACGAGCAGGCCCAGCTGCTGGAAGCTTTCCCCGAGCTGGTGGGCTCGACCATCCCGGCCGATGTCTATCAGACCCTGGAGGAGGACATCCACGCCATCTCCATCTGGAACTTTGCCATCACGCACAAGGACATGCCGGAAGGCCTGGTCTACGGCGTGACCAAGGCCGTGATGGAGAACCATGACGAGATGATGTCCATCCACGGTGCGTCCAAGGAGACCCTGCCGGAGAACTGGGAGGTGAATGACTGGCTTCCCTTCCACCCGGGCGCCGTCCGCTGGTTCGAAGAGAATGGCTACGACATCCCGGATGACCTGCGCGGTTAAACCACTGCCTATCCGGTGAGACCACCCCCATCCGCACCCGCGGGTGGGGGTTCTGTTTGTCCAGGCAGCCAAAACTGACGCATCACTCGGGTTGCCTGGCCGACCTTTATCCGCAACGGGCCAAAAGCCCGACAACGGACAGTGAATCCAAACATGAATTCACAAAGGCACGACCACGAGAACAACTCCCCCGACACCCGAGGCCCCCAATCGGGGCAGGCCGTACCCGAGGTTGTCGCCGAGGACGTTACCGAGATCCCACTCGGGCACAATGAGCGGGATGTCATCGGCTGGCAGCGCTGGCTGCTGTACAGCATCTGCGTGCTGTATACCGCCTTTCACCTGTATGCGCTCAACGTGGCACCCGTAGAAACCTGGGCGTTCCGCATCAGCCACGTCGCGGGCGGCCTGGTCATCGGCTTTCTGCTGACCACTGCAGCCACCCTGAACCGGACCGCGAATCCACATGCACTGACGCCGGTGCAACTGGTACCGCTGCTGGCCGGCGCCACGGCCATCGGGTACGCCGCCTTCTGTGTGGGGCTGGCATGGTACCTGCGCGAGGTGGGCGGGCAGCCCAACCCGCCGGACTGGGTGTTCGAGCACATGCGGTATGCCCTGATCGGGGGCACCGGCATCGCTCTACTGTCCGGCTGGTTCTTCCGCAGCCCGGCCAACCGGGTGCATTGGCCCGACTGGCTGCTGGCACTGGCCTCCATTGTGGTCGCGGCCTTCATCATTTTCGCGCTGTCCCGCTGGCGCATGGCGGCCGGCACCTCCTTTGTCGGCACCACCGAATTCCTGGTCTCGCTCACCGGTATCATGCTCATCCTGGAGATGACACGCCGGGTCGCGGGCCTCGCGCTAGTGATCATCACCGGCGTTTTCCTGTTTTACGCCTTTGCGGGCCCCTGGCTGCCGGGCATCCTGGAGCACCGCGGTTATTCCTTCCCGCGCTTCTTCAGCTACGTCTATACGGACAACGGCATACTCGGACCGACCACGGCGGTGTCGTCCACCTACATCATCCTGTTCATCACCTTCGCGGCCTTCCTGCAGGCCTCCAAGGTGGGTGACTACTTCGTGAACTTCGCCTTCGCCGCGGCCGGTCGCGCCCGGGGCGGGCCGGCCAAGGTGTCCATATTTGCCTCCGGCCTGATGGGCATGATCAACGGCACCTCGGCGGGCAACGTGGTGGCCACCGGCAGTCTCACCATCCCGCTGATGAAGCGGGTCGGGTACCACCCGCGCAGCGCGGGGGCCATCGAGGCGGCCGCCTCCACGGGCGGGCAGATCATGCCGCCGATCATGGGTGCCGGCGCGTTCATCATGGCGGAGATCACCGGCATCCCCTACACCGAGCTGGCAGTGGCGGCGATCATCCCGGCGGTGCTCTACTTCCTGTCCATCTACTTCATGGTGGACCTGGAGGCCCGCAAGATGGGCATGACCGGCCTGCGCGGAGACCAGCTCCCGCGGCTGGGGGACATGCTGCGCAAGGTCTATCTATTCATCCCCATCATTGTGCTGATCGGCGCTCTGTTCATGGGCTACTCGGTGATCCGCGCCGGTACCGTGGCCATGATCAGTGCCGCCGTGGTCTCCTGGCTGACACCGCACTGGATGGGCCCCAGGGCTATCCTGCGTGCGCTGGAGCTGGGCGCGAAGATGGTGATCCCGCTGGTGGCGGTCTGCGCCTGCGCCGGCATCATCGTCGGCGTTATCAGTCTCACCGGGGTGGGCGCACGGTTCGCGTCCATGCTGCTGGGCATCGCCCAGGTGGACGTGACCATTCCGCTCATCAACTGGACCATCGAGGGCAGCGGCCAACTGCTGGCGATGTTCTTCGCCATGTGCATCAGCATCCTGCTGGGCATGGGCATGCCCACGACGGCTGCCTACGCGGTGGCCGCATCGGTGGTGGCACCCGGCCTGCAACGGCTGGGCATCGACCCGCTGGTGGCGCACTTCTTCGTGTTCTACTTCGCGGTCATCTCGGCCATTACCCCGCCAGTGGCCCTGGCGGCGTACGCGGCATCGGCCATCGCCAACACCGACCCGCTGCGCACCTCGGTCACCTCCTTCAAGGTGGGGCTGGCGGCCTTCATCGTACCCTTCATGTTCTTCTACAGCCCGGCGCTGCTGGGTGAAGGCACCTGGGCCGAGATCGCTCGCGTGGTGGCAACCGCCAGTATCGGTATCTACCTGCTGACGGCTTCGGTGCAGGGCTGGTTCTTCGGCCACATGGTCTGGTACCTGCGGATCGGCCTGCTGGTCGGTGCCCTGTCGATGATCGCCGGTGGCTGGACCACCGACCTGATCGGCATCAGCATCGGCGGTGCACTGGTCGCACTGCAGCTGATCTTCAAGAAGCGGACCGGGGAACTGGCCGCTTCCGCCGACCAGGCACCCAAACCGCCGCAGACTTAACCCCCACGCGGGGCCGCCCTGCGGTATCATCTGCGAGGGCTGACCCGGGGCACCGGGTCGGCCCTCTTTTCGTTGGCAACAAGGGAGTGGCCATGGGGTCCACCATCGCCGCGCTCATCAGCGTGTTCGGGCTAATCGCCCTGGGGCATATCCTCTACCGCACCGGCTTTGCGGCCGACGGCTTCTGGCCCACCGCCGAGAGGCTGACCTACTACCTGGCCCTGCCCGCATTGCTGGTGGCCCGCCTGTCGGAGGCCCCCCTGCACACGTTGGACCTACTGCCGATCATCACCGTCCTGATCGGCGCCGTGCTGCTCATCTACCTGGCGCAGTGGGCGCTGCTGCGGCCCAGCACACCAGACGGGGGGCCTGCCTTCACCTCCGTGCTGCAGGGGAGCATGCGGCCCAACACCTACGTGGGCCTGGCCACCGCTATCGCCCTTTTCGGCGACAAGGGGCTGACCCTCGCCGCCATCAGCCTGGCGGTACTGGTACCACTGGTGAACATCCTGGCGGTGATCGCGCTGATGCGCTATGGGGAAAAGGGGGAACGGGGCGGCAACGGGTTCATCGGCAGTATCGTGCGCAATCCGCTGGTAATGGCCTGCGTGGTGGGGATACTGCTCAACGTGTTGACCCCGGGGCTGCCGGGCGCCGCGCTGATGTTCCTGGACGGCCTGGGACAGGCCGCGCTGCCGCTGGGGCTGATGGCGGTGGGGGCCGGCCTGTACTGGGGGGAGATCGGGCGCAGCCCGGGCGCGCTGGCACTCGCCAGTGTGCTCAAGTTACTGGTCCTGCCCATGGTCACCGCCGTCGGCGGCTGGCTGATGGGGCTGGACGAGACGACCCTGGCAGTGCTGGTACTGTTCAGCGCCGTGCCCGCCTCGGCCTCCTGTTACATCCTCGCCCGACAGTTGGGCGGCGACGCGGTACTGATGGCCACCATCCTGACGGTGCAGACCGCGCTCGCGGTGATTACCCTGCCGCTCGTGCTGGGCCTCACGCTCTGGCTGTTTTGACCGGCTACCGGTGGCAGCCCGTCAACCGAAGATACGCTCGCCTTTGAGCAGCACCCGGTGCTCCAGCGAGTGCAGGTGGTGGCGCTCCCGCTCCAGCTCGTCGTGGGTGACCCCCCGCGCCTCAATGGGCCGGTTGATCCGGCTCAGACTGCGCTTGAGGTGGATACCCCGACGGGATGGCGGCTCGTAAGCTTCCGGCACCACCACCAGCAACTCGAGGTGGCGGTCTTCCGCTTCCGGCCCCTCCACCCCGGGGCCATATAGGTAGATGGCTTCGGCCGGCACGGCCTCCCGAACGCGGTTGACGATCAGTTCCTTCAGTTCATCCCTCAGCACCATTGGCCCGCTCCCTTAAAGCTGTTCCCTCACCACGCCCAGGAACTCATCACCGTAGAGCTCCAGTTTGCGCTCGCCCACGCCGTTGATCCCGGCCAGTTGCGCCAGTGTATCGGGGCGCGCCTCCACGATCTCACGCAGAGTGGCGTCGTGGAAGATCATGTAAGGGGGAATCCCCTGCTCCTTGGCCAACTCGCGGCGGCAGCTCCGCAGGGCGTTGAAAAGCTGCTCGTCCTCCGGCCGGTCGAAGGGCGCATCCGGCACCGCCCGCTTTTTCCGGCCCCGCACGGGGGCCGGGTCGCGCCGCAGGTAGAGCGGCTGCTCGCCCCGCAGCACCGGCCGGCAGCGCTCGGCCAGACGCAGCCCGCCGTAGCCATCCAGGTCCACGTCGACCAGGCCCAGGGCAACCAACTGGCGGAAGATCGTGCGCCACTGCCCCGGCTCCATGTCCGTGCCAATGCCGAAGACGGACAGCCGATGGTGGCCAAACTGCTTCGCCCGGTCGGTCTCCCGGCCCCGCAACACATCCACCAGGTGGCTGACCCCGAACGTCTGGCCGGTCCGGTAGACGGCAGACAGGGCCTTGCGCGCGGCTTCGGTGGCATCCCAGGTCTCCACCGGCTCCAGGCAGGTGTCGCAATTGCCGCAGGGCTCGGACAGGTCCTCGCCGAAATAACCGAGCAGGGACTGGCGGCGGCACCCGGTGAGTTCGCAGAACGCCAGCATGGCCTCCAGCCGGTGCCGCTCCACCCGCTTGTGCTCCTCCGCCGCCTCGGAGCTGTCCAGCATCTGGCGCAGGGTGATCACGTCCTGCAACCCGTAGCTCATCCAGGCATTGGCCGGCAAGCCGTCCCGCCCGGCACGGCCGGTCTCCTGGTAGTACGCCTCCACGCTGCGGGGCAGGTCCAGGTGGGCCACGAAGCGCACGTCCGGCTTGTCGATCCCCATGCCAAAGGCAACGGTGGCCACCACGATCAGCCCCTCCTCCTCGATGAAACGCTGCTGATTGCGCTGGCGCGTGGCCGAATCCAGGCCGGCGTGGTAGGGCAGCGCCTCCCGGCCCTTGCTGTTCAGCCACTCCGCCATGTCGTCCACCTTGCGCCGGGACAGGCAGTAGACGATACCCGCATCCTCCGGGTGTTCGTTCTGCAGGAAGCGCCAGAGTTGGTCGCGGGCATTACGGCGCGGCGTCACCCGGTAGCGGATGTTGGGCCGGTCGAAGCTGGAGAGGAACTGCCGGGCCGTTTCCAGCCCCAGCCGGCGGGCGATCTCCTCGCGAGTGCGGGCATCGGCCGTGGCCGTCAGGGCAATGCGGGGCACGTCGGGGAAGCGCTCGTGCAGGACGCTGAGCTGCAGATATTCCGGCCGGAAGTCGTGCCCCCACTGGGAGACGCAGTGCGCCTCGTCAATGGCGAAAAGCGCGATCCGCGCCCGCTGCAGCAGCTCCTGCATGCGCGGGGTCATTAGCCGCTCGGGGGCCATGTAGACCAGATCCAGCTCGCCCTGCAGCAGGCCCTGTTCGATCTCCCGCAGCTCATCAAGGGTGCGGGTGGAATCGAGCGAGGCGGCGCGCACGCCCGCCTGGCGCAGCGCCCGCACCTGATCCTGCATCAGCGCGATCAGCGGGGAGACCACGATGGCCGCCCCCGGCCGCAGCAGTGCCGGCAACTGATAGCACAGCGACTTGCCCCCGCCGGTGGGCATGACCACCAGGGCATCGCCCCCGGCGCTCACGTGGCGCACGACATCCCCCTGCTGGCCGCGGAATTCGCGGAAACCGAACACCCGGTGCAGCAGGTCCGATGCCGGATCAGCCGTTTCGGCGGTACTATGATCCACTACGTTAGACATCAAGACACCCTGCGCTTCCCTGCGCCCCTGATTTGGAATGACGGCACGCTAGCACCGGCCGGTTGCCGACGCAAACCGCACCAGTGCAGCCCCTTCACGGAGGATGATGACCGCGGTGGCCCGCCTGACCTGCACCCTGCTCCTGTGCCTGACCGGCTTCGTGCTCGCCGGCCCGGCCCTGGCCATTGACCGCGTATCGCTGAGCATCGGTGATATCGAGGGCGAGGGCTGGCACGCGGAAGGCCTGGACCTGCGCCTGCCCCTGCGCGGCGGGGAGGCCGAGGTGCGGGTCAAGCGCGTGCAGTTACCCGGCGACACCCAGCTGACAGACCTGCGCCTTCGCTGCGGCGATCTCGGCCTGACGCCCACCACGCTGCGCTGTGACGGGGCCACATTGTCGACAACCCTGCCCTGGCTGGGCAAGGTCGAGGGGGCCGGTGAATTGACCATGAAGCTGGACGGCAGCCGGGTCGAGGGCCAGTGGCAGCTCACCACCGATGTGGGCACCGCCGAGTTCGCGGTGAAAAGCGACGATGGCGGCTGGACCGTGGACGTGGCGGAGCTGACAATCACGGAGCCCGGCGCCCTGCTGGCCGACTGGCTGCCGGCCGACCACGGCGTGGAGGGCTGGCTGGCGCTAGAGGGCCGGCTGAGGGCGGATGACGGCCGCACTCGCGCCTGGCTGGAGTGGCAGTCCGAGCTCACCGCGCACGATGCCGAGGGGCGGCTGGCCAGCGAGGCACTGGCCCTCGATGGGCGGCTGCTGGCGCTTCGCCATGGCGCCGGCCCTTGGGCCCTGCGCACCTCGCTGCGCAGCGACCGCGGCCAGGTCTACGCCGAACCGATCTTTCTGGACCTGGACGACCATCCCCTGCACCTGACCGCCGGGGCCGACTGGCACCCGGAGACCGGGCAACTGGATGTCCGCCAATTCAACCTGAACCAGCAGGGCCAGGGCGAGCTGAGCGGTCAGGCCCTGCTGACCGGCCTCGAATTGCAAACGGCCCGTGTCCGGCTGCGCAATGGCCGCGCGGGTGGCCTCTACAGCGTCTATGCACACCCCTGGCTGGTGGGCAGCAACCTGGACCAGCTCACCCTCCAGGGGCGGCTGGACGGAGCACTGGAGTGGCGGGACGGCGCCCCCCATGCCGCCAGGCTGCAGGCGCATGGCGTGCAGCTGGATGATGCCGACCAGCGCTTCGCGCTGCGCGATTTCAACGGCCTCGTGAACTGGGCGGCGGCTGATGCCGAGGCACCGGCGGACAGCCGGGTACAGTGGCGAGAGGCCCGCCTGATGCAACTGCCCCTTGGCGAGGCCCGGCTGGGCTTCTCCGCGAGGGGGCGGGACGTCCGCCTGCAGCCCCGCCAGGTGCTGCCCATCCTGGGCGGAGGACTGCGGGTAAACCAGCTGCAGGTGGCCGAGATAGGCACCGACGATCTGGATATCCTGTTCGAGGCAGACATTCTGCCCATCGACCTCGGGGAGCTGACCCGGGAGCTGGGCTGGCCGCCGCTCTCCGGCATCCTGTCCGGCAATCTGCCGGAAATGACCTACCGCGACGGCCACCTCAACCTGGGCGGCACCCTCATCGCCCAGGTCTTCGACGGCCTGCTCCGCGTGGACGACCTCAGCCTGGAGGACCCCTTCGGCCCGGCGCCGGTCTTCCGCGCCGACCTGCGGATGCGCAGCTGGGACCTGGACCACTTCACCCAGGTACTGCAGGTGGGTCGCATCGAGGGCCTGGTACATGCCGACGTACTGGGGCTGCACATGATTGGCTGGGAGCCGGTGGCCTTCGATGCCCGCGCCTGGTCACCGGAGCGCACCCGCGAGCGTCGCCGGATCAGCCAGCGGGCGGTGGAGGACATCGCCCAGATCGGCGGCAGCACCCCGGCGGACTGGGTCTCCCGGCAGTTCCTGCGGGTGTTCGACGCCTTCCGCTACCGGCGTCTCGGGATGAGCTGTCGCCTGGAACAGGGCATCTGCCACATGGATGGCGTGGCGCCAGCGAACGGCGGCTATTACCTGATCGAGGGCCGCTCGATCCCCCGAATCAACGTCATCGGCTTCGCCCGCGAGGTCAGCTGGCCCGCACTGCGCCAGCAGATCCACCAGGCCCTGCAGCAGGACGACGGCCCTGTGGTGCAATAGCAGCGATTGCGCTTTACTGGTCGGGCGATACTGGCGAGAACCGAATCGCGGTTTCAAGGATCTAACTGCAAGTGACCATGCCCACAAGGAGCCACTCCATGATTGCATCACCCTGGCGTTTCGGCGCCCTGTTCAGCGCCCTGCTACTGCTCAGTGCCTGCGTGACCATCAATGTCTACTTCCCCACTGTGGCCGCTGAGCGTGCCGCGGACCGGATCATCGACGATGTCTGGGGGCCGGAGGCCCAGCAGCGCTCCAACCCGCCCGAGGAGGAAGGGGAGCCCCAGTCCCAGCGCCTGGAGCGCCAGGATCAGCCCATGGCCATGCGGGTACTGAACCGCGTGGTGCCGACCGCCCACGCACAGGCCGACCTGGAGGTGGAAACCCCTCGCATCCGTGAGTTGACCAGCCGCATGCGCGACCGCCACTCCGACCTGCGTGCCCATTACGAGAGCGGCGCCATCGGCCTGACCAATGACGGGCTCCTCTCCATTCGCGACCAGAGCGCCATCCCGCTGGCTGACCGCAACCGGGTGCGCAACCTGGTCGAGCAGGACAACAACGACCGCAGGGCGCTCTACCGGGAGATCGCCGAGGCCAACAACCGGCCCGACTGGGAGGGTGACATCCGCCGCACCTTCACGGAGCGCTGGCAGAGCCGCTTGCCCGATGGCTGGTACTACCAGGACAGCCGGGGGAACTGGCGGCAGAAATAAAGCCCGGGGTGCGGGTTTGCGCGGCCTGGCTGCGCGAACCCGCACCCGCTGCCCACCGTCTACTGGAGCCGCTGCAGTAACGCCTGCGCCTCGCGGCCCTCGGGGCTGTCCGACTGCGCGGCAACCGTGAAGTGCCCCCGGGCGCGGTCCCGGTTACCGGCGGCCAGTGCCAGCTTGCCCAGTGCGTTGTGGGCAATGGCATTGGGCAACAGGTCGTTGCTCCGCTGCAGATCCCGCCGGGCCTGGCTATTGTTGCCCAACTCCCGGTGGGATATGCCGCGGCCCAGGTGGAAAGCAAAGAAATCGGGGTTACGCGAGAGCGCCCGGTCATAGGACTGAACCGCCTGCTCGTGCCGGCCCTGCTTGCCCAGTATGTCGCCGCGCAGGCCGTGGAAGATCGCCTCGTCCGGGTGCCGTTCGATGGCCTGGTCCACCAATCGCAGAGCCTCGTCCGGCTTGCCATCCTTCAGCGCCTTGCGGGCCTTGTCATGGGCCTCGAACGCCTCCTGGCGATCTCGCAGGTCCGCAATCGCCTGTTGGTAGGCATCCCGGCCCATCACGCACTCGCCGCACTGGCTCTCCAGCTCCTGCGCCGTGGCCCGGTTGGCCTCCAACCGTTCGCGGGATGGCGGGGGGCTGGCGAACATCCCCTCCAACCAGCTGGGCTCGCGCCGGTCATACATGCGCAGGAAGGTCTCCATCAGATCTACCGCACCCTGCGGGTCGTAACCGGCCCGGGCCATGTACTGCATGCCGTAGTAGTCGGCCTCGAGCTCGTGGCTGCGGCTGTGGCGCTGCATGATCAGTGTGGCTCCCACACCCGCGCCGGCCACCAGCAGCGGCCCGATATCCCGTTCGGCCGCCGATGCCCCAATGCCTACGGCCATGATGCCGGCCTGCAGGAGCAGCCCGCGCTCCATGCGCTGCGCCCCGTGCCGGGCGGCGGCATGCACGATCTCGTGGCCGAGTACGGCCGCCAGCTCCGCCTCGGAGTCCATCTCCAGCAGCAGGCCGCGGTTGATGCCGATCTTGCCGCCAGGCAGCGCCCACGCGTTCGGCGTGCTGTCGTTGATCACCACGAACTCGTAGGGCAGGTTCGGCCGGTCACTGACCTCCGCCAGACTCTGGCCCACCCGTTGGACGTACCGGGTCAATGCCTCGTCCGTGGTGTAGGCGCCCCCCATCGACTGCTGCGTCTGGCCGTAATGCTGCTCACCAATGGAGATCTCCTCACGCTCGGAAACCAGGGCCAGCTGCCGTTCGCCGGTTACCGGATTGACCCCGCAGCCCGCCAGCACCAACGCGGCGATGCTCAGGAGGAAAAAGTGTTTCAGCATTTTCATGGCCACTCACCAGGTGTTGATCAACTCTCGGGCAGTGCCAGCGCGTCCGCGTGCTCCCGCAGCTGGTCCGCCGTCAGCAGGAAAACGCCATCGCCGCCGTGCTCGAACTCCAGCCACAGAAAGGGCACTGTCGGGTAGGCTGCCTCCAGCGCCGGCGCGCTGTTGCCCACCTCCACCACAAGTATGCCCTCCTCGGTGAGAAAATCACCCGCCCGCGCCAGCAGCCGCCGGACCAGATCCAGTCCGTCCTGGCCCGCCTCCAGGCCCAGGCGCGGCTCGTGCCGGAACTCCGGCGCCAACTCGCTCATGTCCCGGGCGTCCACGTAGGGCGGATTGCTGATAATCAGGTCGTAGCGGTTCTCCCTGGGCAGCCCGTCCAGGAGGTCGGAGGGCACCAGGGAAACCCGCTCCTCCAGGTGGTGGCGCTGGATGTTGATGGCGGCAACGTCCAGCGCATCGCGGGAGATATCCACCGCATCCACCTGCGCCTCCGGGAACGCGTAGGCACACGCGATGGCGATACAGCCACCGCCGGTCCCCACGTCTACCACCCGGCGTACGTCATCCCCAACCAGCCAGGGCTCGAACCCGCGCTGGATGTATTCCGCCAGCGGCGAGCGTGGCACCAGGACCCGCCGGTCCACGTAGAACGGTAGACCCGCAAACCAGGCCTCGTGGGTCAGGTAGGGCAGCGGCAGCCGCTCCTCGATGCGCCGGCGCACCCGCGCCATGATCGCCTGCTGTTCGCTGGCCGTGAGCCGGCTGTCCCACCAGGCCGCGGGCAGGTCCGGTGGCAACCGGAGCGTGTGGAGCACCAGAGCGGCGGCCTCGTCCAGCGCGTTATCCGTGCCGTGACCGAAAAACAGGCCACCCTCGTTGAACCGGCTGGCCGAATAGCGCACGAAGTCGCGCAGCGTCTCCAGCTCCGGGGGTACATTCTGCAAGTTGTCCATGTCTGACTGCCCTCCTGACTTCCGCCAAATGGTAACACCGCTACACTTGGCATTAGTTAATCGGAGACACGCGGCGGACAATGCCGCGTCCGCCAGAAGCACAACGCACCCACGCTCGACTGGAGACCCCATGAAACACTGGATGCCCTGGATTCTCGTCGCCCTGATCGCCCTGAGCGGCGGTGCCTTGAGCGCTGCCTGGCTGAGCGGCTCCGGCCCCTCGGAACCCCCGGAGACCGAGGCCACCTGGCTGGACGGCGGCCGCGTCATCACGGACTTCGACCTGATCGACCAGGATGAGACCCGCTTTGACAACGAGCGGCTGCAGGGCCAGTGGACCTTCATGTTCTTCGGCTTCACCTACTGCCCGGACATCTGCCCCATGTCGCTGGCCGCCATGAACCACATCGAGTCCCTGCTGGCGGAGACCGGCGATAACGAGGACCTGCAGGTGGTGTTCGTCTCCGTGGACCCGGAGCGCGACACCCCGGAGCGGTTGGCGGAGTACGTCAGCTGGTTCGGCGAGGATTACCTGGGGGTGACGGGCGAGATGGAGCGAATCGAGGTGCTGACCCGCGACCTGGGCATCGTGCACGCGCGGCACGACACCGGTGACGGCGACTACCAGATCGACCACAGCGCCCAGTTCCTGCTGATCAACCCGGACGGGCATCTGCAGGCGATTTTTCGTTACCCGCACGAGCCGGAGTCAATTGCCTCGGACTTCCGTCAGATGAGGGCGTATCACGAGGGGTAAGCCGGTCCACGCGCTGGCTTCAGCGTCATAGGGCCACCCCGGTTTCTCTCGCCGCGCGATGAATGGGTTGCAATCGCGTGGTGGGGTCAATGATCACGACATCAATGCGTTGATCGCCGAGCACCAGTTGCAGCTTTGCCGCAAGCCGACTGGCCTCGGCCGCGCGATTCGCCAATTCCCGGTCTGTCTCCACCAATAAGTCGATATCTCCGCCTCTCGCGGCGTCATCCACGCGTGAACCAAAGAGAAGCACCCGGGCGTCGCTACCCAATTGCTCGGCCACGACCTGACGGATGGTGGCAATTTGTTGGCTGGTCAAACGCATAAGGTGCAGTATATCACCCGGTCATCGAGTTCTGGCTGCCTCTGCCGGGCACTTTTCCGGTATGCTCTGCGGCAACCTGTGATGAACCACTGCTTGAGAACGCCCTCCGGATGAGTGTCTACCTAGATGAAAGCCCTGCCACCTGGCTGGACTACCTGAAAGCCGCCCTGCTCTACCCCCTGCCCCACCACGCGATCTCCCGCATCACCCACTGGGCGGTGCGGGTGGAGACGCCGTGGTTCAAGAACCTGCTGATCAAGACCTTCATCCGCGTGTTCAAAGTGGACATGAGCGAGGCGCTGGAGGAAGACCCCACTGCATACCCCACTTTCAACGCCTTCTTCACCCGGGCGCTGAAGCCCGAGGCCCGGCCGATGCCGGATGATCCGAACGCCATCCTGTCCCCGGCGGACGGCACCATCAGCCAGATGGGGCCGATCGAGGGGGATACAATCTTCCAGGCGAAGGGGCATGGCTTTACCACCGCCGAGTTGCTGGGCGGTGATGAGGCATTGGCGGAGGAGTTTCGGGACGGGTGGTTTGCCACCATCTACCTGTCACCCCGGGATTATCATCGGGTGCACATGCCGATGAGCGGCACGTTGCGGAAGATGATTCACGTTCCGGGGCGGTTGTTCAGCGTGGCGCCCTTTACGGTTCGGACGGTACCGAAGCTGTTCGCGCGTAATGAGCGGGTGGCTTGTATTTTCGACACCGAGCACGGGCCGATGGCGGTGGTGCTGGTGGGAGCGATTAATGTGGGGAGTATTGAGACGGTTTGGACGGGGGAGGTGGCCCCCTGCCAAAGCAACTGTGTCAGCTCCAACCACTACGTTGACCCGGACCAAATCAACCTTCCCACTGGTGCAGAGCTCGGTCGCTTCAACATGGGCTCCACAGTCATCCTGCTCCATCACCATCGGCCTGTTGAGCCTGATAGCCGAAGCGCCTCTTCAGCCCACGTAAGCATGGGCCATCAGTTAGGGGCCGCACCCTCACCTTGACCAACCGGAGAGCCCTACGCTAGCTGACCCAAGTCTTTTGAAATGAGGGTTGGGGACGCGGACCTCCGGCCATCCGCCTCTAGTCGGCGCTTGCCACCCGGACTGAGCGGTTGTAACTTCGGCGCTAGGATCAGCACTCAGGGAGGAGTTGCTCATGCCTCGCTCGCAAGGATTCACGCTGATAGAGCTGATGGTCACGGTTGTCGTGGCCGCAATCCTGCTGGGGATTGGAATGCCAGCGCTAGGCCACCTCGTTGAACATACCCGCCTCGCCACGACGACCAATCAGTTCCTTACGGCCCTGCATGCCACCCGCAGCGAAGCCATCCGCCGCGGCCATGCCGTAACGCTGTGCACTTCGGACGACGGTGTCACCTGCACCAGCGACACCCATTGGCATGAAGGCTGGTTGCTTTATGAAAACCCAACGAGCACCGACCAACCACCCGGCCCGGACTCCATTCTGCGGGTGGCAAATGGCTGGACGGGTCCCAATGTCGCGGCGACCGGCAACCAGCCGGTGAGCCAACACATCACCTACAACGGGCTCGGGCGATCGAAGCGTCTGTCGGGTGCCCTGCTTATGGGTACCGTCCGGATCTGCGGTAAAAGCGATCAGGGACGCGCCATCATTATCAGCAGTGCTGGCCGCCCGCGCGCCACCGCACTCCAGTGTGACTGACTCGCAGATGACGACTCACAAGCGTCCGAGACAACCGCTCAACGGCAAAATGCGACCGCTGACGCAATCGAGCCTTGTGATTGAGAGGTGATCCAGCCAACGATGTAATCAGAAAACCCCGAACGGCTGACAGGTATATGAAGCGACTACATGGATTCACGCTCGTCGAACTGATGGTCACCATCGCAGTGGCGGCCGTGCTGTTGACCGTGGCCGTCCCGGGGTTCCGGGGGCTCATACAGGATAACCGAGCCACCTCACTTGCCAATGAGCTCACTACAGCAATCAACGTCGCGAGAAGTGAGGCCGTTCGGCGGGGCCAGATCGTTTCGGTGTGCACCGATGACTGGGAAGAGGGCTGGCGCGTAGAGGTGGGCGGTGACTGCGACGCTACCGGAGATGACGTCATTCGTAGATGGGATCCGCCGAGCACGAACTCGGTGATCAATGCCGGAGATGACGAGACCGCTATCAGCTTCGAGGCCCTCGGTGGACTGGAGGGCGATGACGCTGACGCAATCACCTTCCAGATTCATGTCGAGAACTGCACAGGCGACCGTGCCCGAAGTTTGCGCGTTTCGCCCGGAGGGCGCGTCGGGGTAGAACGCGTTGAATGCCCATGAACATGTGCAGCGAAGGGAGACGGAACGTGTCAAAAACTCGCTCATTGCACCGGTTTGAGCAGCGGCAAACATTCCGGACAGGCTGCACCCAGCGCGGCGTCAGTCTTCTCGAAGTGCTGATCGCGCTGTTCGTGCTCTCCATCGGGCTCGTGGGTGTTGCCGCGCTGCAAGCCAATGCCTTGCAGGCCAACCACGGCTCACTGCTGCGTTCCCAGGCCACCAACCTCGCCTATGACATCGGTGACCGGATGCGGGCCAACCGCGAGGCGGCGCTGGACAACGCCTACGAAGGCAGTTTTGCCTCGGTGAATTGCCCCAACGACGCGGATGACCTACCCAATCCATCCGGCAGTCTTGCGGCACGGGACCTGACCGAATGGCGTGTCGCCCTGGCTTGTGGGTTGCCCAACGGCCGCGCCGAAATACAACGCGATGGCGACGAGTTCGTCATCCACATCCGCTGGGACAATGACCGACTCGCCGAAGAAGAAGATGAAGATGAAGATGAAGACGTCGAAGAATTCGAGACCAGGATAGAGATATGAGTACCCACCGAACGCTATCAGTCCCTCCAATCTCCGCAATGCGGGGGCTATCCCTGGTCGAAATGATGGTTGCAATGGTGATCGGCCTGATACTGATCGGCGGCACCATCAGCATCTTCATCAGTACCCAGCAGACTTCCCGCACCCAGGAGGCCATGTCTCGTGTGCAGGAGTCGGGACGCTTTGCCATTGAGCGCATTGCGCGGGATGCGCGTGAGGCGGGACATGCTGGATGCCCTGGTGGCCAAATCAACAGCTTGCTCAACGTTAACGACCCTGGGTTTGACCCGTCCAGGCATGACAATGTCCAAGCATTCTCTGAGGAGCCCGACACTCTACCTGATCGATACGTCAGAGGCCATCTATTGACAATCAATCGTATGAGTTCCTCTGGCAGGGACCTGACTGCATCTGGAAATGGGCCTGGGAACACACCTCCCATTGTTCTTGATGGTGCCGAAGCAGGCATTCCGATGGGCACTATTGTCTTGGTGGTTGACGAGTCCGGCAGCAGCTGTGAGCGTTTCCAGCATAACGCCAATGAAAACGCCGCCAATCTCAATCGATCCCAAAGCCCAGGTGGCCCGGGTAATTTGCCACCCCAATCTGCCAACTACACGGAATTTTCTGGCCCGATCGAACTGCTGACGTTTTCGTCCAACTCCTATTTCGTTGGAGAGAGTACGGCAGATCCTGATCGCACAAGCCTTTTCCGCAAAAACATGGAGACTGGGGACACGCCCCAGGAGATAGCGGAAGGCGTCCACGACATGCGTATCGAATATGGCCTTGACGATGATGGCAATGGAAGGGTGGACCGCTACGTCTCCTCAGACAGCATGAACAGTGGCGACTGGGAGAACGCAGCAGCTGTGCGCGTCCACCTCCTTGTAAACAACGGCACCGAAGAAAATGTGGTCGACGAGCCACGAGAGAATATTTATTTCGCCGGCGAGTTGTTTGATGCCCAGGACCGGCGGCTTTACCAGGTCTTCACCACCACCATTGGCGCGCGCAACCTGCTCGAGTGACAGGGGAAACAAATACCATGACTTCGAAATCCTCCTGCAGAGATGGCTTTGTCGCCCACCCCCAACAGCGGGGGGCAGCGCTGATCATTGCCCTTATCTTACTGCTGGTGGTCACCATCCTGGCCGTTGCAGGCATGCAGAACACCATTCTCCAGGAGCGTATGGCGGGCAATATGCACGACCGCAACATTGCCTTCCAGTACGCGGAAAGCGGCTTACGCGACGCACAAAGAGGGCTACCTGCCAACGTGGACTCACCAATCGACTTCTCGCCCTCGAACGCTCAGAAGTGGACCGAGGAGCTGAGTGCCGGCACCCGTAGCTTCGCACACCATGTGGAGCGCCTCGACATCCCGGCCGACGCCGGATGCCCTCCAGGCCAGGTTTGCCCCGAGGACTTCGGCCCTGCCGCCGGCGGGGAAGCTTACCGAATAACGTCCAAGGGCGTCGGCGGGACGGAAAACGCGGTCGTCATATTGCAAGCCGTCGTCCGATCGAACTAGTCAGCACGCCGCCCACGTGTAATCTTGCTTAATCGAGAGAGTAATTCCATGACTTTACGTCAAGAGAATACTTCACCGACCGGCCGCCCTCTGCTGCGCCGAACCAAAGTTGCGATCGCGATCGCGGCGGCCACTGCAGCCACATTCTCCGGCACAGCGCATGGCATCAATTTGGCGAGCACTCCCCTATTCCTGCAAGACTCGGCGCTGCCACCGAATATCCTGTTCATCCCGGACACTTCGGAGAGCATGCAGGAGAGTCCCGACGGCCGTCTGGCCATGGATCGAGACAACCCGCTTTGCCAACCAGGGCCGGATCTCGAACCAGACATCGACTACGACCGGGCCCCGGAAGATGACGTATGCCCCGCCGGTGCAAGGCATCCTAATAGTAAGGGCAGTATCGTGAAGCGCGTGGGACTCAGCCTTATCGATCAGTACCAAGGCCAGGTCAACCTCGGCCTGATGTCCTATCAGCAGATGCCTGCCAGTAACACCCGCGAAGCCTTCAACTCCGGTGGAACCGTGCGCTGGCGACTCGCAGAGAGAGCAATTGACGTCCGCATTAGCAATGAGGAAAACCCTGGATTCTACGACGAGGATTTCGAAGGCGCATGGGATTCGGATACCAAGCGATTCAGAGTGCCGGCCCCGGGCGCAGATGGCCTTTGGCTATTCTTTAATGATGGGGTTCCGGGCTATTGGTGGGACACGGGTGAATCCTGGAGGCCGGTTCCAACCATCGACCAAGAGGTATTTTTCGAGCGGACCGGCTCGGGCGGTGCAGACTTCGACAACATGACCGCCTATGAAAGCGTTACTTTAGAGACTGACTGGTGGGGCAATGAATCGATAGTTTTCCAGGATCAAATACAAGGGTTTCAGGTTTTCCTTGTTGACAGCCAGCGACAGAGGAATATTGATAGCTGGGGAGACGTAATGGTTTCGCTCCCCATGAATCAGCTGGAGTGGCGCAATACACAAGCCCCTGGGTTGGGTTACTTGCACGTACCTATTGGAGGTCTCGACGGAGACGGAAGCGTCGATAGCGATCATTGGGACGCAATTCGCACTAAATTGCAACCACAGCGCCACGACTGGGATGGCACAGGAAACCCCATGACAGACCCCTCGTGGCCGCTGATTGCTTCTGGATTGACCCCGCTCGAAGGGACCATGCAGACAGCTCGCGACTACTTCCTGGAATTCGCTCACCCGGAAGAAGTCGTTGACATGTCCGGGAGTCCCGGCTCCAGCTTCGATGAGAATCAGGGAAGTGACCGTGCCCAACAGCTTCCCCGAAGCTGTGGCGTCAATGCAGCTATTTGGGTCACGGACGGACTGCCATCCGTGTCGGCCGATGGCACAAGCCTAGGGGCGGACCTGCCGCAGGCGCTTACTGAGGCCGAACAGGCTGTGGCCGATTTCCACAATGACACGGGGGTGGATACCTACATCGTGGGATTTGCCATGCCGCCCGGGGTGTCCGGCATCCCGGGAATGCCAGAAAACCCGTTGAACTTGCTGGCTGAAGCGGGCGGCACCGGTACCGCGTTCGATGCCACCAACGAGGATGACCTCGATGTCGCGATGAGCCAAATCTTCGAGGCCATCATCGCAGAGGCTACCGGGAGTGCATCGTCAGTAGCGGCAGCAGCGGCGACATATCGTGCCGATGATGCCAACCTCATCTACCAAGCACTGTTCAATTCCACAGACTGGTCTGGCGAACTTGTGGCTTACGACTTTCTGGTAGAAGAAGACAACTTCTTCTCCGAGGAGTGGCGTGCTTCCAGTGCCCTACCATCACCGCAAAACCGGAGTATTTTCTCTCACGACGGAGACGAGGGTGTTCTATTTCAATGGGACAGCACTGGTGCTGTCCCGGTGATCAGCGACGCGCAGCGGGACGTATTTGCCGACGCAGCAATCGTATCCAGCAATCCGAACGTGGATGGCTCGGACTTGCTGGACTACTTGCGGGGGGATTCGAGTAACGAGATCCAGAACGGTGGCGACTGGCGCAACCGCTCTACGCCCCTGGGTAACTTCATAAATTCGAATCCGACGGTTCAAAGCCCACGTCTGAACTTTGGATATGGTTCAGAGGACGGATACCGCCAGTTCCGGGAAGACAACGAGGACGTTCCCGAGGTGGTTTACATCGGCGGCAATGCTGGCATGCTCCACGCGTTCGACGGAGAGACCGGCGAAGAACTTTTTGCCTATGTGCCCAACGCTGTCTTCGACAAGCTACCCAGCCTGGCCGATCCAGATTACAGCCACGAATTCTTCGTGGATGGCCAACAAACCATCGCTCACGCACAGATCGATGGCTCGTGGCGCACCGTGCTGGTCGGCACTCTGGGAGCCGGTGGCCGAGGCATCTACGCACTGGACATCACGAACCCAGAAAATTTCTCTGCCGACAACGTCCTTTGGGAACTGACCGGCGACGACCTCGATAGCCTGGGTTACACATTCGGGGCCCCCACCGTGGCACGCACGGCAAACGACGAATGGTCGGTACTCTTCGCAAATGGTTACGGCAGCGATGCTGACGAGGCCATGCTACTGGTCGCTAACTTGGAATCGGGTAGTGTCACCGAGATCGCTACCGATGCTACCGGTGACAACGGACTGTCCGAGGCAACTTTTCGGGCCAATTCCGAGGGAGTCATTCGAGACGGTTTTGCTGGGGATCTTCAAGGCAACCTGTGGAAGTTCGATCTCGCTGATGACCGCACGCGCAACTGGGAAGTATCCTTCGGCCAAGGACAAAACAACGATCCGCTATTTCAGGCCCGCGGGCCGGACAACGAGGTGCAACCTATCACCGCACGGCCGACAGTGGGTTCCCACCCTGCAGGTGGTTCGATCATCCTGTTTGGCACCGGGAAATACCTCGAGAACGCGGACAATCAGGTAACGGACCCGGCGCCCGTACAAAGCTTCTACGGGATTCGAGACTACGAAGATGTTCCAGCTCCGCTCGACCGAAGCAACCTCCTGCGGCACGAGTTCATTGGATCGAGCACCGTGGGTGGCGCCTCGGTGCGCGCTACCACTACTGGTGACGACTTCGATGCAGATACTCACGATGGTTGGTTTATCGACCTTGACTACCCAAGCCCCCGTGGAGAGCGCGTTGTGGAGCGAGCACAGATCATTGGCGGGCGTGTAGAGGTCGTGACCCTGACGCCTTCGGATGACCCCTGCGCTGGTGGCGGAACCTCGTCGATCGTCGCCCTGAACGCCGCCACCGGTGGCCGTCCAGACACCCCGGTTTTCGACTTGACTGGCGACAGGCAGTTTGGCGAGGGCGACATGATCACTATAGACGGTGAGCTAGTGCCGGTGAGCACAGTTGATCCTGGGCTAGGCATCATATCCAGCCCGACGGTCATCCAGACCCCTGAGGGCATAACTCGAATCATCGGGGGAACCGATGCAGACGAGCCTCAGGAGCTTGCTGGGCCGGGTTCAGCCACGCAGCGCCCGCGCTCCTGGATTCAGCTTCGCTAACTCCGGTAGCGGATAGCCGGGCTTAAACAAGCCGCCCGGCTATCCCCTTCGCGCCGCGCTGCTCGCGGCGACAGACAATTTTCCATGGCCGCTGGGAATACCCGGCCTACAGGAGAATGGCAAAATGTCCGTACTACCAAGAACCGCCGGCATCACATTGATCGAACTGATGATCGTCGTCGCGATTATCGGCATCCTGGCCGCGATCGGCTTTCCTTCCTATGTCAATTACGTGGAGCGCACACAGGTCTCTGACGGCAAGGCGGGCCTTACGCAGGCCGCCCAGCGGATGGAGCGATGCTTTACGTCCGAGATGAGCTATGAAAATTGCAGCATTGCGGACGAATCACCGGAGGGGTATTACAGCCTGACAGTGGACGCGCCAGACGCGAACACCTTCACGATTACGGCAACCGGGCAAGATGGCCGCGTCACTTCCGGTGACTGCAGCACCATGACCATTGACCACCGGGGCGACAGGACCCCAGTGGACAGTTGCTGGTAGTTACAAGCTGATAGCGGGCGGCATAAATTGAAGTCACGCTGAGTCGCGCAACTCCCGCGGCAACGAGAACACCACCTTCTCCTCAATACCCACAGCCTCCTGCGGCGCCTGCGCCCCCCAAGCCCGCAACTGCTCCAGCACCTGCCTGACCAGCACCTCCGGCGCCGACGCCCCGGCCGTCACGCCGACGGCCTTGCGCCCCTCCAGCCACTCGCGCTGGAGCTGCTCGGCCGAGTCCACCAGGTACGCTTCCACCCCTTTCCGCTCGGCCAGCTCGCGCAGCCGGTTGGAGTTGGAGCTGTTGACCGAACCCACCACCAGCATCAGGTCCACCTGGTCCGCCAGCTCCTTGACCGCGTCCTGACGGTTCTGCGTGGCGTAGCAGATGTCGTTTTTCTTCGGCCCGGTGATGTTGGGAAACCGCTCCCGCAGGGCGTCGATCACGGTAGCGGTGTCGTCCATGGAAAGCGTGGTCTGGGTGACGAAGGCCAGCGTGTCGGGGTCGCGCACCGTCAGGTTGCGGACGTCTTCCGGGTTCTCCACCAGGTAGATGTCTCCCGCCGTGCCGCCCAGCCGCTCGTACTGGCCGATGGTGCCCTCCACCTCGGGGTGACCTTGGTGGCCGATCAGCACCACCTCGCGCCCTTCGCGGGCGTACTTCTGCACCTCCATGTGCACCTTGGTGACCAGGGGGCACGTGGCGTCAAACACACGCAGGCCGCGCCGCTCGGCCTCTCGGCGCACGGCCTGGGAGACGCCGTGGGCGCTGAAGATGACGATGGTGTCGTCCGGCACCTCGTCCAGTTCCTCGACGAACACCGCGCCCTTTTCACGCAGGTTGTCCACCACGTAGCGGTTGTGAACCACCTCGTGGCGTACGTAGATGGGCGCGCCGAATAGCTCCAGGGCGCGGTCCACGATGTCGATAGCGCGGTCGACGCCGGCGCAAAAGCCGCGGGGGTTGGCGAGGAGGACTTGGGTCATGGTAGTGATACCTGGGTCGGATTTCTCAGTTAGTTTGTCAGGAGTTGTAGGGCGGGGGCAAGGTGGCGGAGGCATCGATGGCTGGCGATCGCTTCGCTTTGCTCTTGATGAACTTGACCGTGTAGCCCCCGTCACTGCGAGCCCCGAAGGGGCGTGGCAGTCCGTGTCAGCGTGTGGATCGCCGCGGGCCTCCGGCCCTCGCGATGACGGGGCGGGGGCGAGGTGCTCGCAATGACGGCGGGGCACGTTTGCTCTGTTCCTGTCTCCGGCCTTTTGCCCCGGCGTCACTGGCCCTGATCACTGGCCCTGATCACTGGCCCTGATCACTGGCCCTGATCACTGGCCCTCGTTACTGGATCTGGTCACTGGCCCTCGTTACCGGCTCTGATCACCGGCTTGGGGTTCCAGGAACATCATGTAAATAATGACGATACCGACGCCCACCGTGATGCCGATGTCGGCCACGTTGAAGATGGGGTAGTGCCAGTCCTGCCAGTAAAAATGAATGAAGTCGATGACGTGGCCGTGCAGCACCCGGTCGATCAGGTTGCCGACGGCACCGCCCAGCACCAGTGCCAGTCCGCAGGCCAGAAAGTGCTGCTGGCCGCGGATCTGCTGCAGCCACCAGATGATGTAGCCGGAGATCCCCAACGCCACCACGGAGAAGAACCAGCGCTGCCAGCCCCCCGCCTCCCCGAGGAAGCTGAAGGCCGCGCCCGGGTTATAGCTGAGGGTGAAGCTGAGCACCGGCAGCAGCTCCACGCTCTGGTGGTAAACCAGCCACTGCTCGGCCATCAGCTTGGTCAGCTGGTCCAGGCTCATGACGAGCAGCGCCAACAGCAGCCAGGGGTTCATCCGCGCCTCAGGCGTAGTGCCGGGTCTCCCCTTCCCCGTCGACGTTGCTCACGCAACGGCCACACAGTTCCGGGTGATCGGCATGGTGGCCCACATCGGGCCGGTGGTGCCAGCAGCGGCTGCACTTGGCATGCCCGCTGGCAGCGGCGTAGAGGCGGAAGCCCTGGCCGTTCTCGCCGGGCACCTCCACCGACCCCACCGGGGCCTTCTCCAGGTCCTCCACGCGTGCGTCGCTGGTAATCAGCACGAAGCGCAGCTCGTCGCCCAGGCGGTCCAGGCTGGCCTTGAGCGCCGGCGGGCAGAATAGCTGCACCTCGGCCTGCAGGCTGGCGCCGATGACCTTGTCGTTGCGCAGCTGCTCCAGTTCCCGGTTGACGCCCGCGCGCACGGCCAGCACCTCGTCCCAGAAGGCACGACCGAACTGGTCCCCCTCGTCCAGCGGGAACAGGCCCTCGTACCAGGTTTCCAGCAGCACGGAGTCGCCGCGCGCCCCGGGCAGGTGCTCCCAGATCTCGTCGGCGGTGAAGGAGATGATGGGCGCGAGCCAGCGCACCAGCGCTTCGGCCACGTGCCAGAGCGCGGTCTGGCAGGAGCGGCGAGCTAGGCTGTCGGGCCGGGTGGTGTACTGACGGTCCTTGATGACATCCAGATAGAAGCCGCCCAGATCCACCACGCAGAAGTTGTGCACCAGCTGGTAGATGCGGTGGAACTCGTAGCGGTCGTACGCCTCGCGCACCTGTTGCTGGACCAGCCAGGCCCGGTCAACCGCCCAGCGGTCCAGGGGCAGCATGTCCGCCGCGGCCACGGCGTGCTCTGCCGGCTCGAAACCGTTCAGGTTGGCCAGCAGGAAGCGCGAGGTGTTGCGCATGCGCCGGTAGGCGTCGGCGGTGCGCTTGAGGATGCCGTCGGAGACGGCCATCTCGGCGGAGTAGTCGGACGAGGCCACCCACAGGCGCAGGATGTCCGCGCCGAGGGTGTCCATGACTTTCTGCGGCGCCACCACGTTGCCCCGGGACTTGGACATCTTGTGGCCCTTCTCGTCCACGGTGAAGCCGTGGGTGAGTACCCCCTTGTAAGGCGCGGTCTCGCGCACCGCCACCGAGGTGAGCAGCGAGGACTGGAACCAGCCGCGGTGCTGGTCGGAGCCCTCCAGGTAAAGGTCGGCGGGCACCTGCAGTTCGTCGCGCTGCTCCAGCACGGTGGCGTGGGTGACGCCGGAGTCGAACCACACATCGAGAATGTCGGTGACCTTCTCGTAGCGCTCGGCATCGGCCCCCAGCAGCTCCGCCGGCTCCAGCTCGAACCAGGCGTCCACCCCGCTCTCTTCCATCTTCCGGGCCACGGCCTCGATCAGCCGATCGCTTTCCGGGTGCGGCTCGCCGGTGCGCTTGTCCACGAACAGGGCGATGGGCACGCCCCAGTTGCGCTGGCGTGAGATGCACCAGTCCGGCCGGCCGTTGACCATGGACTCGATGCGCGCCTCGCCCCACTCCGGGTGCCAGCTCACGCCCTTGATGGCCGCCAGCGCGTGTTCGCGCATGCCGGCCTTGTCCAGGCTGATGAACCACTGCGGCGTGGCGCGGAACAGGATGGGGGTCTTGTGGCGCCAGCAGTGCGGGTAGCTGTGGCGGTACGCCTCGTGGTGCAGCAGAGTGCCCCGCGCCTCCAGCAGCTCCACCACCTTGGGGTTGGCCTTGAAGACGTGCTGGCCGCCGAAGTGCGGCGTGTCGTCGAAGAAGACGCCGTTGCCGTTCACAGGGTTGTCAGTAGGCAGGTCGTACTGCTGGCCGACCACGTAGTCGTCCTGACCATGCCCCGGGGCGGTGTGCACCGCGCCGGTGCCGCCATCGGTGGTGACGTGCTCGCCGAGGATGACGGGCACCTGCCGCTCCAGGAAGGGGTGGGCCAGCTGCAGGCCCTCCAGGGCGGCGCCGGTACAACGGCCGACCACCCGGTAGTCCTCCACCTCGTAGCGCGCCATGGCGGACTCCACCAGGTCCTCCGCCAGCACCAGCAGCTCGTCGCCGGAGGCGACCAGGGCGTAGTCCAGCTCCGGGTGCAGGGCCACCGCCTGGTTGGCGGGCAGGGTCCAGGGGGTGGTGGTCCAGATCGGGATGGACACCCGCCCGGCGTTGGCCGCCTCGCCGCTCAGACCGGCCCGGCGGTCCAACTCGTCGGGCTCCAGCACCGCAAAGCGCACGTCGATGGCCGGGGAGGTCTTCTCCTCGTACTCCACCTCGGCCTCGGCCAGGGCAGAGCCGCAGTCGGCGCACCAGTGGACGGGCTTGAAACCGCGGGTGACGTGACCGCGGGCGATGATCCGGCCCAGCGCACGGAGGATATCCGCCTCGGTGCGGTAGTCCATGGTGAGGTAGGGGTTGTCCCAGTCCCCGAGGATGCCCAGGCGTTTGAAGTCCTCGCGCTGGCCGTCCACCTGGGTGGCGGCGAACTCGCGGCAGGCATCGCGGAACTCGCGCGGGCTCACCTTGGCGCCGGCCTTGCCCAGCTTTTTCTCCACCATCAGCTCGATGGGCAGGCCGTGGCAGTCCCAGCCGGGCACGTAGGGCACGTCGTAGCCGTCCATGCTGCGGGACTTGATGATGATGTCCTTCAGGATCTTGTTGACCGCGTGACCGATATGGATGTCGCCGTTGGCGTAGGGCGGGCCGTCGTGGAGCACGAAGCGCGTCTTGCCGGCACGCTCACGGCGCAGGCGGCCGTAAAGGTCGGCCCGGTGCCAGCCGGCAAGCCGCTCCGGCTCGCGCTTGGCCAGATTGCCGCGCATGGGAAAGCCCGTTTTCGGCAGGTTCAGGGTGTGCTTGTAGTCACTCACGTTGCGGTCCTTGGGGTCGGATCGTCTAAAGAGGATTTTCGGCGAACAGGGCCTGGGCCTGGCCCACGTCCCGGCCGATCTGGGCGCTGAGCGCGTCCAGCGAATCGAAGTGCCATTCCGCGCGCAACCGCTGCAGGAACCGCACTTTCAGGTGGCAGCCATACAGTGTGCCTTGCCAGTCCAGCAAATGCACCTCCAGCAGGTGCTTGCGCCCGCCCACAGCAGGGCGGGTGCCCACGTTGGCTACCGCCGGCAGGGGGCGGTCGGCGACACCCTCGACGCTGACGGTGAAAATGCCGCCCAACGCCGGGCGCTGGTTGGGCCGAAAGGCGATATTGGCGGTGCGAAAGCCGAGCTGCCGGCCGATGGCATCCCCGCGCACCACCCGCCCCGAGAGCACATAGGGCCGGCCCAGCAGGTCCTCGGCCTCGGCCAGGTCCCCCTCGGCCAGCGCGCCCCGCACCCGGGTGCTGCTGATGCGCTCGCCATCCTCGGTAGCCAGGGTCTCCAGCCGGTCCAGCTCGAACCCGTGGCGCTCGGCCGCCTCGGCCAGCATGGTGAAATCACCCGCGCGCCCCCGCCCGAAGCGGAAGTCGTCACCGATCAGCAGGAAGCGCACGCCCAGCCGTTCGATCAGCAGCGTCTCGATGAAGGCCTCGGCGGACATGCCCGAAAGGTCGGGCCCGAAACGCGCGACCAGCACGCGGGCCAGCGGCGTATCGGCCAGTGCCGCCAGCTTGTCGCGCAGGGGGGTGATGCGGGTGGGGGCCTGCTCCGGGCGCAGGGCTTCCAGCGGGTGCGGTTCGAAGGTGAGCAGCGCCGGTGGCACACCCAACCGCTCGGCGTTGATGCAAAGCGTGTCCAGCATGGCCTGGTGCCCCAGGTGCACGCCATCGAAGTTGCCGATGGTCAGCGCACAGCCGTGGTGGCGGGGCTGGAGGTTGTGTAGGCCACGTACCAGTTCCATACGGAGGGGTCTGCTCACAAAACGGCCATTATACAAGCACGCGGCTCAGCCTGCGCGCCCGCCGGACGGGGGCTCTTTCATGCCGCGCCAGTCCCAGCCGAACAGCCGGAGGGCGCCGAAATAGACCAGGGCCGCGACCGCCAGCCAGCCACTCAGATGCAGCACCCGTTCCCACACCCCAGTCTGCAGCCAGTGCTCGGCCTGGCTGGCGGGCCAGAGTAGCAGGAGGGCCATCACCAGGGTGGCCAGCCCCACCTGCCGGCCCAGGCGTCGCCAGCCGGGGCACGGGGTGTAATGGCCCGTGCGTCGCAGCGCCCGGTAGAGCAGCGTGGCGTTCACCCAGGCGGCGACGGCCGTGGCCATGGCCAGGCCCACGTGCCCCACCCCGGTGTCGTGCAGCCACAGCACCACCGTGACGCTCAGCACCATGTTGCAGAGCAGGCTGATCACCGCACAACGCACCGGGGTACGCATGTCCTGGCGGGCGAAGTGCCCGGGGGCCAGCACCTTGACCAGCACGAAGCCGAACAGCCCCAGGCTGTAGCCGGCCAGGCTGAGGCCGGCGGCCATCACGTCCAGCTCGCCGAACTGGCCGTAATGGAACAGCGTGGCGATGATCGGCAACGCCATGGCGGACAGCCCCACCGTGGCGGGCGCGATCAGCACCAGCACCCAGCGCAGCCCCCAGTCCATGGTGCGGCTGAACCGCTCTGGGCTGGCCGCGGCGTGTTCCGAGGACAGCCGCGGCAGGAGCACCGTGCCCAGCGCCACCCCGAACACCCCCAGCGGGAACTCCACCAGCCTGTCGGAGAAGTAAAGCCAGGTGACGCTACCGGTGATCAGGAAGGAGGCCAGCACCGTGTCCAGCAGCAGGTTGATCTGCGCCACCGAGGAGCCGAAGGCCGCCGGCGCCATCAGGCGCATGATCTTGCGCACGCCGGGGTCGCGCCAACCGAAACGGGGCCAGCGCAACATGCCGATGCGCGCCAGGAACGGCAGTTGCAGCAGCAGTTGCAGCACCCCGGCCACCAACACGGCGGCGGCCAGGGCCAGGATCGGCGTCTCCAGCAATGGCGCAATCCCGATAGCCGCACCGATCATGCACAGGTTGAGCAGCACCGGTGCGAACGCCGGCGGGCCAAACCGCCCCCAGGTGTTGAGAATGCCGGCTGCCGCCGCGGTCAGGGAGATGAACAGGATGTAGGGGAAGGTCCAGCGCAGCATCTCCACCGCCAGGCCGTACTTCTCCGGCTCATTGGAGAATCCGGGCGCGAACAGGTTGACCACCCACGGGGCACCCGCCACACCCAGGGCCGTCAGCACCAGCAGCACCGCGCCGAGCACCCCCAGGGTGTTGGCCGCGAGGTGCCCGACCTGGTCCGGGTGCTTGGTCCGGTATTCGGAAAGCACGGGCACGAAGGACTGCGAAAATGCGCCCTCCGCGAACAGCCGCCGCATGAAATTGGGGATCTTGAAGGCGACGATGAAAGCATCGGTCTGCGGCCCCGAGCCGAACACCCCGGCCACCACCATGTCGCGCACCAGCCCCAGCACCCGCGAGACCAGGGTCAGCGAGCCGAAGGTGAACACCGAGCGGAACATGCCCGCCTTCATGGCCTTCCGTTCCTGATTGTGATGGGTTCTTCCATGCCGTCCTTCCGATAGGCCTGAACAGGGTTGACATCACGCTGCAGGGTGCGCATATTACCGGCCTTTCGTCCGCACTGCAGTGATTCAATCAGGAGTCGAGCTTTGGCTAACATCCCTTCGGCAAAGAAGCGCGCCCGCCAGGCGGAACAGCGTCGCAAGCACAACCAGTCGCAACGGTCCATGATGCGCACCTACCTCAAGCGCGTCGTGAACGCCATCAAGGCCGGCGACAAGGCGCGGGCCGAGGAAGCGTACAAGGAGGCTGTGCCGGTCATCGACCGCATGGCGACCCGCGGCCTCATTCACAAGAACAAGGCCGCACGCCACAAGAGCCGCCTGAACCAGCACCTGCACAACCTGCAGGGCTGATTCCTGCCGGGCCCTCGCGGCCCTGCAACCAGGCTTGGCGCCAGAGAACGCCGGTCCCCGGTCAAACGGGGCCGGCGTTTTCGTCGTGTAGCGACACCCCGTCATCGCGAAGGCCGAAGGCCTGTGGCGATCCACACGCCGGGCATGGACTGCCACGTCAGCTGCGCCTCCTCGCAGTGACCGTGGGGAGCAACCCCGTCATCGCGAAGGCCGAAGGCCCGCGGCGATCCACACGCTGGCATGGACTGCCACGTCGGCTTCGCCTCCTCGCAGTGACCGTGGGGGCAACCCCGTCATCGCGAAGGCCGAAGGCCCGCGGCGATCCACACGCTGGCATGGACTGCCACGTCAGCTGCGCCTCCTCGCAGTGACCGTGGGGGC
>SR_TP_S13solDRAFT_1000108_pt1 | contig 43967 bp, 45 predicted proteins | sample SodReaTP_S13sol_FD_11159 | JGI IMG/M metagenome (IMG submission 11159) | reverse complement strand
CCCCGCGCCCTGCCCTTTCAGTGCGGCTGAGGTCCTACACCATGCGGACGCGCAAGAAGCTGGTTCGCTGCGCGCTCCGCAATCTCGCGACGCGCCGCCGCCAAACCTGCCTGATAGCCTGCATACCACNCCCGACCGCGCGCCATTTCCGCGGCGCTCAACAAGAGATCGGGCAAGTTGTTCGCCTCGCAATAGGCATCACCCAGCCATTCACAGCGAAAACGCGAGGAATGATCGTCTTTCTCAGGAAGCTGATAGGGCAAATGGCCGAACCTAAGCCGCCAGCCACCTCGCACCCGAAAAAGGCGAACGCCGAGCACCCGGCAGACCTTGCGAAGCACTTTCTCTTCCACGCCCCTCTCCTTCATTGCGGCTATCCCCCAACGCGGCAGCGAACCTCGCGCGAGATGCCCTGAACCTCGATCCGAAGATGGCAGTAGGCGACCGCCTGGACGCTCCAGCCGGCGTCCTGAAGGTCCTCAACCTGGAATCGATGGCCGCCGATCACGACAGATACGAGCGCCCTGCCCTCCATCTCGATCCAAGACGAGATTGCCATAGGCAGTTGCCGGAGCTGCTGGCGCTGCCACTCCGCTTCGCGCTCCGCGAGCTCGCGACGCTCCCTCGCCTCCTCCTCACGCGCACGCCGCTCCAGCTCGGCCGCCGTGCGCGCCTCGATCGCCGCGACTCTCAGCGCCTCGAGATCGCGCGAAGCACCTGGCGCAGCAGCCGGAGCGCGATCGAGAGTTTCCGCCTGTTCGACAATGGGCCGCGCCTGGCGCGAAGATTGTTCACTCGCATTCGACTGTCCCACCTTCCAAGGCGCATCCATGCTGAACAGTGCCACAGCCAGGCCGAGCAACAACACCGCCGCCACCGGGAACGACCAGTGCCGGAAGATCGAGGGCGCGACCGACTTCGCGCCCTCCTCGGAGCCGCCCTTGGTGTAGCTCTGATAGAGGGGGAAGATTCGGCGGTCATACCGCCGCCAGTCCATCGTGTCCGGGAGCTTCCGGGCCGAGTAGCTGAGGCCGCGCTTGTACTTCGTCGTGCTCCCCAGCTCGACCGCCTTCTTCACCCGGTAGCAGATCTCCCAGAGGTGCACGATCTTGCGGTCTATGAGCGCGTGATCCTGGGTCAGCATCACCACGTCCACGCCGTAGTGCCGATGCAGGCTGAAGAAGTCGATGATCTCCCGCTTGGTGCCGCCCGAGGGATAGACGAGCTGCGCCTCGTCGATCACGTAGAGAGCGCCGCGCTTCGTCTCCGGGTCCTGGCGGTGCCAGCTCTCCAGCTCCTCGACAGCCTCGAAGGGCTTCGTGCGCCCTTCCCTCGACTCCTCAACCTGCATCAGCTCGCGTGAGACGCCGAGCTTGTCGGCGATCAGATCCACGTTGAGCGGGATGTTGGTCACCACCGGCCGGCCCTGCTGCAACGCCGGCAAGATGTGCTCCTTCACCGCCTCGTAGCTCTTGCCCGAACCCGGCGTGCCTACGATCCCGACGATCGACATGGCATCACCGCCCAGCTCGGATGAAGGGGATCAGGCCGAGGAAGAAGCGCGTCGTCAGCGCCGTGATGATGATCCCGACCGCCTCGGGCCCGCCCAGGATGATGAAGATGTTCACCATGTCGGCCGGCAACGAGCCCACCGCGTTCAGGAATCGCTCGGGCGGCTCCGGCAGTCCCATGGCCGAGACCAGGCCGAAGGCCGTTTGCGTGGCCAGCCGGAAGAGCCGGAACACCAGGTCGAAGATCAGATCCCGAACGAAGACCCCCGCCGCTTCGAACAGATCATAGAACCAATCCCACATATCACCCTCCGAAGACCAGACGGCGCGCATAGACGAGCGCGCTAAAGATCGTCACCCAATAGAGCAAATCCCACAGCCACTCCGGCAACGAGAAGTCCCGTTCCCCGAAGTCCATGCCGGCGCCGAGGTTGAAATCTATCGTCCAGACCGGATAATGGCCGACCGCCTGCTCATCAATGCCAAGATCGAAGATGCTTAGCCACGCCGATATTTCGGAGCCGGCGCCGCTTTGCGTCAATTCTTCTTCAAAGATCGCTTGGAACGACCGCGACTGCTCTAGCTGATGCTCGCCCAGCTCGAAGCCCGGAACGCCTTCAGACGGTGGCCCGTCCTCCAGCCAGTCGGGCAGCTCCAGGTCACCGCCGCCGCCACCTGGACCCGAGCCCCAGTTCTCGCCGAACTCCTGCATGGCCGCCGCGAAGTTGGCCCAGTAGTCCGAACCGGACTCGCCCAGCTCGTCGCGAATCTCTTCCAGCACTTCCAGCAGCTCGGAGAGGTCGCCGCCATCGCCGGGCCCGCCGCCATTCCCAGGGCCGCCATTACTCCCCTCGGCATGGCCTCGATGCGCGGTACAGCCGGAATAGTACCCCTGCTGCCTTTGGAACGAATGCCAGTCCTTAGGGGCCGCAGCGCCGTCTATCGAGGTGTATTGCCAATACTCAATCGTTGCATGCTGAACACCGCTGCACAGAACAATGCCTTCTTCTTGCAATACCTGCGTGTCATCCGCCAAGCACGCGACGCCCACTGAATTGAACCGCCATATATCAGCCTGCCCCACACCATCGACAAACTGCGGCCGCCCCGGCTGATAGCAAGCTTTTCCGCCGGTACAATCCGACCACGACGCGTTGATATTTGGAGATACAGAATTGTTGAATGCCGGGTCGCTGCCGCTCGTGTGAATATAATCCGCTACATAGCGCGTTCCGGCGATGCAGACCACTCCGTCTAACCCACCATTATCTCGCAGGAATGCTATCGGCTTATTTGCCTCTTCCAGGAATGAACCGGCACCTGCACCAACCCACCCGTGGGCGTACTCCCACGCGCCGGCCGGCGCCGAGATCAACTGCCCAGCGTCAGCCAATGCCTTTAGCGAGCCGAACGTATGCTCCGGGCCGAAGCTCGCGAAGCCACTTGGATTGCCGAAACTTCCGCTCTGACAGCCAGGCCCGCCGGGGATCTGGCACCCGCCGCCGCCGGGATCGGCGCTCGGGTTGCCACCGGCAGCGATGTAGGCCGCTTCGTCCTGGAACCACTCCGTGCCGTGCTCGCTATCGAAGCCCGACCAAGCGGCACCCGTAGGCGTCGCCTGCGTCGTCCCACAGGGCCACACCGGCGGGTCACCGTACTCCTGAGAAGCGGCACAGGTCGCTTGCCCGACGTTCATCTGGCAGGTCAGATCAGCGCCCTGAAACGTGAACTCCAACGGCATGAACTGCGGCTCATGGCTCGACGACGCCAACCGCAGCCAGTCCATGTTCGTCGGCACTGACCCTTGATCCACCCACCACTCGTAGAGCCCGGCGCAGTTGGTGGAGTATGGCGGCGGGACGTAGAACGTCGCCGTGAACTCTGTCCCTGACGTGCCGGCCGAGCTGGTGCCCTCGCAGTAGTGCACCGGATAGTGCTGGCTCGCGGTCGTGAAGTGGAACCATGAGTACGAAGGGCCAGAACCGCAGTTTGCCTCATAGTTCGTAATGTACTGCGCACGCGTGATTCCGAGAGCACCAACGGTCGTCATGCTGGCGACACCACAGCGCACACCACCACTTCCGCTCACGCCGATCGCCGTGCCGTTCCAGCTCGGCCACACCGCGTTGCAGAACGCTGAAACGTCCGCGTAGGACTGGCCGTTGTAGCTGAACTCCTGCGCGGCAGCCGGCGCGCCAAGCGCGACCAGGACGCCAATCGAGAGAGCCAGAGACCGCATCTCATCCCCTCCAACAGCAAAGGGGCGGCCGTCCGTCGAGACAGCCGCCCCTTCCCTGCCCCGCCAGCTCAGCCCCGAGTGCCCCGGAGCCCCGCGACGAAGGCGAGGCCCGCAGCGGCGCCGATCGCCGCCACGAGGCCCCAGAACAGCGCCAGGACGGAGCCCGCGAGCATCAGATGCGCCCCGTCACACGCTTGATGAGCCGGAAGCCCAGCATGGCGACGGCCACGCCGATCACGGCCGAGGCGCCGACCGCAATGACCCAGTCGACCACCTCGCCGAGGTCGAGACCTTCGACCGTCTGCTCGAAGACGGTCGCTTCCTGCGCGTAGGCGCCGCCCACCATGGCGACCAGGCCGGAGAGGCCGAGCGCCAGGCCGAGGGCACCGGCCCGCAGATTGGAGAAAAGCTTGGTCATTAGAGACCCCCTTTCAGACCCTGTTGATGACATCCCGGACCGCAGCGATGCCGAAGCCCAGGCCCCAGAAGAGGAGCACCACGCCGATTCCCCAGCCGAAGACCTGGAACATCGACGCGCTGGTGATCCCCAGCTCCTCCAACGACGCGAAGGCCGCGGAGGAGAGCGACGCCCAGGCCGTGCAGATCGAATGACCCGTCGCTTGCCCGTCGATGACGAGAGGCGCGGTTTCGAGGCAGACCCGGGCGTTCTCCATCGCTACGCGGCCCGGCTGGCAGCGCCGGCCGCCGGCAGCGGCTTGAGGTAGAGCTGACCGAGCTGCAGCTTCCCGTACTTGCCGACGTAGAGGGACTCAGCGAGGTCCAGCTCGTACTTGCCCTCCGGCCAGGGCGAGCCGGCACGGTCCTTCGGCAGCGTGAGCGTGATCGGTGCCGGGTACTGCTCGCCAGTGTGAAGAAAGGCCTTCTGCTCATGGATCGACCAGGAGCCCCGGTCGTTCTGGCCGTTCCGGCTCTCGACCTTGAGGTCGAGTACTTCGACGTAGACTTTCGACATATGCGCCACTCCCTATTGCGCTTCATCAACAGAAGCACAATAAGAGAATGCATCCAGTCTAATGAATAGACTGAACTATACCGTACGTTACTTTGGTATTGTTATGCGGCGCGTGGCACAAATCGATAGCGTTCTATCAGCTCATCGATTTTTCGTCTTGCGCTTCGATCCCCGCGCATTACGCCGACCACGCCGAAAGTTTCCGCCGGTCGATAGAGCAGGTCGAAGAAGCGTTCCTCCGACCATGCCCCGTCCAGCAGCACGACGGCCGCTCGAAGGCACCCGACCGTCTGTTGCACCATCTGCGCCGCCCGCTGCCCCGCCGTATCCAGGAACCGCCGGCCCAGCGGCACCAAGCGATCACAGAAACCCACGCCATGCGCGACCAGCTTCCAGAGAGGATGCGCCGGCCAGCGACTGCGGTTGCTGTCCGAGGTCGGTAGCGTCAAGCGGCGAGACGCGAGAGCTTCGATCAAGAGCGCCTGCGCATGCTCCTCCCAGTCCGCCCAGGTCAAGACCCCCCGATCGCGCATCCATTCGCCGCGCACCCGAACTTCCGTGCGCCATACGTCGAGCGGTCGGCTACCGTCCGCCGGGCGCTGCCAGTTGCCCGAGGCCTCCCACAGGTCGAGCATCCACTCCTTACCCGACGCCTCGCGAATCTCGCGCCCCTTGTCGTAGATCTGAATCTCCAGCGCGCGGCGATAGCCGATGGTGAGCGTCTGAACCTTGCCACCGCTGGCGAAACACGAAAGTTGCTCCGGCTGGATGCCGGCGCGCACGGCATCGAAGAACTGCCGCGGGCGTGTCGCCATCGCCTCCTCGATCGCCGCCTTCAAGTCGGCGTCGGTCAGCTGGTCGACGCGGCCGATAGGGAAGGTCTTGACACCGGCTGGTGCGACGACGGCCCGCCAAAGCTCGGGACCCATCGCCTCGCTCATAGAGGGCGCGTGCACGTCCACCGCGAAATGCGCTTCCGTCACCCGCTGCCACAACTCCGCCGGCGCTATCGCGTCGCCCTGGCGCGGCAGCTCCGTGGCATCCCGCAGCCACAGCAAGGCCCGCGCCCGCAGCTCCTCAACCCCATAGCTCCACAGCGCTTCCGCGCTGTAACGAATGCTGACACCCCAGGCCGCGTTGACCCGAACCTTGATCGTGCACCAATCCGATTCCAGCCAGTAGCGAACCCCTCCCCTGCCCCCGTTCGGAGACACCTGCAGCTCCTCGCCGTGCAGCCGAAGCAGCACCTTCGACTCCGCCGCCTGCGCGGCAGCCTTCGCCGCTTCCAGCGCATCGAGGAGTCGCGCCGGCAGGCCGACGTTGAAGCACTCCTCGATGGTGTCATATCCCGTCGCCAAGAGCTTGCCGAAGCCGTCGAGGCTTCCGCCCGCGCCGTCGCCTTCCCACAATGACCTCGCAACCGCCGGAAACTCCCGGTAGATCGAAACACCGAAAGGGACCTTCGAGCCCATCCTGCCCTCCCCCGTAGATGCCCGACCCCCTATTAGGTGGGGGGTCGCCTCAGCTCCGATCGGAGCCACAACGACGAAGCCCCGCTCCCTATGCGGGAACGGGGCTGGATAAATCTCTATCTTCACTTGCTTCTCGAGCGGCTTCTGCCGCCGATTCGATCGCCGCCAGGTACTGCCCGCGCGGCTTGTCGAACTCGCCCTTCTCCTGGCGCCGCCGACGATGCCGGCCGAGCGGCTTGCCTCGGGTCAGCTCATAGTACGCCCGGCGCTCGACCTTCTCCGCCCACGTCAGAAGCGGCAGCTCGCGCTGTAGCGTCCCATCTTTCCGAGGCCGAGGCACTGCGCCTCCTTCGATCCGTGAAGGAAGCCCCCACGGGAGGGGCTCTATCAGTCACCACTGATAGTCGAATCCCCTATAACGCAGCGCTGATATCGTGACAATCCCTCGTGTATCACAATATGCTTATGGGCCAAATGCTGCGGAGGCGGCGATGCATGACCTGAACTGGTATTTCGACAGAGCCAAAGCGAAGGCTGGCATCCCCTCGGATGCGCGCCTTGCGAAAGCTCTTGGTCTCGCGCAGCCGAACATCCCGCAGATGCGCCGCGGCCGAAACCTTCCCAGCCCACGAGTGATGCAGACCCTTGCTGAGTTGGCCGATGTTCCGCCGGAACAAGCCGCCCTCGACCTTGTACACTGGCAAGCCGAGCGGGACCCTGACGCGGATTGGATGGCCCGGAGCCTCGAACGCTTGATTCACCGCGTCTCCGGCACGGCCGCCGCGCTCGCCCTTCTCTTCGTCCTAGCCAACCCTGGCACAGCAGACGCGGCAACCAACGGTGAACGAATTAGCGCCCACTCGCGCACGGTATATATTATGGAAAATAATATCATGTCGGGAAGAGGGCGTCAGGGCCGGCTCTCGCCGATGGGCGGTGGCTCTGCGGCAGGCGGGCCGGCTGCGTCAGAGGGAGCTTGGCTCCGCATCTCGGCCAAGCGGTGTCGCAGCTCTTCCTTGCGGATCTGTGCCTTCAGCCACTCTTCCTCGGACAGCAGCCTGGCGGCCTTCTCGATCGCATACTGGTTGTAGCCAGCCGCGGCGATCATCGCCAGGCCGATGATGAGCGCCGGGGTCCCCACGCGATCGAACCCCGCGAGGAGGAGGAGGAAGCCGAAAAGGCCGACCGCGAGATTGCCCAGCCTGGCGAGGATGCGGACATGCGGCGGCATGGGGCCGCGCTAGCCTCTGGGCACGCGCCGGCGCCCGATGGCGCGGCGTGCACTCGCGGGCCTGTTGTGTGGCACGAGCGACTCCTACTGTTGGTGGGGCGCCGACACCGCCGACGCTGGCCCCGAGTAGTGGCGTCTGCGTCAGCGTGCCGCAACCTTTCGGAGGCACGGGCTCGCTTCCGCCGCCTTGCGGTTGGAAAGGCATGGAAGAGGACGGCCGTGTCCCGCAAACCGCGACTCTGCATCCCGGTCGCGCCGCCGGCGACCGCCCTCCCCGGCCCATGGCCGCCGCCGGCGGAATTCCCTTTCCTCGGCCGAGCTCTGTCGCCAGATTCAATGGAGTTATTCTGGAGAGTCCCAGTGCCGTTGCATTCAACCCGGGTCCCGTCGCCTCTTCGCATCCTGGTTCTCGACGACGATCCGAGCGATGCTGAAAGGGTCGAGCGCGCTCTGAAGTGCGCGGAGATCACCTGCGTCGCCATACGGGGGCGGACGCGAGAGGACCTCGTGCAGGCGCTCGAGAGCTTCCAGCCGCACATCGTCCTGTCCGACTGCCGCCTGGCCTCCTTGGAGGGCTGCGAGGTGCTCAGCGTCGTTCGGGAGCTTCATCCCGACCTTCCCGTGATCTTCGTGACCGACGCCATCGGCGACGAGGCGGCCGCCGAGCTCATCGCTTCCGGAGCGCGAGACTGCCTGCTGAAGGACCGCCTCGCCCGGCTGGGACCGGCCGTGCGTCAAGTGCTGGACCATGACGATGCCCGGCGCCGGTGCAGCGAAGCCGAGGAGAGGCTGCGCGAGAACGAAACCCTCCTCACCGAACTGCAGGCCGTAGGCCGGCTGGGCATCTGGAAACTGGATCTCGTCGACAATGTGCTGCACTGGTCGGACGGGATCTATCGCCTGTTCGAGATCGAGCCGAGGACCTTTGGCGCCACGTACGAGAGCTTCCTCGATGCGGTTCACCCCGACGACCGCGACAGGGTCGCCAGGGCATACAGCCATTCCCTCACGAGCCGGGAAGACTACTCGATCGATCACCGACTGCTCATGCCGGATGGGCGCATCAAGTGGGTGCAGGAACGCGTCGCGACACGCTACGACGAGGATGGCCGGCCGCTGTATTCGGCCGGTACCACACAGGACATAAGCGAACGCAGGCAGAGCGAAGAGCAGTTGCGCGTCGCCAGCCTGATCATCGAACGCAGCCCCGTCGTCCTGTTCCGCTGGGAGGCGAGCGCCGGCTGGCCCGTGGCCTATGTTTCCGCGAACGTTCGTCAGTGGGGCTACTCACCCGAGGAACTCATGAGCGGGCAGCGGGCCTTCTCGACGCTGATCCACCCCGAAGACCTGCAACGGACAACGGAGGAGGTCGAGCAGAACCTGGCCGCCGGTTTGGAGGACTACTGGCAGCACTATCGCATTGTCACAGCCGCCGGCGAACCGCGCTGGATCGAAGACCATACGACGGTGCAACGCGATGCCGACGGCAGGCTGCTGTTCCTGCAAGGCATCGTCAACGACGTCCACGACCGCAAGCTCGAGGAACTGGCGCTGAAGGCGCGCACGCGCCGGCTCCAGGAACAGGGCGAGGCCCTCGATGCGATCTCCCGTTCCGCGGCGCTGGCTGCCGGGAATGTCGAGCGCCTCGCCCGCGAGGTCACCGAGTTGGCCGCGAAAACCACGGGGGTCGAGCGGGCCAATGTCTGGCTGTTCGACGAGACCGAAAGCGAACTGCGCTGCATCGACCTCTACGAGGCGACGCCGGAGCGGCATTCCTCGGGGCAGGTGCTGACGGAAGAACAGTACCGCAACGAGTTCCGGGCGCTGAAGGCGGCGCGTTACGTGGATGCCGACGATGCCAAGACCGATCCACGCACGGCCGGCTACCTGCACACCTATCTGGAGCCGCTCGGCATCACCTCCATGCTCGATGCCCTGATCGAGCTGTCGGACAGGCACATCGGCCTTCTCTGCCTCGAGCATGTCGACCGGGAGCACCGCTGGAAGCATGACGAGATCGAATTCGCCTGCCGATTGGCCGACAAGATCGGACTGGCCATCGGTGTGCAAGCCACCAAGAGTGCGACGGACGAGTTGCAGCGGAGCCTGGAGCAGATCATCCACGCCATCGTCAACACGGTCGAAGCCCGCGATCCCTATACCGCCGGCCATCAGCAGCAAGTCGCCGAACTCGCCGTGGCCATCGCCCGCGAGATGGGCCTGCCTGCGGCAAGGATCCACGGCCTGGACCTCGCATCGCGTGTTCACGACGTCGGCAAGATCCGCATCCCCGCGGAAATTTTGAACAAGCCGGGGAAACTCACCTCGGTCGAGATCGAGCTGGTCCGGACCCATGCCCAGGCCGGTTACGACATTCTCAAAGACATCCATTTCCCCTGGCCGATCGCGGAGATGGTCCTGCAGCATCACGAACGGCTGGACGGCAGCGGCTATCCGCAGCAGCTGAAGGGCGACCAGATCCTGCTCGAATCGCGGATTCTCGCCGTGGCCGACGTGATGGACGCCATGGCCACCCACCGACCCTACCGCCCCGCGCTCGGCGTAGAGGCGGCGTTGGCGGAGATCGCCGAGGGACGGGGAAGCCGCTACGATGCCGCTGTGGTCGATGCCTGCACGAAGGTGATCCGGGAGAAGGACGCTGCGCTGAACGCGACAGGGTCGCTAGGAAGGCCATCGGCGAGCGGGTAGGAATTCCCACTCTCCACGCAGTCGACCCGGCTGTGTTGGTAATCCAGATGTTTCCGCAGGAAAGCCGCGATGCGAAGCGATCCAAGGCGCAAGACGCCAGACCAAAACGAGAATCTTAAAGATCTCCCGGATTTTGATCGCAAGGCGCGAGACTACGCTTCCGAGCATGAAAATTTACTGTGGCGTGTTCTGATCAGCTACTCGAGAGATGGGGTTGTTATTCTCGAAGAAAACGGAAGCGTATACTACGCGAATAAGCGCTTTGCCGACATGATCGGCTGTGACTTCGGTGAATTGCTGAGCATGCATGTTTGGGATTGGGATGCAAAACATAATAAGAAAGAATTGCTGAATATGCTCAAGAAAGTCGACGACGCGGGTGAAAACTTCGAAACAAGGCAGCGGCGCAAGGATGGCTCGCTCATTGATGTGGAGTTGAGCACGAACGGTACGGTGTTCCGGGGTAAGAAGCTGATATTATGCATAGTTCGAGACATCACCGTGCGCCGACAGGCGGAGAGAAGTCGCGATCTTCTGGCAGAGATTCTGGAAGCGACGCCCGATCTTGTCGCCTATGCCGATCCCGACGGCACGCTCCGCTACGTCAACACGGGCGGGAGACGCTGGGTTGGATTGCCATCGGCATCGGAAGACCCGTCTGCGGTGTTCGACGCCGAGGGTGCGGCCGTCCGGCTTTCCCAGCTTCATCCGGAACGGGTCAGGAGATTGATCGAGGAGGAGGCGATTCCCACGGCCATCCGCGATGGCTGCTGGGAGGGCGAGAGCGCGGTGCTCGACGCGACCGGCAGCGAGGTACCGGTGTCGCAGACCTTCGTGGCGCACCTGGACGAGAAGGGAGAGGTCGTACGCTTCTCCACCCTTGCCCGCGACATTCGCCGCTACAAGGAACTGGAGGCGGAGTTGCAGCGTCTGGCCTTCTACGACGGGCTCACCGGCGCGACGAACCGAGGGCACTTCGAGGCGCTGCTGGAACAGGAGGTGCGGCGCTGCGAGCGTCACGCAAGAGCCTTCTCGCTGGTGATGTATGACCTGGATCGCTTCAAGCTGGTGAACGACCGTCACGGGCACCAGATGGGCGACACGATCCTCCGTGCGGTCGTCGAGATCGTCCAGAAGCGCTTGCGGGCGTCGGACGTCCATGGGCGTTGGGGTGGGGAGGAGTTCATGATCCTCTTGCCGGAGACCAGCCTCGAAGGTGCGACGAGGTTGGCCGAAGAACTGCGTGCGGCGGTCGCGTCGACCGAGGTCCCCGGGCCGGGGCACGTGACCATCAGTCTGGGAGTGGCGCAGCACCGCCCCGGCAAGCCGCTCCGAGACCTCATCAGGCGCGTCGATGAGGCCGTCTACCGCGCCAAGGACGAAGGGCGCGACCGGGTCGCCGTCGGCGACTGAGGCGGAACAGCGTTCCGCTTCGCTATCCTTCATTGTCCGAGGAACGGAGCGAGAGACATGTCTGGACTGCTGACGAGCGCCGCCCCGACGGCGGCTCTGGCCACCCTGGTTTCGCTTTTGAACCTGGTCTCGCCCGCTGCGGCGGGCGAGCGGCCGCTGCATCTGGCGGCGCAGGAACCCGGAGCCGCCGGCGCCCCCGTCTCGATCCTCGTCCCGGGAGCCGAGACAGTGCAGTCGGATTCGGCCCGCTACCGCTGCGACGACGGGCGACTGGTCGAGGTCGACTACATCAACGCCGGCTCGGTCTCGCTGGCCGTCCTCACCTTCGATGGGGCCTTCGTCGTGGCCTCGAACGTGATCGCCGCGTCAGGGGCCCGCTACGCCGGCGACCGCTACGTCTGGTGGTCGCGCGGCCGAGACGAGGCGACGCTGGAGACCGTCGGAGCGCCCGAAGGCGAAGCGTCGGTCAGCTGCCGGTCCGAATAGGCGAGATTCTTCAGGCCGACGCCTTGAGCGCCAGCGCGGCCAGGGCCAGGAGCACGGTGAGGCCGCCCATGCCGTAGAGGGTGGCGACGGCGAGGCGTTCGGCGAGCGGTCGGGCCGCTTCGGGCTGCGGGCCGTTCGGCGGAAGCGGCGGGGTCATGGCGGCGGCACTCTCTTCGCGCCCGCAGGAGCGCGGGAGGCGCTGAGATAGAGAGCCGGAGGGTGTCGCTCAAGCGCCTTCGCCGCGCGCCCCCGGCATGCCAGTCATGCGCCCGGGGTGGCCTGCTTTCGCAGCCGTTTCGTCAAGGCGTCGAGCCAGCGCGCCACCCGCCGCCGGTTGGTACCCAGGTCCCAGCGGCCCACCCGCGAGCGGCTGAGCAGGAAGAGGCTGGAGGCCCCCTCGCCCGCCTCCACGAACTCGACGGTGATGTCGTCCACGAACCTCAGCAGCGCAGTCTTCTGGATGAAGGCGTAGCGGTTTTCGGTCGGCGCGTCGGCCACCAGCGCCACCCGCGGCTCGGCCGAAGCCACCTCGAAGAAGGCGGCGCGCAGGACGGCCAGCGGCACCGGAAAAACCGGCGCCTCGCCACGACAGGCCGGCAACCCCGCCCCCGGCGGACAGACGAGATGCCAGTTGGGGGAGTCCGGTGGGGGGAATTCGTTTATGTTCAATACTATATTCTTCATTTCTGAGCTTCCAGGTAAATGAGGCCAGCGAGCCCATGGAATCCTCTTCGCCGTCATCCTGAGCGCAGCGAAGGATCTCGCTCAGACTGGCGCTCCAACTGGCCCGAGATCCTTCGCTGCGCTCAGGATGACGAGGTGTGGTCGACCGGTCAGTCCGCCAGCTCCGCCACCAGGCCATCGTAGGCCGGTTCGACGCCGGGCGGGCAGAGCTTTCGCAGGGCCTCGTAGTCGAGCGTGTGGTTGAGGTGGGTCAGGATCGCGCGCTTCGGCCGCACCCGCTCGATCCAGGCCAGGGTCTGCTCCAGATGGGAGTGGGTCGCGTGCGGCCGCAGGCGCAGGCAGTCGACGATCCAGAGCTCGATCCCCTCCAGCGCGGCGAAGGCCGTCTCGTCCAGCGCCTTGGCGTCGGTGGAGTAGGCCATGCGGCCGATGCGGAAGCCGGTGCTGGTCACGTTGCCGTGGTTCTGGGCGAAGGCCGTGGCCGGCAGGCCGAGCAGCTCGAAGGGGCCGTCGTCGACCGGCCGGTCCTCGTAGATCGGCGGGTAGAGCTTGCTGGCCTGGTGGCTGGAGGCGAAGGCATAGGCGAAACGCCGGGTCAGGTCGCCGTGGTCGCGGCGCGGCACATAGGCCGGAATCGAGGCGCGCGCCGCGTTCGAGAGCGCTCGCAGCTCGTCCAGGCCGTGCAGGTGGTCGGCGTGGGTATGGGTCAGCAGCACGGCGTCGAGGCGGGCCACGCCCGCGTCCAGCAGCTGCAGGCGCAGGTCGGGCGAGGTGTCGAGCAGCAGCACCCTGCCCCGGGTCTCCACCAGCAGCGAGCAGCGGCGGCGCCGGTTGCGCGGGTTCGCAGGGTCGCAGTCGCCCCAGTTGCCCCCGGGCGTGCCGTCGGCGAGCGGGATGCCGCCGGAGCCGCCGCAGCCGAGGACCGTCACCCTCATGCCGCGGCCGGGACCTTGGCGAAGAGGCGGAAGAAGTTGGCCGTGGTGGCCTCGGCCAGCGCCGCCGCGCTCACGCCCTTGAGGTCGGCCAGGGCCTCGGCGGTGTGCACCACGTAGGCCGGCTCGTTGCGCTTGCCGCGCTTGGGCACCGGGGCCAGGTAGGGCGAGTCGGTCTCCACCAGCAGCCGCTCCAGCGGCACCCGGCGGACCGTCTCGCGCAGCTCCTCCGCCTTCTTGAAGGTGAGGACGCCGGCCAGCGAGATGGAGAAACCGATGCCCAGCGCCGCCTCGGCCAGCGCCGGCCCGGCGGTGAAGCAGTGGATTACGCCGGGGAAGGGCCCGCGGGCGTGCTCCTCCTGCAGGATCGCGACGGTGTCCGCGTCGGCGTCGCGGGCGTGGACGATCAGCGGCAGGCCGCTCTCCCGCGCCGCGGCGATGTGGGCGCGGAAGGAGCGCTGCTGTGCCTCGCGCGGGCTGTGCTCGTAGAAATAGTCCAGCCCGGTCTCGCCGATGCCCACCACCTTGGGGTGCCCGGCCAGTTCCAGCAGGCGCTCGGGGCCGCCCTGCCCCTCCTCGCCGGCCTCGTGCGGATGCACGCCAACGGAGCAGTAGACCGCCTCGAAGCGCTCGGCGATCGCCAGCACCCGCTCGAACTCGCTGAGCTTGGTGGAGATGGTGACCAGGCGGCCGACGCCGGCGCGCCGGGCCCGGCCCACCACCTCCTCCAGGTCCTCGCCTTCGCGCTCCAGGTAGTCGAGATGGCAGTGGGAATCGACCAGCATCAGGCGCCGGCCTCCTTCGCCTCTTCGACGAAGCGCGGGAAGACGCCCGAAGGCGCCGGCAGCGGCGCGCCGGCCTCGAGCGCCGTCTCCAGCGCGGCGAAGCCGCGCGCCTCCGCCGGCACGGCGAGCTGGTCGAGCATCTTCGTCATGGCGTCGGGCATCACCGGCTGGGTCAGCAGCGCCAGACGCCGCACCGTCTCCGCCAGGGTCCAGAGCACCGTGGCCATGCGGGCGGGATCGGTCTTGCGCAGTGCCCAGGGCGCCTGCTCGTCGACGTAGCGATTGGCGTCGCCGACCACCTGCCAGGTCGCCTCCAGAGCGCGGTGGAAGGCCTGCTGGCCGTAGAGCTCCCGCAGGCGCGGCAGCAGACCCGCCGCCTTGTCCAGCAGCGCCCGGTCGGCCTCCGCCGGCGCACCCGGCGCGGGCACCTGGCCGCCGCAGTTCTTGGCGATCATGGACAGCACGCGCTGCGCCAGGTTGCCGAAGTCGTTGGCCAGGTCGCCGTTGATGCGCGCCACCATGGACTCGTGGCCGATGTAGCCGTCGGAGCCGAAGGGCACCTCGCGCAGCAGGTAGTAGCGCAGCGGGTCGAGGCCGTAGGTCGCCACCAGTTCCTGCGGCTTCAGCACGTTGCCGAGCGACTTGGACATCTTCTCGCCGCGGTTCAGCAGCCAGCCATGGGCGAAGACCCGCTTCGGCGCCGGCACGCCGGCGGCCATCAGGAAGGCCGGCCAGTAGACGGCGTGGAAGCGCAGGATGTCCTTGCCGACCATGTGCAGGTCCGCCGGCCAGAAGCGCCGGAAGGACTCGCCCTCCACCTCGGGATAGCCGATCGCCGTGATGTAGTTGGTCAGCGCGTCGAGCCAGACGTACATGATGTGCGCCGGGTCCTTCGGCACGGGAATGCCCCAGGAGAAGGTGGTGCGGCTGACCGAGAGGTCGCGCAGGCCGCCCTTCACGAAGGAGATCACCTCGTTGCGCCGGCTGTCGGGGCCGACGAAGTCGGGGTTGGCCTCGTAGAAGGCCAGCAGCCGCTCCTGCCAGGCCGAGAGGCGGAAGAAGTAGGAGGGCTCCTCCACCCACTCCACCTCGGCGCCCGAGGGGGCGATCAGCCGGCCGTCCTCGGTCCTGGTCAGCTCGTCCTCGCCGTAGAAGGCCTCGTCGCGGACGGCGTACCAGCCGGCGTACTTGTCCAGGTAGATGTCGCCGGCGGCGAGCAGCTTCTCCCACAGCGCCTGGGCGGCGCGGTGGTGCCGCTGCTCGGTGGTGCGGATGAACTGGTCGTAGGAGTAGTTCATCACCTGGGCCAGCTCGCGGAAGTTCTCGCTGACCCGGTCGGTGAAGTCCTTGGGCGCCTCGCCGGCCTTCCGGGCGGACTTCTCCACCTTCTGGCCGTGCTCGTCGGTGCCGGTCAGGAAGAAGACCTCGCGGCCGTCCAGGCGCATGAAGCGGGCCAGCACGTCACAGGCGAGCGTCGTGTAGGCGTGGCCGATGTGCGGCACGTCGTTCACGTAGTAGATCGGGGTCGTGATGTAGTAGCGCTCGGTCTCGGCGGACATCGCTCGGCTTCGGCTCCCGGAGGACGGTCGGTGGCGCTCAGGCCGAGGTCGCCGCGCCGAGCCGGTCGAGGGCGGTCAGCATGACCTGCTTGCGCTCGAGGCTGGCGCGCTCGGCCTGGGCGAAGAGGCGCCCGAGGTTTTCCCACAGCGCCACCCAGTCCGCAAGCCCGCGGCCGGCCAGCAGGCGCTGCGCCACCTCGGTCTCTCCCGCCACCACCTCGGGCGGCAGGCGGCCGACGGCCGCGGCCTGGACCAGACGCCCGAGCCACCAGAGCAGCAGCTCGGCGGTGGTGCGGAAGCTGCGGCCCTGGGGGTCGCGCGCCAGGGCCTCGGCGAAGCCGTGCGCCTTGACGCTGTCGAGCCGCGGCAGCTGTCCCAACAGCTCCAGCAGGGCGCGGTAGAGATCCAGCCCCCCCTCCTCCGCCAGCTCGACCGCCCGGCCGACGCTGCCCTCCCCCAGCCGCGCCAGCGCGGCCAGCTCCGCCTCCTCCGCCTCGGGCAGCCAGCCGCGCAGCAGCCGCGCCACCGTGGCCTCGGGCAGCGGCGCCAGCGCCAGCCGGCGGCAGCGCGAGCGGATCGTCGGCAGCAACCGCCCCGGCGCGTGGCTGACCAGCAGCAGCACGGCGCGCGGCGGCGGCTCCTCCAGCAGCTTCAGCAGGGCGTTGGCCGCGTTGGGATTCATCTCGTCGGCGGCGTCGACCACGGCGATGCGCCAGCCGCCCTCGGCCGAGGTCATGCGCAGGAAGGCGTTGAGCTGGCGCACCGAGTCCACGTCGATGTCGCGCTTCGGCCGCCCGTCGTCGCGCAGGCCGCGCTCCACCGCCAGGATGTCCGGATGGCCACCCGAGGCGACGCGCCGGAAGACCGGGTGCTCGGGATCCAGCGCCAGGCTCGCGGGCGGCGGCGGGGCGCCGAACAGGCCCTCCTCCCCTGCCCCGGCGCTGCCGCCGGCCAGCAGGAAGCGGGCGAAGCGATAGGCCAGCGTCGCCTTGCCGACGCCGCGCGGCCCGGTCAGCAGCCAGGCGTGGGGCAGGCGCCCGCCGGCCTCGGCGGTCAGCAGCCGGGCTTCCGCCGCTTCCTGGTCCAGCAGCACCGCCGTCTGGCGCGGCGGAGGCGCCAGGCGCTCCGGGGCGGCGGCCTTGCGGCTGCGCCGCCCGCTCACGCCGGCACTCCCAGCCGCGCGCGCAGCGCCGCCAGCACGGCCCCGGTCACGGCCTCGGCGGGCTGCGTCGCGTCGATCACGGCGAAGCGGCCGGGTTCCGCCGCCGCCATCTCCAGGAAGCCGGCGCGGACCCGCTCGTGAAAGGCCGTGCCCAGCGCCTCGAAGCGCTCGGCGGCGTCGCTCCGGCCGGCGGCGCGGGCCAGCCCGGCCGCCACCGGCAGGTCGAACAGCAGGGTGAGGTCGGGCCGCAGGTCGCCCACGGCGAAGTCGTAGAGACCGCGCAGCGCCGCCAGCTCGAGGCCGCGGCCGTAGCCCTGATAGGCGTAGGTGGAGTCGGCGAAGCGGTCGCAGACCACCCAGCGGCCGGCCTCCAGGGCCGGGCGGATGCAGCGCCGCAGGTGGTCGCGGCGCGCGGCGAAGACCAGCAGCGCCTCGGTCTCGGCATCCCAGCGCCCGGCCTCGCCGTGCACCAGCAGCGTGCGGATCTCCTCGGCGCCGGGGCTGCCTCCGGGTTCGCGCGTCTCCACCACCTCCAGGCCGGCGCCGCGCAGTGCCTCGGCCAGGGCCGCGCGCTGCGTCGACTTGCCCGCCCCTTCGCCGCCTTCCAGCGTGATGAACCTGCCCCGCGCCATGGCGCGCAGACTGCCCCGCGCCGGGAGGGGGGTCAACGGCGGGGCGCGACGCGCGGCGAGGCTCAGTCGCGCTCGAAGATCAGGTGCCGCGCGGTCTGGTAGATGCGCCCCAGCGGGCCGGCCGCGGCGACGCTGCGCCCGGCCACCAGCGGCACCTCGTGGACCGAGATGCCCGGCGCCTGGATGCGCAGCGTGGCGACGCGCTGCCCCGCCTCGATCGGCGCCGGCAGCGGCCCCTCGTAGACCACCGTCGCGGTGATGTCGTCGCGGGCGGCATGGCGCAGGGTGACCAGCACCTCCTCGGCCGCCACCAGCGGCACGCTGGCGTTGCTGCCGAGCCAGACCTCTGCCTCCTCGATCACCGTGCCGGCCTCGAAGAGCTTGAAGTTGCCGAACTCGCGGAAGCCCCAGAGCATCAGCCGCTCGGCCTCCTCGGCGCGCTGGCGCTGGCTCTGCAGGCCGGTGACCACCAGGATCAGGCGGCGGTCGCCCTGCACCGCCGAGGCGGTCAGGCCGTAGCCGGCCTCCTCGGTATGGCCGGTCTTCAGGCCGTCGGCGCCGATGTTGCGGTAGAGCAGCGGGTTGCGGTTCGACTGGCGGATCTCGTGCCAGGTGAACTCGGTCTCGGCGTAGTAGTGGTAGTACTCCGGGAAGTCGTCGATCAGCCGGTACGCCAGGTGGGCGAGGTCCCGAGCCGACATGAGGTGACCCTCGGCCGGCCAGCCGGTGGCGTTGCGGAAGCTGCTCTCGCGCAGGCCGATCTCCCGGCCCAGCCGGGTCAGCTCGTCGGCGAAGGCGGCCTCGCTGCCCGAGAGCGCCTCGGCCAGGACGATGCAGGCGTCGTTGCCGGACTGCACGATCACGCCGCGCAGCAGGTCCTCGACGCGGATCTCGTTGCCGACCTCGACGAACATCTTGGAGCCGCCCATCCGCCAGGCCCGCTCGCTGACCGGCAGGCGGTCGTCGAGCGCCAGCCGGCCCTGGCTCAGCCGGTCGAAGACGGCGTAGGCGGTCATGATCTTGCTCATGGAGGCCGGCGGCATGGGCCGGTCACCGTCCTTGTCGAGCAGCACCGTCCCGGTCGTGGCGTCGACCAGATAGGCCTCGCGCGCCGCCGTGTCGATCTGCGCCGCCGCGGGCGGGACCACCAGGAGAAGCGCCGCCGCCAGCAGCGCCAGTCCGGACAGCAGGGGTTTCATCGCGACTGCACTCCGCTTCACTGCACGATCACACGGGATTCCGTGTAGCCGTCGGAAATCAGGCGGTCGAGCAGCAGGTCCGCCTGGTCGACGCTCGCCATGGGGCCGATGCGCACGCGGTAGAAGCTGCGCCCCTCCACCGCCGCCGGCTCGATCTGCACCGAGCCGTGCGGCGTCAGCCGCTCCGCCAGGCGCGAGGCGTTGCCGTACTCGGTGAAGGAGCCGGCCTGGATGAAGAGGCTGGTCGGCCGTACCGGCTCCTGCGTCACCACGCCGTCCGGCTGCGGCGCCTGCGGTGCCGGCGCGGGCGCAGGGGCCGCCTGGGCCGGCTGAACCTGAGCCGGTGGCGGCACCTGCTCGCGCTGCACCGTCTCCACCGGGGCGGCGGCGACCTGCACCTCCGGCGCCGGCTGGCGCGGCGGCGGCGCCTGTTCGCCGCGGGCGATGGCGGCGAGCTGGCGGCTCTCCTCCTCCAGCACCTCCACCCGTACGCTGGCGGTGCCCTGCCGCTCGAAGCCGAGCAGCTGTGCCGCGCGCTGCGAGACGTCGATGATGCGGTTGTTGGCGAAGGGGCCGCGGTCGTTGATGCGCAGCTTCAGCGAGCGGCCGTTCTCCAGGTTGGTGACGCGCACCAGGCTGGGCATCGGCAGGGTCGGATGCGCGGCCGTCAGGTCGTGCTGGTCGTAGCGCTCGCCGTTGGCGGTGAGGCGGCCGTGGAAGCCGGGGCCGTACCAGGACGCGATCCCGGTCTCGTTGTAGCGGTAGTCGACCACCGGGTGGTACCAGACGCCGCGGATCTGGTAGGGCGTACCGACCTTGTAGGAGCCGATCTGGCCGGGTGCCGCCGGCGGCGAGGGGCGCGTGCCCGGCGCCGTCTGGCTGGAGCCGCAGGCTGCCAGCAGCAGCGCCGTCGTGACCGCCGCGGCCAGGGCCGCTCCCGCTCTGCCGATCATCTTCCTGCTCCCCCTGCTCTCTCCGACCGTGGTCAGCCGCCCGCAGCGCGGCGCAGCTCCGCCAGCAGGCGCGGGTCGGCAAAGGCGTCCGGCGGCAGCCCGCTGCTGCGCTGGAACGCACGGATCGCCGCGCGGGTGCGCGGCCCGAGACGGCCGTCCGCGCCGCCGGCGTCGTAGCCCAGGCGCGTCAGCAGCCGCTGCAGCTCGCGCACCTCCTCGTTGCTCAGCCGCTGGTCCTCGCCGGGCGGCTGGGCCGCGAGCGGCGGCCCGCCGACCAGGCGGTCGGCCAGGTGCCCCACCGCCACCGCATAGAGGATCGAGCGGTTCCAGCGCAGGATGCGCAGGTAGTTGTGGTGCACCAGGAAGGCCGGCCCGGCGTGGCCCGCCGGCAGCAGCAGCGCTGCCTCGCGCGCCTCGGCCGGCAGGGCGTAGCCGCCGGCGCCGCGTACGCCCAGGGCGGACCACTCGGCCAGGCTCTTCCAGGTTTCCGGCTGGGTCTCGATCGAGGAGAGGGAGTGGTCGAAGCCCGGCGGCAGCAGCACCTCGAGGCCCCAGTCCTCGTCGCCGCGCCAGCCCACCTGGGACAGGAAGTTGGCGGCCGAGGCGAAGACGTCCGGCAGGCTGCCCCAGATGTCGCGGCGGCCGTCGCCGGTGGCGTCCACCGCATAGGCGGCGAAGGTCGAGGGCATGAACTGCAGGTGCCCCATGGCGCCGGCCCAGGAGCCCTCCATGCGCTCCGGCGCGATGTCCCCCGCCTCCAGGATCTGCAGCGCGGTCAGCAGCTCCTCGCGGAAGAAGTCGGCGCGGCGCGGGTCGTGCGCCAGGGTCGCCAGCGAGCCGATCACCGGGAAGCTGCCGAAGTTGTCGCCGTAGTTGGTCTCCAGGCCCCAGAAGGCCACCAGGTAGCGCGGCTGCACGCCGTAGGCGGCCTCGACCCGGGCCAGCAGCGCCGCGTGGGTCTGCAGCAGCTCGCGGCCGCGGCGCACCCGCTCCTCGGAGATGGCGTTGGCGAGGTAGCGCCAGAAAGTGAGCGTGAACTCCGGTTGGCGCTGGTCGAGCTCGAGCACCCGCGGGATCGGCCGGATGCCGGCGAAGGCGCGCTCCAGCGTGGCTTCCGACACGCCGCGGCCGCGCGCGTCGCGCCGCAGCCCCTGCAGCCAGGCCTCGAAGCCGGCCTGGTCGATCTGCACGGCGGGCTGCGCGGCGGGCGCCGAGCCGGCGGGGGCGATGGCCGCCGTTTGCGGCGCGGCTTCGGCACCACTGCCCCCCCCGGCGCAGGCACCCAGCAGCAGCGCGGCCGCGAGCGGCAGCGCCAGCTTCGCCAGGAACCGGCAGCGGGCAGTCTCGGCAGCCGGGGCGGCAGCCGTGGGGGCAGCCTTCGGGACGTCCAGATTAGCAGCGATCATCGGCCATTCTTGCCACGGGCGGCGGAGTCAGCACAACGCGCGATCGTGCGCGGGAATGCGGCAATTCCGGGGCAGCCTCGGCAGCCTCCGCGTGGACGCCGAGCCCTCCCCGTGCTACCGGAATCCCGTCTGGAGAGGTGGCCGAGCGGTCGAAGGCAGCGGTCTTGAAAACCGCCAGGGTGTCACAGCCCTCGTGGGTTCGAATCCCACCCTCTCCGCCAGTTTAGGCCAGACCGTACCATGCGCCGCGGCCGGCGCCGTGCAGGGTCAGGTGGCCTTGTTCGACCAGGGCCTTCAGGTGGTCCTTGACGGTGTTGCGGCTGGCGCCGCTGACGCGCGCGGCCTCGGCCACCGTGACCCGGCCGTGCTCGCGCGCCAGTTCGAGGACTAGCACCGACAGCTCCGGCAGCGCGGCGAGCAGGAGCCGCTCGCGCTCCATCTTCCTTTCGAGGCGCCGTTTCTGGCTCTGCAAGGCTCGCAGGAAAAACTTGAGCCAGGGGTTCCAGTCGGGCGCTTCGGTACGGATCGTCCCCTGGGTCCGCCGCAGGGACAGGTAATAGCCCTCCTTGCTCTGCTCGATCACGCTCTCCAGGGAGCTGTAGGGGACGTAGGCATAGCCCGCCCGGAGCAGCAGCAGCGTGGTCAGGACGCGCGACAGCCGGCCGTTGCCGTCCTGAAAGGGGTGGATTTCGAGGAACACCACCACGAAGACGGCGATGACCAGGAGCGGATGGAGGTTCCTGTCCTGCTCCCTCTCGGCCATCCATTCGAGCAGCTCGGCCATGCGGCGCGGCGTGTCGAAAGGCGTGGCGGTCTCGAACACCACCCCGAGGCTCCTGCCCTCCCCGTCGAGGGCTTCGACGTGATTGGGGAGCGTCTTGTACGCGCCGCGATGCCGTTCGTCTCTGGTCGAATGAGCCAGCAGGTCGCGGTGGAGCTGGCGGATGTGGTTCTCCGTCAAGGGGATCGCGTCATAGGCGTCGAAGACCGTCTCCATCACCTCGGCATAGCCGGCGACCTCCTGCTCGTCGCGCGTGGTGAAGGAGCCGGTCCGGAGATCGGCCAGCAGCGTCTCGACCTCCCGGTCGCTGAGCCGGGCACCCTCGATGCGGGTCGAGGAACCGATGCTCTCGATGGTGGCGACTCGGCGCAGCCCGGACAGGCGGTCTGGCGCGATCCGGCCGATTGCCCGCCAAGCGCCCTTGAACTCCTCGATCTCGGCGATCAGCGACAGGACTTCAGGCGTGATGCGAAGCGTCGAGGTGTTGATCGCCATGCCATTGATTCATCCGTTTCCATCCAATCTTTATGGCGCTGTTCCAGGCCGCCTGTCCACCCATTTCCATCCAATTACCATGCCGGCGCGGAGCCCGTGTATGCTTCAAGTCGGTGCCGAAGGGCCAAGGGCGGGGCTAGGCGAATGACTGCAGGCTGGTGTCGGGTGTTGCTGCTGGCGCTGTTGAGCGGCTGTGCGGCGGCGGAGCCGCCTGCCGTCACGGACATCCTCTATCCGGTGCCCTGGACCAACCCGGACGACGGGCTCGGGTACTTTGTCGTCGACGACTTCCACCGCGTCACGCTCTACATCGAGCCCGATCCCGACGACCCGCGGACCCGGCCCGAGGCCGCCTATCGGGCGGCGGCCGAGGCCTATCTCCTCGAGATCGGCGGCTCGCAGTGCAGGGTCCTGGCCTTCCGGCCCGTCGCGGGCGACCGCCCGTCCTATGCGGCGGACTACGGCTGCGGCGAATGAACGTCGGGGTCCGCACCGCCCACTGGCGCGCGAACGCAGAAGGGCACATACTGGCCGAGGGGGCAGGCTGGCATTGCCGGTCGTGGGGGTGCCTGTTCGGAGGGCACCATCATGGCGTACGCTCGTTTGCTGCGTGCCGTCGCCGGCTCGCTCTTCTTGCTGTCCCTGCCCCTCGCTTCCGCCGGAGCCCAGTTCGTCCAGACCTTCGTTTCCGTCACCGGTAGCAATGCCAATGACTGCGGGGCAGTGTCCTCGCCCTGCCGGACGCTGCAGGCCGCTCTCACCGCCACCATCGCCGGCGGCAAGATCTTCGTCCTGGATTCCGGCGACTTCCAGTCGCTGACCATCGACAAGTCCATCAGCATCGTCGCGGTCGGGGTCGACGCCACGCTCTTCACCGGCTCGACGACGAAGGTCGTCGTCGCCGCCGGCCCGAACGACGTGATCTACCTGGAGGGACTGACCCTGCGCCGCAGCCTGCCGGGCAGCGGTGACAACAGTGGCCTGCGTTTCGACAGTGGGCGCCGGCTGCACCTGCACAACTGCCTGATTCAGGGCTTCGGTAACGCGGGCCTCTTCGTCGAGGCGCCGGGGCCGAGCGACATCCTCGTGTCGGACAGCGTCATCGCCGACAATGCCTATGGGATCTGGGCCCGGCGGGTCGGCAGTGGCGGGCAGATCAACGTCCAGCTGAATCGAGTCACGATCGCCGGCAACGAGACGGCAGGCATTCACGCGGCCCGGGCGCCAACCAGGATCTGGCTCAGCGAGTCCACCATCGTGAACAATGCCATCGGTCTGCGGGCGGTCAACGAATCTCGGATATTCTCCTTCCAGAACAACGTCATTGCCAACAACGGCTCGGGCGGGACGCCCACCGACACGCGAAACCTCCGGTGAGGTGCGGCCGGCCGGGTGGAGGTGCCCGCGGCGCTCACTCCGCCGGCACCTCCACCCGCAGGCTGCGGAGGCTCCAGTCGCCGCCGGCGTTGACCAGGGAGAAGCCCTCGAAGCCGCCGGTCAACGCGTTGTCGCGGGTCTCCAGCACGGTCTCGCCGTCGAGGGCGACGGTCATCAGGCCGTCGGTGCGGCGCTCCCAGAGGAGCTCGTGGCGGCCGCTGGTGCGCAGCGGCGCGGCGGCGCTGGCGATGACGGAGCTGCCGCCCTCCCCCACCAGCAGCAGCTGCAGCGGGCGGGCCTCGTCGCCGCGGTAGGCGAGGCGATAGCCCTGGCCGAGGTTCTGGCCGCGGAAGGGGCCGAGATCGAGGCGCAGCGGTCCCTCGCCGCGGGCCGAGAGCTCGGCCGTCAGGCGGAAGGCGTTGCCGATTTGCGCCGGCAGCCAGGCCGCCGCGCCGCTGCCCTGGCCCGGCAAGGCGACACCGAGCTGGCGCTGCAGCACCGTGCCCAGCAGCTGGCGGCCGACATCCTCGGCGCTGCGCAGCTGCGGCGGGGTGACCGTGCTGTTGAGGCCGCCGCGGGCGATGCGGAACTCGCCGGCGACGATGCGCCAGGCGGGGTTGCTGGTGAAGTCGCCGTCGGCGAAGTCGTCGGCCAGGACGGTGGCGTAGCGCGGCGCCTCGGCTTCGCTCTCGGCCGGCGGTCCGGCGACGACGCCGAGCCGCTGCAGCGTGTCGGCGTCGAGCATCCCGCTCGGCGCCAGGCCGCTGTCGGCCTGGAAGGTGCGGATGGCCGTGCGGCTGCGCGGCCCCAGCGTGCCGTCGGGCTGGCCGACGTCGTAGCCGCGATCGTTCAGGGCCCGTTGTGCGGCCTCGATCTGCGCCGTGTCGGGGCCGCCGGGCTCGGCGGTGCGCCGCAGGTCGGCCAGCAGCTCGGGCGTGGCCTCCCCGTCCACCGCCAGCCGCCGCTCCTCCTGATAGCGGCGGATGGCCGCGCGGGTGGCGTCGTCGACCCGGCCCGAGACGGCGGGCACGTCGTAGCCGCGCCGGCGCAACTCCGACTGGATCTCCACCACCACCTCGGTGGAGATCGCGGCGGGCGCCGCCGGTGCCGCCCGTTCTTCGCGGGCCGCGCGGGCGCTGGCGCGGACGTGCTCCAGCAGGGCGGACGAGGGCTGGCCGTCGACCACGAGGCCCCGATCGCGCTGATAGCCCTGGATCGCCGAGCGCGTGCGGGCGCCCATCAGGCCGTCGACCGGCCCCGCGTCGTAGCCGAGGGCATTGAGTTCCCGCTGCAACTCGGCGGTGACCGAGGCCTGGGCCAGCTGCGGCCGGGCCGTCTCGGCGGCCGCGGCGGGGGGCAAGGAGGCCGGCGCGGCCAGCAACGCCGCCAGCGGCAACAGGGCGGGCAGAAGACGGGACAGGGCGGATGGCGCGCGGCGCATCGGGCATCTCCTCGTGCTTGACCTTTCCCCAGCGATGATTTGGGGCGTCGGCACTGCAGATCAACGTCGGACGGCGCCCGGTCGGCCTTCAGGCAGGACCGGGATCGGGTTATCCTGCCGCCGATTGCGGGTGGACGGGCCGCCCAAAGGGCAAGTATCGGTCAAGGGAATGGCGGCGGTCGGCACAGGCCCATCGGCGCCCGGTCTTGCGCCCGGTTCCGCGGAGAACCTGCTCCGACCGAGCGACGATGCTTCCGTAGCGCAGGCTCGGCGATCGGAGCTATCGAGGGGGTAAGACGATGATCTCTCTGTCGCGTGTGCTCCTGGTCTCGCTCGCGCTGCTCGCCTTGGAGGTCGAAGGCGCGCTCGCCGAATCGGCGTCTTTTCGTGAATTGACGGAGCCCTTGCGCGAGGGGGCCGACGAGACCTACGCCGACCTGATCCAGCTCGCCGTCCCCGGCATCGTTGTCAGCGACGGGATATACTCCGATGTCCCGGCCGCCGACTTCAGACACATCTACTGGGGGGAGGAAGAGGATCTCAGGCCGACGCCGACGGGGTATCTGAGTGTTTCCGACGTTGCGGTGCGCTCCGGCGGCTTGGATCGACTTGCGGTTCTGTTCGACTTCGGTGATGCGGAACAGAGTGCCGAGGGATTTGCCATTCTCGCCCTTTTCGACATGGCGGACGAGCCAAAGCTCCTCGATGCCGCACATGTCGCTTCCGACCGCCGTACCTACTTCCTCGATCCGGCTCGACTGCCCCTCGCTACGGGGAACGACCTTCTGGTAACTCAGAGCGCGCACTCGAATGTCGGCCAGCACTATCAGATCGCGTCATTGATCCTCGTACGCGACGACCGCTTCGAGCTCGTGGACACGATCTTCTCTTTCAGCGAAAGGAGCTGCGACTTGGACCGGACGCAGCGGCTCAGCGTTCGGCCCGGCGCGGAGGAGCCTTCTACGAAGATCATCGCGACCGTGACCGAACTGACGGCCTCGCCGGAGGGCGCCTGTGACGAGGTGATCACGGTGGAACCGGTGATCCGCACGATCACCGTGACCTATGGCTGGGATGCCGCCGCGCAGCGCTATCTTCCTGACTCCGATGCCTTTAGCGTGCTGGCGCGGGAGAACGCTGAGCGCTTCTGACGGCGGAGGGCGATGGCCGTCCTAGCGGCCGGCCGTGGTGTGTCAGACGGCGCGCTGCAGGCTGCTGGGGTCGAGCACCTTGTAGAAGGCGTCGACCTCGCCGCCCTCGCCGCGGCAGAGCGGCAGGATCAGGCGGGTATAGCTCCAGCGGCGGCGCTGCAGGCTGACGTAGCGCCGGCTCGCCAGGCTGGGGACGCCGCTCCGGGCCACGGCGAGGGCGGCCTCCACCACGGCTTCCCGGTCGCCCGCCTTGAAGAAGTCGTCGGTGGTAGCCCCGCGCAGTTCGCCGCCGTAGTAGGTGCAGACTTCCGTGCCCGCCAGCCGCACCCGCAGCCGCGTCCGCGGTATGCGCTCCAGTTCCAGCAGCATGACGTAGGGCAAGAGCCGCGTCGGCACCGCCAGGGGATCGAGGCCGCGCGGCGGCCGGCCGTGATCGAGACTGCGCTGCCACAGGCTGTGCACCTGCGCCAGCAGGGGGAAGCGCGCGAGTTCCGACAGGGGCATCTCGTGATGCTGGCTATCGAGGTCTCGCAGACAGACGGCCGGATTCAAGTCGGGCTCCTTCGGATGGCGTTGCACGAACCTTGTCGACGCGGCTGCGGTCCGATCGGATCACCGCCCCCGGCCGCCTCGGCCGGCGCGACGGGAGGCAGCGGCTTTCGCCGCCGCACCCCGGCGATGTAAGCTCCGGCAGGGGCGGCGACTGCGGCCGCCCGCACTTCCGGAAGAGGGGGAGAGAGGAACTTGGTGGAGAAGGCTGGCAAGGCGGCTGTGCGGACGCGCCTGGCGCACGCGGGGCGCCGGGTGGCGTGCGGTGGCGGACGGGCGGTCAACCCTCCGGTGGTCCGCGCCTCGACGATCCTCTTCGACGACATGGAAGAGCTGCTGGACGCCCATCGGCACAAGATGGACCCGGCCTATGTCTCCTACGGCCGCAGCGGCACCGAGACCAGCTTCTCGCTGGAGCAGACCATGGCCGAGATCGAGGGCGGGCACGGCTGCGTCGCGGTGGGCTCGGGGCTGGCGGCCATCACCGTCGCGCTGCTGTCGCAGCTCGGCCAGGGCGATCACCTGCTGATGGTCGACAGCGTCTATGCCCCGACCCGCAAACTCTGCGACGGGCTGCTCGCCCGCTTCGGCGTCGAGACCACCTACTACGATCCGCTGATCGGCGGGGAGATCGCCGCGCTGATCCGGCCCAACACCCGGGCGGTCTTCGTGGAGTCGCCCGGCTCCCTGACCTTCGAGGTGCAGGACGTGCCGGCCATCGCCGCGGCCGCCCATGCCGCCGGCGCCACCGTCGTCATGGACAACACCTGGGCCACGCCGCTGTTCTTCCAGCCCTTCGACAAGGGCGTCGACATCTCGGTCCACGCCGGCACCAAGTACGTGGTCGGGCACTCCGACGCGATGCTGGGCCTGATCGTGGCGCGAGAGACGCACTACGAGGCGGTGCGACGCCAGGCCCAGGAACTGGGCCACGGCGTCGGCCCCGACGACGCCTGGCTCGGCCTGCGGGGCCTGCGCACCCTGGCGGTCCGCCTGGCGCAGCACCAGCGCAGCGCGCTGCAGGTGGCGGAGTGGCTGCAGGGACGGCCCGAGGTGGCGCGGGTGCTCTATCCGGCACTGCCGGGCGACCCCGGCCACGCCCTCTGGAAGCGCGACTTCACCGGGGCCAGCGGCCTGCTCGGCGTCCTGCTGCGGCCGGCGCCGCGGGAGAGCGTGGCCGCCCTCCTCAACGGCCTCGCCTATTTCGGCATGGGCTACTCCTGGGGCGGCTACGAGAGCCTGGCGATCCCCACCTTCCCGGAGAAGATCCGGACGTCGGTGCCCTGGCAGGCCGAGGGGCCGCTGCTGCGGCTGCACATCGGCCTGGAGGAGCCGGCGGACCTGATCGCCGATCTCGAGGCCGGTCTGGAGCGGCTGCGCCGCCGAGCTGCCGCGGAGTAGCCCGGATGGCCGCCGCTCCCCGGCTGCGGGTGCTGCTCGGCGAGGCCACGGCCATGGGCCCGGGCAAGGCGGCGCTGCTGGAGGCCATCGCCGAGAGCGGCTCGATCAGCCGTGCGGCGAAGGCCATGGGCATGTCCTATCGCCGCGCCTGGCTGCTGGTGGAGACGATGAACGGCTGCTTCCGCGCGCCGCTGGTCGAGGCGGCACGCGGCGGCAGCGGCGGCGGCGGCGCGCGCGTCACGCCGCTGGGCCACGAGGTGCTGCTCCGCTACCGGGAGATGGAGGAGCATGCGGCCGAGGTGCTCGCCCCGGAACTGGCGGACTTCGCGGCGCTGACCCGCGACTCCTCGGACGAGAAGGACGGCTGATACCAGCGGGCCTTCGAAACGCTTCTCGCTCGCGATGGCGGCGACGGGGCTCTCACGGGCTCGTTGCTCCGAGAGGCCGGCTGCCCCCCTTCGCCGCCGCCGCCGAGGATTTACCCGGTGGTAACCCTCTCCCGCCTAAGGTGACCGCCGATCTTCTGAAAGGCGAATCCCGGCATGGCAGCGGGCGACAACCAGGCGCCGGTCATCATCCGCAAGCGCAAGAAGGGGCACGGGCACGACCATCACGGCGGCGCCTGGAAGGTGGCCTATGCCGATTTCGTGACGGCGATGATGGCCTTCTTCCTGATCCTCTGGCTGCTCAATGCGACCGACGAGGAGAAGCGCAGCGGCCTCGCCGACTACTTCGCCCCCACCTCCTTCTCCGTCAGCACCTCGGGCGGTACCGGCGGCCTGCTCGGCGGCCAGACGGTCACGGCCGACGGCTTCTCCCAGGCCAACAGCGCCCCCATCTCGGTGACCGTCGCGGTTCCGCCCGACCTGGCCACCCTCTATCCCGACGAGGAGCCGCTGGACGGCGAGCAGCGGGAGGAGGTCGGCCATCTCAGCGACGAGGAACTGGCCGCGCAGCTCGCCGAAGCGGAGGAGCAGGCCTTCGAGGAGGCGGCCGAGAAGCTGCGGCAGGCGATCGAATCCGTGCCCGACCTCGCCGCGCTCTCCGAGCAGCTCATCATCGACCAGACCCCCGAGGGGCTGCGCATCCAGCTGGTCGACCAGCAGGAAACCTCCATGTTCCCGCGCGGCAGTGCGGTGCCCAACGAGCATACCCGCCGGCTGTTCGGCCTGGTCACCGAGGCGGTCGCGCAGCTGCCGAACCGCATCGCCATCGCCGGCCATACCGACTCCACCCCCTTCCGGACCGACGGCGCCTACGGTAACTGGGAGCTGTCCAGCGACCGTGCCCTGGCGAGCCGCCGCGCGCTGCTGGATTCCGGCCTGCCGACGGAGCGGGTCGCCTACGTGGTCGGCAAGGCCGATCAGGAACCGCTGATCGCCGAGGACCCCAGCGCCTCGCAGAACCGGCGCATCTCCATCACCCTGCTGCGCGAGGCGCGGCCGGGGCGCCAGGCGGCCTCCTCCCCCTCCTCCTCCGGCCGGGACTACACCCAGACCGAGGACGGGCTGGTGCGCCCGGATCTGCCCTCTCTGCTGCGCAACTGACCCCGACGGCCTCTCCGGCCTCCCCGCCTTGCCGGGCGGGTCCGCGCTTGCGATGCTCCGGGGACGAGCAAGACAGCGGGAGAGGCACGTGAGCGACAGACTTCCTTCGGAACCGGGCCGCGCGGCCGAGCGGCTGCTCTTCGTCGAGCCGGCGCTGTTCGAGGGGATGGTGGTCCGGCGCGTGCTGGCCTATTTCCTGGACGTCCTGCTGATCGCCGTCCTCGGCGTGGTGGCCGCGGCCCTGCTGGGTCTGCTCGGCGTCCTCACCCTCGGCCTGCTGACTCCGATCAACGTCCTCCTGCTCGCCCTGCTGCCGCTCGCCTACCACGCCGGCCTGATGGCGCTCTACGGCGCGACGCCGGGCATGTCGGTCTGCGACCTCGCGGTTCGCGGCATCGAGCACGGCGGTCCGCCGGAGCCGCTGCAGGCGGTGATCATGACCGTCCTCTTCTACCTCGGCGTCGCCGCGACCGGTTGGCTGATCCTGATCGTGGCGCTGTTCAACCGCCGCCGGCGGACCATGCACGACTTCTTCGCCGGAACCATCGTGCTGCGTCGCAGCAGGCTGGAAGGCATCGGCGATGCCGGGGCTTACGAAGGCCGGGGGAAGGCGTCATAATCAGGCAGAAACGAAGCGTCGCAGCAAGGGCGGCGAGGTGAACAGGGGCAACAGCTTGGCGTCGGACAACACAGGGCTCGCCGGACTTCTCGCAGGATACAGCCATGACGACTTCTTCTGCGAGATGATGGGGCCACCGGGCGGCGAACCGGCCGCTGCGGCCCGCGCCCTGCTCGCCCGCCTCGACCGGCTGCCGATGGCGCGGTTGCGCGAGCGGGCGCTCGACGCCGAGCGCGAACTCTACAACCTCGGTATCACCTTCACGGTCTACACCCAGAAGGAGGCGATCGACCGCATCCTTCCCTTCGACGTGATCCCCCGCATCATCTCCGCCGAGGATTGGGCGGTGCTGGAGCGCGGCGTGGTGCAGCGCGTCGCCGCCCTCAACCACTTCCTCCACGACATCTACCACGAGGAGCGGATCCTGAAGGACGGCGTGGTGCCGCGCGACCTGGTCGTCGGCAATCCCAACTACCGCCCGGAGATGCGCGAGCTGTCCGTGCCGCACGGCACCTACGTGCACATCTGCGGCACCGACCTGGTGCGCGACGAGACCGGCGAGTTCCGGGTGCTCGAGGACAACGGGCGCACGCCTTCCGGCGTCTCCTACGTGGTGGAGAACCGGCACCTGATGCAGCGGGCCTTCCCGGACCTGCTGCAGGCCATCGGCATCCGGCCGGTTTCCAACTACGGGCAGAAGCTGCACGAGGCGCTGTGCCAGATCGCCCCCGAAGGCGTGGTCGAGCCGCGGGTCGTGCTGCTGTCGCCGGGGACCTACAACTCTGCCTACTTCGAGCACATCTTCCTGGCGCGGGAGATGGGCGTGCCCCTGGTGGAGGGGTCGGACCTCGTGGTCGAGCAGGACCGCGTCTTCATGCGCACGATCAACGGCCTGCAGCCGGTGCACGTGATCTACCGTCGCCTCAACGACGATTTCCTCGATCCCGAGGCCTTCAACCCCGACTCGCTGCTCGGCGCGCCCGGGCTGATGCGCGCCTATCGCAAGGGCAACGTCGCGCTGGCCAACGCCGTCGGCACCGGCGTCGCCGACGACAAGGCGATCTATGCCTACATGCCGCGCATCATCCGCTACTACCTCGACGAGGATCCCGTTCTCGCCAACGTCGAGACCAATATCTGCCGCGAGCGCGAGGGGCTGGCCTACACCCTGGACAATCTGGCCGAGCTGGTGGTGAAGCCGGTCGGCGAGGCCGGCGGCTACGGCATCACCGTCGGCCCCAAGGCCAGCGCCAAGGAGCTGGAGGACTGCAGGGCGGCGCTGCTGGCCGATCCGGCCAACTACATCAGCCAGCCGATGGTCAAGCTCTCGGTCTGCCCCACCCTGGTGGAGGAGGGCATCGAGCCGCGGCATGTCGACCTGCGCCCCTTTGCCATCACCGGACGCGATACCTGGGTGCTGCCCGGCGGGCTCACCCGGGTCGCGCTGCGGCGGGGCTCCATCATCGTCAACTCCAGCCAGGGCGGCGGCTCCAAGGACACCTGGGTGCTTTCCGGCGGAGGCGCCGACTGATGGACCACCTGCTCTCCCGCTACGCCGAGGCGATCTTCTGGATGGCCCGCTACGTCGAGCGGGCGGAGAACCTCGCCCGGGTGCTCGACGTCCACGAGACCTACAGCCGCGACAGCCGCGGCGGCCAGAACTGGGCCGCCATCGTCCAGCTCTACGCCGACGAGGAGGACTTCTATAAGCGGCACGAGACGGCCACGGCGGTCACGGTGCTGCACTACTACCTGCTCGACCCCGACCATCTGGGATCGATCTTCGCCACCGTGCGGGCCGCGCGCGAGAACGCCCGTACCCTGCGGCCCCTGATCTCCACCGAGATGTGGATGCAGCTCAACGTCTTCTCCAACTGGATGAGGGGGCTGCGGCAGGAGGACGTGGCCGAGGGCCGGCTGGCCCGCTTCTGCGGCCAGGTCAAGGAGGCCTGCCAGACCCATACCGGGATCACCGAGGGCACCTTCTATCGCGACGAAGGCTGGTACTTCTATCAGATGGGCCGGATGCTGGAGCGGGCCGACCAGACCACGCGCCTGCTGGACGTGAAGTACCACCTGCTGCTGCCGCGGGTGGAGGACGTCGGCTCCTATCTCGACGCCAGCCAATGGAACGCCCTGCTCCGCTCCGCGGCGGGCTACCACGCCTTCCGCCGGGTCTATCCTTCCGGCCTCTCGGCGGCCCACGTGGGCGAGTTCCTGCTGTTCAACCCGGCTTTCCCGCGTTCCGTCGCCTGCTGTGTGCGCGAACTGGAGACGCTGCAGAACACGCTGCGCTCCCGCTACCGCCTGCGCGGCGGCGCCGAGGCGCTGGAGCGTCTGGACGAGCTGCGCGCCAGCCTCGACGAACAGGGCATCGACGAGGTTCTGGAACGCGGCCTGCACGAGTATCTCGACTGGATCCAGCTCAGACTCATCGACATCGGCCGGTCGATCGGGCGAGACTTCTTCGGGCAGCCGCCGGAGGAGCCGGCCGAGGCCCTGGCGTCGGCCTGAGCGCGCGGCGCGGGCGCCGGCAGCAGCGAAGAGAGAGGCATGCCGCACGAGACCTCCGCGAGACCGGTGCTGGACCTGGTGCCGAGCGTGGCGGGGGAGCCGCTCGGACCGGGTGCGCTGGGCGTGCCCCATCCGCGGCTGTTCTTCATGATGACCGCCGAGACCCCCTGCCCCTATCTGCCGGGCGCCTGGGAGCGGAAGCTGGTCACGGAGCTGAGCGGCGCCGACGCGCCCGAACTCCACGCCCGCCTGTCGCGAGCCGGCTTCCGCCGCAGCCACCGCTTCGCCTACCGGCCGGCCTGCAGCGCCTGCCAGGCCTGCGTGCCGGTCCGGATCGCCTTGGCCGACTTCGGACGGAGCCGCTCGCAGCGCCGTATCTGGCGACGGAACGAGGATCTGACCGCGACCCTGGTACCGGCGCGCGCGAGTGCCGAGCAGTACGAGCTGTTCCGGGACTATCTCCACTCGCGCCACGCCGACGGGGAGATGGCGGCGATGAGCCGTGCCGACTATCGCGCGATGATCGAGGAGAGCGACCTCGACAGTGCGATGCTGGAGCTGCGCGACGAGCGGCGGCGGCTGGTGGCGGCCTGCCTGGTCGATTGGCTGGCCGACGGCGGCTCGGCCGTCTACAGCTTCTTCTCGCCCGCGGCCGCGGATCGCAGCCTCGGCAGCTACTGCGTCCTCTGGCTGGCGGAGGAGTGCCGCCGCCGCGGCCTGCCCCACCTCTATCTCGGCTACTGGATCGCCCGCTCGCGCAAGATGGCCTACAAGGCCCGTTTCCGGGCCCTGGAAGGACTGGTCGCCGGCCGCTGGCAGCGGCTCGGGCAGGAGGCCTGACACCCTCGGTTGCGTGCTGTCCGGCGGTACCTCTTTGCGACCGATTATCCTTTCCCCCTGGCGCCGCTTTGGCTATCTATTCAGCCGCCCGACGGCACGGGACGCGACGATCCCGATACGGCGGAACCGGCAGTCGACGGGGAGGACCGGCCAGGAAGAGCGCCGGCCGACGAAGCCGAGAGGAAACCCGCCGAGACAAGGGTGCGGCCCCGTCTCCCGAGGAGTCGGACGGCCGTCAGCGAACGGCAACAGGGAGCTCGGCCGCCGCGGGCCGGGGGAGAAACGGGTGCAAGCTCTGAGGCTCTTCATCAAGGGAGCCGACTGGATCAACGAGTGGGTCGGCCGGAGCACCGCCTGGCTGATGCTGGCGATGGTGCTCATCGCCTTCGTTGTGGTCGTGCTCCGCTACGTCTTCTCGCTCGGCTGGGTGTGGATGCAGGAATCCTTCGTCTGGCTGCACGGCGCCGTCTTCATGCTGGGCGCCGGCTACACCCTGCTGCACGGCGGCCACGTCCGCGTCGACATCTTCTACCGCGGCGCCTCGAACCGTTTCCGCGCCTGGGTCGACATCTTCGGGGTGCTCGTGCTGCTGACGCCGATGATGCTGGTGGTGCTGCTCTACAGCCAGGGTTTCGTAACGCGCTCCTGGATGCGCCTCGAAGGCTCCAGCGAGGCCGGTGGCCTGCCCGGCCTCTTCATTCTCAAGACGGTGATCCCCGTTTTCTGCGTCCTCATGCTGCTGCAGGGGGCATCGCTGTTGGCGCGCTCTCTCCTCGTTCTCGGCGGCGACCTGAGCTACGCGCGGCGGGAAGACGGCGGCGAGGCAGCCTAAGACATGGATCCGGCAACCCTGGGAGAGGTGCTGAGCCTCCTCATGTTCGCGACCGCCTGCGGCCTGCTGCTGCTGGGCTTCCCGGTCGCCTTCACGCTCGGCGGCACGGCGCTGATCTTCTTCGGCATCGGCTACGGCCTCGACATGGTGCGCCTCAACGAACTGGGCGCACTGCCGAACCGCTTCTTCGGCGTCATGACCAACTACGTATTGGTCGCGGTGCCGCTCTTCGTCTTCATGGGCGTGATGCTGGAGCGCTCGCGCATCGCCGAGGCGCTGCTCGAGACCATGGGCATGCTGTTCGGGCGCCTGCGCGGCGGTCTCGGCGTGGCCGTGGTGCTCGTGGGCATGCTGCTCGCCGCCTCGACCGGCATCGTCGGCGCCACGGTCATCACCATGGGGCTGCTCAGCCTGCCGGTAATGATCAACAACGGCTACAACAAGCGGCTGGCGACGGGCGTCATCTGCGCCTCCGGCACGCTGGGACAGATCATCCCCCCTTCGATCGTGCTGGTCCTGCTGGGCGACATCCTGCAGGGCGCCGCCTCGCAGGCACGCAACACCCTGATGGCCCAGGGCGTCTTCGACGTGGTGGTACGGCCGGTCAACGTGCTCGACCTCTTTGCCGGCGCCCTGATGCCGGGTCTCATGCTGGTCGGCATGTACATGGCCTGGGTGCTCATCAAGGCCTTCCTGGACCCCTCCTCGGCGCCGCCGGTGGACATCCAGGTGGACCGGCGGGAGCTCTGGCGCCGCGTGCTGCGGGTGCTGATGCCCCCCGCCGTGCTGATCCTGGCGGTGCTGGGCTCGATCCTGGTGGGCGCCGCGCCGCCGACAGAGGCCGCTGCGGTGGGCGCCATCGGCGCCACGCTTCTGGCCGGTCTCGCGATCGCCGATAATGAGGGGCTCTCCCGCCGGCCGATCTATTGGGCCGGCATCGCCATCGCCGTGATGGTGCTGGCGCGGATCTTCCTGAACCTCAATTTCCAGCGCGACATCGTGGCCGTCACGACCTACCTCAGCGTGGCGGTGGTGGTCGTCGCCGCCGTCTTCCTGGTCTACGGCGTCGCGGTGGCCCTCTGGCGAACCTACCGCAGCGGCATCCTGGTAGAGGTCATGCGCTCCTCGATGCAGATCACCGTGATGGTCTTCATCATCCTCCTGGGCGCCTCGATCTTCTCCATGGTGTTCCGGGCCCTGGGTGGCGAGGAGATCGTTCACGACGTCCTCTCGGCCCTGCCGGGCGGACAGTTCGGTGCCGTGCTGGCGGTCATGGCGCTGATGTTCTTCCTCGGCTTCTTCCTCGACTACATCGAGATCATCTTCGTGGTCGTCCCGATCGTCGGGCCGATCCTGCTCGTCATGGGGGTCGACCCGGTCTGGCTGGGCGTGATGATGTCGATCAACCTCCAGATGAGCTTCCTGACGCCGCCCTTCGGCTTCGCGCTCTTCTATCTTCGGGGCGTGGCGCCGCCGAGCGTGGCGACCATGGACATCTACCGCGGCATCATCCCCTTCGTGATGATCCAGCTGCTCGCGCTAGCGCTGATCTGGGCCTTTCCGGAGATCGCGACCTGGCTGCCGGGGTTGGTCGGGTAGTCGGCGCGCGCTTCACCCCCGGCGGGTTCGGCCGGGAGTGATACCAGCGAGCCTATGAAATCCCCTTCGCCGTCATCCTTCGCTGCGCTCCGGATGACGGCAATAGAAAAGGGCCGGCGGACGAAAGTCCGCCGGCCCTTGCCGCTTTCACAGCGGCGGAAGGATCAGCCGCCCGAGGGCTGCGAGAACTGGTAGTCGAGCGCGCGCGCCTGGTACAAGGCGCCCTCGGCGACGTTTGACCAGTTCACGGCCTTGGCACGGAAGTCCAGGATCGAGTCGTAGGCTCGGCGGGACAGCGGGTCCGCGTCGGCCAGACCGTCCAGCACCTCGGCCGAAAGCTCGGCGAGACCGATCAGGATCTCGTCGCTGAAGCGGCGCAGCTGCACGTTGTGCTCGTTCAGCATCTCCGCGAGAGCGTCGTTGTTGTTCGCCTGGAACTCGGAATAGACGAAGAGCGTCGTGTAGGCATTGGCCGCCTCGACCGCCGCCTTCTCCGTGTCGGTGAAGGAATTCCAGACGTCGAGGTTGATGAAGTTGTCGAGGACGGTGCCCGGCTCCTGCCAGCCCGGATAGTAGTAGTACCAGCCGCTGCGGTGCATGCCGAGGGCCAGGTCGTTGTAGGGGCCGACCCATTCGGCCGCGTCGATCGCACCGGACGCCATGGCCGGCGGGATCTCGCCGCCCGGCAGGTTCACCACCGCGGCGCCGGCGGCGCGGCAGACCTCGCCGCCGAGCCCCGGCAGGCGCAGACGCAGGCCGCGATAGTCCTCCAGCGTGTTCATCTCGCGGCCGAACCAACCGCCCATCTGGGCGCCGGTATTGCCAGAGACGAAGAACTTGCAGTTCATCTCGGCATAGGCCTCGTCGGCCAGCTGCTGGCCGCCGCCGAAGAGGAACCAGGCATTGGCCTCGGCGGTGGTCAGGCCGAAGGGGGTCACAGCGATGAACTCGGTGGAGGGCACCTTGCCCTTCCAGTAGTAGGGGGCGCCGTGGCCCATATCCAGCGTGCCTGCCTCGACCGCATCGATGGTCTCGAAGGGCGGCACGATCTCGCCGCCGCCGAAGACTTCGATCTCGATCGAGCCTTCGGTCAGCTTCTTGACCTGCTCGGCCAGGAAGTTCGCGCCGGTGCCGAGGCCGGGGAAGTTGCGCGGCCAGGTGGTCTGCATGCGCAGGCGCTTCACGCCCTGCGCAATGGCGGGCTTGGGAAAGCTCGAAGCGGCCGCCACGGTCGCGGCGGCGCCACCGAGCGCGGCCCCGGTGAGAAACTTACGACGGTTCATTTGCACTCCCTTTCGTTCTTGTCCTTAAGCCCAGACGTTGGGGCATGTCCGACCGCCCTCGGGTCGGCCGGACCGGTGCGGCGGAGCCTACTATAGCTCTGCGCGTCGTGCCGCATTTTTTGTAATGCGCGTCCCGCCGTTCCGTCGGCTGTCAGCCGTCGAAACGATTGCTCGACGGGAAGCCTCGCGGGGCCATCCGGCCGCTGCCGGCGCGTTTGCCCAGCCACTCGCCGAGATCGCTCTCCGTGCGCGTGCGCCCGCCGGCCGCCGGCCAGGAAAGCCCTTCGGCGAGGCGCAGGCCGCGCAGGTCCGCCAGACCGCCGTCCTTGTAGCGCTGCAGCAGGACTCCCCTGCCCCGGCTCATCTCCGGCAGCTCGGTCAGCGGGAAAACCAGGAGCTTGCGGTTCTCCCCCACCACGGCGACATGATCGGCCTCGGCCTCCAGGCGCCGGCAGACCGCGGCTTCCGCGCCGGCGGCGGGGTTCAGCACCTGCTTGCCGTTGCGCGTCTGCGCCAGCACCTCCCCTTCGGGCACCAGGAAGCCGCGACCGTCGCTGGAGGCGACCAGCAGCCGTGCGCCGGCCGTATGCACCAGCAGGTTCACGACGTCCTGGTCGTTGGGCAGGTCGACCATCAGCCGCACCGGCTCGCCGAAGCCCCGGCCGCCCGGCAGCTTGTCGGCCGGCAGCGTGTAGAAGCGGCCGTTGGTGGCGAAGAGCAGCAGCTTGTCCGTGGTCTGGGCCTTGATCACGAAGCGGCCGCGGTCGCCGTCCTTGTGCTTTGCGTCGGAGACGTCGTCGTGGTGGCCCTTGAGGGCGCGGATCCAGCCCTTTTCCGACAGCAGCACGGTGATGGGCTCGCGCTCGATCACCGCTTCCAGGGGCACCACGACCTCGGCCGGCGGCTCCGCCAGCTCGGTCCGGCGCCGGCCCAGCGGCGTGTCGGGCCCCAGCTCCTCGCGCAGCAGCTCCGTCTCCTTGCGCAGCACGCGCCATCGCCGCGGTTCGTCCTGCAGCAGCGCCTGCAGGTCGGTCTCCTCCGCCGAAAGCTCCTTGTGCTCGCGGCGCAGCTCCATCTCCTCCAGCTTGCGCAGCGAGCGCAGCCGCATGTTCAGGATCGCCTCGGCCTGGGCGTCGCTCAGCTCGAAGGCCCGCATCAGCTCGGCCTTGGGCTCCTCCTCCTCGCGGATGATGCGGATCACCTCGTCGAGGTTCAGGAAGGCGACGATGTAGCCGGACAGCACCTCCAGCCGCCGGGCGATGTGCGCCAGGCGGTGCCGGGTGCGCCGCTGCAGCACCTCGTGGCGATGGTCGAGAAAGGCGCGCAGCACCTCCTTCAGCCCCATCACCCGCGGCGTGTTGTCGGCGTCGAGCACGTTCATGTTGAGCTGCGCGCGGACCTCGAGATCGGTCTGACGGAACAGCGATTCCATCAGCACCTCGGGGTCGACGTTGCGGCTGCGCGGCTCCAGCACCAGCCGCACCTCGTCGGTCGACTCGTCGCGCACGTCGGCCAGCAGCACCAGCTTGCGCGCCAGCAGGAGGTCGGCGATCCGCTCCACCAGGCGCGACTTGGCCACCTGGTAGGGAATCTCGGTGACCACGATCTGGTAGAGCCCGCCCTTCTGCGTCTCCACCTCCCAGCGCGCCCGCAGGCGGAAGGAGCCGCGGCCGGTCCGATAGGCTTCCAGGATGGACTCGCGCGGTTCCACCAGGCGGCCGCCGGTCGGGAAGTCGGGGCCGGGCATGAGGCGCACCAGGGCCGCCGTCTCGCTCTCCGGGTGGTCGATCAGCTGGATCAGCGCGTCGCAGATCTCCGCCACGTTGTGCGGCGGAATCGCGGTCGCCATGCCGACGGCGATGCCCTGGGCGCCGTTCGCCAGCAGGTTCGGGAAGGCGGCCGGCAGCACCACTGGCTCCTCGGCCTCGCCGTCGTAGGTCTGGCGGAAATCGACGGTATCCTCGTCGATGCCGTCGAGCAGCCGCGCGGCGATGGCCGTCATGCGCGCCTCGGTGTAGCGCATGGCGGCGGCGTTATCGCCGTCGATGTTGCCGAAGTTGCCCTGGCCGTCGATCAGCGGGTAGCGCAGGGAGAAGTCCTGGGCCAGGCGCACCAGCGCGTCGTAGATCGACTGGTCGCCGTGCGGATGGAACTTGCCCATCACGTCGCCGACGACGCGGGCCGCCTTCTTGTAGGGACCGGCGGGGTCGAGGCGGAGCTGGCGCATGGCGTAGAGCAGGCGCCGGTGCACCGGCTTCAGCCCGTCCCGCACGTCGGGCAGGGAGCGCGCCATGATGGTGGAGAGCGCATAGGCCAGATAGCGCTCGGACAGCGCCTCCACCAGGCGCACCTCGCGCACGGTACCGGCTTCGCTCGGCGCTTGCGGACTCATGAAAACCTCTCGCTGATGGTCCAGATATAGTAGGAGCCGGCCGCCTCCTTCACAAGCGGCTGAGGTATGGTGCGGCAGGGAGAGATACCGATCATTAGCGCTCTCGTGCTAGCGTAACGCGAGAAGTCGACCGGCAGATGGAGAGCCGCCCATGTCCCGAGCCCGCCGCGCCCTCACCGTCCTCGTTCTGGCCGGGGGCTTTGCTTCCCCCGCCGCCGCCGAGGAGCGAAGCGCCGAGTTCGACAGCGATTTCGGCCCGCTCACGCTGAGCAGCGACGGCCACCGCGTGACCGGCCATTACTCCGACTTCCATGGGGTTCTGCGCGGCAGGGTGAGCGACGGCGGCGCCTACGAGATGACCTGGTTCCAGCCCCAATCCGAGGTCCGCTGCGACAGGGAGCGGCGCGACACCTTCTACTGGGGCCGGGTGGTCTGGGAACCCGCTCCCGACGGCGGGCTGCGCGGCACGTGGTCCTACTGCAACCAGCCGGCCGGTTCCGGCGGTGCCTGGAACGCCCGGCCGAGCGCCGGAAGCCTGCAGGCCGCGGAGGCGCCGGCAAAGCCCGCGACGGCGGCCGGCGGGCTCGGCGACGACGACTTCTACGGTGTGCTGCGCTTCGAGTGGGGGCAGAACGCGCACCTCAACGACATCCAACTCCTGGCCGCCGATGTCACCTGCGACGGCCGGGAGGACAGGATCGGCGGCTGGATCGACCAGGATTCGCCCGAAGGCATCTTCTATCGCCTGATGATCGTCACCTCGGTCGAGGGCGGCGCGCCCGAGGGCTTCACGGCGAGCTTCCCGATCGAGGACGGCGAATACGACAGCTTCTGCCGGATGGGCGACCTGCCGGAGGTGCGGCTGGAGACCGAGACCCACGACCGCGCGGTCGTCGGCGACCTCTTCGGCTTCGACACCGCCTGCACGACCCTGGTCCGCCTCGACGACGGCATGTGTGACTCCTGGCGGCTGGGCTGGCTCACCGAGCCCTTCGACGGCGAGCGCCTGGTCCTGCACCGCGACTGACGGCGCCGAAGCGGTCTGCCCGGTAGGGCGCCGCATCGACGCGAGGCGGCCGGCCGGCGACGAGATCGCCGATCAGCTCGGCGCTGCGGGCGGCCAGGGTCACGCCGACATGGCCGTGGCCGAAGGCGAGCCAGGCGTTGGCCAAGCCCGGCACCGGTCCCAGCACCGGCAGGGAATCGGGCATGGAGGGACGGAAGCCCATCCAGCGCTCCGCGCCGCCGGCGTCGAGATCCGGGAAGAGGCGCCGGGCGCGTCGCGCGAGCACCTCCGCGCGGCGCCAGTCCGGCGGCGCCTCCAGGCCGCCGAGTTCCACCGTGCCGCCGAGACGCAGCCTGCCCTCCCCCAGCGGCGTGATGGCCATGGCGAACTCGTTGGAATAGATCGGCCGGCCGAGTTCCAGCCCGGGCGTCGGCAGGGTCAGGTGGTAGCCCCGCTCCGTCTCCAGCGGCAGTCGGATGCCCAGCGCCCTCGCCAGGGGCCGCGACCAGGCACCGGCCGCCACCACGACCGCCTCGCAAGGCAACTCTCCGGCGTCGGTGCGCAGCGCCTCCACCCTTCCGTCGCCGAAACGGAAGCCGCGGGCCTCGGCGATGGTCAGCCGGCCGCCGCGCGCCTGGAAGCGGGCGACAAGGCGTTCGACCACGCGGGCCGGGTCCAGCAGGTGGGCGACTTCCGGGAAGTACCAGCCACCGGCCAGATCCGGCGTCAACGCCGGCTCCATCTGCCGGATCGCCGGGGTGTCCAGGCGCTCGGCGGGCACCCTGAAGCGCTGCTGCAGGGCCACCTCGGCCTCCGCCTGCGCCAGGCGTGCCGGATCGGTGTAGACCGCGAGCCAGCCCCGGCGGACCAGCAGTTCCTCCGCCTCCGCGTCGCGCAGCAGCTGGCGCCAGGCCTCCAGGGCTCCTCCCTGCAGCGAGGCCAGGGCCGCGGCGGCGGCCTCGTAGGCGGCCGGCCGTCCCGCCGCCAGGAAGCGCAGCAGCCAGGGGGCGAGGTGCGGCAGATAGCGCCAGCGGATGCGCAGCGGCCCCAGCGGGTCCAGCAGCATGCCCGGCACCTTGCGCGCGAGGCCGGGCGAGGAGATCGGCAGCACCGACTCGGTGGCGATCACCGAGGCGTTGCCGTAGGAAGCGCCGGCCGCCGGCCCTTCCCGTTCCACCAGCGTCACGCGGTGGCCGTCGCGCTGCAGCGCCAGGGCAACGGCCACGCCGACCACGCCGGCGCCGATCACGACCAGATGCCGTGCATCGGGCCTTCCTTCGGGCCTTGCGGCCGGCGAGGCGTCGCTCACAGGCGTCCCGCCTCGGCGCCGGCGGCCAGCGGAAAGCGCTCGGCGAGGCGGAGCCTCGGTGCCGGCAGGGCGCGGTCCTGGGGGTGAAAGAGATGCTTCTCCAGGAAATAGCCGGTCAGGCGCAGGCCCTCGGCCACCTCCTGCGGTCCGCCGCCGCCGCGACCGACCAGGAAGCCCGGCAGCGGCAGCAGGCGGTCGCGGTAGGGCTCGGCGGCGGCCAGCGACACGGCCCGCCCGCTGCGCGGCGAGACATAGGCCAGCTGGTCGTTGTCGCCGCCGGCGGCGCAGCGGTCCAGGTCCAGCCCGAAGCCGAGCGCGCCCAGCATCAGCAGCTCCCATTGCACGTAGGTCTCGGCCCAGGGCTCTCCCGGAAGCGCGGCGATCAGGGCGGCGAAGCCTTCGTAGGCGCCAGGCTGCGGTTCCCGCTCGGGCAGGGCCGTTTCCGCGATCGCGGCGGCCGACGCGAGCGCGCAGAGCCGCAGGGGGTCGTCGAGAAAGCGTCCGGCGTGGCCGTGCAGCAGCTCCAGGCTGAGGGTGCCGAGATGGTCCGCGAGCCTGGCGCGCCAGGCCGCCGCGACCGCGTTGCCGGGCTGCAGCACGGGACGCTGCCGGCTGCCCTGCCCGCCCGGCACCAGGCCGGCGTGCCGGCCCTGACCGCGGGTCAGCAGCTGCACCACCGCCGCGGTTTCGCCGTGCGGCCGCGCCGCCAGCACGAAGGCCTCGTCCCGCCACTCGATCATGGCGACTGTCTAGCAGAAGCGCGGCCGTCCCGCAGCAGCGCTCAGCCGAGCGGGCCGGTGGCGCGGCTGTAGACGCGGCAGCTGGTGGTGCCGTCGTAGTGGAAGAAGTACATCACCTCGGGATGCGCCAGCTCTCGGCCCAGCAACAGCCCCTTGCCGTCCGGCATGGATACGCTGACGGTGGTGTCGGCGAAGCGGATGCGCAGGGTGCGGTCCGGCAGGAAGCGGCTGCGGGCGCAGGCGCGGCTGAGCTGCTCGACCGCGCGGGTATAGCGCTGCATGTAGTCGCGGAACGGCCGGTCGATGCGGGCCAGCAGCATGGGCCGCTGCACCGGCGTGCGATAGGTCGGCGGCGTGATCTGGCGCGTGGTGTTGCGGCCGGGCGGCTGCTGGAAGCCCGTCGATCCGCTCTCCCCCAGATAGGACTGTGCGGCCGCCGGCGGAGCGGACAGCGACAGCAGAGGCAGCAGCAGGAGGCAGAGGCGCAGCAGGCTCGCCATGCGGGACGGGTTTCCAGTAGTCGACCAGGATCGCAGCTTGCCCCCGACAGGGTTAAGCTTCGGTTGACGCCGCATCGCAGGCAGCGAACCCGGCCCACCCTGGCACCGTCATCCTGGGCGAAAGCGAAGGATCTCGATCCCCTCGGACTTCCCGGCTGTCCCGTCATTGCGAGCGCAGCGAAGCAATCCAGGGCCATCGCCCTCTTGCCCCTGGATTGCTTCGCTGCGCTCGCAATGACAGTGGC